>Ga0172380_10009040_pt1 | contig 10709 bp, 14 predicted proteins | sample Leawe162metaG_FD_119747 | JGI IMG/M metagenome (GOLD analysis project Ga0172380, IMG submission 119747) | Leachate microbial communities from a municipal landfill in Southern Ontario, Canada - Leachate well 162 metaG | ecosystem: Engineered > Solid waste > Landfill > Unclassified | place...
AATTTCGAGTAAAGGAGCGTACACAACCAATTGCGCATCGGCCCGAAGCAGGGCTTCCAGCAATTGTTGCACCTCGTTCGCCTGATCATGCAAACCTGGTCTTCCATAAACAGCTACTAACATAATCAGGTATTGAGGTATCGGATGAGCGACCAATACCGGTCGTTATACATATCCGAAATATTGGATTGGTGGTGATAGCCTGTCACCTCATACGAAAAACGTTCAAAAGTCGCGATGAGATAGGTCAGGTCTTCGATATTAAACTTTAAGGTAATTTCAAGGGCATCGGCGGCTGGTGCTGAGCTCAGCAACAGACTGATAATAAGAGCATTATTACTTTCGGCTATACGCGCTATTTCACTTAACGCATAATTGTTACGATCAACCCGTAAAGTGAGGTAACCGCCGGGCTGGTCTACCCCACCCAACTGACCAAAATAATTAATAATGGCAGATGGAATAATACTGTCCTGGTATTGGCCGTCGGCGTCTAACAGCACTACCAGCGGTGCTCCTGCCTGAAACAGCCGAATGGCATCGTAAACACTGTTTTCGGCTGTGAGAAACGCCTCTTGTTTGTCGGCTGCTATTTTTTTCAGCAGACTCTTTTTGCCCAGCTCTGTCAGTTTATCATAATATAACAAGCCGGAATAGTGACCGCTGTCATCTACCAAAGGAAGTACGAGCAGTTGTTCGTCGAGCATCAACTCGAGGGCAAAACCAACCGTATCCGTCGATTTTAGTACAGGTACCGTAGTTCTGTTGATGTCTAAAATGTTCATATGAACTGAGTAACAGCCTTTTGAGGTAGATTGTTCGGAAAAAGCATTTAAAGCGGAGCTAATACCGATCTGGCGCTAAGATATTGAATTATTATTCCGACGAGCTGCCTTAGCCCGCTGTACAAAATTATGAATGACCCTTTTTCCGCCAGGACTAAGTATAGATTCGGGATGGAATTGTACACCATAAACCGGCAATTCGGCATGTTCAAAGGCCATTATGATGCCCGTCTCCGTAACAGCCGTCGGGCGGAGAATGGCAGGTAAATCTTGCAGCATCAGTGAATGATAACGCATAAAACTTTCGTTTTCGGCTATCCCCGCAAACAAAGTCGAAGGATTTACCCAACGGAGGGCGGCGGTTTTTCCATGAACCGGTTCCGGCGCAGCTATCAGTTGCGCTCCATAAAACAAACCAATGGCCTGGTGCCCCAGACAAACACCCAGCACAGGCAAACGCGGACAATAATAAGCTACAGCCTCCATCAACCGGCCGTTTTCGGCAGGCGTACATGGTCCGGGAGAAAAAACCACGGCATCCACCTCGTCCAGACCTGGTTGCCATACATCGTTGCGAACCACCACCACTTCTTCCGATTCCTGCCGGAGTAAGTCGACCAGGTTGTAGCTGAAAGAATCAAAATTATCGAAAAGTAAAATCCGCATGATCAGGATTCCGGGGCGCTTAATTTTTCAAACAGGGCTTCCATATTCCCGAATAATTCGCCGAGAACGGGTGTTATACGGCCCAACCAATCGAACATACCCACCGAAAAGGTATCCACATACGGAAAAAACAAGGAGGCTTGTTTGTCGAGCGGGTCGATGAGGTTCACCTGATTCACCAGCCAATACAATACCGACACCAGCATCAACCCTTTTAAGGCACCAAAAAGGGCCCCTGCCAATCGATTGAGCCATCCCAAAGCCACGGCTTTGAACAATTTATCGAGCACCTTACCCGAAAACAGCAACAGCAACAATACCCCGAGAAACAAAAGCATAAAACATACGAAAGGTAACCAGGGTGTGGTGAGTTCAAACTGTTCGGCCATCCAGTGGGTAAGCGCATACATCCCTTTAAAACCTATATATATGGCCAGATACAGGGCCACAAAACTCGTGATTTCACGGGCAAAACCCTTTGAAAACCCAAGTACCAGCAGCCATAGCACCGGAACAAGCATCAGGTAATCGAGCCAGTTCATGCGTTTCCGCTGAGTAGATTTTTAAGTACGCTTGAAATAAGTTTATTGTCGGCCTGGCCTTCAAAAGCCTTCATGGCCATAGGCATCATCCTACCCAGATCGGCGGGTGATGAGGCACCGACTTTTTTTATCAGCTCCATTAAACGCAGCTTCACTTCAGCTTCATCGAGTTGAGCGGGTAAAAACTGTTCGATCAATGCCAGCTCTTCGGCTTCTATCTGTAATAAATCCTGGCGGTTTTGGGCCTGATAAATTTCCATGGAATCGCGGCGTTGTTTGGCGAGTTTCTGGAGAATTTGTTGCTCCTTGGCTGCATCAATAACTACATCGGCCTTTTCGGTCTGCGCCAACAACAGAGCCGATTTGATTGCCCGTAATGCCCGCAGAGCTGCCTGATTTTTTGCCTTCATGGCCGTAATGATGGCCTCGTTTACTTGATCGGTCAGCGACATAATTGAAATTTTTACAAAGGTAAAGAGAAGCTTTGGGTATCAGCGTGCAACTTACTTTCTTAAATTCGAAGATGCGGATTTTACTTTTATTGGTTTTAATAGGCATAGGCTCAACATTTAGTGCCGAAGCTCAGCTGGCTGATACTGAAATGGGGCCATTTTACGGTACCGCATCCTATTATGCCAACAAATTTCAAGGCCGGCGCACAGCCAATGGTGAAAAATTTCACCAGGATAGTCTTACCGCTGCCCACAATAGCTTTCCTTTCGGAAGTTTGGTGAAAGTCACCAACCGTAGTAATGGCAAATGGTTAGTGGTTCGCATCAATGACCGGATGTCGCCAAAAGCACGGCACCTGATAGATCTTACCCGTAGCGGCGCAAAAAGCCTTGATTTTATTCAGCAAGGGTATACCTCCGTGAGCCTGGAGTTAATACCTACCCTCCCTGTTGTAGAAGAAATGATACAACTGGAAGCCGATAGTCTGCCGCTTCCAACGAACTAATCCTGGTTTTTACGCAGATTTTCACGCATTTGGGCGCTTGTTTTCCGACTGCCATCGTGACTCCAGCCCGGAGGGCCGAACAAATACATCCACTTATTGCGTAATCCTGGCGCTTGCCGGAAATCCAACCAGATTTGTTCCCATTCGTGAAAAACAACTTTAATGGGATGATGGGAATTCAAATTGGTCGTCAGCCCATAATGCACCGGCTCTTCTGCCAACTCCTCTTGAAAAGTGCCGAACAGTTTGTCCCAGAAAATGAAAATCATACCCATGTTTTTGTCGAGATAAACCGGATTAGAACCATGGTGCACCCGATGATGGGAAGGTGTTGCCATGAACTTTTCCAGCCAGCCTAATTTGCCTACCGATTTGGTATGGATAATAATGCCATAAATCTGGGTGGCTGAGTACATAAACATGATGTCTTCCGGGCGAAAACCCAAAAGCGCGATTGGCATAAAGTATACAAAACGATAGAGGGGTTGAAAAACCGACGAACGGAAGCCAACACTCAGATTAAAATGTTCGGAAGAGTGGTGGGTTACATGCACTGCCCAAAAAAGCCGCACAAAATGATCAATACGATGCAGCCAGTAAAACGCAAAATCTTCGAGCAAAAGCAGCAGACCCCAATACAGCAATACATTTTCTATCTGCAACAGTTTGGCCTGGTAACACCATGCCAATATGCCCAGGTAGATGATGCGAAAAGCCAGATCGATACCGCCGTTTAAGACCGACAGATAAACATTCGTGAGCGTGTCCTTTACAGTATAAGCGGGTTCCTTGCGGATATTACTCACTATTATTTCGAGACCAATCAACACCACATAAATGGGGGTGGATATGATTAGGAGTATTGCGTCTTTAAACTGATCCATGCAGGGGCAAATATAATAATATACGCATCATTCTGCTTCCGGTCGGCCTTCCGGCGAACCCTGGCGGTAGCGGTTTTCTTCTGTTTCAAGCTGTTTTATTTCTTCGGCAGTCAATATTCGCTGCTCCAGCTGGTTCAGGTCGGGCTGTCCGGCATCCAGCCAGGCCGAATACCAAAAAGCACCGACGGTTCGGATGGCGTCGCGCATTCGTTTTTCCACCAAACCATTCAACCGGTGATGATAATCGGCAGCGTATTCGGGGGCATAAGCTTTGACTTGTCGGTTACCCCGTTGTTCGTAGACATATTGGCGGTCGGCAGGAATGGCGGCAAACGTCTGGCGTTCAAGCAACAATACACAATCAACGGCTGCTGAACTGGCCAATACGACTTCCCAAATTCTGTCGAGCGGTTTATCAAATGGTTCGGCCTTACCGGTGATGAGGTCATATTCCTTTTCAAACAATTCCGGCAAACGCGATTCGAGCAAACCATGAATGCCATGCTGACCGGTCAGCTGTCCGTTGTAATTTTCGGTAGTGTGCAGCGGCACATGGGCATCGGCGATATAATGGCCGATATCGGCACTGATTCGTAAAATGGCCGTTTCCTTTTTGTCTTTGAAGGCTTTCACCAGTTGATAATACATCCGCTCCACATGCCAGGGCACAATACCATAAGCTTGCAAAGTATCTTCCGTTAATGCCGCTGTTGCTTCTTTCCAGCGCCGGGGTACTTTTTCGAAGGGGTAAGCGCCATAATGGTCGAGATCGATATAATGGCGGGGGGCTTCTTCTTTTACGGCATACCGCCTTTTATCGGCATCCACGGCATGTTCGGTGAGATAGTCGATATGCGATTTATAAAATCCAAACATGGCCGGTGGCAAGGTATAAACGGCGATGCGGTTAATTTTCTGATGGGCATAAAAACCCCATCCGCCACTCTGAAAAGGAGGCATCAAAAGCAGAATTATTAAAAATGGCGCATACTTTTTCATTTCATCAAGCTTTAAAATGGAACGAGCCCTCCGTTGGGAGAGCTCGTTTTATTCGGTTATGCTGGTTCAGGAGGCCAACTTCAATTTGTTGATTCGTTTGATGGGGCCCGGACAAAAATCCTCATGGCAGCTAACACATTTGGTAAGCAGCGTATTGTATTTTTCTTTATCGGCTTCCCCTGCTTGTATCAAATCTTCGAAGGCAGCTTTAAAATCCTGGTTGTGTTTGTAAAAAACTTCGACCAAAACGGTTGAATCGGTAGGCTCTAACTGGTGAAAATCGAGAAAACGGAAGTGGGTTGAGTCGAGCGGTTTACCAGCTTCCACCCATTCGCGCATTTCGGCACTTTGCTGATAGATGGCACGCATCATCATGGCCATGGGTTTAGCGGGGGCAACCACTGCCTTCGTTTCCTGCTTTTCGACCTTTTGTTCGCAGGCTGCAAACAGCACCACAAACAACAAACAGCCAACTATAGTCGCAATCAGCTTCATTTCAGTATTACACCACTGGCTTCAAAAACCAGTTCTTTTTTAGGTTCGGTGATGGCAGCAATTTCATCCTTGCTTTTGCCGGCATCTTCTGCAAAATGACGCAGTGCTTCTACGCTGGTTTCTTCCATAGTTGCTACGCCTTCCATGATTACTTCTTTGCCCGCAGAATTCATCGGCACAAAAAAGGCATAATCTTTAAAGCTCACACGCATGGTTTTACCTTCGCCCATATCCACTTTCATCCAGCAGCCTTTTTTCTGGCAACATTCTTCGATAGTACCGACCAATTTAACGTTCAATTGCTCCTTACCCTCCATCATTGCATAGAGTTTCGGAGCAGGTACAGCTGACTCAGCTGTAATAGTATCGCCATAATAGGCGTAATCGGCCGTTGATTCCTGGGCTTCTTTTGCTGGACCATTACAGGCTGCAAAAGCTGCCACAACGAGAAATAAGAGTATTTTTTTCATCTTGCAGTAGTGTTGTGATGTCAAATTTAGGACAAATTACAGGAGTTTCAGCAACTTAAAGAGATTTTAACGCAAGGAATTCTGCATCATATATTGCAAAACCAAAACGACTTGGTATATTTGCACTCCTGTTTGGAAAGCGAACGAAGAAAAAATGGCAAATCATAAATCTGCACTCAAAAGAATCCGTCAGACAGCCGTGAGGCGTCTGCGCAACCGTTATCAGCTGAAAACAGCTAAAACGATGATCAAAAGACTTAAGTCGGTGAACGACAAAAAAACTGCTGAGGAAATGCTTCCTTCGGTAGTGTCACGTATCGACCGTCTGGCGAAAAAGAACATTATTCACCGGAACAAAGCGGGCCATCAGAAATCAAAACTGATGCGTCACGTGAACGGTTTGTCGTAAACCGCGCAACTTATATCCCGAATCACGCAAAGGCTTTCTCTCTTGAGAAAGCCTTTTTATTTTGGCTGAATGAAGCCAATAGAAGATTTACAAGCGCCTTATCTCTCCATTAAAAACTGGCAGACTGACGACAGGCCCCGGGAAAAATTCCTCAACAAAGGCCGGCAAAGTCTGAGTGATGCAGAACTGGTTGCCCTCTTACTGGGCACGGGTTATGGCAAAAAAAATGCACTCGACCTGAGCCGCCAGTTATTGGCCCATTTTCAGGGCGATCTCGATCAATTGGGCCTGGCCAGCATACCCGAGCTCACGCGCATTAAAGGGATAGGCCCCGCCAAGGCAGTTAGTCTCGCCGCAGCGCTCGAACTGGGCAGGCGACGAAAGGCCGGTCATCCCGACAAACCCCTCATCATACGCACCAGCAGAGATATTTGGGAAGCCTATCAGCATTATTTTGAAGACCTCCAGCATGAGGAATTTCGAATTTCATTGCTGAACCGAGCCAATCGGGTAATTCATCAAACCCTCATTGGTGTAGGCGGTGTGACAGCTACAGTGGCTGATCCGAAAAAAATATTGCGCATTATGCTCGATTATCAGGCGAGTGGTTTGATCCTCATGCATAACCACCCTTCTGGCCAAAAAATGGCCAGTCCACAGGATAAAAGCCTCACCAACCGCATTCAGTCAGCCTGCAACTGGCTGGATGTAAATCTGTTGGATCATGTCATTTTTGTCCCCAATGGCTATTTCAGCTTTTCGGATGAGCACTTATTGTAACATTCCTAAAAAAGCTAAAATGGTCGGTGAAGTCTTGAAAATCTGTTTATACTTTGGTATATTTGTTGATATACGTTGGGGAAAAACAACCATATGAAAAAACTAATACTTACTTTTTGCTTTGGAATGCTAAGTTTTGGGCTTTTTGCTCAGATTATAAGCATTTCGGGTGATACGATTTATACGAACGGCATTGCGAGCGAATTTGATATCGTAGCCTACGGCAGTATTCGGAATACCGGTAATTCAACAGGCTATTTTCGCTGGGTTCGTATTACAAACAGCCTATCTGCCAATTGGAAAAATGCCATTTGTGATGTGGTAACCTGTTACAGCGACAATACCGACAGCTCAGATTTTTCGCTCAACGCCAATGAAATCGGTAATATGGACGCCCATTTTTATCCGGACAATTCCGCTGGTGGCGGCACAACCCGTGTTCGGGTGTTTGAAATTGGCAATCCGAGCAACCAAACTGTAATTACGTTTATTGCTTCTGCCAATGCTACCTCAGTAGCTGATCTGAAAAAACCAGAATTTAAACTCTATCCTGTTCCTGCTACCGATGTGCTTTTCCTGAAAGGCATCAAAAACCTGAATCAGGGTAAATTGGAGATTTACAATGCTATCGGCAAAAAAGTACAGGAATTGACTTTTACCAATGCCCAGCAAGCGATCGAAATCCCGATTCATTATTTGCCAAAAGGCAATTATATACTGCGTGTTTTTAATGGAAAACAGGTGGTTTCTAAAACTTTTATCAAACACTAATTCAGTTTATCCCATAAAAAAACGGGTTGTTCCAGCGAACAACCCGTTTTTTTTATGCTCTTTGATTAGCTAATCTTCAGCCAGTTCCAGGCGCAGACCAACATCCGAAATGCCGGGTAATGGATCTTCCCGCATAAACTGCTCAATTTGAACCTGATAATTACCCATTAGCTTAAAACGGGCATCTTCCCGCCATTTTACGCGGTATTCATACAAATCGCCTAATCCTTTGCCATGCCATTTGCCGCTGGGATCGGCCAATTCAAAGCTCACCACCTGTGTACCCCGCTCACCTGCCGGATTGGTCAGGTGCATGCGTACATACAAATTGCGATAAGCATAAGTACCGCTGTGGCGAACATTGAGATATAAATTGTAGAATTTTGAGGTGTCTTCGACCGTAAATCCCACGCTAACAGTATCTACATACGACCAGTTTTTATCGGTTATGGGTTCGAATACATCTACTATCCGTTTATTATCGCAGGCCGTCAACAAAATAACGGCCATCATCAAGGGCATTAACTTTCTCCTCATGCTTCACCAGCGGGTTTATCCGAAGCAGGGCCATCTGGTCTTGGTCGGTTATTGTTGCGGTTACGATTATTTCTATTGCGGTTATTATTGTTCCTGTTAGCACCTTCAGGGCGTGGTGATCGTGCTGCATCCCCATCTGATGAAGTTGCTGGACCGCCGTTTTCGGCACGTGGCGGGCGGTTATCCGGGCGGGGGCCACGATTGGTATTGCCCTCCGGACGAGGACCACGCTCAGGACGTGGACCGCGATTGTTTTCCGGCCGCGCTATAGCTGGGTTGGCATCTGCTGTCGGACTCGCATTTTCTGCTTTTGGTGTCCGCTCTCCTGGCTGTCCGGCTGGATTGGGTCGGCGATCGTTATTGCGGTTTTTGCTCTTTTTCTTTTTATTCCGGCCTTGTCGGTCGAAACGATCCAGTCCACCCTCTGCTACACTTTCAAAATCGAGCACTTCTTCCAGTGTTTCGCTTTCGTCCACATAAATATGCTCTTCGATAGCTTCTGGTTTGACGCCCTTTTTATTCATCTCCCGCAATTCCCTGACTTTTTCAGGCATAAGGGCAAAAGGTGCGGTATCGCCCACCGGGATAGTACCACGGGTGGTTTGGAGTTGATACCACATCTGCTTTTTGAAGATGTCGGTTTTGATAAGCTCATACGAACCTTTGACGGTTTGTATCGTACGGGCATCGGTCGGAAAGTCTTTGAGCGCGTCCATATAGGTATCGAGCTCATAATTCAGACAACATTTCAGCCTGCCGCACTGCCCGGCCAATTTGGCCGGATTTAAGGATAAGTTCTGATAACGTGCGGCAGAGGTTGACACCGTACGGAAATCGGTAAGCCAGGACGAACAACAGAGTTCTAATCCACAAACGCCCAAACCTCCAATACGTCCTGCTTCCTGGCGTGCACCAATCTGCTTCATCTCAATACGTGCCTTAAATTCATCGGCGAGCACACGAATGAGCTCCCTGAAATCGACACGTTCTTCGGCGGTATAATAAAATATAATTTTAGAGCGGTCGGCCTGGTATTCCACATCACCCAACTTCATATCGAGTTTGGTGCTTTTGATGATGTTCCTCGATTTGGCGATTACCTCAGGTTCTTTGGCACGCAATTCCAGGAGTTTTTCTATGTCCTGCTCCGTTGCTTTGCGGTATATTTTCCGGATAGCCGAACTGTCTTCGGCCACCTTTTTACGTTTTAACTGCAGGCGCACCAATTCGCCTTTGAGGCTCACTTTACCCACATCGTGGCCGGAAGCTCCTTCAACAACGACCCAGTCGCCCGGAAATAGGTCGAGCCCTTCACCATTGCGGTAAAATTCTTTGCGTGTTCCTTTAAAATGAACCTCTACAATATCAAATTCACGTTGTCCCCAAGGGAGATCAACATCGGCTAACCAGTCAAATACATTCAGTCGGTTGCATCCTCCGCTGGCGCAGGAGCCAGTGCTCCCACATCCTGCCGGAGCGCATCCACCACTGCTACAAGATCCACATCCCATCCATTACTCCATTTACGAATTACCAAATATACGACAAAAGGCTACCTATGTGGTGGCTGTCGCCGTATGTGCTTTGCGTGAAAGTGCCAATAATCGTTCAATTTCGTTGGCCAGATTGTGAAAAACCAAACGACCGTTGGCATTACGCTCAATATAATATATCGCATCGTTGAGAATGCGACTGTATTCCTGCATATGTTGTTTGAGAATGAATGGCGAAAACTTGGTGACAAATTCCAGCTCTGCATCCCGTAGGCGTACCAATTTAGCCGAGCCATATTGCATCAGAAAACACTCCCTGATGATGTGTAAGCCATATTGCAGGAAATTTTTTTGCTGCTCCCGACTCATTTCACTCACTTTATCGAGCCACTCAAGAATTTCTCCACCCTTACTACCATAGGCAGACCGCATAAAATTGATAAAAAGCGCTTCATTGAGGCTGACCTCATGGTGGACCAACGACCTGGCTTCCCGTAAATTGCCTTCAGAAAGTAAAGCGATGCTATGTGCTTCTTTCTGCCCCAATTCGAGCTGTTGCATCAGATAGCCGGTAATGGCATCAACACTTAAACGCGGCACTTTCACCAATTGTGTACGCGATAAAATGGTACCCAACAATAACTCCTGCCGTTCGGCTACCAATAGGAAAACAGTGCCTGCGGGTGGCTCTTCAATGATTTTCAATAAAATATTGCCTACATGCTGCAAATATTCTGGCAGCCACATGATGAGCACCTTGTATTTGGCTTCGAAATTATGGAGGCCCAGCTTACTGATGATTTCCAGGCATTCTGCTTTGTTGATATTACCCTGCTTTTTTGCACCATCGAGTGCAAGCATCCAGCTGTCGTAATTCAGGTAAGGATCTTCCAAAAAAGCTTCCCTAAATTCTTTCAAAT
>Ga0172380_10009041_pt1 | contig 10709 bp, 4 predicted proteins | sample Leawe162metaG_FD_119747 | JGI IMG/M metagenome (GOLD analysis project Ga0172380, IMG submission 119747) | Leachate microbial communities from a municipal landfill in Southern Ontario, Canada - Leachate well 162 metaG | ecosystem: Engineered > Solid waste > Landfill > Unclassified | place...
CCTAAAGTTTTGTTGCAACTTGCCGATAGCCCTAGCGACGGGACGTCAGGAGATAGATAGATGGGTTCAGGAGTGTATGGAATAGGAGTCAGTGCGCTGAAGGTCGCCCAGGCGGGCATCAGTGTGACCTCGCACAACATTGCCAACGCCAATACGCCGGGCTATTCGCGCCAGGAGATATTGCAAGCAGCGGCGCAGCCACAAAGTACCGGCTCCGGTTTTTTCGGTCAGGGCGCCGACGTGGTGGCGGTGAATCGTATCTATAGCGATTTCCTCGGCGCACAACTGACGGAGGCGCAGACACGTTCCAGCAATTTGAACACCCAGTTCGACCTGGCCACCCAGGTCAGCAATCTGCTGGGTGATGCCAATGGGGGGTTGAGTTCCACCTTGCAGGATTTCTTCAGTGCCGCCAACGCGGTTGCCAATGCACCGGAATCGGTGGCTGCACGGCAGGCCATGGTCGGCAGTGGTCAGTCCTTGAGCAATCGTTTGCAGACGCTGGATACGCGCATGACCGAGATCCGCAACGGATTGAATGGACAGATCAGCAACAGCGCCACCCTCATCAACAGTTACGCCAAACAGATCGCCGCACTGAACGACACCATCGTGCGCGCCCAGGCGCAGACCGGGCAGAGTCAGGCGCCAAATGATCTGCTTGACCAGCGCAACCAGCTGGTGAACCAGTTGAGCCAGGAGATCCGCGTCACGTCGATCAAACAGCCGGACGGTTCACTCGATGTATTTATCGGCAACGGCCAGTCATTGGTGCTCGGCAATCGGAACGCATCCTTGCAGACCACTGCTTCGCTTACTGATCAGACCGCACTCGAAGTGGTCTATGTCAACAACAACAGCGTAAGTCGTATCCAGCAAAGCTCGTTGCAGGGCGGCAATCTGGGCGGTTACCTCGCCTTTCGCAACGATGTGCTCGACCCGGCTCAGAATGCGCTCGGACGCATCGCCATCGGCGTCGCCGACACGTTCAACCAGCAACATCAGCAGGGCGTTGACCTCAATGGTGCACTGGGTGGCGCGTTCTTCAATGCTGGGTCGCCACTGGTGGTAGCCAACAGCAATAATGTGGGAAACGCCACCCTGAGTGCCAGCATCAGTGACAGCGGCGCACTCACCGGGGCTGACTACGATTTGCGTTTTGACGGTAGCAGCTACACTCTGTTCAATGTTGCGACCAACGTTGCTTTGCAGTCGTTCACTCCCGCACAACTTGCTACTCCACAGGCAGTGAATGGCACCGGGGTCACCCTGCAACTGGCTGCAGGCTCTGTCGCCGATGTGGCGGGTGATGCCTACCGCATACGTCCCACCGCTAACGGCGCGCGCGATTTCACCCTGGCCGTCACTGATCCTGCCCGTATCGCGGCCGCCAATCCGGTGCGCGGCAGCACACCGCTGACCAATCTGGGAAACGCGACCATCGCCCAGCCCGTTGTTACCTCCGGCTTGCCGCTGGATGTCAATCTGCAACAGCCGGTCACTATTTCCTTCACCAGCGCGACCACTTACGATGTGACCGGTACCGGCGCAGGTCTGCCGCTAACGGGTGTCACCTACACTGCAGAGACGGACATCAGTTTCAACGGTTGGGCGACAAATATCAGCGGCACGCCGGTGGCGGGCGATTCATTCACTATCTCGGCCAACAGCAATGCCGCGACCGACGGTGGCAACATGCTCAAGCTGGCGCAACTGCAAACCGCCAACACCCTGGCTAACGGCACCACCAGTTATCAGGGGGCCTACGGGCAGTTGATCGCCCAGGTTGGCAGTCAGACCCGTGAGCTGGACGTGACCAGTCAGGCACAGGCCAGCATGCTGGCGCAGATCAGCAAGGCACAGCAGTCCGAATCCGGTGTCAATCTGGATGAAGAAGCGGCAAATCTGCTCAAGTATCAACAAGCCTATCAGGCGGCGGCAAAAGCGATGGCGATCTCGCAAACCATGTTCGATTCACTGCTGCAATTGGGAGGCTAGATATCATGCGTATCAGTACCGCCACACTCTTCAGCGAAGGCGTCGCCACGATGAACCAGTTGCAAGTCAATCTGGCCAAGACCCAATCGCAAATTTCCACCGGACGCCGCATCGTCAATCCGGCGGACGATCCTGCCGCCGCCGCACGCGCCACCGAATTGAATCAGGCGGACGCGGCGAACACCCAGTACGCGGCCAACCGGACTGCCGCAATCAACACCCTGTCGCTAGGCGAAAGCATTCTCGGCAGCGTGACTTCGTTGTTGCAGGATGTACAGACGCTGACCGTGCAGGCCGGCAACCCCGCCCTCAATCAGAGTGACCTGCGCGGCATTGCCACTGATCTGAATGGCAGATTACAGGAGCTGATCGGATTGGCGAACAGCACGGATGGCACAGGTAACTTCCTGTTCTCCGGCGCCCAGGGCAAGGTTCAGCCCTTCGTTGCCAACAGTGGCGGCGTGAGCTATCAGGGTGACGATGTGCAGCGCCTGATCCAGGCTGCCCCCTCGCGCCAGATCGCCAGCACCGATACGGGTGCGGACATCTTCATGCGCATCAAGAACGGCAATGGCACCTTTCAATCTGCATCGAATATCGCCAACACGGGAACGGGCACCATCAGTCAGGGCCGCATGCTGGATGCGACGCAGTATGCCGCGAATAGTTATCAAGTGACATTCAGCGTGGTGGCTGGTGTGACCACTTATGATGTGGCTGACGTGACCGGCGGCGCGCCGGTGGCGGTGTTGAGCGGACAACCTTATGTCAGCGGACAGGCAATCAGTTTCAACGGCATCCAGTTCGACATTCAGGGTGCTCCCGCCGATCTGGATACCTTCGACATCAGTCCCAGCAACAACCAGAGCATGTTCGGCACCCTGTCCGACCTGATTGCCACTCTCAATACTGCGCCCGCAGCCGGGGATGCGGTAGCGGTTGCACGCTTCCAGCAAGGATTGCAGCAGTCCCTGGGCAAACTAGACCATGATTTGAATAACGTATTGAGCGTACGAGCCACGGTGGGCGGGCGTTTGCGCGAATTGGACTCCCTGCAAAGCACCGGCGAAGATCTCGGCTTGCAGTACAAGCAAACCCTGTCCAAGGTTCAGGATACAGACTATCTGCAAGCCATCAGCCAACTCAACCAGCAACAGCTCACCCTGCAGGCGGCGCAACAATCCTTTGCCAAAATTTCACAGTTGTCACTGTTTGATTTCCTGCGTTGATCAGGTTTCGGGCTGGATGATTCATAAACTGGCGCCATACGCCCTCCCGATCGACTGGCAAATCCATTGCTGTATTGATTTACTCTGATACTTAAAGTAACGCGGTCATATCTGTTGCTTTTTAAGTACCGCCGGCTCACACTTCTGACGTCGTGGCTGGAATCTTTTGGTTATTGGTGGGGGTGAAAGTGGAACATTTCAAAGCGTTCAGTCTTGTCTCTGTGTTGCTTGGTGGTATGGTCACTGTCCTGTCCTCCCAAGCGGAAGTGTCTCAGTTTACTAATCTGGCTGAAGTCTCATCCAAGCCAAAATCTCCCGAATTAACCCAACTCGAGCTGCAGCAAATCAGGCAAGCCAAGCGTGAAGCGGCTGCGCGAGCCGAAGCTGAAGCTGAAGCGCGCATCAAAGCAGAACAAAATGCGAAAGAGCGAGCCGGGGTTAATGAAAAAGCTAAACAGGCTGAAGCATCTGCTGCACGCGAGAAGCTATTGAACGATGCATCTTCGTTGATGAATGCGGGAAAGCCATCTGACGCCTACGCATTGTTGTTGCCATCGGAGTTCGAACGCGCTGGTGAAGTCCGTTTTGATTACCTGCTGGGAATCGCAGCACTGGACAGCGGAAAGCCGGACAAGGCGACGCTTGCTCTGGAACGCGTACTGGCAGTCGATCCGAATTATGCGGGAGCGCGTCTGGATATGGCGCGGGCGTATTATCAACTTGGAGATCTGGCGCGTGCCAAGACCGAGTTCGAGATGGTCATGACGCAAAATCCGCCTGAAGTGGCGCGCGTCACCATCAAAAAATATCTGGATGCGATCCGTGCCTACGAGGAAGCGAAAAAGACGCGCTTTACGGCTTATCTTGAAGGAGTGGCGGGACGCGATAGCAACATCAACGGTGCGACGAGCCAGGCGCAAATCCCCGTTCCCGCATTCGGCAATCTGGTCTTCACTCTCAACCAGTCCAGTCTGGAAACGCCGGATTCTTACGTTGGTTTTGCCGGTGGTCTCGAAGTGAATCATTCCCTTGATTCCGTGTGGGGGATGTATGCGGGCTCCGATTTGCGGACGCGCACCCATGCCAGCCACAATGAATTCAACAACGTCGATTGGGCGGTTCGTGCCGGACTTTCTTATACCCGTGATGATGATGTTTTCCGTTTCGGTTTGATCGGAGATCAGTATCGTCTTGGTGTGGGATATGAACCGGAGCCTTATCGGTATTCCAGCGGTTTTACCGGGGAGTGGCGGCGTCCGGCCAGTCCGAGCGACCAACTGACATTTTTTGGCCAGTTTACGCAAAACCGTTTTGTCACCTCCGGTATGACGGTGCAGGATCACGACCTGACCCTGATAGGCGCAAGCTGGTTGCATGTCCTCGCCAATGGCAGGTCGGTAGTGTATGGAAGTTTTTTTGGCGGTCGCGAGACAGCCGTTGCGCCGGCAACTTTGACAAATCCGAATGGCGGCAGACCGGACGGCAACAAGACGATGACCGGTTTGCGTGTTGGCAGCCAAATTACCCGGGATGAATCCTGGGATTATCTTCTCGGGGTCGGAATACAAACCGGAAAATACGACAGGGAAAATCTCGCCTTCATGGCCAAGCGCAGCGATACGTTATGGGATTTGAACATGGGCGTGAATTGGCATTGGGACAAGAGTTGGATAGTACGGCCGCAACTGACGGTATCCAGTAACAAATCCAACATCCCGGTATATAGTTTTGACAGGAACGATTTTTCTGTGGTGATTCGTCGAGACTTCAAGTAAGTGATCAATATTGCCTTTGTGAGGTGTGCCATGAAAAACAGCAGACAGCTTTTGGGACTTTCCGGTTTGGTTGTGTTGATGCTTCAAGTCGGCACAGCCTGGGCAGCAACGGCAGGCTATGCGCAGTTTGTGATGGGGCAGGTCACCCTCACGACGGCAAGCGGAACGACACGCGTATTACAAAAGGGTGAGGCGATCAATGAGGGTGACACCGTCAGCACTTCGCGCAAGGCCTCTGCGCAGATCAAGATGAAGGATGGCGGCTTCATTGCTGTGCGGCCTGACACCCAACTGAAATTCGACAGCTTTGTTTTCACCGGTAAGGCAGACACGCCTGAACGCAGCTTCTTTTCCCTGTTCAAGGGGGGGTTCCGGGCGATTACCGGTCTGATCGGTCGTACAAAGAAACAGGACTACCGGATCACTACGCCGGTAGCCACCATCGGCATCCGTGGTACGGATCACGAGACCATCTATCTGCCAGCGTCTATACCCGGCGCACAGGCAGGTGCATACAGCAAGGTCAATATTGGCGAGACCTCGCTGACCACGAATAAAGGTACGATCAACGTGCTGCCCAACCAGATGGGCTTTGCCGGTGGTCTGAATCAGACTCCCCAGTTGCAACCGATCAACACCAACATTTTTACCGTCTCTGCTGCGCCAACCAAGACCATCAAGGAAAGCAAAGAGGAGAATAAGGAAAGCAACAAAGCCCAGACGGTTGATCAGAAACAACAGGTCGCCGCAGACACGGGAAGTGAAAAACCTTCTGATTCTGGTAGCGCCGAACCTATTCGGGACACAGCGGTGGTTGATAACACCAAGCTGGCTGAAAACATCCGCACTACGGTCACGACAACATCTGCAACGACTAAAAGTCAAACCGAGACGGTAATTGAAACGACAACGGCTGCTCCCCAAACAGTGCTCCCGGTGAAAGCATCAAGTGGTGGCTTGACCTTGAACGCCTCAGAACAAACAGTGACCTCAGGCAACACCACAGTGTCGGTACAGGATGGTATCTATTCTGTGCAGGCTAAAACAGCGGCAGACGCGGCTCAGGTCGCGGCGAATGCGGCGAATTCCGCAAAAGTTGCAGCAACCAGCGCAAACACTACATTGCAGGCAATCTCTCCTGTCAATACCGCACCGGCGACAGCGGCCATCGGCACAGCGAGCACCAATACTTCTACCGCCACGCCATTGGTAACTTCCGCTCTTGCATTACCTGCGGTGAGTACGGGGACGAGTCCAACCAGCGCACAAAATCTGGCGGGCACTGCCGCCTCACAGACGGCAGCGGCAAATTTGGCATTCACAGCCAACGGTGCTTTTGCAGATTCGACCGCAGCCCCGGCAAGGACTGCAACCCAGACAGCCAATACGGCATTGCAATCCGCCAATACGGCATTGCAAGCGGCCGCGACGACGGTGAGCGCGCAAAACACTTCGTTGAGCACCGCCAAGACTGCGGCAAATTCCGCACTGACCACTGCCAATGCCAATTTGACCACAGCCACCAACAGCCTTAATACGGCCAATACCCAGAACAGCACTATCACTACGGCACAATCTGCTGCCGGCTCATACTTGAGCGCAGCCAATGCCGCAGCTTCGGCGGCCAATACGGCGGCGCTGGCTGCACAGGCAGCTGCCACGCAAGCCGCCACCCTGCAGGCGGCAGGTGATCTGACGGGCGCAGCAGCGCAGTTGGTGATCGCGCAAAACCAACTGGCCATCGCAACAACCCAGCGAGCAGCCGCCCAGGCTGCCCAGGCCTCCATGGCTACCCAATTGGCCAACGCCCAGGCTGCACAGACGGCTGCCAGCACAGCGGTGACAAATGCAACCAGTGCCGCCAATACCGCCAACACGGCGGCAACAACCGCAGAGACCCAGGCTTCCAATGCGAATACTGCCTCTGCCGCAGCCAACACTGCATTGACGACGGTTACCAGCCAGTTGGCACTGGTGAATACAAATGCCACCACGGTGACAACCAACGCACCGATCGCCGCGTATAACAACCCAACTGTGGTAAGTAATAATTTCACCGGCCATCTGTCTATGCCCGCACCGGGAACGCCGAGTGGTTATAACCTCGCGAATGAAAATAACAGCCCGCAGCGGGCCAACACGCAGTTCGTGCTGGATGGCAACGGCAGTCTGGTGGAAATGCGTGACTCCCCCTTCGAAATTCGGCCGGCTCAGTCCGGTTCCATCACCTTGATAGCGAACGCGGACATCAAGTGGAGCGGCGGTACCGATGCCGACACCTTCAAGCTGGTCGACAACAGTATTTATGGCGGTCGCTGGGTCGGTGCCACGGTGACCGTGACCGATCTTGCCGCTACCCCGGTTGCCCCGTTCTCGCTGACCCCGGCCAACAGTCTGTGGGCTGTGCTGTTAACGCCCAACGCCGGCTATGTACAAACGCTGGTAGGAACGACCAGCTACAACATGGCAGGTGCGACACAACCGTTCGACACGGCGGGCAACATTGGTATGCTGAACAGCGCAACATTGAGCGCAGACTTTACCAGCCAGTTGGTGAATGCAGCCCTCAATTTGACCATGCCTGCCGCCAGCACCATGGCGGGCACCTATGTGGTCACCGCAAGCAATATGCCAATCAACACGGTGGTGTCAGGTAACGGCTATGGAGGTTTTGGTGGCAACACCACACCGACGATAAGTTGCACCGGAACTTGTGCCGCTGGCGCCGGCGGTTATAGCGCGGATGTGGGAGGCAGTTTTGCCGGTACGGCGGCAGCGAGCGCCGGCCTGGGTTACGACATCTGGCCGACCGTAGGTGCAGGCTTGCCGGTAACGGACCTAGTGCAGGGGCTGGTGGCGTTCACAGCTGCAACCGCACCGACAGGGGCAGCTACCTTGGCGTACAACCCCAATCACATTGCGGTGGAGACGGCGGGCGGACTGAGTTTCAATTCAGGAATGTTGGCGGTACCGGCCGACTTGGTATATGTCGCGGGAGGTACTTCAACCAGTGGCGCGCTGTCTTCGATGACACTCAGTGATATCGGTGGTGGCTCGGGTTGGTCTCAAACTATGGCTACCGCCGGCGGGACGGCGACCAGTGCCGATGCACCAGCCTTTGTTACGACGGGCATCCAGTACGGTAAGTGGACCAACTATACCGGGCAGTCGAACACCTGGTCGTCGCTGTTGGGGGGAAACAACGGCTCAGCACCAACCAGCTGGATGTACGGGCCGGAAGGTTATGTGGATGTGGCGAACATGGCGCTGTTTGCAGGCGCAGGTGCCGGAACATTTACCTATCAGATGGATGGCGGCACTGCACCGAGAAGTAAGAACACCGGGCTGACAGGTACGTTGACCAGTGCTTCTCTAACGGTTGATTTCTTGAATATGTTGCTGTCCGGGAATATAACCCTGACGATGCCGGGCAATGAAAACTGGGGAGCCGGCATAACCAACGAGCCAATCCAGGCTGGCGGCGCGATCTTCGTTAATCCTGTGGTGACTTACGGCGTGGGTGTTCCGGCAACGACTTGTATTACATGTGCAGGCAGTGTGAATGGTGTGTTTACCGGACAGAATCTTGCCGGTGCCATCGTCTCGTACGATCTGTATAACAATGATCCGAATGCCGGCGGTGATGTAACGGGTAATGTCGCGCTGACAAGGGTGGAACCAGTGACGGGCGGCACGCCTGCGCCGACCGGCAACATCGTGGTGGCAACTGGTACATCATGGGGCGGCATCCAAACCTACCCAACAGCTGGTGTCACTACCACAGGAAATGTGCTGACGGCATTTGGCTCAAGTGGCCCAAACGACAGCTTCGCCACTACGATTAACTGTCCCACTTGCACCAGCACCGCCTCCGGTCAGGTTGCGAGCAGTGGCATCTACTACGGTGATTGGACAGTGGGTTCGATCACGCAGTCATACAGTGCCACTTTCCCCGCCGGTACGATGCCGCCAAGTTACTGGATCACCGGGCCGGAAGCCGGGCCGGTGTATCTGCCGCAAGCACTCATTGGAACTGCGAGCTATACCTTCGATGCGGGACAAGTGAGCAATGGCGCGGGCGTGATGGGAACGGTGGCGGGTTCGACAGTGCTGACGCTGGACTTCAACAAGCAGGCAGTGGGTATCAATCTGGATGTCAGCATCGCAGATACCGCAACGACACCGGTAGTGCATGCATGGAATGTGCAAACGTTACCGGGTGACGAAGCGACGCTGGGGAACAGTGCCGGAATCAGCGGGGCGGGTTTCCATGCTTCAACCTTCAATAATGGCGGTGGGTCGGGATTGTTGACGGTGACTGTGGATGGCGGGGCGACACCTGTGACCAACCCCAGTGCCAATGTCAACGGCCAGCTCACGGGCACCGGCCTCAGCGGTGCAATCATGAGTTTCAATTTGAGTGGTTTGTTGAGCACGGCGCAACCGACTTTTGAAAATATCAATGGTGTGGCGGCATTCACCGGCGCCGCGCAAAGCGTTAATACTTTGCACCGTTATGTTGCGACATCGTTCTATGATCCTTTTGCCGCAGTATCACAGCCAGTGCTTGGTTTTTATGCCAACAATGAAACACGGGTCACGCAGGACGTGGCTGGCTTGGCCGGTAATCTGACGCAGTTCGATATGCAAGTCGTGAGCAACAACAGCAGTGGTAACTCGATGGTGTTCGCCAAAAATACCAGCACGTTGACTGATCAAGGGTCGGATGCGGTGAGTGGCATCAGTTGGGGTCGCTGGTCTGGCGGGACGTTCAATGCTACCGATCGTGTAACCGGCGTCGTTGTTCCTGTGGCGCAGGCAGCAGGAGGCAGCTTGCACTGGATCGCCGAGAGCGCAGCGACATCACCGACGACCTTGCCGCTGGCGGGAACTTACACCTACGTCAATGCGGGCGGTACCGCGCCAACTGATAATCTGGGTAATGCGGGCACATTGAACTCGGCAACGCTCACCGCCAACTTTACTGCGAGTACCGTTAACCTGGGTGTGAATGCGACGGTGGCTGGCGCAACGATGAATGCTGTGGGCATCGATGTTCCCATCATCCAGAAAACGGTGTTCTATGCTTCCAGTCAGGAACCGGCAGCCAGTACGTCATATTTGAACGTAAGCTGCAGCGGCAGTTGCGGCGCAACGCTGGGCGGGACCGTGCTGGGAAAATTCACCGGTACAGGAGCGACTGGCGCGGCAATGACCTATGGCTTGCAAAACGGTGCCAGCACGATCTCCGGTGTGGCGGCTTTCCATCAGTAATGGTTGTTGCCGGTGCCATGATTCAGGTGTATTGGGAGTTGGTCATTGCGACAACCGTGCCTGTTAAGGAGCCGTGCGATGAACCGCAATCTGTGGGCCACTCTGTCTCGGTAGTTCCATCAATCCGGATCAATGTCCACCCAGCTGTTGCATGATGCGCCCAACGGTTTCGAGCGCCTGCTGGAAGGCGTGGCTTAACAGTGGTGCGACGAATGGAACAACCAGCGCCAGTGCACCGAAGCCGACGGCCAGTGTGATCGGGAATCCGACCGCGAAGATGTTCAGTTGCGGTGCGCTGCGGGTAAGGATGCCGAGTGCGAGATTGGTGGTGAGCAGGGCGGCGATCAAGGGCAGCGAGAGTTGCAGAGCGAAGGCAAACAGGCTGCCGCCCCATTCCGCCACGGTGCGAAATGCACCTGCCGTGAGCGGGGCG
>Ga0172380_10009042_pt1 | contig 10708 bp, 7 predicted proteins | sample Leawe162metaG_FD_119747 | JGI IMG/M metagenome (GOLD analysis project Ga0172380, IMG submission 119747) | Leachate microbial communities from a municipal landfill in Southern Ontario, Canada - Leachate well 162 metaG | ecosystem: Engineered > Solid waste > Landfill > Unclassified | place...
AGCTATCGGCGGAATTGCACCGCATTGTGCGTACCCTCAGCAAACTCAACGCATATCGTAACGGCAGCGAGCGTCCCGTCGAGGTCGGCATCCATATCATCGAAGCGACGGAACGGCTATTGCCGGGATTACCGCTACGCCTCTCGACGGCTACTCACCGCCAACTCGAAAAGCTCGGCATCATAGTCCACATAGGCGAACGTGTCCTGGAGGTTACCGAGACTGGCCTTAAAACCGCCAACATGTCTAATCTACCCGCGCATATCAAAGTTTGGGCGGCCGGCGTCAAGGCGCCGGCCTTTCTTGGGGAACTCGATGGTCTCGAAACCAATGCCATCAATCAATTGATCGTGCTGCAAACGCTGCAAACCTCGCTGGATGACGCTGTTTTTGTTATCGGTGATTGCGCGGCTTGTCCGCAAGCCCATCTGAACCGGAACGTGCCCCCCACCGCTCAGGCGGCCCATCAGGAAGCGTCGCTAGCCTACGAAAACATCCTCCGGCGCCTGCAAGGAAAAACACTGTTGGAATACCGTTACCACGATTACGGCAGCCTTGTCACTCTGGGCAAATACAGCACGGTCGGCACGCTGATGGGAAATCTGCTGGGCCAGGTATTTATCGAAGGCTTCATTGCCCGGCTGGTTTACCTGTCCCTTTACAAAATGCATCAGGCGGCTTTGTTCGGAGCATTTCGCGCCACCTTGCTGACTGTGGCCGATGCTTTCCGACATAGCATTCGGCCCAGGCTCAAGCTGCATTGATCGTGACTGTTGTCTTGGAGTGATTCTAAATGATCAAAAAAATTCTAATCGCCAACCGGGGGGAAATCGCGGTGCGGATCAGCCGCGCCTGTGCGGAGATGGGTATTCGTTCGGTGGCTGTTTTTTCCGAAGCGGACCGATTTTCCCTGCATGTGAAAAAGGCGGACGAGGCGTATTGCATCGGCAGTGAAGAGCTGGCCGGTTATCTGAATCCGCACCGGATCGTCAACTTCGCCGTGGAAACCGGTTGCGACGCGATTCACCCCGGCTACGGTTTTCTTTCGGAAAATCCCGAGCTCGCCAACGTCTGTACGCAGCGTGGCATTATTTTCATCGGCCCGGACGCGCGAACCATCCAGAAGATGGGCGATAAAACCGAGGCCCGGCACGCGATGATAGCGGCGGGCATACCGGTAACGCCAGGCAGCCTGGACAATCTCGACAGCATCGAGGATGCATTGCGGGAAGCCGACAGGGTCGGTTATCCGGTGATGTTGAAGGCCACGTCCGGCGGCGGCGGGCGCGGCATCCGCCGTTGCAATGATAGCCAGGAACTGCTGCACAATTACGAACGGGTGATTTCCGAGACGATCAAGGCGTTCGGCTCGGCCTCGGTATTTCTGGAGAAATGTATCGAGCATCCACGGCATATTGAGGTACAGATTCTTGCCGACAACCACGGCAATGTGGTGCATTTGTATGAACGCGATTGTTCCATTCAACGCCGCAATCAAAAGCTGATCGAAATCGCGCCTTCGCCGCAACTGAGCACGCAGCAGCGGGAGACTATCGGAGGGCTGGCGGTACACGTCGCCAAAGCCGTGGGTTATCGGAACGCCGGCACCGTCGAGTTTCTGCTGACCGAAGCGGGCGAATTCTATTTTATGGAGATGAACACCCGCGTCCAGGTGGAGCACACGATCACCGAAGAAATCACCGGGCTGGACATCGTCAAGGAGCAGATCAGGATTGCCGAGGGCCAAGCGCTCGGTTTTCAGCAGGCGGATGTAGAGACGCGGGGATTCGCAATGCAGTTTCGCATCAATGCGGAAGATCCGAAAAACGATTTCCTGCCCAGCTTCGGGCGGATCACGCGTTATTACGCGCCGGGCGGCCCCGGCGTCCGCGCCGACACGGCGATTTACACCGGCTACGCAATACCGCCTTACTACGATTCAATGTGCGCCAAGATAATTGTCTGGGCGCGCACCTGGCCGGAGGCCATCGCCCGCGGCCGGCGCGCGCTGAATGACACGGTCATCGGCGGCGTGCGCACCACGATTCCGTTCTACCAGGCGATTTTGAACCATCCCGAATTTCAGGCCGGCCGGTTTAATACCGGCTTTTTGCAAGCCCATCCCGAATTACTGAATTATTCCCTGAAACGCGCGCCGGAAGAAACCGTGCTTGCCGTCACGGCGGCTATTGCGGCGCATCTGGGACTTTGAATAAATATCCTCCCTGTCCCAGTTGCCACAGATTCACAGATTATATAGGTTTAATCTGTGAATCTGTGGCGGTTTATTTTTTGCGAGTTACCTAACTATTCGGCTCATTGCCAAGCCATCTGAAGCGTAGGGCGTGCCGTGCGCGCCTTTTCCGGTACGTGGGTAATGTGCCAGTCCGTTGATGGCGCGCGCGGCACGCCCTACGAAAGCAATTATTTTTTGATTTATTGTGTATTTTATTTATTGCGGTTTGCCTTGGAGACATCACTAATGAGCAAAATCCATATTACCGAAACCCTATTGCGGGATGCCCATCAGTCCCTGATCGCCACCCGCTTGCGTACCGAGGATATGTTACCCGCTTGCGAGCGGCTGGACCGGGTCGGCTACTGGTCGCTGGAAGTCTGGGGAGGGGCCACTTTCGACGTCTGCCTGAGATTCCTGAAAGAAGATCCCTGGGAACGCCTGCGCAAGCTGCGCAAAGCCCTGCCCAACACGCGACTGCAAATGTTGTTGCGGGGACAGAACCTGTTGGGCTACCGGCATTACTCCGACGACGTGGTGCGGGAATTCGTGCGGTTGGCGGCGCGGGAAGGCATCGACGTATTCCGTATCTTCGACGCGCTGAACGATACCCGCAATCTGGAAACCGCGATTGCCGCCGTGAAGGAACAGGGCAAGCATGCGCAAGGCACGATTTGCTATACCGTCAGTCCCGTGCATACCTATGCGCTTTATGTCGAGCAGGCGCAAGCGATGGTCGAAATGGGCGCGGACAGCATCGCCATCAAGGACATGGCGGGGCTGTTGACGCCGACGTCCGCAGCCGAGCTGTTCGGAAGTTTGCGGCAGAGTCTGGACGTGCCGCTGTTCCTGCATTCCCACAGCACGTCGGGCTTGGCCGAAATGTGTCAGCTCAAAGCCATAGAAAACGGTTGCACGCATATCGACACGGCGCTGTCGGCATTCGCCAGCGGCACCAGTCATCCGCCTACCGAAAGCATGGTGGCCGCATTGCGAGGAACGCCGGCTGACAGCGGACTCGATCTGTAGCTGTTGCAGGAAATCGCGGCCTATTTCGCGGCGGTGCGTAAGAAATACCGGCAGTTTGAAAGCGAATTCACCGGCGTCGATACCCGTGTGCAGGTAAACCAGGTGCCGGGCGGGATGATGTCCAATCTGGCCAGGCAACTGGAGGAACAGGGCGCGCTAGCCCGCATTCATGACGTGTTCGCCGAAATTCCGAGGGTTCGCCGCGACCTTGGCTTTCCGCCGCTGGTCACGCCCACTTCCCAGATCGTCGGCACCCAGGCGCTGCTCAACGTGCTGGCCGGCGAGCGCTATCAATCCATCACCAATGAGGTGAAGCGCTATCTGCAAGGCGGTTATGGCAGGGCGCCGGCGCCAGTCGATGCCGAGCTGCAATGCAAAGCCATTGGCCGGGAAGCGTTGATCGAGGGCCGTCCCGCCGATTTGCTCAAGCCCGAGTTGGCTGCTCTGCGACAGGAAATCGGCGACTTGGCGCTCAATGATACCGATGTGATGATTTTCGCGATGTTCCCCGAGATCGGGCGCGCTTTTCTGAACGAGCGCAAGGCCGGGACCTTGCGACCGGAGCCGCTGAGTCCGCCGACTCCCGCGCAGCCTGCCGCCGACCGAGTTCAAAGTATCGGTGCATGGCGAGACTTACGATGTGCAGATCACCAGCGCCAATCTCAGCGACCGGCACAACCGGCGTTTTTTCATCACCTTGGACGGCGTGCCCCAGGAAGTCGATCTGGAGGTGCTGAGCGGCTTCAGCCGGACAGCACAGCCGGGCCTTCGTCCCCTCGCCAACAAGCCGGGCGACGTGGTTACGACCATGCCCGGCAATATCGTCGCTATTTTGGTGAAACAAGGCGACCGGGTACAGGCGGGTGACGGGCTGCTGGTGACCGAAGCGATGAAGATGGAGACGGAGATCAAGGCGCCGATTTCAGGCACGGTAACGCTGATTCATGCCCGTAAGGGTGAGCGGGTAAATCCCAACGAAGTATTAATGGAAATCGAGCCTGCGTAGAGACGTTGCATTGCAACGTCTCTACAGACACGATCCCTGATCGACATCTGAGTGACGGCATGCCCAAATATCCTGGGCAGGTTCATTCAGTTTTGACACAACCCTATATAGAATTGCTACATCCGTTTTAGAGAGGAATACATACAATGAAAATGAAGGCGCTCACACTATTACTGATTGCTTTCGCTCTGTCAGTTGGTGATGGAAGGCACATCGGCATCATTAGACGAAATTCAGCAACAGGTTTCGGCGACGCTGGCTAAAATCGATACCCAATTGTCCAATTATCGCGAAGATTCCGAAATCTCAGGTATTAACCGGCAGGAGGATACCGAATGGCAATCGGTGTCTGAAGAGATTACACAGCTGTTAGTCATCGCCGAGAAGGTTTATCAACGCTCGAACGGCTGTTATGACCTCACCGTCAAGCCCTTGTTTGATTTATGGGGCTTTTCCCGTCACGAAAACCGGATTCCGAGCCAGGTCGAGATCGACAGCTTGTTGCCGCATGTAGGCATGCATCTGCTGAAGATCGATGAGGTCAAGCAGCGCATCAGGAAGAAAGACCCCAAACTCAAGATCGACTTATCGTCTATCGCGCAAGGTTACAGCGTCGGTGTGGTCGCTAAACTGCTGGAAGCGTTCGGCATCCAGAATTATCTCGTCGAAATAGGCGGGGAAATGATAGTAAAAGGCCGAAAAACCAATGGCGATGATTGGCGGGTTGCCGTCGAAACACCGACGCCGTTTACCAGGGAGCTGCAAAGGATCATCGATGTCAGGGAACAAGAGGGCGAGGCCATCATGACAGCCGGGACTTACCGGAATTTCTTCGAAAAGGACGGACAGGCTTATTCGCATATCCTGAACCCCAAGACCGGGCGGCCGGTAACGCACCATCTGAGCTCGGTCACTGTGATGCACGATGATCCGACCTGGGCGGATGCCTGGGATACTGCCCTGTTGTGCGTAGGGGAACAGGAAGCAAAGCGCATCGCAGAAGCCGAGAATCTTAAAGTATTACTCATTTATGACAAGGGCGGCAAGCTCGATGAATATATGAGTAAGGCTTTTGCGGTAATGCAGTAATTTTTCAACTCCAGATTTGGGCGCGCATTTATGCCCGGCTACGGCGCGCCGAAATAAGTTTTCGCATCCACAAAAATAGACGCAACCGGCCTTAATTCAACGGCATTATCCCCTGTCCCCTACGGTTTCAATTACATCAGTTAAGGTTGGGCAACAGCTTTACCGTTGCCCAACATCAATGCACACCGATTGTCGGGCATAAACAGCATGCCCTACGTGGCTTTGAAAGGGATGTAGGCGGAATAGGCGTTATACTTCATCCTTTGCATATAACTACCCGGACAGGAATAAGATTATGAGTATAAAACTTGAAAGAGGAGCCAATTTTTCGTTAACAAAACTGACGCCCAAAGCCAATAACTTCTTTATTGGCTTGGATTGGTCAAACAATCAGCCAGCCAACGAAACATTTGATATAGATTGCAGTTGTTTTTTACTTGATGACAAAAACCATGTCCGTAGCAATCATGACTTTATCTTTTACAATCAGCAACAGGATTCCGACAAAGCCGTTTATCTGATTGAAGAATTTGAACAAACCCATCAAGGCAGCGATAAAACCGGATTCGGTATTGATTTGAGCAAAATACCAGAAGCAATAAGCCATGTTGTTTTTTGCCTCACCATTCATAACGCAGAAGAAAAACAGCAAAGTTTCAAGATGTTGGACTGGATAAACCTGAGGCTTGTAGATCAGGAAACGCTTGAGGAAATTGCCCATTTTCGTTGCGAGCAGGAGCTTGATAAGGAAACCGCCATTTTAGTGGGTGAGTTTTATCGCTATAACGATGAATGGAAATTTAAAGCCATCGGTCACGGTTACATCAATGGGCTGGGCGCATTGGCTGAAAACTTTGGCGTGGTGCTTGATAACGTTCCTTCTACTACGTCAGAGGCAACTGAAAACGAATTGGTTATCACCAAAAGAAAACGCAGGGCACCCAAAGAAGTCATTGCTGAGCAGATAGAGCTCATCAGAAGCAAAATGAAGCTGCTGTTGCCACAAATTACCACGTCGTCCGCAAATGGCATCAACGAAAGCAGCACCCGTCTTGTCCTTGACCGAATTTTTCAGGATGCGCTGGGTTATACCCTTGATGAAATTAAGACCGAGCAGAAAATTCAAGGTCGTGCCGCTGATTATGTGCTATCACCGGATGGTCAAGATGCTATCGTCATCGAAGCGAAACGGGCAGGAACCCCATTACGGCAAAAGCAGATTTTTCAGGCCACGTCTTATGCGGCTTACTCCGGCATACAATGGGCGATATTGACTAACCTCACCGAATGGCAATTTTATAAAGTATCCACCATTGATAAAGTCGATCCGCATTTGGTTTTTACCATTGATTTGCAACGTGGCTTGGATGATGAAAATGCCTATAACCTCATGTTAATTTCTAAATTTGGGGTACTTAGAAAAAGTCTTATCGATAAGGTTTGGCTTAAAAAGGTTTGTTTAAGGGCGGAAACCCTCATTGCCGCCATGCTGAATGATGAAGTCATCAGTAAAATCCGCAACATCATCGCCAAAGAAACCGGTGGACAGATTACCAATGACGAAATTAAAAGGGCTATTGAGACGGAGGTCCTGAAAATTTAGCCTTTAGTCGAACCACGCGGGGCGGGGTTTGTAACCCCGTCCGGCTTTCTATTATCATGCCGCTGTCGGTATTCCATGAATAGACCAAACCCTGACCTACTCTTAGCTCACGCGAAGCGAACCGAAGCCCGTAAACGCCGCGGGCATTTGAAAATCTTTTTCGGCGCGGCGGCTGGTGTCGGTAAAACTTTTGCGATGTTGCAGGCGGCGCGGATTCACCGCTCGGAAGGGCGCGACGTGGTGGTAGGTTTGGTGGAAACCCACGGCCGGGCCGATACGCAGGCGCAGTTGGAAGGTCTTGAACAGCTCCCGCCGCAAATCAGGAACAGCAAGGGAGCCACGCGCAAGGAATTTGACCTGGATGCCGCGCTGGAGCGGAATCCCGACTTGATCCTCGTCGATGAATTGGCGCATACCAATCTGCCCGGATTACGCCACCCCAAACGTTGGCAGGATGTCCGGGAACTGCTGGATAGCGGTATCGATGTCTATACCACGCTGAACGTCCAGCACCTGGAAAGCCTGCATGAGGATGTCGGTCGCTTTGCCGGCATCCGCGTCTGGGAAACCGTGCCGGACACCGTGTTCGAGGAGGCCGACGAAGTGGAACTGGTCGATCTGCCTCCCGATGAACTGCTGGTGCGCTTGCGCGAGGGGAAAGTCTATCTGCCGGAAAAGGCCGAGCGCGCGCTACGCAATTTTTTCCGCAAGGGCAATCTGATCGCCCTGCGCGAATTGGCGTTGCGCCGCACCGCCGAAAGGGTCGATGCGCAAATGCAGGATTATCGACAGGAGTACGCAATTCGCGAAGTCTGGAACGTCGGCGAGCGCATGCTGGTATGCCTGGGCCCCACGCTCCAGTCTGAACGCTTGGTACGTGCGGCGAAACGCCTGGCGACCAGCCTCCATGCCAATTGGATTGCGCTTTATGTGGAAACGCCATCGCTACAGCGCCTGTCCGCAGAACGCCGGGACGAGGTATTAAAAGCCTTGCGTCTGGCCGAACGGCTGGGCGCTGAAACCGTTACGCTGTCAGGGACCAATATGAGCGATACCATCCTGAAGTTCGCGCGTGAACATAACATCAACAAACTGGTGTTGGGCAGGCCCAGCCGGAAAGGCTGGCGCAGGTGGTTTTTGGGATCGGTAGTGGATACCCTGATCAGCCAGGCGCACGGTATCAACTTTTATTTGTTGGGTGACGAGGCGCTGCCCATGCTGAAATCGACTGCAGCATCGCCACCGCCCCATTTCAGCGGCGACAGGATCGAATCGCCCCTAGCAAACCGGCTTGGCGGCATCGTCATTCCGCTGGTACTGACGTTAATGGATTGGCCTTTTCGGGACATGCTCACACCCAGCAATATTTTGCTGGTGTATCTGCTCGGCGTGTTTTTCGTCGCTCTTCGCTTTGGGCTCAGTCCTTCGATACTGGCCTCGTTGACCAGCGCCGCCGCGTTCGCGTTTTTCTTCGCGCCGCCGATTTTTTCATTCGCCATCGCCGACCCGGAAAACCTGGTCGGCTTGGCGGTCATGCTGGTAGTCGGCGTCGTAACCAGCAATCTGGCGGAAAACGTCCGCCACCAGGCGCGCGTCGCCGAACATAGGGAGCGGCGGGCATCGGCTTTATACCGCTTGAGCAAGGAGTTGGCCGAAGCACGCCTGGAGACAGAAATTATCGAAATCGGCGTACGCCAACTCCATGCCGAATTCGGTGGCCGCAATACCTTGCTTTTCCCCGACCGTAACGGCAAGTTATGTTATCCCGACGAACCGCCGATAGACATTTCTTTGCGGGCCGCCGATTTGGGCGTGGCCCGTTGGGTATTCAACCACGGGCAGATGGCGGGCAACAGTACCGAAACCTTGCCTAGCGAAGCAGCCGTCTATGTGCCGCTCAACGGCTCAACCGGAACTATCGGCGTGCTGGTGCTCGAACCCGTCAATTTGCGGCGTATCTTCCTGCCGGAACAACGCCGGCTGCTGGACACCTTCGTCAATCAAATCGTCCATACCCTGGAAAGGGCTAAGCTGGCCGAACAAGCCAAGGATGCGACCTTGAAAATGCAGGCGGAAACCCTGCGCAACTCATTGCTCAGCAGTATTTCACACGACCTTAGAACCCCGTTGGCCACTATCGTCGGTGCAGCCGGCACCTTGGAAACGAACGAACGCCTGAACGAAAACAGCAGGAAAAAGCTGGTGAGCGCGATCAGCGAGGAAGCCCAGAGCATGTCGGACCTGACCACCAAAATCCTGGAAATGGCGCGCCTGGAAGCGGGCGAAGTGAAGCTCAACCGGCAGTGGTACGCGCCCGAGGAGATCGTCGGCAGCGCTTTACGCCGCCTCGACAAGAAGCTTAAAACCAGGCCTGTCAATGTAACTATGGCGGATAACCAGGCGTTGATTCATGTCGACGCCGTACTGTTGCAACAGGTCTTGGTAAACCTGCTGGACAACGCCGACAAATACTCCCCCTCGGGGCTGCCGATCGACATTTCGGTCGAAACCACACCGCTAGGCCTGTCGATTGCCATCGCGGATAGCGGGCCGGGCATCCCCGAGGACTTGCGGCAAACGATTTTCGACAAGTTTTTCCGCATTCACGCGGAAAGTGCGCAAAGCGGGGTCGGTTTGGGCTTGTCCATCTGTCGCGCCATCGTCGAAGCCCATGGCGGTGACATCCAGGCGAGCAACCGCAGCGGCGGCGGGGCTGTGTTCCAACTGCACCTGCCGCTTCTGGAATGCCCTCCCACCATAGCCCCGGAAGAAAAAGGACTGACACCATGAAAACGACTGGCCCCTTGCTCTTGCTTATCGAAGACGATCCGCAGTTTCGGCTGCTGCTGAGCACTACACTGGAAAGTCAGGAGTATCAGGCGCTCGCCGTCGCAACCGGGCGAGAGGGATTGATCGCCGCCCGTAACCGAAAACCCAGCCTGCTGATTCTCGACCTGGGACTGCCGGATATCGATGGACAGGACGTCATCCGCCGCCTACGGCTATGGTCGGAGTTACCTATCATCGTACTGTCGGCCCGTAATCAGGAAAGCGACATTACGCTGGCGTTGGACAACGGCGCCGACGATTACCTGACCAAGCCGTTCAGCACTGCCGAACTTCTATCCCGCATCAAAGCGTTGCTAAGGCGCGTTGCCAAGCTACCTGGCGGTGCGCAGGAATTTTTCCAAGTCGGCGAGCTGAAAATAGAACTGACCAAGCGCCGAGTTTTCGTCAACGAGCAGGAAATACACCTGACGCCCATCGAATTCCGCTTGCTGTGCGTTCTGGTACGCAACGCCGGATTCGTCGTAACGCACCGGCAATTGCTCGAAAAGGTTTGGGGCGCTTCCTATATCGAGCATAGTCACTACTTGAGAATTTACATGGGACAACTACGCCACAAGATTGAGGCCGATCCGGCTCGCCCCCGCTATTTACTGACCGAGGCTGGTGTGGGTTATCGTCTGTCCGAGGAGGATATCCAATGATGCGTGCAGGCCGCTGTTTTTGCCCGAAGTGCGGCAGAGAACATTCCAGCGCTGGACGATTAGGCACATCGATACAATGTCAATGCGGCGCCTGGATTCTCCCAGGGCTACCTCATTAAAAATAGCAACCAAACCAACAGGATTTAGGATAATAGCGGCATAAGCAATGATCAAGGACGAGGAAGAAATGAATTTTTTAGATATTTTTGGACAGCTCGACGACCCCCGGATTGAACGAAAAAAGTTGCATCCGA
>Ga0172380_10009043_pt1 | contig 10706 bp, 7 predicted proteins | sample Leawe162metaG_FD_119747 | JGI IMG/M metagenome (GOLD analysis project Ga0172380, IMG submission 119747) | Leachate microbial communities from a municipal landfill in Southern Ontario, Canada - Leachate well 162 metaG | ecosystem: Engineered > Solid waste > Landfill > Unclassified | place...
CGTCGTTCGATCTTTCTGCTGCCGGGAGGCAAGTTTGTACGGGTGGTTCACCCGATCAACGGATACCACGCCTTCTATGGAACGCAATAGTTCCACATCGATCCCCACGATGTTTCCGGGAACGGCGATGATGCGCTTGTTCTGCCCGATGATATGTGAATCAGCGTTATACTTGCGGTGCAGCAAGTCCTGAATGTGACTGATGAGAACCTGATCGTTCTTCTTCTGGAGGACAATGAGCATGATGAGTGGGGGAAGTCGTATAAAAGAAATGCCGCTCCTCTCTCAGGGGGAGCGTTGTCTTCAACGAACGCAACCGATGAGAGTGTGCGGATTTAGATAAAAAACCGATAAAAACCGTACCGGAAGACCGTGGACTTCAACGAGGCCTGCGATCGACTGATACGAGACATGTGGCCCCAGTGTACCTGTGCCGATACCAGTGTCAAATTCTGTGTACCCCTCCGAAGGGAAACGAGCTCTTGGTTCCACGCCCGATCCCCCGACGTTCCATGACACTGTGGAACATAGTTTTGCTCTGTATGAAGCCAAAAAAAAGATAGCTTTCCTTTCCGCTTTCCTGCGTCTATATTCACCCACCAAAACCTTCTATAGTCTGCCTACGATTTTATTTCTTCTTCCCTCATCCCTATGGGCCATGAACAACACAACGGAGTTGCCGATGTCCTGCGAGACCGATCTGTCGTCGTGTATGGCGGCGGAGGCGGATGGGGAAAGAATATCGTTGAAGCATCGACGGGGATTTCCCGCCGCGTGAGCGTGGTGGAACATGATGCGACGCTGGCCGAGGTTATTGCCGCCGCGCAGAACAATGACGTTCTCACTCTTGCGACACCCGACCCCGCCATCAACAAGATACTCATCGAGATACGACAGAGCCTGACGAGAGAGAAAATTATTCTTGATTGCGCATCGAACAAAAGCGGATTCGCCACGACACTCAAGGAAATCGCGGAGGATGGTGCCAGCGTGTGCTCCACGCATCCCATGGTGATGCCGAAAACTTCGCCTCGGGGACAAACCGTCATCATCATGCCCGTGGGGGAGAATGCACAGATCGCAAAGCAGGTTGCCGAACGCATCTATGGGCAGATGGGTATGCGCCCCGAAGAGTTGGATTTCGACCAGCACGCAGACATGATGGTGATTCTGCAGATGGTGCCGCATCTGATGGAACGGATTCTCATCCATGCCATGGCACACGGTCTTAAGAAACAAAACATGAGCAATAAGGACGTTTCCCGTCTTGCTCCCGCCAACTACCGTCTGGCAGAACTGGGTGTCGGGCGCGTCGGCATTCAGCGTCCTGATGTTTCTGCCGGCATCATCGAAACGGCCCTGCAAACTCCGTTCGGCAAACTTGTTTTTGGTCGCATACAAGAAACAATCGGTCAGATCATGGCTGCATCGGACCGGGCGGAACTCTCCAAATTGTTCATGGGAGATATTAATCTTCTGGATCCCGATGGTTCGTGGCGGGAGGAAATGACCAATCGAACGGAGGCGGCACTCACGCGTCTCGGGAATTTGCGGCTTCGCTCCTGTCAGATCACCGTGCCCAATAAACCCGCCATCCTCCGTGACGTACTCAGTATTCTCCATGATTTGCATGATATCGACATGACTGCGATTGATTCGCAAATCATCCAGCAAGGGAACAATGGCGACTCTGTGGCACGATTCGACATCGGTATCTCAGACGAGCATGTGGATTTTCCGGCCTTGGAAAAGAATCTGCAGAAAGTGGGCGCCACCATTGTCCTTCAGGGATCACCATCACGGAAGCAAGACCCGAAATCTTAATGCTGGCTTCGATTAAGCTGCATGGTCTCGTTGACTCACACCTCAGGCGATCTTACACGGCGATTCAGCGAATCAGACGTTGCCCGATCGGTTCTGGGGCTTACGCTCTTCAGTGTCGCGAAGGTCGACTGCGCGACAGCGTTGCCATGTAATAACGAGGCATTATTGGCGGCGGATATTCTCGCAAACATCGCAGTGTCTTGTCCTTCTTTCAAAAGACTGCCCCAAGGCAGAGAGCTCTTCGAGAGATTGAGAGGGACATTGGAAGGTCTCGGCTTTGAAATACCAAGCTCCGATCCGAATCAAAAACAAGATATCGCCGAGCTCATCACCCTTGGAAATGAGATTCTTTTGAGAGGCGGTCTGCTGAGAACGGAGATCCTGGTTCAAATGTATGAAAAAAGAATTACAGCGATGATCCGACGGTTGCTTCAGCATCAACCGGTGCATGATTCCGGATGGGCACCTCCCCCGGAAATTGAGGGGAGCATGGAGAGCATCCGGCATTTTGACGATGAAACCAAGTCTCGATTGTGGACATTGTTGATGGAGGCAAATTCCAGGTGCGCCGGTTTCAGAGGAAACTGATTGCACGCAAACAATGGAACGTCCTTGCTGCAACAAACTGCCGTTCCTGTACCATACGGGCATCTTTCCCTTCACTGCCATGGCAAGCAACAGCTTCGGAACCATCTTTCGCATCACCACCTTCGGCGAATCGCACGGACCTGCGCTCGGCGTCATCATCGACGGTTGTCCGGCCGGGATCGCGCTCACGGAGGAGGATTTCCTGCCCGAACTCATCCGCCGCAGACCGGGCCAAAGCGCTGTGACCACGGCACGCAAGGAGCCCGACCTGCCGGAAATTCTCTCCGGCATTTTTGAAGGGAAGACGACGGGCATGCCCGTTGCCGTGATTGTTCGCAATGCCAATCAGCGTTCCGAGGATTACGACGCTCTTCGGGAAACCTTCCGGATCGGCCATGCCGACGCCACCTATACCGGGAAGTACGGACACAGGGATCATCGCGGAGGAGGCAGGGCATCGGGCAGAGAGACCGTGGCCCGTGTGATCGGCGGTGTCGTGGCGCGCAAGATTCTTCCGACGGAGGTGCGTATCATCGGTCACACCGTTCAAGTCGGCCCGATCCGGGCGAAGGAATTCAAGCCGGATATCATCGAGCGGAATCCCGTTCGTTGCGCCGATGCGGATGCCGCACGGAAAATGGAAACGTATATCCTCGATCTCAAGAAAAAGGGGGATTCCACAGGCGGTCTGATCGAACTTCGTGTCTTTCATACGCCGCCGCACCTCGGTGATCCCGTCTTCGGAAAATTGAAGGCGAATCTCGCGAAGGCAATCATGAGCATTCCTGCCGTCACCGGATTCGACTATGGTGCGGGCTTCCGGACGGCGGAAATGCGCGGCACCGAGTACATAGCCGATCAGCGGGCATTCGGAGGCATGCTGGGTGGCATTTCCACCGGAGAGGATCTTGTCTTTCATTGCAGCGTGAAGCCGCCGACATCGCTCGGCGACGTCGCCAAGAGCGGCCGCCACGACCCCTGCATCGTCCCGCGGGTCATTCCGGTGGTGGAGGCGATGACGGCGATTGTTCTGGCTGATGCGTATCTGATGCAGAAGACGCAAAAAATGTGAGAAAGTTTCTCATCTCCATGCCGACCAGACGAGTGCTTTCTCCATTCGACACGGCAAAACTCTCAGGAATGATGCGGGAATCCATCGGGGCACACCCGAAAATAGATCAAACTTGTCTTACAACCGCCCCCTTGTCATGAATCACAACATCACCTCCAGCTTCCCCACCATGGAATTGTTGATGGAGAACGTCATGCGCAGGGACCGGCCGATCTTGGACACATTCAGGTGCCCGCCTTCGGACTCGTCGATCTTGTATCCCAATTTCTCATACTCTTTCTGCACCGCTTCCACATCGGCGCGCGCGGCGGGGCGGGCAAAATAATACGTGAGCCACAGGCCGCTGGTGTTGTCGGTCATCTTCACCTGATTGTCGAACAGTTTTTTCAGGATCGGCAACAGTTCCTCATGTATCAGACGGCTCTTCTCGGTTTCGATCTTCGCTTCCTTGGCGCCTTCATAATTGATCTGCGCCCACGTGCCGGCCGTCGGCGACGCATTTTTTCCGGATGCGGATGCCTTTGACCTCCCGGAAGCTCCGGCGGCACACACCGGCTTCACCTTCGCGGTCGCAAAGAACACGATGGTGCGTGCGGTATTTTCAATATTGGAGACTTTGGCCTTCACCGCTTTATTGACGGGCAACTTCCTCTCCTCCGTGCTCACGCTCATCGTCTGCATGATGACGAAGGAACTCTGATCCTCCGCCGCCGTTTGCGCTCCATCGGCCACGATGTTCGCGCCGCTCACGGCGCCGTTGACGTCCGCCTTGAGCAGAAGCGCCTCTTCATACGGCTCCAGACTGCCCATGACCATGTGCCGTTCCGTCGTCACGATTCTGCCGATGACGGCAACACCGCCGTCCTGCGTCGCCTGAATGTCATAGCCGGCCGTATCCCGTTCGCTGTCGATCTTCTTGGTCCAGCGCGGGTTGAAATCGGCATCGGTCTTGAGAAGCTCCAGATTCCCCGCCATATCTGCGATCTTTGTCGCACCGGCTTTCCGCATGACGTTGCGTTCCAACACGAATCCGTTATCGGTCGTCTTTGCCGTTTTGAATTCGACATCGGTGGCCGTGAATCCCGTCTTCACGCTTTTGGCCCATTGATAGCCGCCATTGGCATCCACTTTCACCGCCACATACGGGATGGAGTCGACGATGCTCTTGATATCCGGAACGGCGGTGCGGGATAACAGCGTGGTGGCATTGAAGTAGCGGCCGAATGCGATGTATCCCCCATCCTGCGTCTGTTCCACCGACCGGAAGTCTCCCGCCGAGACCCTGATTTTTGTCTTGGATATTTTCAGGTTGCCGGGAGTGGAGCCGGTCGTCATCGGCAGCTCCATGGACAGCGCTTCAATGCTTTTTGCCCACTGCACCTTCAGCTTGCCATCCAATTTGATGATTATCGGGATCGCGCCCGTCGCCATTTCCGTCCCCGTACGAACCTCAATGTCGGCCAGAGCGATGAAGCTCCCGTCGGACAGATATTTCATATCGGTCGCGGTCCAATTCATTTTTTTGCTCCACTGCACTTTTCCGTTCTTATCAAATTTGATCGCCACGCTCTCATCCGGCACGGCGGCAAAATCCGCGATGTCGTCGCCATAGCCCGTCTTTTTGAGCTTGGCGAGCAGCAGGACGCCGCCATCGGACACGGCCCACAACTTCTGCGGGAAATCCATGCTGTAATCGCCGATCATGGTGGCCCACATCACGTTCCCTCCGGAATTCAGCTTCGTCACCAGGACGTCGCCCCAGCCCTCTTTCCTGCTCTCATAGTCCTCATCGTAAAAATCGATGATGTCGTGCGCCACGACAACGTTGCCGTCCGTCGTCTGCACGGACAGGCGTTTCGTGGCGGACAGAACGCCCTGCGCCGCGCTCTGGCTGCCGAATTGCCTGCTCCAGAGAACGCCGCCCTTCGCATCGGTCTTCACGACAAAGGCGTTCCACACGCCCATGCCGGAACTGTAGACCGTATCGCCCGTGAGGAGGTACCCGCCGTCTTTGAGGACGGTAATGCCGTACCCGTCGGCCCGATCGCGCATGCGGTACGTCGTCATGAACGTATCCGACGAGACAGGGGTGGCGGAACATTTGTCGGTGAGCTCGGCGCGAAAAGCTTCGGCGCTGCCGGCGACAATGCCCGTGAGAGCCAATGACCCCAAAATGGCGATAAGAATCGGATTATTGTGTATTTTTGTCATCCGGTGATTATAGCACGAAGAGAGAAAGAGTGGTAGTGTTCCTCATTGCCTTTCCAACACATCTCTATGAACGACTCTTTTGAAAACAAGGTGCACTGTGCGGCGGTTGCAGGATGGTGGACACTCCTGATCGCCCTGATCGTCTTTCTCCTCGCATGGTTCGCGTACCTCACGCTTCTGAGTGCTCAACCGGCGTGGATCCTGCCCCTCATCGGGCCCGATGTCACATGGGCGAAGCTGGCAACCATCTCGCTCTGGTTCTTTGCGTGCATGAAATTCTTTCTCTTGCTCTGGGCGCTCGCTCTCGTCTGGCTCACGCTCTGGGCGAAGCAGCTGCGCAAGCGGTGAAGGAAGGGGAATTGCCAGACAGGAGAGAAGGGCGGCGGGGGAGTGTGTGGGGCGAGGAAAGGTTGAGACGACTTTACATGATCTAAGTGGAGCGTAAGCTTTTTGTGCGGCCAACACATGCGCCCATACGTTCTGATCAATCCCTAAATAATATGCAACTTGTCTCGTTCTCCGTTACAAACTACAGGAGTATTACAAAGGCTTACAAACTGCCTGTGTTACAAAACACGGTTCTTATCGGCCCAAACAACGAAGGCAAATCGAACATATTGCGTGCGCTGGTAACATCACTAGAGTTCCTTAGCGGTCTGGGCAACAGTTATTGGATCCAGCGCGGTCGTCTGATCTCGTATCATCGATCAGGTAAAAGTTATGATTGGAAGAGAGATTTTCCAATTAAATTACAATCAAGCCCTAAATTAAGAGAGTCCATTTTTCGTTTGGAATTTAAATTGGGAGGTGCAGAGATTTCCGAATTTGAATCGGAAGTTCAAAGTAATCTTAATGGGACGCTGCCAATAGAGTTGAAAATTGGAGAGAAGAACGAACTTGGATTCAAGGTAGTAAAAAGAGGGCGAGGTAGTACCTTGTCAAAAAAAGTCGGGGTAATTGCTAAATTTGTATCAAAGAGAATCAATATCTCATATATCCCCTCAGTTCGAACTGCTGAGGCAGCTCAAGATATAGTTTCAGGAATCGTTGAAAGGGAGCTTTCAATTATCGAATCCGATAAAGCTTATCTTGATGCAATCGTAGCACTCGAAAAATTGCAACAACCAGTACTTGAGAAGGTTTCATTAAGTATCAAAAATACTTTGAAAGATTTCCTGCCAAACGTCACTAAGGTCGATGTAATAGTTCCTCGTGATGCGCGCAGAAGAGCCTTGAGAAGTTTGTGCGAAATTATTGTTGATGATGGAACACCAACTTCTTTGTCTAGTAAAGGAGACGGCGCTCAGAGCTTAGCTGCATTGAGCCTTATGAGGCATGCCTCAGAAAGCAGTGCAATTGGAAAACAGCTTATTCTTGCTATTGAAGAACCAGAATCACATCTACATCCTCATGCGATACATCAATTAAAAACTGTTCTCTCGGATATCGCCCAGAAAAACCAAGTCATTATGACAACTCACTGTCCTCTTTTTGTAGATAGAAATTCTCTGAAATCAAATATTATTGTGCATAATAATAGGGCGGCACCCGCGAAAGATATAAAGCAAATCCGCGAGATTCTCGGCGTTCGCGCAGCAGACAACTTAAGAAATGCCGAGCTTATTTTAGTCGTTGAAGGCGAAGAAGATAAATGCGCCTTATCAGAACTTATTAAACATAATTCCCAGTTACTTTCTCGTGCCATCTCTCAGGGTACATTTGCTATTGAGTCACTTTTTGGAGGATCTAATCTCAGTTACAAACTTGGCCAAATTCGAGAAACCATGTGTCTTACTCATTCATTTTTAGACCACGACAAATGCGGAATTGACGCTAGTCAAAAGGCAGAAATGGACGGGCTACTCAAACTTCCCGACATTACATTTGCCAAATGTCAGGGTATGAAAGAATCAGAAATTGAAGATCTCTACGATGAGAAAATATATTCTGCAATGCTTCTAAATAAATATGGAGTATCAACCTTATCTCCGAAATTTAAAGGTAGGTCAAAATGGTCAAGGCGTTTGGAACAGACGTTTGGACACACTGGAAAACCTTGGTCAGATAACATTAAAGCAAAGGTGAAAAGAGACGTATCCGAATTAGTTGTAGCTAACCCAAGTTCCGCATTAAACAACCACAAAAGAAATTCTTTTGACGCGCTTATAACTGCATTAGAGGGAAAAATTAAAGCAATTGCACGAAGTAGAAAATAGTATGTCCATGATGCCCTCGTTTCCGTGAAACCCAACACCCAAAACCTTTGCCTAGAACTCAACCAACAACTTCAAATCCGCCCAGATAACCATAATGAATAATGGCAATTATCTCGACCGGATTTTCTATCGATAATCCTCCTTTGCTGTGACCTCACGGGCGTGGGTCTCCAGTTTCTTATAAATCGTGCTGACCTCCTCTGCTGAAAGAATGGAAGGCAAAGAACGAATCTTCTGCACCAGATATTTATCGTTCAGCACCCATACCTCACCCTCGCATCGATCTTTAACAAACCAGCCAGGATACACGACAATGGGCCGAATCTTCGGACACTGGTCTGGTGTTCCAATAATCTCCTTGAGGTACGATGCTTCCTGAGTCGCTTGCCACACAGCTTTATTGCCGTAGTTGGATTTGCCGTTAGTAAATACGACATTTTTCGCATGAGAGATAATGTTCATAGTTCCGATTGTTTTGCGAGCCATTTTTGTTTCAATGGTAAACACACCTGCTGGACCGATGAGGATGTGGTCGATGTTCATCCTGCCACAGGTAAGGTCGTTAATAATGCGGTAACCGTGCTCGCGTAAATCATCTAAAATTTCAGCAACATGCCTTTCACCCAATAAACCTATGTCGCAATTACGCAGTTTTCGGACTGATTCCATAATTCGAAAATATGCGAAAATACTGATGATGATTAATGTTGCGGTGAAAAGATAAGGGCTTGGAGGAGTATCTCTAAACCACCGAATCCACTCAGATAAGGTATATGCGAAAATAAGAACAATGACAAAGACCCATTCCAATATTCCTTCAACAATTATGGATCGTCTCTGCAACAGACCGTCACCGGGATTGCGCAATGGCACCTCCTTAATGGGATTTATCTTGTCGTTCACTTAATTATTATAACAAAATTATTATACTTAGTCCAATTGTCTTATTGCCTGTGAAAAATAGAACCAACCTATGAGGAATATAGAATGAGCATGCCCTTCATTTCATGGATACAGTCTGTCCCCCTACGGAATCCTGTACACCGTCGACCGGACGGAGCCGTCCGTGATATCCACCCATGTGAAGGAATAGTCATCGTCGTTCCACTCCACGCTGCCGACACCGTCCCTGTTCCCAAGTCCATTCAGACTCACCTGAAGCGTACTGGAAGACGTCGGCGACTCCTGCGAGCTCTCAATCACCGCCTTCAGCGCAAGATCGACGAATCCACCCTGATCAATCGACGAATTGACGCCGCTGCCGGCCGGATTCGCGCAGACGACGGTGAAGATGCCGGTGAGGGCGCTCGCCGTACAGGGAACGGAGGAGCCGGGAGTAAGGAGATTTTCGAGGACGAAACTCCCCGAGGTGAAGAGGACATTTGTCGCAGTGACGGAGAACGTGAGATTCGTGATATTCACGGCATTGAGGCCGTTACGGGAATTGTTGTGCGACGCGGCACGAAATCGAAAGGTCCCGATGGAGGAGAACCCCACGGGGACCGCCGTGTCATCCAGAGTCTTCACGTGCTCCAGATCAGCATTCGTGATGCCCGAAATTTTGGCGGCGACCGTATCGCTCGTCGGCGCGACGATGGCGCTGTTCACTCCTGCATTACTCCTGCCGATGAAGACCTCGCCTTCCGCCGACGCATCGCCGTCATTCTGGACAAGATTCTGTTCGGAAGAGACGCCACGTGCCTCTATGGCAACATCCCCCGTCGTGGCGGCCGGAAGCGAGAGTGCAATGGCATAGCCGCTCCTCCCCCCCTCGACATCGGACTTCGCGACGGCACGAACGATCACGTCTTTTGTGTAATCCTTGCGCACCGTGAACGCCGTCTCCGCACAAAATTGTCCGGTGACGATTGAATGGCATTGAACGGAAGTCGCCGTGGCAAAGGAATTCGTCGCCCCCGGCTCGAAGAGTTCAAGATAGGAAATATCGTCCGTCGCACCGTTGATCGTGATGCGCCGCACGCTGACATCCTCATCCGTAGCGCGCATCGTGAAGCGCAGAAGGTCATCACTGACGGTCCCAAGGAGTATCTGATGACTGCGCACCGACTGATTGCTCGCCGTGACGTACAGATTGCCGCGATCGGAGACCACGGTCACGGGTGGCGTAATTTGCGTGAAGACGGAAATCCAGCAATTCGTGTACGTCGGGCAACGATGGTTGTCGGTACTGATGCCGGTAAGTTGCCGTCCGTCGATATCCCCCACCGCTTCCACAAACTGCGGATCATCCGTGGAGAATCCGAGCGTCAGGACGGAAGGGAGTCCGCTCGACGGGAAATCCGCCCGCACCTCAAAGGAGGTGGAGGAGGAGGTGGAAACACGGGTATTGAGGGAAGAGAAAATCACGACATCATTCTGCACGATCCCGATCGCCACCTGAATCGGCTTCTGTCCGTCGCCCATATCATCCCGATAGAGCCGATAATTCGTCGCCGCGCCCACGGAACCGGCATCCGCATGGAATTTGAATCCCGTGATGCGCGCATCCTGCCACTTGGCAATCGCATCAAACGTGAGAAGGGATGCATCCTTCGCTCCGCCGGTGAAATTCTGGGCGCCTTGCGACTTTTGATCAATGCGCAGGACGGAATGTTGCACCGGCTCCGGCACGATGATGCAGATGCTGCTGCAGCCGTCACTGTCCTGCGTATTGCCGTCATCGCACTGTTCGTCATTCTCCAGGATGCCGTTGCCGCAGACGGGAGAGGAAACTGAAGAGGTTGAAGAGCTGCTTTGAACGTCCTCGACGGTCGCCAGCGGCTGACCGAGGGAAA
>Ga0172380_10009044_pt1 | contig 10706 bp, 10 predicted proteins | sample Leawe162metaG_FD_119747 | JGI IMG/M metagenome (GOLD analysis project Ga0172380, IMG submission 119747) | Leachate microbial communities from a municipal landfill in Southern Ontario, Canada - Leachate well 162 metaG | ecosystem: Engineered > Solid waste > Landfill > Unclassified | place...
AAACTCGGAACAATGTTTTATTTTCTGGATTAGCAGAATAGACCCTGACCGTTAAAGCAGCAGCGAGATCAATCCGCCCAGCAGGGCGACAATCAACGCCATGGTCACTGTCAGCAGGCGTCTCTGCCTGACCTGTTCGAACCGAATCAAAGCGAGTTGGGCACGCAAGGCTGCACCATCGTCCCGTGCCAGCGCCTGATGCACCAGACGCGGCAGCGCCGGCAGCGATGACGCCCATTGCGGCGCTTCGCGTTTGAGATTGTTGAGCAGACCGCGCCAGCCGATCTGCTCGCTCATCCAGCGCTCAAGGAAAGGCTTGGCGGTCTGCCACAGGTCGAGCTCCGGGTCGAGCTGGCGACCGAGGCCTTCGATGTTGAGCAGGGTCTTCTGCAGCAGCACGAGCTGCGGTTGGATTTCGACATTGAAGCGGCGCGAGGTCTGGAACAGGCGCAGCAATACGCGACCGAAGGAAATTTCCTTGAGCGGCCGGTCGAAGAACGGTTCGCAGACGGCGCGGATCGATGCCTCGAATTCGTCGATGCGCGTCTCGGCCGGCGCCCAGCCGGACTCGACATGCACCTCGGCGACACGCTTGTAGTCACGGTTGAAGAACGCCAGGAAGTTGTGCGCCAGGTAATGCTTGTCGATGTCGGTGAGTGTGCCGACGATGCCGAAATCCAGCGCGACATACTGCCCGGTCGGGGTGACGAAAATATTGCCGGGATGCATGTCGGCATGGAAGAAACCGTCGCGGAACACCTGCGTGAAAAATATCTCGACGCCGTTGCGCGACAAGGCCGGCAGATCGACGCCCTGGGCACGCAGCGCATCGACCTGGCCGATCGGTGTGCCGACCATGCGCTGCATCACCATCACCGAGTGATCGCACCAGTCCCAATACACTTCGGGCACCAGCAGCAGCGAAGAATTCTTGAAATTGCGATGCAGCAGCGAGCAGTTGGCCGCTTCGCGCATCAGGTCGAGTTCGTCGTTGAGGTATTTTTCAAATTCGGACACCACTTCCAGCGGTTTGAGGCGCTTGCCGTCCGACCAGAGTTTTTCCAGCAGGCTGGCGGCCACCCGCAACAGGCCGATGTCGTGCTTGATGACGGGCACAATGCCGGGCCGCAGGATTTTCACCGCTACTTCATGCCCGCCGTCTTCCGCACGCAAGGTGGCGAAATGCACCTGGGCGACCGAAGCCGAGGCGACCGGCTCGCGTGTGAAGGAGGCGAACACGTCATCTACCGGCCTGCCATAAACCCGCTCTAGTTCCGCCACGGCCAGGTCGGAAGAAAAGGGCGGCACCTGATCCTGCAATTTGGCGAGTTCGTCAGCGATATCCTGCGGCAGCAGGTCACGCCGGGTCGACAGAATCTGGCCGAATTTGACGAAGATCGGCCCCAATGCTTCGAGCGCCTGGCGCAGGCGGACGGCCCGTGGCTCCTTGAGCTGCCCGCCGAAGAAACGCCAGAACTGCAAGAGGGCTGCCAGACGCATGAGCCTGCCGGAAGGTTCATGCTCGAGAATCATCTGGTCGAGGCCGTAACGGCTGGCAACCCGGGCAATCTTGAAAAGGCGCAATAGACGCATGAATTAGGTGCGGAAATTAGGCGGCGCGGAATATGCCATGCGGGTGCGCTGGGATTGTTCAGACACAAGCTGGCTGTGGGAAGTGTAACTTAAAACCTTTCTACGAATCGGCTCGCGGCGTGCCCTCGACAAGTTCCGGGTACTCCTGGCGCAAGGTAGCGCTGCCCCGCCGCCAGGCATGGCACTGCCCGATGAAGGAGAGTGTGCTTTGGTCCGGCCAGTTCCTGGGATCTGCGGCGAGCGACCACTGGCGTGCCGTTCGGTCAGGCCACGAAGCCTGGAAATAGGTGTTCGCGACTTCACCAAGCAGGTCGGTGAGATGGGTGCAGCCAAGGGCGCCGCCAAGCAATTCGCGCACCTTTTTGTTGAAACCCGGACCGATGCGCAAACCTGCGAGCTTGCCGTAAGACACGTCGGTTCCGCCGCAATCGGACCAGGGTGCGACGGACGAATTGGCCTGGGCTTCGTGTATGGTGTAATCGCTGTCGATCACCAGCTTCAGCGACAGCAGGTGCATGACGCCGCCCGCCTCTACCGGCGGACGAGAGCGAAAGGGAGTCTCCTGCGCTTTTTCATCGCAGACCGTGCCGTCGATTTCCCACAAACCATCCTGGCGCCGGTAGGCCTTGCAGGTGATGGTCCGGGTATGGACAAGTTCGCGTCCTTCATCTTCCACAGTCATTGCGTCATTCCTTCTCTGTTGTTCTCCAGACCCGGCTTGCGGTCTCACTCAAATTCATTGGCAGCAAACCTGCTAAACCTGCTAACCCAGGGCTTCACGAACCTCTGCCGTGAGCTGGTAGGAATGCAAACGGGCAGAGTGGTCGAAAATCTGCGATGTGATCATCAATTCATCGGCACCCGTGCGCGCAACAAAGGTTTTCAATTGGCCTGATATCCTGTCGGGCGAACCCACTGCGGAACAGGAGAGCACCTGCTCGAGCATTACCCTGTCCTGCGCTCCGATGCTGTCCAGATAATCGTTTACGGGCGACGGGAGTTGCGTCGGTTGGCCCCGGTGCAGATTGACGAAAGCCTGCTGCGTGGAAGATGCAAGGAAGCGGGCTTCCTCGTCCGTGTCGGCGGCAACCACATTCAATCCAAGCATGACATACGGCTTGTCCAGATGCCGTGAGGGCCTGAAGCAGCTCCGATACAGGTCAACCGCCTGCATCATCTGCGCCGGGGCGAAATGCGAGGCGAAGGCATAGGGCAAGCCCAAAGCAGCAGCGAGTTGGGCGCCGAACAGGCTGGAACCGAGAATCCATACCGGCACATTCAGGCCTCTGCCCGGCACCGCGCGAACCCCCTGATGACTCCCTGATGCAAAATATTCCATGAGCTCGACGACATCACGCGGAAATTCATCCGCATCGGAAGACGGATTACGCCGCAATGCCCGCGCCGTGGCGCGATCGGAACCCGGCGCACGCCCCAGGCCAAGATCAATGCGTCCGGGAAACAACGATTCGAGGGTTCCAAACTGTTCCGCGATCACCAGCGGGGAATGATTGGGCAGCATGATGCCGCCGGCGCCGACGCGGATTGTCGATGTGCCGGCGGCGACATGTCCGATCAGGATCGCTGTCGCCGCGCTGGCGATGCCGGGCATGCCATGATGTTCGGCAAGCCAGTAGCGCTGGTAACCCCAGCGCTCGCAATGCCGTGCCAGGTCGAGCGTATTGCGAAACGATTCCGCAGCGCTGCTTCCCTGGATAATCGGAGAAAGATCGAGGATGGAAAATGGGATCATCAAACGGGGAATCATGAAGCGCCACGCGGGCATGAGTGAATAGACCAGCCGCAATGATATATGATCGGCATCCGATGCCACCCAAGAGATGCCTTTTGAACGATCAAGTCCGGTGGCCGCTCAGTGATTGACAATAATAAGGGACCAGCATGAAGAAGCGCATGAAGAAACTTGAGATTCTCGCTGTAGGCGTTGCTTTGTTCTTGAGCGGAACCCAACTGGGCATCGCTGCCGACGGCAAGGAAATCTTCGAGAGCACCTGCAGCGCCTGCCACAAAAGAGGAATGCTGGGCGCCCCCAAGCTTGGCGACAAAGACCGGTGGACCGAACTGGCCAAGACGGGCAAGGATGCCTTGGTCGAGTCGGCGTTCAATGGGAAAGGCAGGATGCCGGCGCAGTCCCGCACGCGCGAGGAAATCATGGCGGCGGTCGAGTTCATGCTCAAGGCCGCCGAATAGCTGCTCCGGGTTCTATTTCGCTTTCGCGGCGGCATCGAGCTGCTGCTTCAGGTTGGCCTTCGCTTTGCTGTCGCGCGACGGCTTGCAGGGCGAGGGATTGACGTCGAATTTGCTCTCGTTCAATTTAACGACCGAAACGCATTTGCCCAGCATGTCGCGGGGCATCTTGCCGCCGAGTTTTTTCTCATAGCCCGTGCTCAATGATTTTGCGGTAATGCTGGTGTCGGTGACCGCAATCACTTTGGCAATCACCTTGGACCCGGACGCAAAATCATTGGCCTGCGCCAATGCGGCATCGTCAAGCTTGAATGAGCCCGACAGAACCGGGCCTGATGCGAGCAAGCAGGCGAGCAGGAAAGATACTGGGATCGCTTTCATTGGTGGTCGCCTCCTGGAAAGGCTGATCTTGTCCGACCGAACTTTCCGGATTCTATAGTCAAGCCGCCGCCTTCTCAAACACACCCGCCAAGTTTCGCTAAGTATCGTTATGCGGGCGGGCGGAATAAATATAATGCCGCGATGATTTCCCGCTTCTATTGCCCGATGCCGCTTCAGGCTGGTTGCACCGTGACCCTGCCGCCCGAAGCAGCCCACCACGCACTGCGCGTCTTGCGTTTGCGCAGCGGCGACGAGTTGCTGGTGTTCGACGGACAGGGTGGAGAATATTCAGGAAGGGTCACGGAGACCGCGCCGTTATTTCGTCTGAGGCTGACGGACTGGCACGACATTGAGCGCGAGGCGTCCCTGGCGCTGACCTTGGTGCAGGCTCTGCCCAGCGGCGACAAGATGGATTGGGTGGTGCAGAAAGCCGTGGAACTGGGTGTCAAGGCGATTCAACCCCTGCATGCCAAGCGCAGCGTCGTGCGACTTTCCGGCGAACGCGCGGAGAAGCGCCGCAGCCATTGGCAGCAGGTTGCGATCGCAGCCTGCGAGCAAAGCGGACGCAACCGGGTGCCCGAAATTGCGCCAGTCTTTGATCTACCGCATTATCTGGCACAGCCACCGGGCGAAAATGAAACCCGGCTGCTGCTTTCTCCACAAGCAGAATTGCGCTTGGCGGACTTGCCGCGACCCGTTGGCGCAGTCACGCTGCTGATCGGTCCGGAGGGAGGCTTCGCGGAAGAAGAGGAAGCGACGGCACTGGCGGTAGGCTTCCGCGCGGTACGAATGGGACCACGCGTGTTGCGCACGGAAACCGCCGGACTGGCAGCGCTGGCGGCGCTGCTGGCAATGTATGGTGATTTCTAGAGACTCTAAGGGGAGCGCGATGTTTGAATCATCGGAGTTGGGTCACAAGATAGACAAGGAAACCTACCGCAAGGAGGTTCCTCAGTTGCGCGCCGCCTTGCAGGACGTTCAGTACGAACTCAAGGAAAACGGCAAGATTCCGGTGATCGTGCTGGTCAGCGGCCAGGATGGCGCCGGCAAGGGTGAAACCATCAACATTCTGTATGAGTGGATGGACCCGCGCTTCATCTCGACGCTGGCCTTCTCCACGCCAACCGACGAGGAGCGCGAGCGGCCCTTCATGTGGCGCTACTGGCGGGCGTTGCCACCCAAGGGAAGAGTCGGCGTGTTCGCCGGCTCGTGGTATTCGAGTCCGATTCATGACCGCCTCGAAGGCGGCATGACCAAGGCCGGCATGGATGCGCGCATCGACCAGATCAACCGCTTCGAGGCCATGCTGGTCAACGAAGGCGCGCTGGTGCTCAAGTTCTGGTTCCACCTGACCAAGGAAGGCCAGAAACGCCGCCTCAAGACGCTCGAGAAAAATCCCAAGACTGCCTGGCGCGTCACCAAGTGGAACTGGGACCGGCTCAAGACCTACGACAAACTGCAGGATGTAGTCGGTCATGTGCTACGCCTGACCAACACGCCCTGGGCGCCCTGGATCATCATCGAAGGCGAGGACGATCGCTATCGCTCGCTCACCACCGGCAAGATCCTGCTCGATGCAATTCGCCAACGCTTGGCCAACGTCGACAAGCTGACCACCCCGGTGGCGCCGCCGGCGCGGGTTAACCTCGACGGCCGCGACGTGCTTTCTGAACTCAAGCTGAACCGCAAACCGATTACCAAGGACGACTTCGAGACCCAACTCGCCAAATGGCAGGGCAAGCTTGCGGAACTGGTGCGCGACCCGCGCTTCAAACATCGCTCTCTGGTCTGTGCCTTCGAAGGCTCGGACGCCGCCGGCAAGGGCGGTGGCATACGCCGCATCACCGCCGCGCTCGATGCGCGCGACTACCAGATCGTGCCGGTCGCCGCACCAACCGAGGAAGAACGCGCCCAGCCCTACCTGTGGCGCTTCTGGCGGCATATCCCGCGCAATGGCCGTATCGCAATTTTTGACCGCACCTGGTACGGCCGGGTGCTCGTCGAACGTGTCGAAGGCTTCTGCGCAGAAGCCGATTGGCTGCGCGCCTATTCCGAGATCAACGATTTTGAGCACGATCTCGCCGATGCCGGTGTCATCGTTGTCAAGTTCTGGCTGCAGATCAGCAAGGAAGAGCAGCTCAAGCGCTTCAAGGAACGCGAGAAAATCCAGTTCAAGCGCTTCAAGATCACCGAAGAAGACTGGCGCAACCGCGAAAAGTGGGACGCCTATCATGATGCGGTGTGCGACATGGTAGACCGCACCAGCACCGGCGAGGCGCCATGGACTCTGGTCGAGGCCAACGACAAGAACTTCGCACGCGTCAAGATTATCCGGACAGTTTGTGAAAGGCTCGAGGCCGCGCTCAAGGAAACGCAGCTCGGCGAGAAATGATGCGCGACAGATGTAGCATGGGCAACCCAGCTTGAGGCGAAACCGGTATGGCAGCAGTACAGAATTCTGAAAAAGTCGCCGGCGAACTGCCGGACTCCGCCCTGGTCGCCTGGGTACGCCAGGCTGCCCCTTACATCCACGCCTTTCGCGGACGCACATTCGTCTTCGCTTTCGGCGGTGAAGTGTTGCAGGGCAACGTCGCCCAGGCGCTGGCGCAGGATTTCAATCTGCTGGCGAGCCTCGGCATCCGCCTGGTGCTGGTGCATGGTTCACGTCCGCAAATCGATGCGGAAGTACAGCGGCGCGGCCTCAAGGCAAGCTTCCACAAGGGCTTGCGCGTCACCGACGCGGAAACGCTCGAATGCGTCAAAAGCGCCATGGGTGTCGCACGCATCGAAATCGAGGCACTGCTCTCCCAGGGCCTGCCGAATACCCCGATGGCCGGCGCCTGGATGCGCGTCACCGGCGGCAACTTCATCACCGCCAAGCCGGTCGGCGTGCTGGGCGGCGTCGACTACCAATACACCGGCGCCGTGCGCAAAATCAACGCCGAGGAAATCAAGGCCGACCTGGACCAGCAGAACGTCGTCCTGATCACGCCGCTCGGCGTCTCACCGACCGGCGAAATTTTCAATCTTGCCTGGGAAGAGGTCGCGGAAGCCGTCGCCGTCGCCCTGCAGGCAGACAAGCTGATCTATCTCTGCGCGGCGTCCGGAGTGATCGACAAGAAGGGCAAATTGCTCGATGCCGTAACCGCCGACCAGACCGAAAAATTGCTGTCCCGCCGCGTCAAGCAGGCACCCGAACTGGCGCGCGTGCTGCCGGGTGCGGTGCGGGCCTGCCGCAATGGCGTGGGTCGGGTGCATTTTCTCGACCGCTATGCCGACGGCGCCATGCTCATGGAATTTTTCACGCGCCAGGGCGTGGGCACGGTGATGACCCATGCGCCCTTGGTCAGCTTGCGCGAAGCGACGGTCGACGACGTCGGCGCGATACTCGCGCTGATCGCGCCGCTCGAAGCCGACGGCACCCTGGTCAAGCGCGGCCGCGAACGCCTGGAGATGGAGGTCAATCGCTTTTCACTGCTCGACCATGATGGCGTCATCATCGGCTGCGTCGCTCTCTACCCATTCACCGGCAGCAAGGGCAAGGAGAAAGCCGGCGAAGTGGCCTGCCTCGCCGTGATGCCGGAATATCGCCGCTGCGGATTCGGCGACCAGTTGCTGCAACATGTCGAAAGCCGCGCCAGCAAGCTCAAGCTCAAACATCTCTTCGTGCTGACCACGCGCACCGCGCACTGGTTCATCGAACGCGATTTCAGCGAAGCCGGCGTCGATGCCCTGCCCGACGCCAAGCGCGAACTCTACAACTATCAGCGGCGTTCGAAGGTTCTAACGAAGACGCTATAGGCCAGGATTCAGATCGGTCAATTGACCTGTTTGGTCTTGTCCGCCCAGTACTTCTCACGCACCGTTCGTTTCAGCACCTTGCCCACGGAACTGCGTGGCAGCTTGTCGATGAATTCGACGGTCTTCGGCGCCTTGACGCTGCCCAGCCTGTCCTTGCAAAGATTGATCAGTTCCTCGGCGCTCACCGTAGCACCCGGATTGAGTTCGACGACGGCCTTGACCGCCTCGCCCCACTTGTCGTCGGGTACCCCGACCACGGCACAATCCTGCACCGCAGGATGGCTGTTGATGACGCCTTCCACTTCCGAACTGAAAACATTGAAACCGCCGGTGATGATCATGTCCTTCTTGCGGTCCGTGATGTGCAAATAGCCCGCAGCATCGATGAAGCCGATATCCCCGGTGTGCAGCCAGCCGTCGATGATGGTTTCGGCAGTCTTCTGCGCGTCCTTGTAATAGCCCTTCATGAGCATGTCACCCTGCACGCAGATTTCACCCACTTCGCCCTGGGGCAGGCTGGCATTGGCATCGTTCTGTATCGAAACGCCGACCAGCGGGAAAGGCCTGCCGCAGGATGACAGCCGCTCATCCGACGCGATTTGGCTGCCGTCGAAATGTTCCGCCGGCTCCAGGCAGGAAATGCAGGCGGGCGCTTCGGTCTGTCCGAAACCCTGGATCATCACCGGTCCGAAAATGCCCAGCGCTCGCTTCAGCTTGTCGACGGACATCGGCGCAGCGCCATAGAGGAAGTAGCGCAACGCACTGAAATCGCGGCCCTTGATGCGTGGATGATCGAGCAGGATGTAGATCACCGTAGGTGGCAGGAACAACTCGGAAATTTGTTGCTGCTCCAGGGTATCGAGCAACAAGTCGGGCTCCAGACGCGGCAGGATCACCAGCTTGCCGCCGCGGGCCGCAGCCATCAGGGAGAAGATCCCGGCGGTGTGCGTGAGCGGCGCTGCGGCCAGATTCACGGGGCGCACCAGGGGCGGGTAATACAGGGCCGCCAGCCAGCTGGTGACCATGGTCGACAGGCTGCGATGCGTGTTCATGACACCCTTGGGCCGCCCCGTGGTGCCGCCTGTCGCCATGACGGCGCAGACATCGCCCATGTCGTAGGTGATTTGCGGCGGGGTCGTCGCAAACCCGGCCATCCATTGCTCCAGGCGGATGGCCCAATCGACGACACCATCAAAACAGATGAAGTGGCGCACAGAGGTCAGGCTAGCGCGCAGGGAGGCCACCTGCTCGGCAAATTCGGCCTGAAAGAACAGCACCTCGCAATCGAAGGCCTCGAGGATGTAGCCGTTCTCGCTGGTTGAATTTCGGTAATTGATCGGCACCCAGGCCATGCCGGCACGCCAGATCGACAGCGTGCACAACCAGCCGACCGGGTCGTTCTTGGCCCACACCGCGGCCTTGGTCTCTTTCCTGAAGCCCATGTCGAGCAGGCCATTGGCGACGCGACAAGTGAAGTCGCGGGCTTCCTGATAAGAATAGGTGCGTTCGCCAAAGACCAGGTAGTCGGCATCCGCACCATAACGGTAGCCGCGCTCAAAAAAATCAATCACTGCCATGTCATCGCTCCTCTACAAGTGATACGTAACCAGGTTGCCGTTACCGCCGGAAGCCGTCACTCCCACTTGTTTTCCTGATTCAGCAACTGCCAGGCCCCGCCTACCAGTCCTTCGAGCGGACGGAAGTTCGACTTGTAGGCCATTTTCGGGCTATGGCGGATCCAGTAGCCCAGATACAGATAAGGCAAGCCGAGGTGGGCACATTGCGCCGCCTGCCAGAGCACGCCGAACGTACCCAGGCTCGCGCCGCGCAAATCGGGATCGTAGAAGGTATATACCGAGGACAAGCCATCCGGCAGCATGTCGATGATGCTCACCATGCGCAGCGGCCCGTTTTCAGAGTCTTCACGAAATTCGACCAGATGACTATCGACATGGGTTTGCAACAGGAAGTGGGCATACTGGTCGCGGCTGTCCTGATCCATGCCGCCACCACTGTGGCGTGCCGCCTGGTAACGCTGATACAGCGCGTAATGCTCCTCGCGAAAAGTCAGCGGGCATTGCTCGATGACCAGGCCGGCATGCCGCTGCAATGCACGTCGCTGACTTCGGTTGGCCTCGAAGCGGTCCACCAGCAGGCGCACCGGGATGCATTCGCGACAGGTATCGCAATACGGCCGGTAGGTGAATACCCCGCTGCGGCGGAAGCCGACACGCACCAGTTCGCCGTAGGTTGCATGGTCGATCAGATGGCTGGGCGTGGCGACCTGGGAGCGTGCCACGCGATTGGGCAGGTAGGAGCAGCCGTACGGTGCAGTCGCGTAGAACTGCAACAGCGAGAAAGGGTATTCGTTAAGCTTGGTCATGACGCCGGGCGGAACAATTCATTTGCCGCGTCGCACGGCCAGCGTCCGGCCGCATCCCCCGTGCCGGTCCAGCGCGTCAGGCCGGCAAGAAATTCGTGGCGCGGGATTTCGCGCGCGCCCAGGGAAGCAAGATGTGCCGTATTCATTTGACAATCAATTACGGCAAAACCGCGGCTTTCTATATACCGGCAAAGATGCGCCAGGGCGATCTTGGAAGCATTGCTGGCCCGCGCGAACATCGATTCGCCATAGAAGACGCGGCCGATGGCGACCCCATACAAACCACCGACGAGGGACTGCTGTTCGCCCTCCCCAGCCCAGGTTTCGACAGAATGGGCAT
>Ga0172380_10009045_pt1 | contig 10706 bp, 13 predicted proteins | sample Leawe162metaG_FD_119747 | JGI IMG/M metagenome (GOLD analysis project Ga0172380, IMG submission 119747) | Leachate microbial communities from a municipal landfill in Southern Ontario, Canada - Leachate well 162 metaG | ecosystem: Engineered > Solid waste > Landfill > Unclassified | place...
CATGATTTTCAATCGAGGAGAAGATCCCAGCCTTGTCAACCTCGGTTAAAGTAGCCGCGGCGAATATAGAGGCCCCCTGTGTAAGTTGATTTTGTTCGAACAAGATTACCCCGGAATTGTTAAAAGTCGCCGACTGGGTCTGTTTGATCGCATTATACGACTTTTGGATATTACTCATAGTGATGTTATTACGAACAATGTTTGTAAGGTTCGCAGTGGCTGTAGCATTAGTCGTACCAAATGCCCCAAGTAGGGCCAGGCCTTCCGCAGAGGTCGATTGGGAAATGGTCTGAATCACTTTGTTCTGAAGGTCGGCCTGTTTGCTCACATCACTGAAACATTCCGACCGAATATCTGTTTTTTGCTCCAATTTTGTGGCCGACCAGAACTTGAACCCAGAATTATTCACGACAACTTCTTGTGATTGTGTCGCTGTAACCTCGCAGTTCTGCACCGTTGACATCGCGACATTTGTCAATTGTTCGGATAATTGCTTGACGGCCGCAGTTGATTGTGTGCCTCCCATGATGTCTCTACTATACCCGGGACTTTCCCTTTTTGATGATGAAAAATGTCGCAATGGTCATGAAAATGAACATGATAAAAATCAAGAATATCCATGTCGAAGAGAGGCCGGTAATGGCGGTAGTATCATCTGTGGTCACTGGGTTGGTCACAATGGGTGGTGACGGTTGTGGCGATGACCCTCCGCCACAATTTTGCTGCACGGGAATAGTATTGGATAAAATCACGCCGGTGTTAGTCAAATAATTCTTTACCTCGCAAGTAATTTGATTCGGGCACGCAGTTGATAACATATTCGTGGTCAAATATCCCGAGGTAAGACAAGTTTTATCTACACATTTTGGATTAATGACCCCGGCCGTCTGTACTGGTGACAATATACACGAGCAGAATGGGTCATTAAAATAGGTCTTACAGTACTCAATAGCCATCGGGTCGCATATGGCGGGATTCGCGCGACACCATGATTGACACTTTGGGTCCCACATGCGCTCGGAACAATACGCAGTGGACACTGTTTGACATACTGCGGCCCCGGGAACGAATTCGCCACAAGTTCCAGAGGTCCCGGATTGGCAACATGTCATCTTAGTATTGATATCAGGCTCAAGTCGGATCACCGCGATGGATGACGCGCGATCATTGAAGTTACTGGTGTAAATTGAAAGGTTGGGTATCTCCTTGGGTCCATAAATTACCAAACTGGGTGCAGCATAGTTGATTCCATCATATAATGTGACTTGCGTAAATGGCGCAATTTTCAATGAAGTTATGGCGTTATCGGCGATACCAATGCCGGTCATGTTGGCATATTTCTTGTACGTGAGACCGGCGGTATTGCCTTGATAATTAACCCCGTCCCATATTTGCACTGGGTAAGACATCGTCTGATAATAAATATAAACATAAAATTAGCCCAAGTAATGTATACGTACCATGAACATTGACAACATCGCCGACCCCGTTCATGACCCTGTCGTCGCCCCCGCCGTTGACCCAGTGGCCGTAGATACGTCTGATGATTATCTCAAGAGGTTCGATGTTGTTAGCGCGCAGAGTGCGCAGGTCTCCGCGGTCATCGCTAAATTCGCGAGCCAGCCCGACGATCAACATCGGCTCTACGCTGCCATCGATTGTATTAAGGCCCAACAACATCTTAACGAAGAAATTTTCGACCTTCTCGTCGAGATGCACAACTTTTTCAGTGCCAAATAAAGACTACCCATGATAATATACGAGTCCACGCGAGCTACGATGACCAATCATGAGAAGATTCTCAAGTTTTTTGGCGAATGGTACTATTTGTATGATATGCTTGGTGATCACTACCGAGCGAAGGCGTATAAAAAGGCATCACGCGTCGTATCATCATTGGATGAGATTTCTGCCGAGAAGGCTCGTGAGGCCGGAGTTGGTGACCATATTTCTGCAAAAATACCAGTAATATTGGCATCAAATGATCCTCCCGACGAGCTCGTAAAACTTCGGGAAGAAGTCAGAGGCCAAGAAGAATTATCCAATATTTTTGGTGTCGGACCAGCGACTGCGGCGAAATGGATCGATTCCGGCGTGACGAACATTCAATCTCTGCGTAAAGCCGTCGCGAATGGCGCGATCAGTCTCACAGCCATGCAAAAACACGGTCTCAAGTTTGCCGAAGATTTGAAAAAACGAATTCAACGAAATGAAATTACAAAAATTGCGGATACCTTACGCGGTATTTTCACCGATGGTGGTATCATTCTTGACCGATTTGATATTGCGGGTAGTTACCGGCGTGGGTCACAGGACAGTGGCGATGTTGATATTCTGCTGTCGACTTCACCCGAAATGTTTGCAAGAATACGCACTTTATTGCTAGATCGAGCACTGATCATTTCGGCGGGTGATGAAAGGATAATGATGTTGACCCGCGGGCTCGCAGGAATCATGCGTCAGATCGATATTATGAACTCCTCAACTGATACTTACGCAGCGGCATTGTTATATTTCACAGGAAGTTGGACACATAATGAGATGATGCGCGGCCGAGCGAAGGTGCTAGGAATGAAATTAAATCAACGCGGTCTGTACAAAGATGGTATATTGATTCCTGCGCAGACCGAACATGATATCTACCGTGAGCTCGGCCTGCCATATGTTGAACCAAAGGATCGTTAATCATGTTAAAGACGAATGACTGTCATCATGGCACGGGTAATCTGCAAGGATGCTCGTGTCAATTGGCCCGACTAATTACTTTTCTAATCCAATGTGGAATAATCTGCCTAGCTTATGCGATAGGGATTCCAAGCATTACTCAGGAATGGCCGCCCTGGGAGGAAAAGGTATTACCGTACGTCATCACCTTATTTTTTGCGTAAAATTTGATTAGATGTTTCCATATTTCGAACATGGACGACATATGGCGTGTCATCATCGGTTTTATTGACTGTGGGTCGGATTATAAGACATTATGTTTGGTCGATAAGACATGGCTTACCATTGCAAAAGCAGTACATCCTGATGCCGACACTAAATTTGCCAATCAGCTGCTGACTTTGTTAGCCATGATAGACCGGGGAGACTTTGTACCTCCGGCATTTGATAATCGACATAATGTCGTTTGGTATATACGCGGTAACACGTATATCACCCACGCCAGAGACATACCGCGGACATTCATAGATTTACATCCCGACCTTTTTCAAAATTGGACACATCTAGTTTGGCCTAATGACACCACATTACAATGGATAGAAGATTTGGCCGCTAAATACCCTAAAGAAGCTAACCTAATTTGGAGAAAGGCAGGAAGTAAATCTTGTATTACCATCGATTATATCAAAGCCAATCGTCATTTGCCATGGAATTGGACAACAATTGCGATAAATAAAAATATAACCCCAGAGATCATCGATTCCAATCCTGACCTCCATTGGGGTATTGAGCAGGTGTTAACTTGGAACCGTAATGTCACGTTGGATTTCGCTAAGAAACATGTTGGTTCGTGGCGTTGGCAAAGTCATGCGCAGATTCCCATTGCCGATATCAGGAATAATCCTGATTATTCATGGAAATGGGCGGCATTGTCATCGAATCCTCGCATAACCATTAATGATATTACCGCCAATCTTGATCTACCATGGTCGTGGATAAATGTATTTGAGTTTCATACAGATATTAGGGCCGATCATATCCGAAAGTATCCGCAAATACCATGGGATATGCACCATATTACTGGATGTATGAGGGCCAGTGAAGTTAAAGCCAATCAGGATATTACATGGTGCCAATGTGGTGAATGCAAAATTGTTCAGGATGATAGCTACGATTTTGGTTTGCTCGACAAGGGGGAAAATCATCTGGAATTTGCGAAATGGCTCCAAGTCAGACCTGGAATGACGTGGAAAAAAATAATGAGCTTCCCTATTACGAGTCAGCGGGCATGGGCGTGCGTGTTTCCGCATGCATTTATCTGAGGACCCGGGTATCTCAGCATGGTAATTTATTTTTCATCGCGCTGTACATTTGCAGTAAGTATTTGAACGAGGCGTTGGTCAATAGGGGCATATTGCGCTGGTTATTAGCCGCGGCGAGTTTGTCAATGGTGTCGTTATAGGACATTCCCAAGGATATGAGGTAAAATCCTATAAGAGTCGCCGATCTATTTACGCCGGCCATGCAATGGACCAGGACTCGTTTTTTCTTTCCCCGGGAGAGCTTAATGGCGTCCACACCCGCAGCAAAATCAGTGATAACTTTGTCGAGAGTCTCTGGGGTTACAGTAACATCACCCATGCAAATAGTGAACATCGGGCGTGGAATCTTTGCGCCAGGAACATATGAGTCGTATCCCTTGCCCGATAAGTTGATGATCACATCAATATTGTTAATGTTAACAAAATCACTGGTCGCGGTCGCAAGTGAACCTATAAATAGTCCCGGCAATACCTCGGCCCCGGACGTACCATATGTTAGACCCAATTTTGTCGCGGCCCAATCCACATACTGCGTAAGTGTGTCCATGGTGATCTTTATGAAATGTTATAAAATTGAAGAGAATTATATATAATTTGCAAATGGAATCACGTCCGGGGGATCATGTTTCCTGTTTAGGTTCTCAAGGCAAGAAATTGCGATGGGACTATCGCGAGGTAACGCAGCTGATGAGATTATGTGATGTCTCCGATGAAGGCCGCATACGGATCGCGGTATTCGTGTCCAGATTGCGTGATGATGTCTCCCTGATTTTCATTCGGACCCTCGGATGTGGTACGTTCGCCGAATCACAATTCATGATACCAATGAATCGAATTTTCCATAGTAATGCCTTCACAAATCTGGGCAAAGGGCGCTACGATACTTTGGTAATCTTCAAAATGAATGGCGAAATGCCGACCATGTTGGGAGTAGATGACTTACCGGCGGAGATTCGAGCGATGATCATTTGATTTTTTACGAAATTTGAATACGGTTTTATGAATTTCGAATGAGTTCTCGCCCGGGAGATTATGTTTCATGCCTAGTTACGCAGGGTGGGAAAATTATATACCGAGGTCATTGCAAAACGCAGGGGCGCCATTGGCACGGCGGCGTACGAATGTCAAGTACTTGAGAGTGAATACCCAACGGCCATCATCTTCGTGCACACAATTCGTTACGGCATGTTTGAGGGAACACACTTTCGCAAGACGATGGATGACGTTTATAACTGCCCCATGTTTTATGGCCGGGGATGCAAGGCGGGCACAGTCACCATTTTCAAATTCATCGACGGCGAACCATCGATGCTAAGTGAAAATGATTTGCCCGCTGAAATAAGAGCAATGATTTTAAAGAAATAAATGTTTATTTTTTAGACATGAGCACCGCTGATAAACTCCGATCGATATCAGCGGGGTTGGATACATGGCGGGCGAAACTGGACGCCGAGCCAGTTATCGCACAGCCTCCTATGTCCAAAAAATCAACACCTAAGCCATTATTTGAAGAAATTGTAGCCGAAGTGGTCCCCGAGATCGATCCATTTGCAGGATTGTTAGCCGCGCCGAAACCAAAACGCGAACCGAAACCCGTGTCGCCGGAAGATGTAATCAAGGTGCTACCCGAGGGATTTTCTGCGGTTTCGGACGCAAGTGGTGTTGTCCATGATGGGGTTACCATCGCACTAATGTGCCCGAAAAAACACATGCACAAATACAAAATGAGGTCCGCGGTCACATCAAAAACCATAAAATGTATCACCTGCGCGGCCGGGCCGGCCTTCCCACGAACCTGTCGGGAGATCGCGGAAGAGATATTCGGAGCACCATTTGTTTTTACACCCTGCGATACCCCGGCAGTCAGTGAATACCGATGCCCAATATATAAAATCACCCTCATTTGCGAACACGGGGCCGGGTTTGATAGCTTCACACATGATGATATTACCCGCGTAATCCGCATCGGCAAATGTTCCGAGGCCAAAATCAAGCCCGCCTTCTGGAGATTATTGTCCGCGACCGATGTTCGCATGGGTCTTACGCAAGGGCAGCAAAAAAGGGTGGATGCTCTCGCGCCGGCAGTGAAAAGTCGCCGTCCATCCCACGTAAAGACGCCATTACCTGTTATAAAGTCATCAGATGCGACTGATTTTTGCATTGAAAATTGCGGGTTATAAAAAATGTCGATCCTATTATGAGTCACAACATGGACACTCACACCAAACGCGCACTGTTGATCGGCATCAATTACTTTGGCCAGGACGCCGAACTTCGGGGATGTCACTCTGACATCAATGATGTCGCTACATATCTCCGCGGTCTAGGTTTCGCGGATGATAATATTGCGATTCTCCTGGATGATACCACTGACCCAGCGCATGCGCTACCAACATCGCCCACACGCAAAAATATTCTTGCTGAAATGAGGCATTTGGTAAAGAGCGCAGTTCGCGGCGATATTCTTGTCGTGCATTATTCTGGTCATGGATCGAATGTCAAGGACACCTCCGGCGATGAAAAAGATGGTCGTGATGAGGCTATTTGTCCTGTTGATTATGCGTCCTCGGGATTCATAATTGATGATGAAATTAACAAAATTCTCGTTCACGGCCTCCCTGCCGGGGTCCGACTTCGGATGGTATTTGACTCATGTCATTCGGGTTCTTGCGCGGACTTACCTGTGCGATGGATGGCTGGAACGCAATTTGCCGATGAAAATCGCGATGTGATCAATCGTGATATCATTATGATTTCTGGCTGTGCCGACCCACAAACATCGGCCGATGCGCAATTCGCGGACAAGCCCAATGGTGCATTGACATGGGCTTACTTGAAGGTGTTGAGCGATATCAAAAAAACAAAAAGGGTCGATTTTAGTTGGAAAGACATTTGTGAAATGATTCGTTTGCGACTCCGCCACGAGGGTTTTGATCAAATTCCACAACTGAGTATGGAAAAGAGGTCTCAAGCGCGTGGGGTAATTGACCTAATCTAAGATTGGTTCTTTTGGCGCGCCAAAATCACGGCTCTCCTTTTCCTGATCAAAATTACGGAGGTCATGAAAATCATCATTACGAAAAATATAAAGACCCATATGATTCCCATTTGATCGCTTGCGATCATCTCACTGGCAGGCGGCGGGGTCACAACTGGCGGAGGGTTTGTAATGACTGGCGGGGTGACTACAACGGGTGGCGGAGGATTTGTAATGACCGGCGGAGTGACTACAACGGGTGGCGGAGTAACAACTGGCACAATGACCGATGTCCCCGAGCCGACTGCGCCCATTGATGCTACTGACCATGTGCAAGTTGAGTCCGGCGCGGTGAAAATGAACCTCCTTGTCTGCGTACTTTCCAATGTCTCAAGAGAAGCGGACCGATAAACGCCATAAGCAATATCGATTGTGGTACTATTCACGAGATTCCCTGCGACCGGCTTCATCCAAAAAACGCCTGTGATTCCCGGAGAGGTTTCATAATATTTTTTTGCAATGGCCCATGTCGCGGCACTATTTGCGATGGGTTTCGCACATGGTACTGGTGGCGGCACTAACGCAGGGGTGACCGGGGCACCACTAGATCGTCCCGTGAATCTGAGACTGTTTAATGCCGTCCCCGCGGAACCATCGGCCTCGCCAATGCGCATGGCGGATCCAAGGGTGATATTGTTATATATCGGAGTCCCGCCTGCGCCACCGAATGTCTTACTGAAAGTACCATCGGCCCTTTTGAATGTGATGCGATTGATAGTATCGGCCGCGTTTGTTGTTCCGATGCCGAGATAACCACTAGGTGATACATCCTCCCATGTCGTGCCGGCGGTGGAACCATAAATGGGTGATTTGGTGACTCCGTCTGAGCAGTGAAAACTTATTCCACGAACCTGTGTATCAGCCGTACCTTTAATGCGGTCAATATGAGATCCTTCGGGACATGCGAAGGCATATTTTGTTCCGAGGGTATTATTCCCGATCATTGGAGTTGCATATAGGTTACCCATGTTGACTATACATTGACCGAAAAAGTTGATGTTTATGATTTCAAAGTTGATGAAAAATAGCATCACGAGGATCCATCGAATATTATTGGGACACCGAGCGTATTTTCGCCAAATTTCGCGGGCGTTGGTACTATGAGAATAAATGGACCAATTTGGTTAATGTGTTACCGGATGAAATTGACCGCCTCGAAGCCGAAAGATCACGAATCATGACGAGCGAGGCTGATAATGATAATTACGCGAGAGCCTCAGAAGATTGGAAAATATTCTCTCGAGATACCTTGTTGGATGACATTGGAGACCCGGCCGAGATAATCTTGCACTATCTCGCAAGTTGTCATCCATGGCCAATGATGCCTAAACCACCATCTCGCGATAGTCTCCTGTCGCTGGAGAATACTGAAATTAATGTGACCGACATTGATATCGTACGAAGTTGTGAATCGCTTATCGTCTACGGAGGAATAGTACTTCGTAATCACACTGAATTGATCACGCGGATTGATTATGGTATTGGCATATATGGATGGTATATTGGTGAACCGGGGGCGAATACGTCGCTACATCCCGTGAATCGGTTACATATTGCTATCATTGAAGCGGGCACGCTACAAAATTGAGTTTTTTACGCCTAGATCTGATGTCGCTCGTATATGTCGGCGAGATAAACGGGGAGGAAGCATGGTTCGGCGTGACCAATCGATTGCCTTTCAAATATGATCGGGGCAGCTGGTACCTTGATATTAATCCCGATATACTCATTAATAATGACGCACAAAATAAGTTTAGTGAAAACCGCAGAAGAATAATTGCGGGCGCATCACCTACAGAATGCCTAGCAAAGGCCCTGATGTTTATGGATGAAATCTGCGCCCTCGCCCCATTTTCAGACATTACTCAAGATTTGCTCAGTATAATTACCGGGTATCTCGCAGCGTGCTGTCCATGGCCGATGCATCCCGGCATTGTCGCCAATATTACGGATATTATCAAACCAGTGATCGATGTTAGCCGCATGGTGGCTGCAACGTATAAAAAACATGAATCCTACAATGGTGTTTTAACGTACGACTGTGACGTCATCGCTGCCCGATCTGTAACGGATGGTCGCATTACGTGGCATGATGACAGCGATGGCTTTGTCATAAATACTATGCAAATGGTCATACTTGAGGCTAAGCGCAATCAAATTCTCGGGCAAATTTGATTCTTGTTTTTTAGTACCATGATGATCTGCCTAGTCTTCGTTGGTAATGTTCAGGCCGGAGAGTTTTACTGCGATAAGATCACCGGTGCAACCTTTTTGAATTCGCAGGGGTCATGGTTTTACGAAAGGAATGCCGGTCAATTTCATGCATTAGGGGTTAGCGAAATATTGGATAGTGATCGGTCGCGGGTGCGAATTGAGGCCTCGAATATACCAAATTTACTGGCCGCAGCGAGTATAATAAGCCATCTCAATGATACCATACCTTGGGATCTACTACCCACCATATTATCATATCTCGCAGCGATTTATCCATTGCGTATAAGATTACCAGCTCCAAAAAATAGACTAATGACCATGGGCGACGGCCTGGATGTGACACGAATGAGACTTCATCGCCGGTGCAATAACGCAGAATATTATTGCGGGATACGCATATTTGAGAAGTATGTGGTCGCGAAATGGTTATTGATAGGCCATAAATGGCAGATACGAGATGATATTGGTTGGGCGTACCCGGGCTTCGTGCGTTCAAAAATCCTCAGCATGAAGAGAAATGAGTTACAAAATTGATTCCATTTTTTATCAATTTAGTGATGGATTTCGTGTTCGTCGGTTATGAAGGCTACAGCGAAATATATTGGGATCGCGCGACTGATTCAACATACGTGTATTGTCCTCAAGACCCGGGCTGGCACGTCGAGCTACCAAATGGTTTACGCGCCCGTGCATATCTCCCAAAATGCATAGATAATTTTAATAATGAACGAGCGCGATTGCGCATGTTAGCGGGGGAGAATACCGCCCGTGAATACGCCGAGGCCGTAATGCGTGATGCCATTCCACATCTTGGCATCCTTCACGACCTACATCCATTAATATCAATCTATCTCGCGGCGTGTTACCCTTGGCCAATCAATATTCCAGCGCCCAGGAATCTGATAACTTTGCTAGGAGATCAGTTTGATGTAACCAAGACAAGACTCAAACATGAGAGCCGACAGATAGTTCATTATTGCGGGGCCACCGTCAAAGGACATCCCGCGACCGTGCAATGGAAATGCTACGGCCCGCGATGGGGTATCAAAATTGGGGATAATTGTTGGAATCGCGCCGGGACAGTTCGATCATTGATACTCGACGCGAAATATCGAGAGCCTGAGGCCGCAAAAAATTGAGTATTATTTTTTTGGAAACCGAAATGATGGACCTGGTCACGATTATCGGTGACATTCGCTGTGAAATTTATTATGATCGAGTGGCCGACGCGACTTATCGGCGCCGGCGTAATAAACTGGGCCGGGTCATTTGGGAACGCCAGACTGATTTGCATGAGTGGTTCCCGGGACAGTGGACTGGGACGGGGTTTGATAAAGATCTCGAAAAGGGTCGAGATAGCCTTCTTACAGAGTCCATTTTTCGGAAAATTGCCGAAAAAAATGCGACATGCCCACTATGGAAAATATTATCACCGCGAATCCCGGCCGAGCTGATCACGATTACGCAAG
>Ga0172380_10009046_pt1 | contig 10706 bp, 9 predicted proteins | sample Leawe162metaG_FD_119747 | JGI IMG/M metagenome (GOLD analysis project Ga0172380, IMG submission 119747) | Leachate microbial communities from a municipal landfill in Southern Ontario, Canada - Leachate well 162 metaG | ecosystem: Engineered > Solid waste > Landfill > Unclassified | place...
CCAGTCAGTCTTGCCGCGATGTGTTCCAGGTTGAGGGCTGGCCGTCCCTGGGCATAGCCGAACCGGTAATCCGCCGATACGCCGACGACGCCCGCAGGCGGGGCGATCGGAAGCACATCGCGAAGATAGGCCGCCAATCGGCCGAGATCCAGGTCCTCGACACTGATGTTGCCTGTCGCCGCCAGCGGCTCGAGGCTGACATCGCCATGCCACACGACGCGGGCGCCAACTGTGGTACGGGCCGCGAGCTTGTATTGGCCCTTGTCGTCCCGTTGGCTGGAGAGATCCGTCAGTTCGACGTCCATGGGCTCGATGCGGGCGGTGAAGGCCGGCGTCATCCGCCGGTCGGCAAAGTCCGCCCGGGCGCCGGCCAGGACGAAACGCTGAATATCGAACCGCGGCAGGGGCTGGTCTGGAGTCTCTTCCTTGCTCTTCAGCGCATCGATCAGCGCCGACCAGTTGAGACGGCCGTTGGGCAGCAGGACGGCCGTGGCTTCAAGACCATCGAGGCGAATTTCGTCGAAGACAATGGCGCGGCGGACGATGCTCGCTGCGGACAGATCCACCACCAGTTCCCGAAACGCCAGCAGAGGCTCGCCATCGGGTTGCGCGAGATGAAGGTCGGTCAGGCGCAGCCTGAGCTCGAAGGGATTGAACTCCGGCCGGCTCATGGTCAGGCGGTGGCCGGTCTTCCCACTGATGAGCTTCTCCGCCTGGGCCTGCAGTATCGGCGGCAGTGCCAGCCAGGCGAACAGCAGGTAGATCGCGATCAGGCCGGCAAGGGTCAATGCCAAGCTCTTTCGGGAAGGCAGCCTCTGGTTCATGCTCGACCCTCGAATATGCAGCTTGGCCTGATTGTAGCGCTAAGCCAAACAAACCGTGCAGGTCACCGTCTCCATGCCGCCGCGCAAGAGCTATCGCTTAGCGCAGAACATCACGCTCGCTTTGCCAAGAACGGAGGACACGGCCGACGATAAACGCGCCTGCGCCGGGAAACGGACGCCGGTCTGCAAAGGTCGCTGAAGCCGTCGGGAAATTCGGCTGCTAGCTCTCGCCGCTGGCAGCGAGCCGGTCGAGCGCCATTTGCCGCAGCTTCGCGCGCTGGATCTTGTCCCCGTTGGCGCTCAAGGTCTTCGGGAATTCGTCGATCACCCAAATCCGCGCGGGCACCTTGAAGGCTGCCATGGCGGCCGCCGCTCGGGCGATCAAATCGGCAGCATCGGGCAGAGCGCCGGCTGTGGGGATAACGAAGGCAACGCAGCGCGCCTGGCCGGCGATATTGACCCCGACCACCTGTGCAGCGGCCACACCCGGGAACCGTGTGAGCACCTCCTCTATCTCCGCCGGGCTCACCAGAAAACCGCCAAGCCGCATCGCATCGCCGCGGCGCGTCTGGAAGACGAAACTGCCGTCTTCGCGCCGGTAGCCGATGTCGCCGGTGTGGAAGTATCCCTCCGCGTCGAAGGCACTGGCGGTCGCTTCGGGATCGCGCAGATAGCCGATGAAGTTGCTCTCGGCGCGGATCTCGATTTCGCCGCTGTGTCCCGGCCCGAGCAACTCGCCGCTGTCTATATCGCGGATGCGTACCTCGGCCAGGTCGCCCGACGCCGGAACCCCGCCCGCCTCGATCATCTGCATGCCGGGCAGCGTCAATGGCTGCATCGCATACAGCGCCTGTACCTCGCTCGATCCGTACAGGCCGATGAAGCGGATGCCGCGCTCCCACGCCGGCAGCACGAACTCCTCGACGCTGTAGTTGCCCAGTGCGAAACCGAGTCTGCGCGCCGAGGGAAGCGGGTCATGGCCGTCCACCCGGCTCAAGACGGCCGAATACATCGCGTCACTGGCGAACGCATGCGTCAGTCTGTTCTGCAGGATGAGCTCGGCCGCCGCCGCGCCGTCGAAGGCGTCCATGATGTAGGTGGGTGCACCAGCGGTCAGTGCGGCCATCGCCGCATTCAGGCCGAACACACCGCAGAACGGCCCCGCTCCCAGAAGCCGCGCACCGGGCTCGTCGAATTTCCAGGCGCTGGCCACGCGCCGACTGTGCAGCGCAATCGTGCGCTGCGTATGCATCACCAGCTTCGGACCCTTGGTCGTTCCAGACGTAGTGATCAGGATCGCCAGTGCTTCCGGATCGGACTGGTCGGGCGAGGCGACAGCGACTTGCTGTGCAAGATCGAATGCCACCGCCGGCTTGCCGAGGATAGTCTCCGGCAGATCAGAGCTCGCATCGACGACCGCGACGCGCTGCAGCGACCTCACATTGTCCGGATTGACGCCGGCGAGAACAGCAGGGAAATCGATTCTCCTGAAGTTGAGCTGAAGCACCAGCAGGCGCGCCGCGGATTTCTGCAGAATGTATTCGAGCTCGACCGCGCGGTAGCGGGTATTGACCGCCACCAGGCCGGCGCCGACGCGTGCCGCAGCGAAGAGCAGCGCCAGCCACTCGACACGGTTCACCAGCCACACCGCCACCAGGTCGCCCTTGCCTATGCCCTGTGCAGACAGCCACGCCGCCGATTTCCTGGATAACAGGTCGAACTCGCCATAGCTGATCTGCCGCCCGCAATCGACCACGGCGATCTGGTGCGGCCGTTCGGCCACGTGGCGTTCCAGGAGCGCGGATAATGTCAGTCGAGTCGACATGGGATCTCCCTCGAGTTGGCTCTGTCGCTCAGTTCTTCAGCCCGGATTTCATGACGACGACAGGCTCGACAAGACGTCTGTCAGCGATCGCGAAATATCGCCTTGCGCTTTTGCAGAAAGGCCGATGCGCCTTCGGCACCGTCTTCGCTAAGCATCGCCACCGTCGACAGGTCGGCCTCGATGCGCAGTCCATCCGCAATCGGCACGTCGATGCCGCGCTGCGCGCTGTCGCGAATGAGCTTCAGCGCGAGCAGACTGAAATGGCTGAAGCCACGGGCAAACGCCATTCCACCTTCGATGAGATCGCCTTCGATAACCCTGCTGATCAGGCCTATGCGCAGCGCCTCGTCCGCCGGAACCATGCGGCCAGTCATCATGATCTCGAGCGCTGTGCTGAGGCCGACCAGGCGCGGCAGGCGCTGGGTGCCACCGTAGCCGGGAACACCGCCCAGCTTCACTTCGGGTAGACCGAAGCGCGCGTTGGGAGACGCGAGGCGGAAGGTCGACGCCAGCGACAATTCGCAGCCGCCGCCCAGCGCGTACCCATTCACCAGGGCGATCGACGGCAGCCTCAGTCTCTCCAGGCGCGAGTACACCCGTTGCCCGAGCCAGGTTCCCTCGTAATCCTGGCTGATGGTGCGGTTCAGGAGTTCGCCGATGTCCGCCCCGGCGCAAAACGCGCGCTCCCCTGCGCCGATGAAGAACAGTGCGCGGGCATTGGACGCTTCGACTTCGTCGAATGCCCTGTCCAACATGCGCAGCATGTCGTAGTTAAGCGCATTGAGAACCTCCGGGCGCCGGAGAGTGATGATCGCGAATTCATCGCGCCTGCTCAATTCGATGGTCATCTCTTAGTGTCATCCCGTCAAAGATGTTCAATAGGAACGCGGCATACCCAGGTCGTGGGTGCCGATATAACCCAGGATCATCTCCTGCGGTATCGGCGCCACTGCGCATACCCGCGCATCGCGCCACAGTCGCTCGACGTACGATTCGCGCGCAAAGCCCATGCCGCCCAGCGTCTGCAGTGCGCGGTCGGTCGCGGCGATCGCTGCATCTGCCGCGATCAGCTTGGCGGCGTTGGCTTCGCTGCCGAACGGCTGGCCGTTATCCAGGAGCCAGGCAGCCTTGCGGTTCATCAGGCGGGCGCATTCCAGTTCGGCGTGACAGCGCGCCAGAGGAAACTGCACGGCCTGGTATTCGGCGATGGAGCGCGTGCCGAATATCTTGCGCTGCTTCGCATAGTCGACCGCCAGGCGAATCGCCAGCCTGCCGGTACCGAGCAGGCCCGCCGCCGTGACGATGCGTTCGCCATTCAGAAGCTCCGCCAGTTGCGGCCAGGCACCATCGAGCGTACCCACCAGGTCGTCTTCGGACACCTGCACGTCGTCGAAGAACACCGAGTAGAAAGGCAGCGTCAGCGTCGCCGCCTTTTCGATCTCGGTCATGCGGATGCCGGCGCGCGCGCTGTCGATCAGGAACATGCTGATGCCGTCGGTGCGCTTCTGCACCTCGGACGCCGCTGTGGTGCGCGCCACGACCAGCATCAGGTCCGACTCGCGGGCGATGGTGATCCAGACCTTCTGCCCATTGATGCGCCAGCCGCCTTCGCTGCGCACGGCCCTGGTCTTGATGTTCAGCGAGTTGTTGCCGGCGTCCGGTTCGGTCAGCGCAAAGCTCAGGTGGAACTCGCCCGACAGCAGTCTGGGCAGATATTCGCGCTTCATCCGCTCATTGCCGAAGCCGACGATGGCGTGACAGCCGAACACCGGGTTGAGCATGAACAGCTGGGCCAGCGTCCCCCCAGCGCCGCCCGCGGTGACGGCCTCGATGATCAGGGTCAGATCGAGCATGCCCAGGCCGCTGCCGCCATGGACGGCGGGCACTGCAGCGCCGACCAGCCCTGCGTCACACAGCGCCGCCCAGATCTCAGCGGGAAAGCGATGGTCGCGATCCAGCTCGCGCCAGTAGTCAAGGCCGAATCTGGAACCTATCCGTTCCGCGGTCTCGACCAGCAGGCGCTGTTCATCCGTGAGAGCGAAATCCATGCACGACAACTCCTATCGTGATCTTGTCAGGCGATCAAGTACTTGCTCTTGATCTCGTCGTTGTCGCGGAACGCATCGATGGACGAGACGTGAACCACTACCCCCTTGTTGATGATCGATACGTCCGTCGCCACCTTGAGGCAGAACTGCATGTTCTGCTCGGCCAGCAAGATGGTCGAGCCGGAGGCGCGCAACTGCAATATCAGCTCGACGATGCGCGCGACGATGAGCGGCGCGAGGCCTTCGCTGGGCTCATCGAGCAACAGAACTGACGGATTGCCGGCGAGGGTACGGGCGATCGACAGCATCTGCTGCTCGCCGCCCGACATGGTGCCAGCCAAGCTCTGGCGACGCTCGGCGAGGACTGGAAAGACGTCATAGATCTTCGCCAAGGTCCAATAGCGGGATCCGTCGGCGCCCTTCTTGACGGCGATTTCCAGGTTGTCGTGCACCGTGTGGTGGGTAAAGACCTGGCGATCCTCCGGGACGAAGCCCAGTCCGCGCCGCGCGATGCGGTACGCGGCCAGCCCCTGTATCGGCTTGCCGCGCAGCGTGATCTCGCCGTCGCGTGGCGGCAATAGACCAATCAGAGTCTTGAACGTGGTGCTCTTGCCGGCGCCGTTGCGCCCCAGCAGAGCCATCACCCGTCCCTTGCGCACTTCGAGGTCCAGCCCAAACAGGATCTGGCTCGCCCCGTAGAAGGCGTTCACCCCGCGCGCCGCCAGCATGATTTCCTCGCTCAAGGCTCAGGCCTCGCTACCGAGATATGCGGCGATGACCGCCGGATGGGCCCGGATCTCGGCCGGCGTTCCTTCTGCCAGGACTGCGCCGTAGCGCAGCACGCGCACGCTTTGCGCCAGGCCGAACACCAGCTCCATATCGTGTTCGATGAAGATCACGGTCAGCTTCTCCCGTTGCGACACCTGGTGGATTCTCTCGAGCATTGCTCTGGCCTCGTTGCGGCCCATGCCCGCGGTCGGCTCGTCCAGCAGCAGTACTTTGGGCTCCAGCGCCAGCGCCAAGGCGATATCGAGCAGCTTCTGGTCGCCGTGCGACAGTTCGGTAGAACCGCGCTGGGCAAGGTGGGCGAGGCCGGTGAGGTGAAGGATGCGATCGACGTGATCGGTCGCCATGCTCCCGGGAAAATTGCCGACCATGTCGCCCAGGGCGCGCTGCCGCGAGAGCACGGCCGCGGCCAGCGAATCGCGCACGCTGAATGTCTTGAACAGGCTGGCAACCTGGAACGCCCTGCCGATACCGAGGCGGGTGATAGCTCCCGGTTCCAGCCCAACCAGATCCTTGCCATCCAGCAGCACCTGGCCGCTGCTCGGCTTGAGACGCCCGGTGATCAGGTTGAACAGCGTAGTCTTGCCGGCACCGTTCGGGCCGATGATCGCGCTAAGCGTACTCGGAGCGAAGTCGAGCGAGACGTTGTCGGTGGCAACAACGCCACCGAAGCGCTTGTGCAGCTTGACCAGTTGCAGGCGCGCGGTCATGGCTGGCTCCGCCGCGTTGCGCTGCGCTCGCTATAGGAGGCGAAGATCTCGGCCAGGTAATCGAGGATGCCCTTGCGCATGCCTAGCACCACAAACAGGATCACCACGCCCAGCACCAGACCGTGATGCTTGATATGCACGTTGATCAGGTTGTCAAGAACGATCAACACGATGGCGCCGAGAACCGGTCCGAAGAAATTGCTGGCGCCACCCAGCATGATCATGAACAGGCCGTCCCCGGAAGTCAGCCAATAGGCGAAGTTCGGGAACGCGCCCGATACGAACAGGCTGGTCAAAATTCCTGCAACGGTCGCGAACAGGCTGGAGACAACAAAGGCGAACAGCTTGTAGCGCTGCACCGGAACGCCGAGGAACAGCGCGCGGTCGGCGTTATCGCGAATCATGCGCAGCGACGCGCCGAACGGTGACGCCACGATGCGGCGCAGGATCACCAGCGATACCACGAACACCGAGACGCTGAATATGTAGAAGTGCGTCGGGTTGGTCAGATCGATGCCGAGAAATGGTGGCTTCGGCAAACCGCCGGTCAAGCCCTGCTCACCGCCGGTGAATGAACTCCAGGCGATCAGCATCGAATAGAACATCATCTGGATCGCCAGCGTCAGGAATGTGAAGTAGACTCCGGTCAGGCGCACGCAGATCGTCCCGACCACCACCGCCAGCAGCGAGACACCGATCAGGGTCAGACCGAACGCCGACGGTATGCCGAGTCCGCTCTTTTGCATCAGCAGCGTGAACATGTAGGCGCCTGCACCGTAGAAGGTCGCCTGCCCGAACGACAGCAAGCCGGTATAACCGACCAGCAGGTTGAGCGACACTGCAAACAGACCGAGGCTGCACAGGCGCAGCGCCAGATCGCGCAGCATCGGCGTGCCGATGGCCATGTTGAGCAGCACCGCGGCGATGACCACGATGATGCCGACGATGACGTCTCTGAGCAAAGAAGCCTTGTGCATGGTTCGGGGATGGTCCTCGATGCGCTTGTCGGCCCGTCGGATCTCCGCGGGATTCCTGATCAATCCGCGCGCCGGGCGAAGAGCCCGTTCGGCCGCAGCAGCAATACTGTTGCCGTCATCATGAAAATCAAGCCTTCGGTGAACAGGGGAAAACCGATGCCGCCGAAGGAACGCACCATGCCGATCAAGAGTGATGCGACGAGGCCACCGACGATCGAGCCCATGCCGCCGATCACGGTCACGATGAAGGACTCGATCAGGATATCGAAGCCCATGCCGGGCGTAAGCGATCTCACCGGCGCGGCCAGCGCGCCGGAGGCGCCGGCGAGTATCGCGCCCAGGGCAAACACCAGCGTAAACAGCAGCGTCGTATTGATGCCCAGCGCGGACACCATGTCGCGGTTCTGCGCTGCGGCGCGTATCGTCTTGCCCAGCTTGGTCTTCCACATCAGCAGCGACAGGGCCAGCGCGAACAGCAGCGAAATCCCGATCAGGTAGACGTACAGCGGCGGAATCACGCCGCCGAGAATGATATAGGGATCACGGACGAATTGCTGGGGAACGCCCATCGAGATGAAATCGTTTCCCCAGATGACTTCGACCAGGTCGTCGAAGATCAGGATGAAGGCGTAGCACAAGAGTATCTGCAGCATGTGGTCTTTATCGTAGACGCGGGTTGCAAAGAAACGCTCGAAGACAACTGCCAGCAAGCCCACGCCGAGCGTACCGGCCACCACCGCCGCCACATAGCTGTCGGTCGCCTGGAATGCGCTGTACGCAAAATAGGCGCCTATCATGTAAAAGGATCCGTGGACGAAATTGACGAATCCCAGAACGCCGAAGATCAGCGTGAGGCCGGAGGCGACTAGGAACAGCAGCAGACCGGCGATCATTCCCGTCATCCCCTGGGTGACCAGGCAGGACGCCGAGCTCAAGCACTGCCCGAGGGCTTCTATGTCCATGATCGACTCGAGTAATCAACCGCTGGAGACGTCCAGTGGTTCAAACCTCGTGCAGGATAATCAGCTTAGGCGCACCGTCAGACCGGACGCAGTCCGGTCATCAGATGTAGCCATTCCGCTTCTTCCACTCGGTCTCGAGAGCGATGACCTCGCGCCAGTTGGCTGCCGTGATATTGACCATGTACGGATCCGCCGGAATGACTTCGCCCCAGCCCAGCGCATAGTCGACGACCGTCTGATCTTTGGCGCGCATCGTGATGGTACCGTTGGCCTGCACGCCGACCGGACTCTGGATCTGCATGCCGCGCATGGCCTCGGCGAGCTTCAGCGGATCGGCGCTCTTGGTCTGGCGCATCGCGGCGATCAGTGCGCGCATGCCGGTGGAGCCTTCCCACGACCAGTTGGTTGGCAGCGCCTTGAACTTCTTCTGAAACTCATCGCTCCAGGCCTTGTTGGCCGGCGTATCAGGGAAATTCCGCACATAGCGATTGGAAGAATAGAGTCCGCCCTTGGGCATGTTCTTGATGGAGGTCATCGTCGTGTAGTCCCCCATGTGGATGGAGAACAGCGTCACGCCGTTGAATAGGTTGAACAGGTTGGCCTGGTTCATGAAGGCCACCAGATCGCCGCCCCACAAGCCGCAGAACACGGCTTCCGGCTTCGCCTGCTGCAGCTTGACGATATTTTCCGTGTAATCGGGCTGGAACAGCTTGGGCCAACTCTCGGCAACGATGTCCACCTTGGCGCCGCCGGCGCGAACATAGTAGAGAAACTCCGGGGTCGCTTCGCGGCCGTAGGCATAGTCCGAGGCGATGGTCGCCCAGCGCGTCAGGCCCTTTGCCTTGACGATGTTCGCCGCGAACTTGCCGCCGACGATCGAGTCATGTATCGACTGGCGGGCGGTGCGGAAGGCATTGGGGATTTGCAGCTTCGGATCAGCGGTCAGCTGAGCCGCCTCGGACCCGCAATGCACGCATAGGGCTTTCGAACCGCGGATAACCTCGTGCACAGCGAAGGAACCGCTCGACCCTTCGAAATCGAGGATGATCTCGCAGCCTTCCGAGTTGATCATCTCCCGCGTATAGCGGGCGGCATCGTCGGGCTTGCCCTTGGAGTCGTGCGGAACCAGTTCGATCATGCGGCCATTCAAGCCGCCAGCCTTGTTGAAAGCATCGATGTCCATCGAGATCGCGCTTTGGGCGCTCAGCAGAGCCTGCGCCACCCGGCCAGACATGATTCCCACCAAGCCGATGCGGATTGGCTTGGCTTGCGCGCTTACGATCGCTGGAAAGCCACCCAGCGCGGCAGCCCCGGTAACTGCCGATGCCTTACGGAGAAAATCGCGTCGCGAACCGCCCGTCGTGCTGAAATCATTCACGGTCATCCTCCTATGTCGGTGAGTTTCAGTTTGCGTTGTTTTATTTGTATCAGCACTCTAGAGCACCATCACCCAATTGTCCATGGGAATTCCCATGCTGAGAATCACGCATCACATATATGTTATGTGCAGAAACAGGAAGGAGCAGCGGGCGGCCCGTCCCTCGATCGGCACGGGCAAGGGGCGCCGATCAGGGTGCCTGTGAACTGCGGCACGGCCAACGGCGCCTCGTCCTGGCCGTCCTCCGCCCAGCAGCGACTACCGTGGTTCCAGGGCTTCCCGCAGCAGGGCAATTGTTTCCTTCTTCTTGGCGCGCAGATGCGGCATCGGTGCGCCTATGCCCAGAGCCATCCGCGGATGGCCCGGGGTCTCGGGAACCAGCATGGCGATCACCCCGGCGCCCGGCGTCACGGAACCGTCGCTCATGAAATAGCGGTCTTTGCGGCAGCGCCGCATATCCTCCATCAGCTCCGCCAACGTGATGCGGTTCGCGGGAGCCGGTTCCGCGGCGTTGATGCGAATCAGCAGGGCCCGGATCTCCGCATCCGGCTTGCTGCTCAGCAGCATCTTCCCCAGAGCGGCGCGCGCCAGCGGTCGCAGCGTTCCCGCACGCACGTGCAGCCGCAATGGGGAAATCGCCTGGATGCTCTGGATGTATTGCACGTGCAAATCATTCTGCAAGCCGAGAATTACCGTATCGCCCGTGCGCTGCTGCAGGCCGATCATGGTACGCAAGAGGTTGCCGTCGCTGTATGTGTTGTCGTGGACCCAGTTCCCCAAGAAGGCAATGCGCAAGGTGGGATTGAACTGGCGGGAATAGCGGTCATAACTCAGATAGCCAAGGCTGAGCAGGCTCTCCATCAATGCCGACGTGCTCGACTGCGGATAGCCCAATTCGCGCGACACTTCCATCACCGTTGCAGGCGCCTGCCGGCCGGCAAAATATTCGAAGATTTCCAATACTCTCTTGGCCGACTTGACGACCGAATCGGAGCGCTTGCTGACCTTCACGGCTGAACTCCTGAAAAATCCCCCCCTAGAATAGATCATCCGGCATTGCGCTCCAAGCTGCGCGCTTGGCGCCTGTGGCACCCCATGCGATAGGGCCGAGCGGCAAGGGCCGTGCGACGCGCATAGCGCTAGCCGGCGCTGGAGCAGAGGGGAGAAGGTCGGCTGCGCTTCGCCCCTTCTGCGCA
>Ga0172380_10009047_pt1 | contig 10704 bp, 2 predicted proteins | sample Leawe162metaG_FD_119747 | JGI IMG/M metagenome (GOLD analysis project Ga0172380, IMG submission 119747) | Leachate microbial communities from a municipal landfill in Southern Ontario, Canada - Leachate well 162 metaG | ecosystem: Engineered > Solid waste > Landfill > Unclassified | place...
ATCTATTTTGTCGAAATAACGATATTTTTGTGACATAGTTGCTGCTCTGATCTCCGTCATGGGAATTCAGGAGACAGGAGACAGAATTCAGAATGGTTGATTTTATTACGTTTTATTCTGGCTTCTGATTTCTGTCTTCTGAATTCTCTGGAAACAAGCGGCGGGGACCATGAGGATATCAATTTAATTTCAACATGTTACCACAACTCAGAAAGTTGAACTGATATGATATGTTCCGGCCGGCAAACCGCGGCGTGAAGCGGCACCGGCTCCCTCCGGATTTCCGGCGTCCTTCACGGTTTGGCAAGTTGGTCCATCTCGCTGGCCATGGCCTGTCGCAAGCGGTCGAACTGCTCCTCCAACTCGGCCATCCGCTGCCGCATGGCGGCCAGATCCCCCGCTTTGCCGGCTTTTTCCATCTCCTGGGCCACGGCCCGCATGCATTCCCCGCCGACGCTTGCCGCCGCGCCTTTAATGGTATGGGCCTGGCGTTCGGCCGTGGCGGCATCGCCACCTGCCAGCACCTCGTGCAACACCTGCATCTGCTGGGGGATATCCTGCAGAAAACCCTCTATAACGATCCGCGCCAGGGCTTTGTCCCCCAGCAGCCGCTTCAGCATGGTCTCCAGATCGAAGACGGCTAATTTGTCTTCTCCAGATTCCGCACCCTCTCTTTCCGGTTGCCTGCTGCGGCCTTGCCCCCCGGAACCGAGCCACCGTTTGAGTTTCTCGGCCACCTCCAGGGAAGCAACCGGCTTGGCCAGATAGTCGTTCATGCCGGCGGCAAGGCACTTTTCCCGGTCACCCTGCATGGCGTGCGCGGTCATGGCGATGATGGGGATGCGGGAATTGAGCGGGGCCGAGCCCCGGCGAATCCGCCTGGCCGCCTCATAACCGTCCATCACCGGCATCTGCACATCCATCAGCACCAGGTCATAGGGAATGGTCTCCAGGGTCTTCACCGCCTCCGCGCCATTGGCTACGGCATCGGCATGCAGGCCGAGTCTGGCGAGGATGCCCAGGGCCACCTGCTGGTTGGTGCTGTTATCCTCTACCACCAGAATCCGCGCCCCGGAACCGGCAAACAGCTGCCGCAGCTCCCGGGCCGAATGGCGCGTCAGGATAGGCCGGCGTGGCGGGGGCTGCCCCTTGTCCGCCTGATCAACGACAGCCCCGCAAGGCCGCGGCAGAGCGGATAAAACATGGTATAATTCATGATGGCGGACCGGCTTGGTCAGATAGGCGGCAAAGCCGAGCTCCTCGAACCGCCTGGCGTCACCCCGCATGCCAAGCGAGGTCAGCATCACCAGCTGGGTATCCGCCAGCTGCGCATCCGCCTTGATCAGCCGGCCCAGTTCCTCCCCGTCCATGCCCGGCATCTGCATGTCAATGACCGCGATGGGGAAGGGATCGCCTTCTTCCTGGGCCTGCTGGAGCATGGCAAGAGCCTCCCGGCCGTCCCTGGTCCGGGCCGGACGCATGAACCAGGAGGCCAGACGGGTGGAGAGAATCTCGCGGCTGGTGGCGTTGTCATCCACGATCAGCACCCTCAGGCCGCGCAGGTCCATGGCCGGCGGCGCTTCAGACTGCTGGCCGCCCTGCTGCCTGGACAGCCTTGCGGTGAACCAGAACTCCGAACCCCGCCCTGCTTCGCTCGTCACCCCCACTTCACCCTGCATCATCTCGGCCAGCTGTTTGGAGATGGCCAGGCCGAGCCCGGTTCCGCCATACTGCCGCGTGGTTGAGGCGTCCACCTGGGAAAACTTGTCAAAGAGCAGGCCGATCTTATCCCTGGCAATGCCGATGCCGGTGTCACGCACCGCAAAGCGCAACAGGACATCGCCGTCTCCCGCCGACAGCAGGCTGACCCGAATGGCCACCTCGCCGGCAGGGGTGAACTTGATTGCATTACCCGCCAGATTGACCAGAATCTGGCGCAAGCGGCCCGGATCACCGCGCAGCTGAGCGGGGACTTCCGGATCGATGGAACAGAGCAGCTCCAGTCCCTTGTCCTGGGCCCGCAAGGCCATTGAGGAGGCAAAGTCATCCAGCAGATTATGCAGATCAAAATCCAGAATCTCCAGGTCCAGTTTCCGGGCCTCGATCTTGGAAAAATCAAGAATATCATTGATGAGCCCGAGCAGCGATTCCGCGCTGGCCCGCACCACCTCGGCGTAGCGGCGCTGTTCGTCAGTGAGGTCCGTTTCCAGCAGCAGGCCGGTCATGCCGATCACGCCGTTCATGGGGGTACGGATCTCATGGCTCATGTTGGCCAGGAACTCGCTCTTGGCGGCACTGGCCATCGCCGCCTTGGCCGCCATGTCGTTGGATCTGACCGTGGCCACCTCAAGCTGGCGGTTCATATGGAGCAACTCTTCCTCCGCCTGTTTGCGGTCGGTGATGTCCAGCATGGCCCCGACCAGCCCGGACAGGGAGCCGTCAGCGTTGAAAAAGGGCGCCTTGTGGAACATGATCTGCCGGCGGGAGCCATCGGCGTGGGCCACCGCTGCCTCGTAGATCTGGGTTTGGCCGTGTACCATCAACTCAAGGTCCGCATCATGGTAGCGCTGCGCCAGATCCCGCGGGGCGATTTCAAAGGCCGTACTGCCGATGATCTCCTCCTTGGTTTTACCCAGGAATTCGGCAAACAGGGTATTGCAGCCCAGATAAACCCCCTGCGCATCCTTGTAAAACACCGGCATGGGAATGGCCTCGATGATGGTGGTCAGGAGTTCCCCGCCCTGGCGTATGGCCTCCTCCACCCGCTTGCGGTCGGTGATGTCGACAAAGGTTTCCAGCAGCTTCTCCCGGCCCTGAATGCGGATGCGCTGCACCGAAGTCATGATGGACACCTGGCTGCCATCAGGCCGCCGGATGACCCGATCCAGGTTGCCGCTGCTGCGGCCCGCATCCATAACCGGGCAGCCTCCCGGCAGGGCGGAACAGACAAAGCCGTGGCACACCCGTCCCACCATCTCCTCGGCCGGGGTGCCGAGGAGTCTGGCCGCCCAGGGATTCACCCGTTCAATCACCTGGCTCCGGGCGTCGATAATCATGACCCCAGCGCCGAGGTTATTGATCAGCAGACGCTGCAGACTCTCACTTTCCCCCAGGGCGGCGGTGCGCTCCTGTACCAGCAGTTCCAGCTCCTCCCGCCGGTGGACGGCAAAACCGACCACCAGGGCGATGGCGCCAGTCATCATCAGGCCGGCGAGCACCGTCAGCCAGCCGGTGCCGGCCGGATACAGTGCGGCAAAGGCGGGTCCCGGACGGACAACCACGGCAAAGGTTTTACCGAACACGAAAAGGGGACGGACTACCGCAAGCGGTGCCGCAAGCGCCGCCTTGTTTTCTGCTGCCGCCGTTGAAGTAAGCAACAGGGCCGGTTCCCCTGCCCGCAGCTGATACAGATCCAGGGCTATGGCCGGTTTGGCCAGGCTTGGGCCGGTGGCGTTCTGCAACAAGCTCCCCAGGCGCAGCACGGCCAGGGCAAAACCCTGCGGACCGCCGGGTTCCTGCCCGGAAAAAACAGGCCGATACACCAGCAGCCCTTGCTGCCCGCCGGTTTCCTGCACCAGGGGGAGGGGATCGGTACAGGTGGGTAACCCGCTGCGCGCCGCCTCTTCCAGGGCCGCCCGGCGGACCGGTTCCGAACCGAGGTCAAAACCCAAGGCATGTTCATTGCCGGCCAGGGGCGCCACGTAGAGAACCGGATAATAGACCTGCCTGCCGGCCGCAGCCAGCCGGTTCCCCTCGTTATCCACCTGCCAGATCATGAAATCAGGCTGGCCCTGCTGACGCCTCTCCTGCTCGAAGCGGGCCTTTTCCCCGGCCGGGACCGCAGGGATCCATTCCCAGGCCTGGATGGTGTTTTTCCTGGCCAGGTATTCGGTAAATGCGTCGAATTCCTGCTTACTCACCTGCCGGCTGGACAAGATGAAGCGGGCCAAGCCTTCCAGCTCAATATCGCCCAGTGCCTCGAAGAGCGAAGCAACCCGGCTGGTCTGGCTGTTCACCAGTTGGGAAAACCTCTCGATATGACTGCGGTTTTCCTCCTGATGACCCGCCCGGGCCGCCGCCAGGGTCAGGGTCAGACCGATGGCGGCGGCCAGCACCGCTTCGGCATGACGCAGCCTGCGGTATCTGCCGCCAAGCCGTCCGCGCCACCCCAGCAGCACGCTGCCGGCCAGCATGAGCGCCACCAGGACCACGGTGATCAGCAGAGGGGGAAAACCGGCCCGCATCGTCTCCCACTGCCAGTCGTGGGCATCGATATCCATGCCCAGCACCGCAATCAGCTCACCGCTGGCCGGATCAACAAGCGGAATCAGCGCGGTGATCCAGGTCCCCCAGCGGTCGGTAACCGGGCCCACGGTTCCCTCTGTCCTGGTGGCAAAAACCTGCAGATAACCCGGAGAGATCTCCTCATAAATCTGGCCTGCCGGGGATTCATCAGCAGAGCCGGGCTGTTCCGAATCCGCATAGAAGAAAACCTTGCCATCCGGCCGGCGCCCCATCAGGTAAAGAAAGCGGCAGCGAGGAAATACCGTCAGGGTGGCGGCCAGCTGCTGTTTGAAACGCTGGTATTGAGGCAGGGCAAGATCAGCCTCGGTGCCGGACAGCATTTTGACCTGGCGTGCGTCGATTGCCTGGGCCACCAGGCTGGTATGGCGGAGCAGGTCCTCGCGCAGGCGGCGGTCAGCCGACTGTACCGACCACCAGGCCAGCAGCACGCCGGCGATCAACACCGCGGCTATGGCGCAGCCCAGCCCCAGCTTCTTTGCATCAGTCACTCTAATCATCCGTTTACCGCCCAAAAAGACATCCCCTGCTCTGTATATGCCCGCACCCCGGGACAATCCGGTAAGCTTCTCCGGATCGCCATGGAAAACGGTTCATTAGGGCCCTGGCATGTTCGGCGGGGAACACGCACAAGACGATCCGAGACATCAAAAAGCATATCACAAAGCTGGAGACAATGTCATTTTTTCCGGGCACAATTTGCCTATCGTGTGCACGATTCGTCAGGCGAACCGGAGAGCAAGCGGCTCTCCCAAAAATGATGAAACATTTTGCACAAATAGCACATCTTATTTGTTAAATACCCGTTAATCTCGCGCCTGCGATTTCCTCAGCTGCTAATGCTTGACAAAACAGCACTCCTTGTTATTGAATAGGCGGGTTAGGAACTTTCCCTTCGGCAACACAACGGAGAAGCACCAGCATGAAAACGAGGTGGGAAACTTCATCGATTTTCTCTACAGCCCAACGGCTGAAAAGATCATGGCTGACCATGGCGCCTTTTCAGCCTTAACCACGCGGTAAATAAAAACATGCTTATCAATCTCACCCAAGCACGAAGCGGCAAGCCGCGCCCGGTTCAGCCTGCCGGTTTCCCGGCGCCGGCTTTTCCCACCTGCGGCATTTAACGGCCCCTCATGTTCCGTTCGCTCAAACTCACCCTGCTGCTCTCCCACACCGGCATTATTCTGCTTACCAACCTTCTGCTGGCCAATGTCTCCTATTTTTATCTGATCAACACCCTGGAAAACAGCCAGAAACAATACCTGACCTTTATCTCCCGACATGCGGTGCAAACCGTCAACAACTATCTGAAAAACAAGGCGGATCTCCTGGAGCGCATCTCCGCCGGGCAGGAGGTGATCAATTACTCCATCAACTTCCGGGAAACCGCCCTTGCCTCGTACCTGGCCGGATTCCAAGGCAGTTTTCCCAGTCTCAGTTTCATCAACGAACAGGGCATCGAAGAGTTGTGCATCACCGACGGTGAGATTGCCCAAAATGTTGCCGATTACAGCCGCAGCCCTTTTTTCCGCCAATGCCTGGCCCAGCCGAACCAGGTGCTCATCTTGCAAAATGAGCCGGCGCCGCAGACCAGGGAGCCGGTGCTGCAGCTGGCCATTGCCCGGCACCAGTATTTTGAGGACCGCTTTGCCGGCCTGCTGCTGGCCACCCTGCCTTACCGGAAAATTGCCGCAAGCCTGGCGGATATCAGCTTCAGCGCCACCGGGTTTCTCCTGGTAAGCGACGGGGCCGGCAATATCATGACCATTTCCCAGCCGTCGCCCCCGGCAGCGGCAGAGCAGATCAGCCTCAGCCGCGCCAAGGATGAAAAGGGGCCGCCCTCATTATTTACCCCCCAAGACCCGGAGCGCATACCATCCTTCCAGCGCGCCACGGTGCGGGGTATTGATTCCTTTGTCGCCGCAGCCTTTATCCCGGAGCTGCGCTGGACGGTCATGACGGTTCTGCCCCATGAGGAATTCATGCGCCAGGTGAAAAAGCTGCGGGTCAGCTTTATTATCCTGTTCGTCATCTTCTTTGTGCTGGCAAGTATTCTCTCCTATATCCTGGCCAACGGCATCACCATGCCGCTGGCCAGGCTGAGCAGGGCGGCCAGGGCCATTGCCCAGGGCAATCTCAGCGAAATCATCGACATCAAGTCCCGGGACGAGATCGGCAAACTGATCGGCTCCTTCAATATCATGACCAGGAATCTGCAGGAGACCACCATTTCCCGGGATTATTTCAACACCATTCTCAGCTCCATGCAGGAAAGCCTCATTGTCCTCGGCCGGGACGGCAGGATTGAGACGGTCAACAACTCCACCATCGTCATGCTTGGTTACGAGAAACATGAGTTGACCGGAAAATCGCTGGAATTCATTTTAAAAAAGGATGAGGCCGCAGCAAGCTGCCCGTTCAGCAACCTGGATGAAGGGGAAATTCTCAGGGAATGCGAGCTGATCTACCTGACCAAATGGGGCAGGGAGATCCCGGTCCATTTCAGCGCCTCGCCCATGAAGGACGGCAAGGGAGAGGTGTACGGCATCGTCTGTCTGGCCATCAATATCTCCAGACGCAAAAAAATGGAAACGGCCCTGCGTCAGAGCGAAGCCAAACTGCGGGAAATCGCCATCACCGATGAACTGACCTCCCTGCTCAACCGGCGCGGTTTCATGACCATGGCCGGCAAACAGCTGCAGATGGCCAGACGCCAGGAAGGCAATGTCTTCCTGATGTTTGCCGATGTGGACAATCTGAAATGGGTCAATGACCACCTGGGACACCATGCCGGTGATCAGGTGCTGCTGGAGTGCGCTGATCTGCTCCGCGCAACCTTCAGGGATTCGGATACCATCGCCCGGCTCGGCGGCGACGAATTCGCCGTACTGCTCATTGATCCGGCCGACGAAAAATCCGTCATCACTCGCCTGGAAAAGAATCTGCGGACAAAAAACAGCGGCGGGCAGCGAAGCTACGAGCTGTCGCTGAGCATCGGCGTGGTCCGCTATGACCCGGAAAATCCCAGCTCCATTGAAGAGCTGATGAACAGGGCGGACAACCTGATGTACGAATGCAAGCAGCAGAAAAAGCAGGAGATGGGCTGACCGGCGGCCTCATCCCCAGCCGTTACGTTACAGCTCATGGATGCGGATGTGCGCCTTTCCCGCCAGTTCCCGGGCCTCTTCCACCACCTGCCGGTGGTGGGTAAAGAGAATCACCTGGGTTTTTTCCGCCAGGCCGGCCAACACCCTGATGGTGGCCTTCACCCGCTCGTCATCAAAGTTGATGAGGATGTCATCAACGATAAAGGGCATGGTTTCCCCGCTCTGCAGGCGCCATTCCAGGGTGGCCAGCCGCAGGGCGAGATAGAGCTGATCACGGGTGCCGGAACTCATCCCCTGCACATACACCCCCCGGGCCTCATCAGGACGCAGGCCGGCCAGCACCGGCTGACCGTTATCAGCGATATCGGTGCGCAGGCCGGTAAAGGAGCCCAGGGTCAATTCCCTGAAATAGCCGGCGGCAAGCTTGAGGATCGGATCCTGATGCTCCTCCCGGTATCGCTCGATTTCCTGCCGGAGCACCCCTGCCGCAAGCCTTAACCGCACATAGCGCTCGGCCAGCCGCCGCATCCTGGCCAGCACCTGCTCGGCTTGCTCCGCCGCCTCGGCGGCACGGGAGCTGCCGTCCATTTTCGCCAGTTCATTTTTTTCCCGGCCGATGACCTCAAAGAGCTCATCTACCTGAGGACTCAGCTCTTCGCTGATCTCTCTTGCCAGGACATCGATCTGTCCCTGCAGGTCTGCGGACTGGAGCCCCAGGGTCTCCCGGCTGATTTCCTCCAGAGACAGGCCCTCGGCAATTTCAGCCAGGGCAGCCTCGGCGTCCACCAGCATATCCTTGATTTTGCGCCACTCGGCGGACCGGTCAATGGCCCGGTCCAGTTCCTCGCTGTCGGCACACCCGGCCAGCCGCAGAAGCTGATCCAGCTGGCCATGCAGGCTTATCCGGGTTTCCTCGCCATGGCGGATCTCTTCCGCCAGATTTTCCAGATCCTCGGCATATTTGGCCAGCAGGGCCTTATCCTCGTTTGCCTTGCCCAGCATGGCCTGCAGCCTAGTCACCGCCTGTTCCAGCGGGGCCTGGGCCAGCTCCGGGGCGACCCGCTGCAGGAGATTTCTCACCTCCTGCTCATATTGCCCGGCATCCCGGTCAATACCGTCAATGCGTTTGCGGTATCCTTCGGCGTCCTTGAGCTTGGCAAGACAGTTCTGCAGATCATCCAGCACGGCATTAACATCAGCCGGTTCCACCCTGCCGCCGGCAGCCGCCAGGCCCTGCAGGGCATCCAGCCATTTGCCCTGCCACTCGGCCAAGGCCTTATGGGCCGCCGCCAGGTCAATGCCGCTTTTTTCCAGGACTTCCGTCACCTCCTGTTTCTTTTCGCCAAGCTTTTCCCGCCTGGCCTGATTGGTCCCATGCCGCGCCAGCAGCGTCTCACTGAAAAGGATGACCGGCTCCAATTCATCCGGGGTGAAATCCTTGCCCTCGCCCAATCGCTGCAGCTCCATGATCAGGCCCTGTTGCAAGGCCCGCCGCAACTCTTTCTTTTCGTCAAGCTCCTGCTGTTTTTTGCCGATCTCCTTTACCCTGGAACGCAGGGACGTGAATTCATTGAGCCAGGAGGCCATTTCCCCAGGCGAAAGGGGATCAATGCCGCTCTGCCGCCATACCTCCTGCCAGGCAACGGCAAAGGCCCGCCCCTGCCCGGCAAGTTCCTCCTGGCGGCGGCCAAGCTCCTGTCTTGCCGCCGCCAGACTTTCCAGGCGGGCGCGGCTGGCGGCAAAAGCGGCCGCCCGGTCCGCCTCCCGGCGCAGGCGGTCGGCAAGGGTATCGGCGTCAGACACGTTTTTCTCATACGCAGCGGGCAAAGAGAGCAGCGGGTCATACTCCCGGCTCTCCAGCGCCACGTCTTCTCCAGCCAGCCACTGCCGGCGCAGCAGGGTCCAGCCCTGGTCCCGCTTGCCGCGCACCTGGGAGAGTTCCTCTTCGGTGGGGACCTCGCCGCCGTATTCAATCTTTTTTTTCTCGGCAACCGCCTGGTGCAGTTCCCGGTCAGTCTCCCGGTTCTCCTTGGCCAGTTGCCGCCTGCTCTCCTCCAGCTCCTGATAAAGGCCGGCAAATTCCTTGACCGTTTCCGGCAGGGGCAGCAGCAGCTCAACCACCCGGGGCAGCTCACCCGTCCAGCGGCCCAGCCGCTTGAGATCAGCCGCGCACTCCTTTGTATCACCTGCTATCTCGCGGATTTTTGCCTTGATCTCCGCATCGATGGCGCCTGCTTTTCTAGCCAGCTGCACCGTTTGGGCCAGGGCGCCGGCATCCCGGGCCTCGGGTAACTGAGCCAGGTCTCTGGCAACGGCGTCGAGCTGCCGTTCGGCCTCTGCGGCCTGTTTTTTTGCCTGGCGAACCTGCAGCTCCAGGGTGTGGTGGCTGTTGATCAGCTCCTGAATGGTATTTTTTCTGAGCAGCACCGGCCGCAGCAGCTCAACCTCGGCCAGGGGCAGATCAGGCCGGATGCGCTTCAGCAGCTCCGCCGCCTCCATGCGGTCGCTGGTCCGCATTCCTGCAAGTCTTGACCGGTCCCGCGTCCCTTTGCGGTATTCCCCCAGCCGCTGATGCAGATCAGCAATCGCCCCGGCATGCTCCACCAGCAGCTGATTAAACCCGAGCCCCTCCTTCTTCCTGCCGAGCAGCTCCAGACTGCCGCGGGACTTCTGCAGCTGCAGCTCCGTTGCCCGCTGCAGCTGCTCCACCTCCCGCTTCTTGTGGGCAAGATCCAGGGGCAACACCTTGACCTCGCCCAGTTCCTGCAGCTGCTGCACATGCGCTGCCCGCCTGGCGAGAAAGGGAATGGCCCGTTTCAACCGCTCCAGGTGATGCACCTGCTGCTGTTTTGCCGCGCGCTCATGCTGCAGGCGTTGCCGTTCCTGCTGGGCTTTAACGAGTTCATCCCGGTGTTGCTGCCATTGCCGGCTGGAAAGACTGGCCTGGTTGATTGTCCGCTGCAGTTCCTTGTACTCGGCGATGGCCTTATTGATCTGCGGCGTTGAGCCCCGCGCCTTAAACAGCTGTTCCGCCTCCGCTTCCAGGGAACCGAGGATAAAACGCAGGGAGGAAATACCGGAGCCCGCGGCAAAAAGGGCCTGCCCCACCTCCCCCTTCTGGGCCAGGGTATCCTCCCCGCCCTGCACCAGCACGCCATGATCAATGCCATACAGGGACTCAAACAGCCCCTGGTCAATACCGGGCAGAAAAGCGGACAGCGCCTGATCATCCAGAGGGTTGCCCGCCGCATCAAGAATATCCGCCTTTCTTCTCTTGCGGCGCTGAAAGCAG
>Ga0172380_10009048_pt1 | contig 10703 bp, 13 predicted proteins | sample Leawe162metaG_FD_119747 | JGI IMG/M metagenome (GOLD analysis project Ga0172380, IMG submission 119747) | Leachate microbial communities from a municipal landfill in Southern Ontario, Canada - Leachate well 162 metaG | ecosystem: Engineered > Solid waste > Landfill > Unclassified | place...
AAATCAAGGAGGCCGCGTGATGGCCTCGAAAATAAACGTGCACTATTACGATCTGCCGATGCGTGAGGCGTTGAATCTACTTGCCAAGATCGCGCAGCAAACGCCCGATACCGTCCGCGCTTTTTTGGAGCGCCTCGATTCCACGTCTGAGCTTGTTCGCATCGATAACGAAAGTTTTGCGGCAGCCGGGGCAAGTCATAGTTTTTTGGTTCTTTATCCGTCCAAACCGCTCCTTGATTTTTTTTCCGCAACTTTCGCAAGTGAGGATGACGGTGTTTGAATCCAGATCGAGTTTCATGGGCATTCCTTTCGTGTTGAGTGTAAGCGTGAGAACTCCACTCTATCACGGCTGTGAATGCCCTTCTTTTGCGGAGGCCGCGTGATATGAGCGCTGGCGATCTGACTCCGGAGCATGAAGCCGTCATCGTTGCGCAGATCAAGCGTGATTGGGGTGGGGCTTCTGCGTATATCAGGAAGTCTGGAAGATCGTGTTGCCGACCCGCTCGAATTCTTTGCGTTGTTGCGCCAGCTCGTCCGGTGCGTGGCGTTCGATCATCACTGTCTGGAAGATTGCGCAGCGGGCGTCGTATTCCTTGCGCAGTTTCGTTTTGTCCAGCGGCAGGCTGTGCAGTAGCGTGGCCATGCCGTGCATCAGCGCGATGTTCTGCGCTTGGAGGGCGTTGATCTTGTCTATCAGTTCGTCCATGGGTGTTCCTTTGGTGGTGGGGTCTTGTGTGAGAGCTCCACTCTATCACCTGAGCGGATGCCCATCCTTTTCCGGAGGTGTGCTGTGATGCGCCTTCAATCCAATAGCAAGGTGGCGCAGTTGGCAGCGCGCGTGGCTCATACCCACGAGGTCGCAGGTTCGAGTCCTGCCCTTGCAACCAAACCCTTCTCCTCCCTGAGTGGGTGCCGCGCAAGCGGCCTTGCGCTGTCCGGTGCGTCGTCGGCGGCGCTTTTTTATTCTGTGGGGGTCGCATGGCGATCTCTTGTTTGTTCGTCGTTGTTCATGGGTGGACTTTGCGCCAGAGGCGCAAGGGCTGTCCACGCCAATAATTAAGGGGGTTTACCGTGACCAAAGAACGCTATGCGCTGCATCCGCTCGATGCGCTGGATGATTCGGTGCGCAAGTATCCGGGCGGACACAAGGCCCTCGCTGCGCGCTTGGGGAAAACCGAGAGCACGCTGCGCAAAGAGCTGACGCAGGGTGTGGATACGCACCGCATCGGCTATGAGGATGAGCTGTCGAAGATATTGTTCTGCCTCGAAGCGGCCAAGGTGGACGGCTGGGACGACACCCTGCACGCGCTGGCTTATCGCCATAGCAGGCTGCTGGTACAGATCCCGGATGTGTGTGACCAGGACGATGATGAGCTGGTACAGATGGTGTGCGCAATGGTGAAGGAGGTGGGCGATGTAGGCGGGAGCCTGACCGCAGCGAAGAGTGACAAGGGCGACGGCAAGCGATGCATCAGCACCCGCGAGTTTCAAAGCTTTGATGTGCAAGTCGAGGAGGCGATGGCCGCGCTGGCAGTGTTGCGCGAGCGGGTCCACGAAGAGCATCAGCAGGCGAAGAAGGCGGGGCTGGTTAAATGAAAATCAGTGTCGCGCAGGCTCTGACAAATCAACTGCCCTTGGAGTGATTGATGCTGACTGTAAAGATTGAGGGGCTGGACGAGCTTAAGCGCAAGCTGAACGATCTGGGCGCGAGGCAAGTGCCATTCGCCGCGGCCAAGGCGATCACCACGACGGCGAAGTCTGTCGAGAAGCGATTCCAGTCTGACATGGGCGCTGCGTTTAAGTCCGCTAGTCCGTACGTGAAGCGTTCGACATTCTCGACATCTGCGACGAAGGCGAACTTGTCGGCGACGATCGGCTTAAAAGACAAGAAACCAGCGCGAGGAACGGCACCGGCGGTGCTGCTGAAGGAGCACTTCACTGGCGGGGCGCGCGGCAACAAGCCGTTCGAAAAGGCGTTGATTGCGATGGGCGTAATGCCTGGCGGATACCGGGCGATACCGGGAGGCGGGATGCGACTGAACGCATACGGTAACCCAACACGGGAATCTATACGCCGGGTGCTTGAGGTGGTTAAGACTGGGCAGATATTCGACGGTGGAGTAAATACGGCCAACTCTCGCTCGCGCGGAAGGCAGAAGAATCAGGCGGACGTGAGTTATTTTCTGAAGAGGGTTGGCGATAGAAGTGCTCAATCTCGCCATCTTTACCCTGGCATCTATCGTCGAATTTATGCTGGAAGAGGAAGGTCTGGCGCTGCAATTCCTGTGCTTGTGTTTGTAAAGAGTGCGGCCTATCGCAAGGTGTTGGACATGAAGCGTAGCGCAGACGAAGTAGTTGCTCGTGAATTCAATCCAAACTTCGATGCAGCCTTCACTGAAGCGCTGAGGACTGCCCGATGAGCGCGCAATCTTTCCCGCTACCGTTGCCCTTTCCGTCCGGAAAGGTGTGGGCGGCTATCAGACATGGCGAGGTGGCAGATATGGTTTATATGGATCGCTGCCCGCCTGATGTGCCTTTCCATTCCTACCGCCATTTGTCTCGCGCACGCCTTGCTAAGGTTGGCACGGTGAAGGCCGGCGAGGTTGTTCCTGGTGCATTTATTGCGAGGGCTGATTGATGAGTGATGAGCGCGAGGCGTTATGCAGCATTGAGGCGGAGCAGTCGGTCATCGGCGGATTGTTACTTGATATTTCCGGCATTGATCGCATTGCCGGGATAGTTACTGAGGCGGATTTCTTTGTGCGTGAACACCGCGCCATCTTTCGCGCGATCTCGCGACTTGCTGATGCACGCAAGACGGTCGATGTGATAACGGTCGGAGAATTCCTTGAGACGCACGGCTTGCTGGAGCAGGTGGGTGGATTGTCTGCGCTGGGCATCATTGCGAGCAATGTTCCGTCCGCCGCAAATATCCGGCGCTATGCGGAGATCGTAAGAGACCGCTCGCAGCTGCGGGCGCTCAAGGGAGCGATCATTGACATCGATGATGCGCTGTATCGGCGCAATGGTCGTGAAGCGCGAGAGATCGTTGATTTCGCCCAGGCGAAGATGATGGTGTTGTCTGAGGCATCAGGCAAAGACGGGGCTGGCCCGCAGCGGCTCGCCGATGTGATGACGACAGTGGTCAGCAAGATCGAAGAGTTATACAGCCGGGCAGATCCGAACGAGGTGACCGGGCTGGCCACCGGCTTCTCCGATCTGGACAAGATGACAACCGGCCTGCATCCCGGTGATCTGGTGATCATCGCTGGCAGGCCGTCGATGGGCAAGACGGCGTTCTCTCTGAACATCGCCGAGCACGTTGGTATTGATCAGGGAAAGCCTGTGCTGGTGTTCTCGCTTGAGATGATCAACGAACAACTAGGTCTGCGCCTGATGTCTGCATTGTCAGGTATTCATGCCCAGCGCGTCCGTGTTGGGCGTATCTACGATCATGAGTGGGACAGGGTCACCGCTGCAATTGGCAAGGCTGTAGACGCGCCTATCTATCTTGATGAGGATTCCAGCATCACTGCCACTGAGCTGCGCGCAAGAGCCCGCCGCGTCCATCGTGAGTGTGGTGGGCTTGGCTTGGTGATCATCGATTATCTGCAGCTGATGGACATCGATAGCGGCAGCGGCGGTGGCGACAACCGAGCCACTGAGCTGGGCAAGGTTTCGCGCAGCTTGAAGCATCTGGCCAAAGAGTTGCAGTGTCCTGTCATCGCCTTATCTCAACTCAACCGAGGGCTTGAGCAGCGGCCCAACAAGCGGCCGGTGATGTCTGATCTGCGTGATAGCGGGGCGATCGAGCAGGATGCCGACATGGTGTTGTTCATCTATCGGGATGAGGTCTACAACCCGGAGACGCCCGACAAAGGGTTGGCCGAGATCATCATCGGTAAGCAGCGTAATGGACCGACAGGGAAGGTGGTGGTGAACTTCAGGAGTGAGCTGACACGCTTCGAGGATAGAGACTCGCACGACCCACTGCCAAGCAGTATCGAGCGCAATGATAAGCGGCAAAAACGCGCCGGAAATTCCGCGCGAAATTCGTATGCCTCTGCATCTGATGGTGAGTGAGATTAGTAATATGTCGAATTGGGGTGAGTTATGAGCGTTGAGGTGATGTCGCAGGTGTTTAAGCGCTATCCGGTTGGAGGTGGTGAGTATGTCCTGGCATTGGCGTTGGCTGACCATGCGCATGATGATGGGTCGCATGTCTACCCGTCGGTGAGATCGCTGGCTCAGAAGACCCGACAGAGCGAGAGAACGGTGCAGCGGCAGCTTCTAAAGATGGTCAATGAAGGGTGGCTGGTGTTGGTATGCAAAGGCGGGAATGGCCCAAAGGATACGTCTGAGTATTGCATCAATCCCGACTGGATGAGTGGTGTTGAATTCGATGATCTTCCGAAGGCTAAGGGTGACATTTTGTCACCCTTAGCAAAGCAGCCTAAGGGTGACATCCAGAACAATAAGGGTGACATAGCTGTGTCGTCTAAGGGTGACATAGCTGTGTCACCCGAATCATCATTAACCATCAGAGAACCATCAGACGCACGCGCGCAATCTGCAAAGCAGGTTCAGCAAGTCATCGTTTGGGATGCAGTCGAGAAGATGTTCAAGGGCGTCAGCGAGGAGCAGATGCAGCGATGGGAGTTGGCATACCCGAAGCTGGATGTGGATGGAGAGCTGACGCGCATCGAACTCTGGTACGACATCAACCCGAAGAAGCGCAAGCGCAACCCACATCGACTCATCACCGGCTGGCTGTCCAGAGCGTTCAGGGAGCTGCAGTCTAGTTCGAAGCCATACCAACGCAGTGCCAAGAAGCCGAGCGTGCAGACGCCTGCGCCAGCCAGTCCACGGGTCCTCCCTGGACATCCCCCGTGAGGGTAATCCGCACCTCGATCGGGCGCTAGTTGTGAAAGTTTTCTAAAGGGGTTGTAAGGTGTTGAGTCAACAGGATATTGCCAATCATTTAGACATGAGCCAGCAGGCAGTCAGTGCCCTGCTGGAGCAGCTCGGCATCGACTGGAAGGTTGCCGATCTGTCAGAGATCAGGATTGCGTATATCCGCCGTCTTCGTGAGGCTGCGGCAGGTCGTGGCGGTGAAGGCGCGGTTGGTGAATTGGCGGCAGAGCGGGCGCGGTTGGCGAGAGAGCAGGCGGACAAGATCTCGATGCAGAACGCTGTGACGCGCGGTGAGTTGGCGCCGGTGGCGTTGATCGAGGAGGTGTTGACCAAGGCCGCCTCGAAGGTGGCCGGTGTGCTTGATGCGATACCGGGCATGATCCGCCGCCGTGTGCCGCTGCTGACTGCAGACGACATCGACTTGATCGCAGGCGAGGTGGCAAAGGCGCGCAACACTGTGGCTGCGATGTCGCTAGCCGATCTGGATGATGCGCCGATTGTTGATGCCGCAACGCCTCGCGATGATTTCGTGATTGACGAGCCTGCCTGATGGATCTATCCGAACACACCCGCTTCATCCTCCCAGCGCTGGAGCAGCATCTGGCGCGCGGGCTGGGTGCGTTCGGGGTGCCGGAGCCGATGACGCTTGACGAGTGGGCGCGTGAGCATTTTTACCTATCCGCAGAATCGTCCTACGTGGAACAGCAGTGGACGCCGTGGTGGTTTCAGCGCGCGATCATGTGCTGCATCAGCAACGACGACATCCGCGAGATCGACTGGCGCAAGTCTGCGCGGGTTGGGTACACGAAGATCATCCTGGCGGCGATGGGATACTTTGCCCAGCACAAGCGCCGCAACCAGGTGCTGTGGCAGCCGACCGACGACGACCGCGATGAGTTTGTGAAGACAGAGCTGGACCCGATGCTGCGCGATGTGGCGGTGATGGAGTCGGTGTTTCCAGCCTACCTCAAGCGCGACAAGGACAACACGCTGCAGGCGAAGAAGTTCCTCGGGTCAATGGCACACCTCAAGGGTGGCAAGGCCGCGAAGAACTACCGACGCATCAGCGCCGACGTTGCGCTGCTTGACGAATACGATGCCTTTGACACGAACATCGAAAAGGAAGGCGACCCGGGCACACTCGCAGCCAAGCGAGTTGAAGGCGCGACCTTCCCAAAGCTGGTGTTCGGCACCACGCCAAAGCTCAAGGGTTTCTCCAACATCGAGAAGCGTGAGAAGGAAGCGGACATCTTCCTGCAGCCATATATCCCGTGCCCAGAGTGCGGTGACTACCACCCGCTGGTGTGGGGCGGAAAAGAAGAGCCGACCGGATTCAAGTGGAGCGACAACGATCCGGATACCGTGCGCCACCTCTGCCCACATTGCGGTGCGCTGATCACTCAGGCGCAGTATCTCGTCATCGATCTCGATACGCTCGGTCGCTACCAATCCGACGACGGCACCACACTGGACAACGAAGGCGTGTTCCGCAACGCAGCTGGCGATATCATCCGCGCGCCAGAGCGCGTTGCCTTCCACATCTGGAGCGCCTATAGCCCGAACGTCTCATGGGTCAGTCTGGTGCGAGAGTTCCTTGCTGCCGTGCGCGAATCCGGCGAGGGCAAGAAAGAAAAACTCCAAACCTTCTGGAATACCACCCTCGGCGAATACTGGGCCGAAGAATTCGAAAAGACCGACGACAACGAACTGCGCGCCCGCGCCGAGCCATATCCGCTGGAGCGCGTGCCGATGGGTGGTGTGTTGTTGCTGGCCTATACCGACACCCAGCCGAACCGTCTGGAGACAAGTGTGTGGGCATACGGTCGCGGGTGCGAGATGTGGCTGGTGGCACATCGCGTCTTCTTCGGCAACCCGGACGAGGAAGAGGTGTGGACGGATCTCGACGAGTTCCTGTTCGAGACCGAATTCATGCACGCCAGCGGATCGCGCCTGCGCATCAGTGGGTCTGGCATCGACACCGGGGGCCACAACACTCACGCCGTCTATAACTGGGCATCCAAGCACAGCCGCCGCAAAGTGTTCGCCACCAAGGGCCGCAGCGGACGCGAGAAACACATCCGCGACGGCGCCAGCAAAGTGGATATCGACTGGAAGGGCAGGCTGCGCAAGAACGGCCTGGTGCTGTGGTGGGTTGGCACCAACCACGCCAAAGACCTGCTGTATGGACGTCTGCAAATAACCAAGCCAGGCCCCGGCTATGTTCACTTCAGCAAAGAGCTGAGCGACGAATGGTTCAAACAATTCACCGGCGAAGCCCGCACCACCCGCCGCACCACGCGCGGCGAAGAATCCACGTGGACCGCCACCCGCAAGCGCGTAGAAGCATGGGACTGTGCCATCGGCTGCATCTGGCTGGAGACCTACTTCGAACTGGGCAAGAAGCCAGTGAAGTTTTGGGACGATCTGGAAAAGAAGGTACAGCCAGTCGTTGGAGACCTGTTCAGCCAGCCAAACAAGGAAATGACAATGGACGAGCTCGTAGCCAGCGCGCCGATCAGAATCAAGACAGCCACGCCAAAACCACCGGCCAAGCCAGCCGCGCCCGTCAGTAAATTCGTCAAGGAAGGATGGAGGGGATTCAAGTGAGCAAAAAATCAGACGGATTCATCCAGTCGCTGCTCTCCGCCATCAGTGGCGTAGTGGGCGAGGGCTCATTCAGCGAGCAACACGCCGAACAAATCACCCGCCAGATCTGTTGCGACTGGGGCGGGGTTGAAGTCTACATCCCCAAGGTAGACCCGCTGCGTCGCGAAAGGGTGATGCGCAAATTCAATGGCCGCAACCGCAGGGAAGTATGTGCGGAAGAGGGGCTGAGCAAGTCGCAGTTTTACGAGATCTTGAAGGGAGGTTGAGATGGACGAATTCCATAAGCAAGCAGCGCTGCTTGGGCTGAAGAAGATGTTCGAAGGGAAGCACTTCGATATCTGTGTTGTAAAAGAAGCGCTGACCATCATCAATGGTCATCTGGACAAGAAGGACGAGGCGGCAATGCGCGCATTGCACTGTGTCGATTTCAAGGACATGTCGCCAGACCTGCGCAAGATGTTGTTCACGAAAGTCATGGAGGTGTTAAGTGCTGAGCCATTATTCAATACTGAGTTGCTTTCTGCCGCGATGGATGGTCGATACACCTGCATGTCTGGCGGTTTGCTCCAGTAGCGACAGAGAGAAGAAGGCAGTTGGTGCAAGGTTGATCACAGAACGAATGCGGCCAACAGCCACGCCGCAACAAAGAAAGATGTGGGCAGGCGTCTGCATCAGGATGCAGACGTTTTTCTGAAATGAAGTGACACCTGAAAAATAGTCCGGTTTTCCCCCTGCAAACCGGACTCCGCAATCGGTAGATTCAGCGAACCAACTACCCGAGGTTCGCTGATGTCTACTGCCACCGAAATGCTGGCCAAGTACCTAGAGGCCGAAGTCGCCGTTCTGGCCGGCAAGGATGTCAGCTTCGGCGACCGCCGCCTGAGTATGGCCGACCTTACCGAGATACAGAAAGGCCGCGCAGATTGGGAGCGTCGCGCCGCGCAGGAGTCCATGGCAGCCAGCCGCGTGCAGACCATCGGCGGGCTGGAAGTCAAGGTCGCGAACTTCAACCCGGCACCGCATCGCGGTTATCCGTTCAACCGGAATTGCTGATCCATGGCGAAATTCGGTAAAAAACATCAGGACAAAAAGGGCGCCAAGGCGTCCGGCAAGTCCAAATCCATCAAGGTCAAAGCGCTTTACGAAGCCGCGCAGCCATCGCGCATGCGCAAGATGGTGCGCGATCAGCGCTCGCCAGACCTGCAAGTGCAGCAGGGCGCGGTCGCGATCCGCGCCATCGTGCGCAATATGGAGCAGAACCACGACATCGTGCGCGGCGCATTGCGCACGCTGGTGAACAACATCATCGGCCCCGGCGGCATCGGCATCGAGCCGCAGCCGCGCCGCCGCGATGGCTCCATCCATATCGAATATGCCAAGGCACTGCGCGATGCGTACCGCGACTGGTGCCTCACGCCGGAAGTGACGCACCGCCACCACTGGGCAAAGGTGCAGCGCATGATGGCGAAGACCTGGCTGCGCGACGGCGAGGCCTTCACACAATCCATCGTCGGCAACGTGCCGTCTCTCGACCACGGCACGCGCGTGCCGTTCTCGCTGGAGATGTTCGAGGCCGACCTAGTACCGATGGAATACACCGACCTCGGCAAAGGCATCCGTCAAGGCATCCAGCGCAATGCCTGGGGCAGGCCGACCGGATGCTGGGTGTGGAAGCAATACCCGGTAGACCTCTCCACCACCTCGCTCACACGCCCCAACGACCTGAAGTTCATCTCATGGGCAAACATCCTGCAACTCGCCTCGCTCGACCGAATCGGCCAGATGCGCGGCGTGAGCGAATTCGCCAGCGTCATCACCCGGCTGGACGACGTCAAAGACTACGAAGAGAGCGAGCGCATCGCGGCCAAGATAGCGGCGTCGCTCACCGCCTACGTCAAGCGCAATGAACAGAACGGATTCCAGACGCCTGACACAAGCGCGGGTACCGATGTGGACGGCAACCCGAATCCGCGCGAGCTGAGCATGGAGCCCGGCATCATCATTGACACCCTAAAGGTCGGCGAAGAGATCGGCATGATCGACTCGAACCGACCCAATCCAAACCTCGTCACCTTCCGCCAAGGCCAATTGCGCGCCGTGGCGGCCGGCATCGGCGCGAGCTATAGCAGCCTCGCGCGCGACTACAACGGCACCTACTCCGCCCAGCGGCAAGAGCTGGTCGAGCAATGGATCAACTACGCCATCCTCACCGACGAATTCGTCGGCCAGTTCGTGCAGCCCGTGTGGCAGCAATTCGTGCGCGCGGCGCACATGTCCGGCGTGGTGCGCATGCCTGCCGACCTGGAGCAATTCAGCGAAGACGATTGCCTGTTCGTCGGCCAGTCCATGCCGTGGATCGACCCGCTCAAGGAAGCATCTGCATGGCATTCGCTGGTGCGCGACGGCTTCGCCTCCGAGGTTGAAGTAATCCGCAAGCGCGGTGGCAATCCGCGCGATGTGCTGGAACAGATCGCCTCGTTCCGTGAAGAGGTGCGCAAGAAAGAATTGATCTTTGGCTCGGATGCGAAATACACCAGCGACAGCGGAACAGCGCAGGACTATTTGCGATTCAGGGAAGGTACGCCGGAGCTGGACGAAAACATGCCGGATAACGTGGACGAACCGGCCGCCTCAACCAAAAAACGACGCCCTAAAAAATAGTCCGGTTTTCCCCCTGCAAACCGGACTCATGAACATGGAAACTGCCAGCACTCGATGAACCGAACACACGGAGCAATACGATGACAGCACAGCCTAAGTGGTACAGCATTCGCGCCTCGAAGCGCGGCGATGTGAAAGCTGCCGAGATCCTGATCTACGGCGACATCGGTGAAAGCTGGGACGGCGAAACCGTCGCAGCTAAAGACTTCTGCAAAGAGCTGGCCGCGCTGGAAGCGTCGCAGATCACCATCCGCATCAACAGCGTCGGCGGCTCTGTGAATGACGGCATCGCCATCTACAACGCCATCAAGCGACACCCCGCAGCCGTCACCGTCATCATCGATTCTGTTGCCTTCAGCGTAGCAAGCTTGATCGCCATGGCTGGCGACACCGTCGAGATGGCCGAGAACGCGCTGCTGATGATCCATGCGCCGTGGACCGGCGCTTACGGAAACAGCGCCGAACTGCGCGAGCTGGCCGACGTGCTCGACACCTATGCGCAGGCCATGTCTACCAGCTAC
>Ga0172380_10009049_pt1 | contig 10702 bp, 8 predicted proteins | sample Leawe162metaG_FD_119747 | JGI IMG/M metagenome (GOLD analysis project Ga0172380, IMG submission 119747) | Leachate microbial communities from a municipal landfill in Southern Ontario, Canada - Leachate well 162 metaG | ecosystem: Engineered > Solid waste > Landfill > Unclassified | place...
AGCAAACGAACCGTCTCGATCTTAAACTCACGGGTAAAACGTCTTCTCTTTGAAACCATGACAGTCCTCCTGGTGCTGTTGTAGCAGCTTTTCGGACTGTCCACAATTCCGGGGGAAGGTCAAACCCCTCCCGCAAGGGGAGGGGAGATTGTGTTAGCCGCCGGATAGTTTTTGGACATTTTTTAACCCTGCGAACAACAAAGCATCTCAATATCTTCCGGCAGCTCTTCCGGCCCCACCCCTATCTCCTTGGCAAAGGCAGCCAATTCTTCCTGAGTGCAGTTGAGGCAGGATTGCCGCAGTCCTGCCCGGACCTCGTCCGCCTCCTGACGCAGGAAGCAGCGCAAGGCCTCGGCGATCTCCTGGCGTACATCCTCAACGGTCATGGTCTGTCGGGTACAGAATTTCCCCAGCCGTTCCCAATTGAAGATGCACCGTTTTAACCCCCGGTAGATGCGGGCGTCCCGGTTTTCCGGGTTGAGATCCCGCAGCATGATCTCCCGGTAACGGGCCACCACCTGTTGGCGGAGGAGATCCAGCTCCTGTTGGCCCAGGGTGAGTTGCGGCCCGTCCGGGTCTTCGCAGAGATAGTAGAGGGAACCGTGGAAGGCGATTTCCGGGATCTCCCCGGAATGGCGGACAATGAGCAGCTCTTCCGCCAGCAAACTTTCTGTCTCGGTCATGGGTTCAGCCCCTGGATGACTGGATGACTGGATGGATGGCGGAAAAAAAATCACGCGGCAAACCGTGGTGATTTTTCGCAAGATATAGCTGTCTGTACCAAAGGTCATACCACATGTTGTTGCCTGAGAGCTTCATGGCCTTATGCGGTTGCGATCCGGAGAGGAGCAAGTGCCCTATCCTCTCAATTTGCAAAGCATTTTTTGTTAAAGACAATCTCTTATCCAACCGATGATTAAGGACAAACCGGGAACTCTTTTCCGCCCAAGGCCTCTGACGGCCTCAAGGCGGCGAACCGGCGTCACATAATAAAGGAGAACGGCGACATATGCAATTCCCAAGGAAACGATGGTCTGGCTGGCCGACCCCTTCTACCCTCCCGAAAATAGCGCTCCTGGCCCTGCTGGTTTTTCCGGCGCAGGCCTTGGCCTTCTGGCCCTTCACGCAGGAGACACCGCAGAAACCCAAGGCCGAGGCGGTTGCCCCGGCTGTACCCCCGGTGGTGATCACGGTGAGCGAGGCCGCTGCCTTGCGCAACGAGATCCAGGGTTTGGCCAAGGAGCTGTTCCGCAACCTGGCGGATGGAGACCCGGAAAACGGTGATCTGAACAAGGGCATCCTGGTCTGCACCTTTGTCGAGCTGAAAAAACTGTCCCGCACCTCCTCCTTGGGGAGGTACGTGGCGGAACAGCTGATGAACGAGATGCAGCAACAGCATTACGAGGTGGTTGAGATCCGGAAAAGCCAGGCGGTGCTGATCCAGGAAAAGCGCGGCGAGTTCGGCCTTTCCCGCAACCCCGCCGAGGTCAGCCAGACCGTGGCTGCCGGGGCCATGCTCACCGGCACCTACACCCCGAGCAAGGACAGCATTGTCATCAACGCCAGGATCGTCGACAACCGGAGCGCCAAGCTCCTCTCCTCGGCCACGGCGATCATCCCGAGAAATCAATTGGCTGAGCAGCTGCTGGCGGATACCGCCTCGGTCCGGGAAGCAAAACCCGAGCCGCTCTATTTGAAAAAATTGGAGTTATGATGGGCGTGACCCATCCGCAATTATGATAGGATATCCGCAGGGATGCAAAAAATGGCTTTTCATGGAAAGAGCGCATAACGGTTCAGGGAGGACAGGATGAAAAAGGGAAAGCGGGAAGCGATACTCTGTTGCCTGGGGCTGGCGCTGTTTGCCGGCGCAGGGTGTGTGACGGTCCAGCAGGACGCCAAGCCTGAAGGCAAGCCGGAGGTCAAGGCAGCCGAGGGCGGTGGGGCGACGACGGTGATGCCGGGCAAGGCAGCGGCGGCCACCGCGCCGAAAGAGAAGAGCACTGCCGCTCCTCAGGCCGAGGTGCGCAGGGTGCCGACCAAGTATAACGTCTACCAGTACCTGCCGGACACCGCGAAAACCGTGGGCACGGAGAATCTCCTTTCGGAGATGTCCAAGGAGATCGCCGGCAAGGTGTTCTACGAGCTGCAGGAGGATGCGGGAGAAATGAATTCCACCGGCAAGATTGCGGTGGTCAATGCCGTGCCCCTTTCCGATTTCAAGCGCGATACCGAGTTTGGCCGGGTCATGGGCGAGTACATGCTTACCGATCTGGCGGACCGCGGCCTCAAGGTAACGGAGCTGCGCCTGGGCAAGGATATCACCATCCTGCCCCAGACCGGAGAATTCATCCTCTCCCGGAACATCGGCGAGCTGGCGAACAAAATGCCCGAACTCGAGTACGTGGTGGTAACCACCTTTGCCAATACCCGCAAGACCCTGGTGGTTCAAGGCCGCATGGTGCGTCTTGCCGATGGGGCGGTGAAGACCTCCTGGCGCTACTCGATGCCCCTCAACCGGGAACTGCTTGGCCTGTTTCAGCAGCCTGAAGCGCCCTATAAAATTGCCGTGAAGGGCATTGGCCGCTAAGAGGAGCCGCGCGCATGAAAACATCCGGAGCCGTGAAAAAGATCGTTTTTCCGATGCAGGTGGTGCTGTTTGTTTTGCTCTGCGGTTTGTGGGCAACCGGGGCCTGGGCCACGGAAAAAGAGGAGGGTGACCGGGGCGCGGCCACCGAAGGCATGCTCAGCCAGAGAAATTACGCCTCGCTTCCCACTCTGGTGGCCATGGTCGGCAGTGACGCCATGGAGCATCTGCACGGTTTTTTTGCCGCCGAGCCGGTGACCATCGAGCCTTTTATCGTGCTCAGTGAATTTTCCAACCGGCAGCGGGTTTCCCTGCTCGGCGCTACCCTGGCCGAGCAAATGGCCGCGGTGATCGGCAATGAGTCGCTGGCCGTGTGGCGGGCCGCGGCGCCAGGCGAGTATGAGCAGAAGGTTTCCGGGATTCTCCAGGAAGTGGACGGCTATCTGCGGATTCATATCATCGCGGCCAATACCCGGGGTGATCGGCGTTCCTATGTGGTCAATGTCGAGATGTCGGAACCCATTTATCGGGCGCTCCACAGCTATGTCTACATGCAGTAAGCGTTTTTGCGAGCCGCTGATACGGGTGAGGGTATGGCAGAAGAAAAATCAGGCCTGGAAATAGACGATTGGCTGGACGATCTGGCGGAAGATACATCCGAAGGCCCGGTGGGAGAGGGGACCGGCGAGCTGGACCAGTCCGACATCGACTCCCTGCTCGGCGGCGGCGCGGCCAGCGCTCCTCCTTCCGAGGATAGCGGCGAACTGGATCAGTCCGATATCGACGCCCTCCTGGGGGGTGGCGGCGGTGCGTCTGCTCCTGCTTCCGCGGCGGGCGGAGGAGACGAAGGCTTTGCCGAGCTGGATCAGTCCGACATCGATTCCCTGCTCGGCGGCGGTGGGGAAGGGCCTGCGGTTGGGGCTGCGGTTCCGGCCGGAGAGAATTTTGATCTGGACCAGTCCGATATCGATGGCCTTTTTGCCGCCGGCACGGAAAAGGGCCCGAGCGAGCCACCCGTGGCCGATGGCGTGGGCGCTCCCAGCAAGGATGATCTTGACCATCTCTTTTCCGACCTCGGCGGCGAGGAGCCGGAGCGGGCCGAAACGGTGAGTTTTGCCGAGGTGGCCCAAGATGCGGGAGGTGCGGGGGGAAAAGGGGCTGGTGCCCCAGGAGAAGATAGTTTCGGTTTGCCGGATGATGGCGGGTTTGATGACGATGAGTTTGATTTTGGCGACCTGCCCGATATCCCCGATGAAACCAATACCGTCGGCACACCATCCCAGGGAAAACTGGGCGAAGAGGATATCTTTGCCACAGCCTCTCCTGCTGCCGTGCCTGATTTTCTTGCGGAGGCCACTATGGACAACAGCCGGGAAAAATCCTCTGCTTCGAGCAGGGATGATCATCCCTTTACTCCACCGCCGAAAGCCGGCAATAAAAAAGGCCTGGCCATCGGGGTGTTCTTCCTCGTGTTGTTGCTGGGAGGAGGCGGGTACTGGTACATGACGAAAAACAAAAAGGGCGAGATGCCGGCTCCGGTGGCGCCGGTCGCCCAGGAGAAACCCGCCGAACTGCCCGTTGTGCCCCCCAATGCCCCGCCGGTGGCCACCGAATCCCGCTGGCGCATGACGACCCCCAACGAGGCCCTGTCCATCGAGCTGAGCGGCACCGATGCAAACAACGATCCCCTGAAGTTTGAAATAGTGAGTCCTCCCAAGTTCGGCAGGATCTCGGGCGATCTGCCCAAAATCACCTATCTGCCCAACAAGGATTTCCCGGGGGAAGACAGCTTTGAATTCCGCGTCTCCGACGGGCAGCTGACCAGCGGACCAGCCAAGGCCGTGATCATGGGCCCGGAGGAAGTGAAGCCGGTGGTGGCGGAACCAGCCGCTCCGGAAGAGAAACCGGTGGTGACGGCCAGGAATATCTCCCTCAAGACCCTGAGCACCGCGCCGCTCACCATCAACTGGAAAAAGATCTGGGCCGGTGCCAACGAGGCGCCCTTTGACTCCAAGGTGTCGGTGGAAATCCTCGGCGGGCCGCCCCTGCGCGGCGCGTTGCACCGTGTTGACCGCAGTCGGCACCGCTACGAGCCGGACCGGTATTTCGGCGGCAAGGAGGTGGTGCGGTACCGCTTCAAGGCAGCCGGGGTATACTCCAAGGCCGCGAAGCTGACCATCACGGTCAAGCCCAACGACAAGCCGCCCGTCCTGGTCCTGAGGCCGGTGGGTGATTCGCACAGGGTCGGGGAAAGCGTGGTGCTCGATGCAGGGCTTACCAAGGATGATTCCCCCGGCGGCGTGCGCTACAGCTGGGAGCAGGTGGCCGGTGCGCCGGTGCAGCTGGAGAAGCACGGCGAAGGTTCCGCGGTCTCCTTTGTGGTGCCCTCGTTCTTTCGCGGGGAGCAGACCCGGATCGTCATCCGGGTAACCGCCACGGACCCAGGCGGCCAGCGGGCAAGCAAGGAGGTCGCCATCACCCCTGTTTCCAAGCGGCAAAGCCCGCTGTGGGGAATTCCCCAATAATTTTTTCCGAACCCGGATTATGAAAAAGCCCGCTTGTCTCAAGCGGGCTTTTTTTGTGGCAAGAGTTTGTCAAGATCCGGGCCGATGGTGTATACATTTGTATTGGGGCAATATTCTGTTGCCCCGCGGTTGACCACGGGAGGAGGAGTGTGGACTGTCCAAAATGCGGCCATGCGCAAGCTGGCGAGAAGGAATGCGAACGCTGCGGGGTGATCTTTGCCCGGCTTCCGAAAAAGGAGGAGGCGCCGGTCGTTCCGGTCCAGCCGGGTCAGGCCGAAGTGGAACCCCCTGTCGTACCCGCGAAGGCTTCGTCCGGGTTGGCGGGCTGGTTGGTTGCCATGATCGTGGGGCTGCTGGCCGGCTGGTATATGTTTGGCCAGCACCAGCAACCAGCGGTGGATGGCGGGCAGCCCGCGGCGGTCTCTTCCCTGGAGGGGGTCCAGGAGGGGAGCAAGACGCAACCGCCGCAACTCCAGCCGGGAGGGGAGTCGGATCAGCCGCAAACCGCCGAGGGGTTAGTCGGCAAACTGGCCGCCGCCTTTCCGGCTAACACCCCGCTGGAATATGCCCGCAACGCCACGGTTTTTATCAAAACTCCGTGGGGGAGCGGCTCCGGTTTTTTTGTCACGGCCAACGGCTACATCATCACCAACCGGCATGTGGTGGAATTCGACGCCGCCCAGCTGAAGGAATTCAAAAGCAAGGCGGACAAGCTGGCCAATGATCTGGAGCGGGACCGGCGGAACCGGGAGGTGCTGCAAAACCAGCTTGCCTCCATCCGGGATCCGGGGGTGCGGCGGCAGGTGGAAGAAGAGCTGCAGCGGCGGCAAGAGGCGTACGAGAAATACAGCGCCATGCACAAGGAGATCGTCGGTCAGCTGCAACGGATCGAGCGCTCCTCGTGGAGTTCCGACATCAAGGTGATCCTCATCGACGGCAGCGAATTGCCCGTGCAATCCCTGAAGATGAGCGACCGCACCGACTTGGCCCTGCTCTCGGTGGATTGCTACAATGCGCCTTTTATCCGGCCGGTGACGGACAACCGCCATTTCGGCCAGGGGCAAAAGGTCTATTCCATCGGCAGCCCCATGGGACTGCGGCATACCGTGACCGGGGGGATCATCTCCGGCTACCGGGAGCACCAGGGGCGCAAATTCATCCAGACCGACGCGCCGATCAACCCGGGCAACAGCGGCGGGCCGCTGATTGACGAGCAGGGCGGGCTCATCGGCATCAACACCATGGTGCTTCGCGATGCCCAGGGAATAGGTTTTGCCGTGCCCATTCAGGAGGTCAAGACCGAATTCGGCCAATACCTGGGTGGCATGTGAGACAGCAAACTGACGGGCGCACCCGTTTCCTTTTGGGCGGCAAGGAAGTACGCGGGGTGCTGGTGCGGGGCACCGGTTTGGTCAGCGAGATGCGCGCCAGGCACGGGCTGGGCTTGCTGGAAACCCTGGTGCTGGGGCATGGTTGCCTGGCCGCGACCCTGCTGGCCACGACCCTGAAGGGGGACAAGGATCGGCTCGCTCTGCGGATCGAGTGTTCCGGCCCGATCAAGGGGCTGGTGGCGGAGGGCAACGGGGCGGGCGAGGTGCGCGGCTATCTGCGGCAGAATCCGATTCCCCTGGAAAAGCCCTTGGAATCCTTTGACCTGGCGCCGTTTTTCGGGGCGGGATTTCTCTCGGTGAGCACCCATCTGGAAGGCGGTAGTCAGCCGTTCACCGGAACGGTGATGCTGGAGCACGGGAACCTGGCCCTGGATCTGAGCCATTATTTCCAGACCTCGGAGCAGACCCCCACGGCCATAGCGCTGAGTATTCAGTTTGACAGCCAGGGGCTGGTGGTGGGAGCGGGCGGCTTATTGTTGCAGGCCATGCCCGGAGCCAGGCCCGAACTCATGGCGGAGCTGGAGGAACGGGTTGCGGGGCTGCCATCCCTGGGGAGATATTTTGCCGACGGCGGCGAACCGGAAGGTTTGCTGACCAAAGAGTTTGCTGCGTTTCAGCCGGAGCTGCTCACCACCACGCCGGTTGCCTTTGCCTGCCCCTGTTCCAGGGAGGATATCGGCGCTCGCCTCCTCACCCTGTCGGAAAAAGATCTCGACGAGTTGTGCAGCGGCCCATTTCCCGTGGAGACCTGCTGCCATTATTGCAACACCACCTACCTTTTTGAGCGGCAGGACATGGAAGCGCTCTGGCAGGAACGGATACTCAGCAGGCACCCTTGAGCTGGGCGATCACCTTGGCGTAGTCGTCCTGGCCGAACACGGCGGAACCGGCCACGAAGATGTTGGCCCCGGCTGCGGCAATGGGGCCGATGGTTTTCGGGCTCACCCCGCCGTCCACCTCGATGCCCACACTCAGCCCCCGGTCGTCGATCATCTTTTTGAGCTGTTTGATCTTGGTAAGCGAGCTTTCGATGAACGACTGCCCGCCGAATCCGGGATTCACGGTCATCAGCATGACCAGATCCAGATCGGGCAGGATCTCTGTAAGGCTTGTCAGCGGGGTGGCCGGGTTGAGCACCGCCCCGGCCTTCTTGCCCAGTTCCTTGATGCGGTGGATGGTCCGGTGCAGGTGATAGCCGGTTTCCACATGCACCGTGATCCAGTCCGCCCCGGCCTTGGCAAAATCCTCAAGATAGCGGTCGGCATTTTCAATCATCAGATGGACATCCAGGGGCAGGTCGGTGATCCTGCGCACCGCCTTGACCACCAGGGGGCCGATGGTGATGTTGGGCACGAAATGGCCGTCCATCACGTCGATGTGGATCACGTCCGCGCCCGCCTTGGCCACGGAGGTTATTTCTTCCCCCAGCCGGGCGAAATCCGCCGAGAGGATGGAGGGGGCGATCATGGTTTTGAGCATCTTATTCACCGATCTTTGTTGAAGAGTCCGCATCCGCGGGCTGGGGGGGTGTCTCGGGATTTTGGACCGGAGGAGCGGCCTCGGTCTCGACCTTTGGTTCTGCCTCGGCTTGAGGCGTTGCCTCCGGGGCTTCCCGGAGGGGGTCGGCGCCCACCGTGACCTGCACATAGTTGGAGGGCAGGATGTATTTGCGGGCCATGGCCTGCACGGTTGCGGCATCGACCTGCTCAATGGCATGCACATACCGGTTGCCGAAATCCTGCCCCAGGTTGTAGGTTTCGTTCAAGGCCATTTCCATGGCCTGATTGCCACGGGTCTGCAACCCCAGCTCGTAATTGGAGATCAGGACATTCTTGGCCTTGGCCAGCTCCTCTTCGCTGATCGGCTCTTCCATCACCCGGTAGAGCTGCTGCCAGACCGCCTTGATCGCCTCGTCCTTCTTGTCCGGGCTGGTGCCGATATAGATGCCGAAGGAGCCGGTGTCCAACCCGAGAAGGGAGAAGGAGGAGAGGCTGTAGGCCAGACTCTGCTTATCGCGCAGCTCGGTGAACAACCGGCCGCTCTGGCCGGAAAGGGCGGTGTCCAAAACCTCCAGGCCGTAACGGTCTTCACTGTTCAGGGTGGTGCCGACAAAGCCGATGATGATATGCACCTGCTGCTTGTCCCGGGAGATGTTGAGCACATCGGGGCCGGAAGGCACATCCGGGGGCAGAGCGCTTTCGCTGGTCTGCGTTTTTTTCGAGGCGGTCGGCTGCCAGGCGGAAAAAAGCTCTTCCACCGTATCCCTGACCTTTTCCGCCTCAACGTCGCCCGCCACGGCAAGAACCAGGGCCTCGGGCCGGGCGTGCTCTTCGTACAGCCGTTTGAGGTCGGTCACGGTGAAGTTGCGGATGACGGTCTCGTCGCCTTGGGTGTTGAGCCCATAGGGATGCCCCATGAACAGCCGTTTGTTGAATTCCTTGAAGGCCAGGCTGGGCAGGGAATCTTCCTGATTCTTGAGCTGGGAAAGCAGCTCCGGCCGGATCTTCTCGGCCTCTGCCGGATCAAAGGCCGGGGTGAGGAGGACATCCCGGACCAGGGTCAGACCCTTGTTGGTGAAGCGGGACAAAAAGTCGCCCTTGACCCCGAAGGTGTTCTTGCCGTTAAAGCCGCCGAGCGACCCGGCCATGTTGGCCACTTGTCTGGCCAGCTCTTCCGCGCGCAGCTGTTGGGTGCCCTTGGGCAGGAGTTCGCTGATAAAGGCAAACCCGCCGTTGGTGCTTGGGGTTTCGCTGCGCAACCCGCCGGGCAGGACCGCCCGGACGGAAACGGTGGGCACGTCATGGTTTTCCCTAACCAGAAGCCGGATGCCGTTTTTCAGCTGAAAGCGATGGACCCCGGTCAGGTAGGCATCGTCCACCTTTGACGCGGGTTGGTCCAGCTTGGCCGCGGCCTCGGCCTTGGCGATGATCCGTGCCAGTTGCGCCTGGGTCAGGGACGTTGGGGTGCCGAAGGGGGCAATGGTGCCCACGGTGAGATGCTCTCCCTTGAAATAAAAGGCGGCAACCCGCTGGATATCCTCCTTGCTCACCGCCCGGACCCGTTCCAGGTATTTGTCCTCCCGGGGATCTCCGGTCAGGAACTCGAACGAGCCCAGGACCCTGGCCTGGCCTTCGGCCCGCTCCAGATTGAAGATGAAATCGCTCTCCAGATTGCGTTTGGCCCGGTCAAGCTCCTCATCGCTCACCTTGGCGTGTTTCATCCTGAATATCTCGGCGAGCGTCTCTTCCATGGCCGGGGCAACCTTGTCCGCGTCCAGGGTGGCGGTGAACTCCAGCAACCCCGGATCACGGGGGGTAAAGGCCGAGCCGTCGATGCGGTAGACCAGCCCCTTGTCGTTGCGCAGCTTGGTGTAGAGGCGGGAGGTCTCGCCGCTGGCGAGGATACTGGTCATCACGTCAAGAACGGCTGTATCCTGCCCCTTGAAGGCGGAGCCTGGAAAGGCCAGGGCCAGCTGGGTCTGGTTGACGTCCTGGCTCAGGGCGAAGAGGCGGGTTGCCTTCTGCGCCGGTTCCTTGGGGATGGCGGGCGGCTGGGCTTCGCTTTTGGCCAAGCCCCCCATCAGGTTGTTCACCGTATCCACCACCTGCTGCACCCGGACATCACCCACCACCACCACGGTGAAATTCCCGGGGTGATAATGGTTTTTCATGTAGCGGAGGATGTCGTCGCGGCTGATCGCGCTGACGCTCTCCGCCGTGCCGCTGATGGGCAGCCGGTAGGGATGCACCGTATAGGCCTTGGCCATGAGTTCCTCAAACAAGGCGACATTGGCCCGATCCTTACGCATGCGGATCTCTTCCAGCACCACCTTTTTTTCCCGCTCCAGTTCCTGCGCATCGAAATTCGAGTGCAGCACCGCGTCGGTGAGCACCTCCATGGCATCCCCCCAGTTCCGGGAAGAGAGGGTGGCGTGGTAAACCGTGTACTCGTAGGAGGTGTAGGCGTTGATCTGGCCGCCCACCGCCTCGATGGCTCCGGCAACCTCGCCGGGCGCCCGGGTGGGCGTGCCCTTGAAGATCATGTGCTCGATGAGATGGGTGATGCCCGCCTCACGTTTCTCCTCGTAGATGCTCCCAGCCTTGACCCAGATCTGGACCGTGGCCACCTTGGTGCCGGGGGTCTCCTTGACCAGAACGGTCAGGCCGTTGTCGAGCTTGTTTTTATGGAGGTGCGGGGCG
>Ga0172380_10009050_pt1 | contig 10702 bp, 9 predicted proteins | sample Leawe162metaG_FD_119747 | JGI IMG/M metagenome (GOLD analysis project Ga0172380, IMG submission 119747) | Leachate microbial communities from a municipal landfill in Southern Ontario, Canada - Leachate well 162 metaG | ecosystem: Engineered > Solid waste > Landfill > Unclassified | place...
CGATATGGAGCTGGTCAACTGGCTGGACACCGGGCTGCCCGGTGCCGTACCGCTGCGTGCAGGCACCGTGAGTCTCACGGTGACAGCGGACGGCTTGCGTTTCGCCGGCGCCAGTGCTTGGCAGACGACGCAGCAGCGCCAGGCGGCCGAGTCCTGGCCGCGCGTCGAAGCGGGTGGGGTCGAGGCGCGGCCAGGACTCGGCCGCGCCTCGACCCCACCCGCTTCGACGCTGTCCCGGCGAGCGCCTTCCTCGCCTGCGCTGTGCCATTGACAGTGGAGAAGACCGCAACCTCGGTCTTCATGCAGGCGATGCTGCGTGCCATGGTGCGTCAGATGACCATGACGCCCACGGGTGCGGAACCCGTCCCTGAACGGGCGCGCACCTTGATTGCAGCGGGTAGCGAGGCGATCCGGCGGATCGATGGCACCGTCGTCGCCTGGATCGAACCCGGCGCGCCCGTGCCCACTGTCACAGTCGAAGCCGATATGCCCCAGGCTGCCGCTGATGCCCTGATCGCCGCCACTGGTGAGCCGCGGGCTGCGGATGGATCGATCACGTCCTTCACCGGCATGGTCTCGCTGACCCTCGGCTGGCAGGATGGGCGGCTGATCCTCACCACCGTGCCTGGCGGACTTGCCGCCATCGACCGGCGCGGTGGCTTCAGCAAGCACCAGGATGTGCAGCGCGCCTTCGCCGCCATGCCGTCGAAGCAGCCGAACCTGTGCGCCCTGCTACGCCCGACCGCCCTGGTCGAGTGCATCGCGCCCTTCGTAGCCATGGCCGGTCCGGAGTGGTCGAAGCGGCTGGGGGATTACGAGCAGCGCCTGGAGCAGGACTCCGCCTACGCCTACCTCACCATCCTCGGCGACGCGCAAGGTATGCGGGCCGACGCCGCCGGTCTGCTCTCGCTGGTGGCGGGCGGCGTGCTTGCTGCAACCGCGCAGTCGCCCATGCGCATTTCCAACTGAATGTTATAGGAACGACCATGTCCCATCCGCACCTGCTCCTCCTCTTCGCCGTATGCCTGGCCGCCGCCGATCCGGTTCCGGGCACCTATCAGTCGACCGACAAGGACCAGGCCATCTACCTGACCCTGGATGACCGGCGGGTGGTGCTGCAGACCGCGGAAGGGCAGGCGCTGTTCGGCTGCCGTGTGGTGCGCGAGGGTGGTGGGTTGAACCTCTACCGTTTTGGCCGGCCGATGGGTATGCGCGTTGTGGTCAAGCCAGGCGGGGTGGCACTGGAGGGGGAGGGAGGAGAGGCGGCGTTCGGGTCCTTGTATGTGCCCTGCCCCACCCCGCCCGAACCGATCGGCTGGAAGCCGTACGACCTGCCGGCGACCGAGGCCGATCCCGCCAAGCGCAAGGAGGTGGCCAAGGAGTTGCAGCGCCGCTTCGATCTCGAACAGAAGCTGCGTTCCGAGGCGATCAAGCTCAGCGGTGGTCAGATGGATGCGGCGACCATGGAGAAGCCCGAGGTCGCGGCGAAATGGCAGGAGATCAACCGCGTCGACGAGGACAACAAGATATGGTTGAAGAAGAACCTGTTCGCCAGCGGCTGGATCGGCAGCAAGAGCCACGGCGGCCAGGCGCATCAGGCCATGCTGCTGATCATGCTGCATAACATCAATCATCTCCGCCTGGCCGCGACCGGCCTGGCCCAGATGCAGGCCGAGCTCAAACGCCGGGAGATCGGCGAGATGTCAGTCGCCAATCTGGCCGACCGCTTCGCCCTGATCATGGGCGACCCCATGTCCTATGGCATCCAGGGCGGGATGGGCGCGGATGGCAAGGCGATCATCCCCATCCTTGCCGATGCGGTCCAGGTCGATGCCAACCGCAAGCGCATCGGTCAGCCGCCCCTGGCCACGGCGGCGGCGATGATGCAGGCGACGGTCGTGCGCATCGGCGAGGACGGCCGGCTGGTCGAGGGCGGTGCGGCCAAGGTCACCGGCCTGGACGCGATCGACATGCGCAAGGCGATGGCCGATCCCGCCTGGGGTCTGGCCGAGGCGGGCAAGGCCGACGCGGCATTGGGCACGGCGATCGCCGCGGCGCGGGACGGCGATGCCGCTCCGCTGACCGCGTGGTGCAAGCAGGCAGGGCAAGCGCATCGTGATCTGCTCGCCCGCATGCTCGAAGCCCTCGGACGTGTCGCGCCCGGGGTTGACGCCGAGGCGATGGTGGTTGCGCAGCGGGCGCTGCTCGATGGCTACCTCTTCGGCGTTCCGGCGCGTGACGACAGCCGGATCGTTGTCGGCAACCTCCTTGCCTACTCCCTGGTGGCGCGCGCCACCGCGCCCAATGCCGAGGAGCTGGCGCGGGCCGTCGTCCTGGCCAAGGACCTGGATGCCGCGCTCAAGCGCGACGAGGTCGTACGCAGCCCGCTGGGCCATGGCATCGCCGACACCATCGCCTGCATCCGCTACCGCGAGGGGAAGCTCCCCGAGGCCGTGGCGCTGTGGCAGAAGTCGATCAAGCTGGCCGGAGCGCAGGCACCGGATCTCTACCGCCGCCGGTTGGCACTGGCCGAGGCGGGCGACGCGGCGGCGCCGCTGCCGCGCTGAGCAGGAGCACAGCAGCAAGCGCGAACCGATCGCGCAGCGGTGTGGTCGCGGACACCGGCACGAGGTGACCTACCCCTGGTTTCGGCAGCGGCGGATCGCAGGTTCTAGCGGGCCGGGGTCCGGCGGCCGCGCCACTCCTTGGGTGGAGGCGGCACATTGGCGCCGGCACCCATGTTCGGGCCGCCCGGCTTGCGGCGGAAGTCGCCGTTGGCGGGATCGACGAAGAGGACGGCCTGATCCTCGACCACCACGCCATTCCCGCCCATGAATTTGCCGTCCGTCTCGCGCAGGCAGATGTTGCCGGCGAAGGTGCCGGGCAGGCCGTCGGTGAGGCGGTCGAGGATGTTGTCGCGCACGACCACGCCGGTCGGTGCGCTCGCCCCCTTGCCGCGCTGGCAGAAGATCGCGCTCGACCACTCGGTGCCCCGGTTGACGTTGATGAAGGTGTTGTTGAGGAAGTGGATGTCCTTGATGTCCTTGCCGCCGGCGCTGCCGGAGGTCCACATGCTGGTGTTCGATGCCGAGCGGTTCTGCGAATCGATGACGTTGTTGCGGATGGTGATGCGTTCGGCGTTGCGGTTGATCGCCAGGGTGTTGTGCAGGTAATTCCCCTCGATCAGCACGTCGGCGCAGCCCTCGTAGACGTTGATCGTGCTGGAATGCATGCCGTAGTGGTCGAGGATGGCGTTGCCGGTGATCTCGCCCTGCTTGCACTCGTAGTGGCGGATGCCGCTCCCCGAGTTCTTGACCAGATGGCAGTCGCGCACCGCATAGCGGTTGACCCGGTTGAGGAAGATGGCGGTCGTCCACGACGGGCAGTGGTGGATGTAGCAGTTCTCGATCGTGATGTTGTCGCAGTGGTGCGGACCGATGCCGGCGTGGCCGGAGACGAAGCGGATCTCGCAGTCGCTGATCGCGATGCCGGCGGAGCGCTTGTCAGCCTTGGCGATGGCCACCGCGCCGCCGCCACCGGAGAAGCGCTGGATGAGGAAGCCGCGGATGGCGAGGTGCGAGGCGCCGTCGACGATCTCGATGCCGGTCAGCAGCTCGGGGAAGCCGATGTTGGCCGGCTGCCCGTCGACCAGGCGCTCGGGCAGCAGGGTGATGCGGAAGAGCTTGTCGCCGACCGGTGCGATGCACCACTCGCCAGGCTCGCTGATCAGCCGGGGCGCGTTGAAGAGGGCATAGCTGGTGTTCGGGTAGGTCGAGGGCTTGAACTCTGCGAAGGTCAGGCGGTTCGCCGCCGGCTCGAAGCCGGCGACAGCGGCGAAGTAGACGTGGTTGTTGCCGCCATGCACGCCGAGGAACATGCCCTTGTAGTGGGCGGGATCGGTGGCGGTGAGGTTGGCGGGATCGACGACGGCGCTGAGCCCGTCCTTGGTCTCCAGGCGGTTTGCCGACTTGAAGAACCCGCCGGGCAGGTCGGGGTAGAAGCTGTCCTTGGGTTTGGGGAGCTGGGCGATGGGCAGCAGGTGGCTGTCGCCATCGATGAGGATGATGCGCTGCCACGGCGCCTGCCGGTCGCGCTTCTCCTGGCGGTGGAGCACGACCGAGCCGTGGGTGAAGTTGCTGGCGATGTCGAGCGGCACGTCGACGTAGAACAGTTCGCGCCAGCGCGGGTGGTCCTGCGCCTCGGCGGCGGCGGGGTACTTCTTCCAGCCGTTGAGGATCTGCCCGCCGTCGATCACCGCCGGGCCGGTGCCATAGGTGCCGTCGAGGTTGCCATCGAGAGTGATCGGCTTGCCGACGGCGCCGGAGACGGCGAGCCGCAGGCTGCCCAGATAGGTCACTCCGCCCTTGAAGCGGATGGTGTCTCCGGGGGCGAGGGCGGTGGCGGCAGCCTTGCCCTCGGCCTTGGTATCGCCTGGACTGCGCTTCCAGGCGGTCTGCGGCGTGAGCCCGTCGCGAGCATCGTCGCCAGCGGCGAAGTCGACGTGGTACACGGCGGCGTGCAAAGAGCCGGCAGCGAGCAGACAGATGATGGCGTACAGGCAGGACAAGCAGGGCAGGGTCATGATGGCTCCGGTCAACGATGGAGGGTCGGGGACAGGTGGCGGTCCGGCTGCCCCTGCCCACCTGCGATTTCGTAGTGGCCTTTTGACTGAGCTGAAGCGGTGAAATCCTGGTAACTCCCACCCTCGTCCTTCCGTCTGAGCAGGGATCAATGGACGAAGGCCAGGGCAACGACGCCGGTGGCGATCACCAGTCCAGCGCTGATCACTCCAGCCCGCTCGGAGAACCAGGACAGCCTTCCCGCCTTGGCTACCCGGGAAAGACCGGCGACGACCGCCAGGCCGATGCCGACCAGCGTTACCGCTAGGCCGATCGAGAAGCACAGGACCGCCACCACGCCGATCGCCACCTGACCGATGGAGAGGGCCAGGAGCATGACCGTGATCGACGCGGGACAGGGGATGAGACCACCGGCCGCTCCGAAGGCGATCACCTGCCCCGGGCTGGGACGGACGCCCTCCTTGGCGTAGGCGGGCATGGCCGCGGCGTGGGCGCGGGCGTGGGCGTCCTCATCGAGATGGGCATGGTCACCATGCCCTTCGGGTTCCTGCATGGTGAAACCCAGCCGTTCTTCCGGCCCATGGCCGGAGAGGATGACAGTGGCGGCGAACTCGTGCGGTTCGGCCGGGACGGCGGTGCTCTGATACACCCCCGGTTCTTCCGGAACCGGTGCGAAGTCGAGGATCTCGACATCGGCTCCGGCCCGTTCGATGCAGACCTGGATGCGCAATCCCGCCGGGGCGGCCGTGCTGCAGGTATAGCGCATCCGTTCGCCAGCCGGCGTGTCGACGATGCTGACCTGTCCCGGTACGGATGCCGAAGCGATTGCGACCGGATCGGGCGCGTGGTGATGGGCATGGCTGTGCTTGCGTGGCCAACGCTGCCACAGCAGCCAGAGGCCGATGCCGATCACGATCGCACCGCTGCCGATCTGCAGCCAGTGGGTGGCCTGATCGGTGAACGCCTCCTTGCCGAGGTAGAGGGCCGTCACTGCCAGGGCGATGACCACGAGGCTGTGGGTGGTCGCAGCCGACAGGCCGAGGAGCACGGCGTCGCGCTTGGTCCCCTTGGTGCCGATCAGATAGGCCGCCATCAGCGTCTTGGAATGGCCGGGTTCCAGCGCATGGAGGGCCCCGAGGCCGACAGCGACAGGCAGGTAGACCAGTGAGAGGGGATCAGCCATGCTTCACCTCAGGTAGCTGTTGATGACGTCGATGACCTGCTCGGCCGCGTCCATCTGATTCGTCGAGGCCTTGGCATCGACGGGGATGACGTGCTCGCGGATGTGGCCGGCCATGACCTCGGCCATGAGCGAGTTGAGCGCCCCCCGCGTCGCGGCGATGGTGTGGAGGACGGCGGCGCAGTCCGCCTCCTCCTGCTCCAGCAGCTTCGCCACGGCGGCGATCTGGCCTTGGATGCGATTGACCCGGGCAAGGAGTTTACGGCGGTCGTGACGGGTATGCGGCATGTCACATACCATACCCCCACAGGGTATCATGCAAACGGCAGATCGGCTACTCCGTCGAACGGTCCTCCGGGAACCATTGCCTGGATGGCTGACGCCGCACCCTGCTTCAATGGACACGGGTTCCGGCTGTCGGACGGGGATGAAGGGCGCAACGGCTGACGCGTCCGGCCGAACGTACTGCCTCGCTTCCGCCCTGGAGGAGATGGCCGAGGCCTGCTCTGCGCCGACCGGCTTCACGCTGGACGAGTTGCACGGGCGGTTGGCTGAGCGCACCTGGTTCCTGCTCCTCCTCATCCTGCCCTTGCCCTTCATCTCGCCCATTCCCGCGCCTGGACTGTCGACGCCGTTCGGCGTCGCCCTCGCCGCCATCGGGCTTGGCATCCTGTTCGGCCGTACGCCCAGCCTGCCTCGCTGGGTACGCACGCTGCGCTGTCCGCCGGGTTTCGCAGCCCGGGTCATCGCTGTGACCGCCCGCCAGATGGCGCGGATCCGCACCCTGGTGCGACCGCGCTGGACCTGGCTGGTGGTACGCCCGTGGACCCGTGTCCTCGGCGGACTGGTGATCGTGGCGAGCGGCATCCTGCTCGCGCTCCCGCTGCCCATCCCGTTCTCCAACGCCCTGCCCGCCTACGCCATCCTGCTGACTGGGATTGGCCTCGCCCATCATGACGGTCTCGCCGTGCTGATGGGCCAGGGCGCCTTCTTGGCGACGCTGACGTACTTCATCGCGATCGGCTGGGGTATTGCAGCCGGGGTCTCCTGGCTTGCCTGAACGCTGCAATTCCTGGCGTCAGCCCAGCGTCGCCTGTTCACTGGTGACCAGGATCTCGATCACCTGCTCGGGCGTGGTCGCATCGCGCAGGCGTTCAGCGACATAGTCGCTGTTCTCGATCATCGCCGCGAGGGTCGCCTGGAGTCGCTGATGGACCTTCGGTGCGCCGGCCGGGGTCAGCAGCACGAACAGGATATGCGCCCGTTCAACGCTACCATCGATCGGGATGCCCTGCGGGGCGTTGGCGACGATGATCGTCGGCTTCTCCAGGCCGGGCAGGCGGGCGTGCGGCATGGCGATGCCGTTGCCGAGGTAGGTTGCGGCGGTGCGCTCGCGTTCCAGGACCGCCTTGCTGATCTGGTCGATGGGCAACGGCAGGGCGCCGGGTTGCAGTCGTGCCAGGATGGCGGGTATGGCGTCCATCAGCGAGCGGGCCTGTACGCCGAGCACGACGCGGGATGGGACGATGGCATCGGCGACACGCACGATCTCGTCGCGCTCGAACTCATCGTTGATCGTCCCGACGATCTCCTCGATCACGTCTTCCAGGGACAGCAGGCCGGTCCAACGGCCTTCGTCGTTGGACACCAGGGCGACGCGGATGCGCCGCCGCTGCATGTCGGACAGGGTCTGCTCCAGCGAGGCGGACTCCTTGATGCTGAGGTAGGGCCGCACGAGCGTCGCGAGTTCAGGAGGCGCCACCGCATCGTCCTGGCGCAGCAGGATGTCCTTGAGATGGACGATGCCGACAGGCTTCTCGGGATCGCCGGCGATGAGGGGATAGCGCGAGTAGCGGTGGGTGCGGATGGTCTCCCGCGACGCCGCCCAAGGCTGATCGGCCCGCAGCACCTTGATCTGGCTGCGCGGGCGCATGGCGTCCTTCACCTTGAGCTCGCCGAGGTCGAACACGTTCTCGATGAAGAGCAGCCGGCGGAAGGAGAGCAGGCCGTGGCTCTGCGAACGGTCGAGGATGATGCGCAGTTCGTCTTCGCTGTGCTCGCCTTCGCTCGCCTTTCCGGGGAAGCCGAGCAGGCGCAGGCAGAACCAGGCGATCCGGTTGAGGACCCACAGTGGCACGAAGAATAGCGCATGGAAGAACCGCAACGGCAGGGCGCTCCACAGCGCGGCCTTGTCGGCGATGCGGATGGCGATGCTCTTGGGGACCAGTTCGCCGATGACGATGTGCGAGCCGGAGATCAGGATGTAGCTGACGCCGATGGCGATGATGTAGCTGGCGAGTGACCCGTCGCTCGCGCCCAGCATGTCCGCGATCCGCTCGCCGACCATGCCCAGCGCGACGCTGGCCAGGGTGATGCCGACCTGGCACACCGACAGGTACTCATCGAGACGATCGTGGATCTGCTGGAGCAGGCGGGCGCGCGGATGGCCGGATTGGACGAGTTCCTCGATGCGCGATGAGCGCACCTTGACCACGGCGAACTCGGCCAGGACGAAGAATCCGTTGAGGAGGAGGAGGAAGATTCCGAAGGCGGTGAGGAGCAGGGCTTCAAGCATGCCGGTACGCTGCGAACGCGGACATCGGTGCAATCATAGCCGACCCGACCTGATGGACGCAGGTCTTGCGTGGTAAGGCAGGGGGTCGGTCATCGTCTTCACAGCTCACCATCTGTGGATTGAAGGAGCGCCAGGCGGGCATGGTGTGCTCGCTGCTGGGATTGATCGGGCGATTGAGCGCCATGGTATCGGTCAGCGCCAGCGCCCGGGCCGGCATGCCGGCTTCCGCCAGGATCTCGGGCAGACCCAGCCGCCGCCACACCGGTTGCCGTTTCCGTCGAACACTTGCCCCTGCTCGTCGTTCGTTCGGGCAGGCTATGCTGTTGCAGCGACTGCCGGGGTAGGGTTTTGGAGCGCCGTTCCAGCACAGTGGACGTTCTCCCTCCCTGGAGCCGGGCCACGGGATCGCCCCCGGGGGGCCGCAGGTTCACTTCCCGGGGACGTAGCGGAACTTGAAGGCGCTGAGATGCCCGCTCATCACCGTGGTGTCGGTCTTGGCATCGTACTGCATGTAGCAGTAGGTGCCGAGGCTGAGCGCGCCGCCCTTGATGTTGGTCCAGGCGTCCTTGCCGGGCTCCAGCACCCAGGTGTCGTCCCCGCTCGGGCCGCTCGCCATGTAGACGTCATGCTTCACGTTGTAGGCGATGCCCTGGCAGCCGCGGCGCGGATCCTTCTCGTCCTTGGGCCGCGGGTTGGGCATGGCATAGAGCTCCGGCAGGGCCGCGAAGGTGCGGGTGGCCGGGTCGAAGGTGCAGGCCTGCGGGCCGCAGCGGAAGACCCACAGTTGCCGCTTGCCGTCCCAGGCCGAACGCGCGTTGTAGAGCGACATGGAGGCCTTGCCCGTTAGTTCGACCTGCTGCCAGGTGCGGGCCTTGAGATCGAAGACGGCGTGGCGGTTGGCGTCCGCGTTGAAGTAGAGCAGCTTGCCGCCGGCCGGCCAGTGGCGGAGGTGGCCTTCGTAGGGAGAAGCGCCCTTCCAGAACTGGCTGATGCTGCCGTCGATGCCGGTCCACATCCGGTCGGCGAAGGAGTACCGCCAGGTGGTGTTGCCATCGCGTGCCAGCGCGTCCTTGGCGTCCTGCTCCGCGTTCGACCCGGTCTTCCAGTTGGCGCCGTGCATCATGTAGAGCGCATCCTCGTCCTCGACATAGCAGATGCTGTCGTAGGTGTGCCGGGGGCTGGGCGTTGGGTTCGTCCGGTAGGCCGGCAGCAGCTTGCCCCCGCCGTAGGAGCCGCCGCCCCAGGCGGCGATCTCGATGATCGTCGCGCGATCGGTGCGCAGGTCCCATTCGACCGTGGTGTTGGTGTAATAGCCGGGGGAATAGCCGGCGGCCTTGCTGTCGATGCCGGTGCGGATCAGCACCGTCCCGGTCTTGGCACGGTAGACCGAGTAGCTGTAGCCGTCGCTGGGGTTCCAGCGCCCGTCCGGGAGATCGGCCGGCAGCGGGGCGTCGAGCTTCACCGGCACCCAGGTGTTGGGCGGCAGCTCGTCGCCGGCGTGGACCGCCGGGGCCAGGATGAGGGCGATCGTCAGGGAGAGTGCGCGCGTGGAGTGCATGGTCGCCTCGTGTCGGTCGTTCATGGTAGCGGCTTCAGCCCAGCGGTGCCGCGCGCGAAGCGCATGGCGTACACCGAGCCGTCGGTCTGCACCAGCCAGAGCAGCTTGCGCTTGGGATCCCAGTCGACGCCGGTGCTGACGCCGTAGGCGGGATCGGGCTTGTCGCCGCCGGTGAAGGCGTCGGGCAGCTCCAGCCAGGCGTCGGCGGCGCAGTCGTAGACCAGGGTGCGCTGCGGCTTGCCGCGGGTCGGCACCAGGACGAGGTCGTCGTCGGGCAGGTAGGTGGCCTCGCGCCCGAACGTGACGTCGGCGGGGAAGCGCTCGGCGTGCTTCGGCGTGAGCGCGGTCACCGCCCCGGTCTTCAGCGCGCAGGACCAGATCTTCTGCTTCTCGTCGATGCCGAAGTGGAAGAGCAGCACGCGCTCGCGCTTGCTGTCGTAGGTGATGCCCTGGTTGTCGCCGAACGTGGCGCGCGGCAGAGTGGCGTCCTTGCGGTCGGTGGCCGCCAGGGGGCGGAACACGCGCGCCTGGACATCGGCCAGCCACAGGCCGGTCGCCCCGCCGCTGCCGGTGGCCTTGTCCGCCCACAGCACGATACCCTTGGGAGTCCGCACCATGCAGGTCTTGTGGCGTTCGACATCGAAGAAGCCGCCCTCGATCGTCCACGGCTCGGCTGACCAGGTGTAGGTCGCCGGGTCGTAGGTCCACAGGCCGCCCGGATTGGTCTGGCCATAGGCGACATGCCGGCCGGCCCAGATCATCTTGCCGGTGATCTCGTCCCAGGCGTAGGACAGGTAGCTGTGCGGCCC
>Ga0172380_10009051_pt1 | contig 10702 bp, 15 predicted proteins | sample Leawe162metaG_FD_119747 | JGI IMG/M metagenome (GOLD analysis project Ga0172380, IMG submission 119747) | Leachate microbial communities from a municipal landfill in Southern Ontario, Canada - Leachate well 162 metaG | ecosystem: Engineered > Solid waste > Landfill > Unclassified | place...
ACGGCAAATAGAAAAATCTCTCTAGCAGTAGGGGGATTTTTCATTTTTAATAATACTATCCTTTGTCATTTCGACTCCTCTCTGAGGGTGGATAAATCTCATGGATCTTTTAATTAGCTATTGGAGATCTCTCAGTTACCTTTGGTTCTTTGAGATTACACTACAATATGAATAAACAAAAAATCGATTTGCGTTATTTTCTGATCTGCATCCTCATTTTTGTGAGCTCAATGATCGGAGGCTGGCTGGCTAAGAGTGATTTTGCTAGCTTTAGAGAAATCCTTCGGAGTTCTATTCCTTTCATCGATTCTATCCAGTCATTCCCTGCAGGACTAATTTTTGCATTTATCCTAATCAACAATATTATCAAGAGTTTCTTTGTCATCGTCCTGGGAACGCTTTTTGGATTTATGCCGTTATTTTCTCTGTATGCGAATGGTTTTCTCATTGGAATGCTCGGCTCGTTCGTGGGCGAAGGGTTGAGTTTAAAAATGTTCTTGGCCAGTATCGTCCCACATGGCATAATCGAAGTTACTGCTCTCGTTATGGCCGCAAGCTATGGGCTCTGGCTCGGAGTGAAATTAATAAGGTGGATCATACACAAAGAGCCGTTTATGCCGCATTTTAAGACTGCCATGATCTTTTATTTTCGAGTCATCGCCCCGTTAATCTTACTCGCTGCTCTGATCGAAGCATTTCTAACGCCGCGCATCATCGCTTGGACTAAGTAAGTCTATCGGACAAGAATATCTAAATTCTTTTAAATATCGATTTTAATTTTAATACACCAAAATGAAACGATCGTCCTAAAACGGTGTATTAGCAGCTGTTCACTGCTCCTGTTCGTCATTCTGAGGAATCGAAGAGCCTGTCTCGAGCTTGCCGAGAGAATCAGAGCCTGTAGCTCGGGCTCGTCTGAGCGCACGCTTCGCTAGATCTTTCACTCAAGCTGCAGTCGTTTAGGATGACAATTAGGGGCGAGCGAACAGTTACGCGTATTGAACTTGTCAAATTAATTAAATTTGATTAAATCAAATTAATTTTGCCTTGTCCAAAAATCTCTCTTTTGCTAGAATCAGCCTAGTGGTTCTTTTGGGCTTGTAGCTCAGTTGGTAGAGCGCGGCATTCGCATTGCTGAGGTCAGGGGTCCGATTCCCCTCAAGTCCACCATGGTCGCTTAACTCAGCGGTAGAGTGCCTCATTCACATTGAGGAAGCCACTGGTTCAAATCCAGTAGCGACCACCATCCTTCATCAAAATTATGGATAGCAAGCCAAACTTCCCCTTATTAATCTTGCTTTGCTTGGTAAGCCAATTATTGTTGTGAAACCAATAGAAGTTAGAATTTGTGTTGGTGCTGTGATTGTTAAGGATAGGAAGGTCCTGATAGTTCAGCGTGTTGCAGATGAAGAAGCCTATCCCAATCTTTGGGAATTGCCGAGCGGGAGAAAAGAGCCGCTCGAAAGTCTTGAAGATGGCTTGAGACGGGAAGTCTCAGAGGAAACCGGCTTAGAGATTATGATTAACGAATTGATCATGGCTTTTCAGTATAGTTATGATAGCAAAGGCACGATCAAAGATGTGACCGAGCTGGTTTATAGATCAGATTGGATCTCAGGTGAAGTAAAAATAAGCTCAGAACATCAAAACTATGCTTGGATCACGCTAGATGAATTGGAGAACTATAACATTTCAAAAGAAACAAAAGAAGCAATAACGTTGGCGCTAAGTTAGAGCTATTTCTCAAATTTCTTCTGGCAATCTATCGCAAGTTTGATGCACTCTTCTGGATCATACCCGAGATCATCGCACCATCTGATTGAGCAAAAAATCATGTTGCCGAGTTCTTTTTTTAATTCGTTATCAGTATGGAGAACTTTATCTTTCTTGGCGTTTCTGGCGTATCGACAGATATCTCCGAAAACTTTGCCCATCCGGACAACAATCTCATAGATATTGCTCTTAGGCCAGCCAATTTCTTTGCTCTCAGCTAAAAGGCCATTAATTTTCATCTTGTATTTTATTTAACACTGTTAAGATTGCTTGGCGGCAATTATGAAACATCTCTAATTTTTCCACTTGTTCTTTTGAGAAAAAGCCGATGCCTTCAGACTCTCTTTCGTCAAAATCTAGCTCGGAACTATTCTTAATCTTACATCGGTAGACTAAGTCGATGTGATAATGAATTTCGTCACCCTTTTCAATCTTTTCAAGCAGAATGGCTTCAGGATTGTGAAGGACAGAGACACCGATTTCTGGAGCAGCTAAAGCCTGGTTCCTTGTATCAACAATTTCTGCCTCCAATTTAGTTTCTTCAAGTATTTCTCTAATAACACACTCGTCAGGTGTTTCGTTTTCTTCAATATGACCACCGGGGTAAATCCAAACACCTAACTTTTTATGTTTGACCAACAAAACTTCGTTCTTCTCATTTAAGACAATTCCAACAGTAGTAAAATGTTTAATCATATTATCCTATTATTATTGATGTCCTGATTATAACAAACTAAAATGGCAGCGCCAATTGGCACTGCCGGCTAACTGATCTCCTTCCCGAGTGGAAAGAATTCGTTTCTAGTGGAGGCGACAATAAACGAATCCCAGTCCTTCTCAGAAACCGCGACAACCTCGTATTTTGCTGCGAGGCATCCAACGACAATAGCTGCAATCGATGGCCTTACTCCTTTCGAAAATTCGACAAGGACGAGCATATTTCCCTTGATCTTTGTGTCTTCCAGCTCCCTGAAAATGGCCTCGCAGCAACTTGGAAACTTGTCGCTAATTTCGATGATCGGGTGCTCCTTCTCATTAATCGTGATCAGCCGAATTGTTAGCATTGAAATCATCCCCCTAAAAATATTTAAGACTACGAGAAAGTTAATTAATACAAAGAAACTGCCAAACCTTGTTGAGATTGAAATTTTAGCAATCTTCTGGTAAAATATTCCTAGTAAAAATCGCTTATTGCACCCATAGCTCAGTTGGCTAGAGCGCTTCATTGACGTTGAAGAAGTCAGAGGTTCGAATCCTCTTGGGTGCACCAGCGATTTTTTTTATACAAAACTCTACTAAGTTACGTATCAAAATTCGCACGAATCTCGTCGATCGACCATATTTATGCGAATTTTCTTTGTGGACAAGAGGGTTGGACAGAGGGAGATGTTTGTTCTAAACTTAAATCAAACCATCCTAAACTTAAGAATTAAAGTTTCATATGATGGCAAAAACAAAAATAAAAGCGGCAAGTTTGGCGTCGCTTTTTTGCTCAATTTAACCTTAAAATGCCAAACGCCTCATGGGAGGGTATCCCCGAGGTGTTTGAGATCGGAGTGAGCTCGTGGAGCTAAAAATTAAGAAATTAAACCCTGATGCAATAATTCCGCGATATGCTCTGCCGGGAGATGCGGGGATGGACCTCTTTTCGGTCGAAGATGTTACAATAGAGCCTGGTCAGCGGCATGCTGTTGCGACTGGCTTAGCGATAGAACTTCCAGCTGGATTTGTTTCACTCATTTGGGATAAGAGCGGTGTTGCCCTCAAAAAAGGATTGACCAAGATGGCGGGAGTGATCGAGCACACCTATCGTGGCGAATACAAAATACTTTTATTGAATACTTCGGAGGAAGTCGTCGAAATAAAAAAGGGTGACAAAATAGCACAGCTATTAATCCAGCCAATTGTAACTGCTCAAATACTCGAAGTAGAGGATCTATCAGAAACAGATCGCGGAGTCGGCGGATTTGGCTCGACAGGAGACAAGTAGAATTAGGAATAAGGCGCCGCCCAGAGGGCAGGGCTCTGCCCGGCGGGAATTAGGAATAAAGGTAGAAAACTTATGACAGAAGGAATATCACAAGGTGCGCCGATCGAGAAAAAAAAGCCGGAATGGAGCCGCTTTACTGTTGAGGCTGATGTCGATTTTGCCGAAGGGGGAGGCTATTTGGGAGGTATCGTGAATTCTTGCGAGCTAAACCCCCAGCTCATCGGTCTGTATATACAAGACATTGAAGTCAGATTATCAGAGGCTCGCGAAGCTATAGAGAAGATGGGCGACCCAACCAACTTTCATGCGGCCAGAATTATCAATTTAGAAAAACTTGAGAAGGTATTATTGAATCTTATTCCAGAGAATTAGAAGATGACACACGGAAAGTTTATCGTTATTGACGGATCGGATGGCTCTGGCAAGAAAACCCAGTCAGACCTTTTGATCGAAAGCTTGAGAAGCGAAGGCAGAGATGTCGTCTTTTATGATTTCCCGCAGTATTACAATACTTTTTTTGGCAAGATGGTCGGAGAATTTCTGACTGGAAAATTTGGCGCACCTCAAAATGTCGATCCATATGTTGCGTCGCTTCTGTATGCTGGCGACCGCTGGCAAGCTAGCCCTAAAATCCGAGCTGATCTAGAAGCGGGCAAGATAGTAATTTCGAATCGATATACTTCTTCTAATATGGCTCACCAAGCTGGCAAGATAAAGAATAAAAAAAAGAAAGAAGAATATCTGGATTGGCTGGATGAGCTTGAATTCAAGATTTACGGAATTCCTCGTCCGGATCTAGTTCTGTATCTTTATGTTCCTTTCAATGTCACCTTGGATCTTCTGGAAAGCAAAGAGAAGCGCAATTATGTAGGCAAGAAGGCGAAGGACGGAGTCGAAGCCGACCAAAATTATTTGAAGAACTCGATCAAGGAGTATTTGCGTCTGACCGACAAGTATCCTAATTGGCAAAAGGTTGATTGCACAAAGGCTGACAAACTTTTGACTATTGAAGAGATTCACGAGAAAGTCTACAAAACTGTTTGTTCTGAAATCGAAACAATTATTGAAAAAGTTGAGGCAGGCGTTGAAGAAATAATAAGCGAAATTAGTCCCAAGGAACTAGCTTGTGAGCCAGCAATAAATGAATTGGAGGCAAGATGAAGGTAAAATTAATTGCACACACAACAGATCCGGAGGCCGTCGTAGCAGCAGCCATCAATCAGTGTTATTCGCAGAAGACCGGGGCTGAACTTTTTGAGACAATGCCCGATGATAAACGTGCAAGATTGATCCGTCAGGTTATTGCATCTGGTCATACTTCTACTATCGAGCATGCCGTTTTTACCTTTTCGATCGAGGGAGTCTCTAGGGTTACTGAGACGCAAAATGTCCGTCATCGAATCGCTTCCTACTCGATCAAATCCGGACGATACAACCCGAGCCACACTGACTTTGTCATTCCGCCGGCCATCGAGAAAAATCCCGAAGCCTTGTTGATCGCCGAGAAGTTACAGACCGAGCTTGGAGAGGTGATTACCAAACTCAAAGATTTGGGGGTCGCCTTCGAAGACATTCGTTATTTGATGCCGCAGGGAACGAAGACAAATTATCTGATGACGATGAATGCTCGGAGTTTATTTAATTTCTTTCAGGAACGAATGTGCAATCGGGCACAGTGGGAGATTCACAAGCTTGCAAATTTAATGTTCAAAGAAGCGATGAAAGTCGCGCCAAATATCTTTAAGTTTGCAGGTCCGACTTGTGTCACGCAGCGAATCTGTTGGCAAGGCAAACTTCACTGCGGTAAGCCAGACAAGGACAAGAGGATAGAACTTAGAGAGCGGGGGACTGATATCGAGTAATTGACCTTATTTACAAGATTCCGGATCAGGTCCGGAATAACAAACCTATGGAGGAAAAATGAGCTTAAAAGAAAAAGATAAAGAAGTCTTTGAGGTTGTCGAGTGCGAGAAGAAAAGGCAAATCGAAGGCTTGGAGATGATTGCTTCGGAAAACTATACCTCCGAGGCGGTGCTTGAGGTGACCGGCTCGATATTAACTAATAAATACGCTGAGGGCTATCCGTCCGCTCGATATTATGGTGGCTGTGAATGCGTCGATGCCGGCGAGACTCTTGCGATAGATAGATTGAAAAAACTTTTTGGCTGTAAATTTGCCAATGTCCAGCCGCATTGTGGCTCGAGCGCTAATATGGCTGCCTATGCGGCGGTAATTAAGCCAGGAGACATTATCCTTGGCCAATCAATGGATGCGGGCGGACACTTGACTCATGGAGCCAAGGTTTCATTTTCTGGCAAATGGTTTGAGTCTCACTCGTATGGTATCGATCCGGAAACTGGCCGATTGAATTACGATAAAATTCGGGAACAAGCGCTTGAAATCAAGCCGAAAGTGATTATGTGCGGCTACTCTGCTTATCCCAGAAAAATAGATTTTCAGAAATTCAGAGAAATTGCGAATGAAGTCGGAGCTATTTTAATTGCTGATATTGCACATATCGCCGGACTCGTGGCTACTGGTTTTCATGAGTCTCCAATTGGTGTGGCCGACATTGTGACCTCCACAACTCACAAAACGCTTCGCGGGCCTCGCTCTGGCATAATCATGACCAATAGCGAGGAACTAGCTAAAAAGATAGATAAGGCAGTATTTCCAATGCTTCAGGGCGGTCCGCTTGAGCATGTCATTGCTGCCAAGGCAGTTGCTTTTGGAGAAGCACTGAAACCTGAGTTCAAAGAATATATTGGTAAGGTACTAGAGAATATGCAAGTATTTGCCAAAACTCTGATGTCATTTGATTTTGAATTGGTTACAGGTGGTACAGACAATCATTTGATTTTAGTTGATCTTCGCAGCAAGAATTTAACCGGCAAAGACTTTGAGCATGCCCTCCATGAAGCAGGAATTACAGTAAACAAAAATGGTGTGCCGGCTGACCCAAATCCGCCAAAAGTTGCTTCGGGTGTTCGTGTCGGAACAGCTGCCTTAACTACTCGCGGAATAGGTATCGTCGAGATGCAAAGAATTGCTGAAATGTTTAATATTGTTGCAGAAAATATGGATAATGCGGAAAAACTTGCCGAGATCAAGGCTGAAGTTAAGGAAATGACCAAGAATTTTCCAGTGCCAGGGATTAAATAGTGCGAATAAGGAATTATGAATTAGGCGCCGCCCAGAGGGCAGGGCTCTGCCCGGCGGGAATAAGGGGGAGACAATAATATGCGGACAATTGAGCGTGAAATTGTGGCGGCGATGATAGTGTCCAGGGACGATATGCTTTTCTTTGGCAAGAAACCGGCTGGCCAGGGCGGCGTTTATGTCGATTACTGGCACATTCCTGGCGGAGGTGTCGAAGAAGGTGAAAGTTTAGAGACGGCATTAAGGCGGGAAATTCAGGAAGAGACGGGCATTGATGTGCATGCTGGCGAAGTCAAATTGATTGATGATGATGGCTACGGTGAGTCTGAAAAAACGCTAAAAGATGGCGAAAAAGTGCTGTGTAAAATGCATTTTCTGGTCTATCGAATTGACCTGCCGCTTGATCACGATGAGATCGAAATCGAATTGAACGACGATTTGGAAAAGTCCCAATGGATTAAGCTTGAAAAAGCAGCGTTAAGTCAGGTAAAATTAACACCGCCATCGGTAGAATTATTTAAACGACTAAATATTATTTAGACAAAATGATCATAGGCATTTCAGGCACATTTGGGTCGGGCAAGGACTTAGTTTCAAATTATCTCGAAACGAAGGGTTTTTTGCATTGTTCGACCTCTGACGCTTTGCGCAAAATAACGGCTGAGAAAGGCCGAGAAGTTAATCGTGAAAATTTACGGTTGACTGCGAATGAAATAGAGCATGAAGAGGGCGGGAATTTGGCCGAGCAGTGTCTCAAGATGCGACGAGGAAATAGCAATGTTGCTGTCTCTGGGCTTCGACGTCTGCTCGAAATAGATTATCTACGATCTCTACCCGAAAAATTCTTCTTTGTTTTCATCGATGCTCCTATCGAGACACGATATAATAGGGTGATTGACCGGTCTCGCGAAGGTGAGGCCAAAATGACCTTAGAAGAGTTCGAAAGAAGAGAAGAGCTAGAAAGCTCAGGGCAAAGTTCGCAGCGGCTCGATCTTTGTAAGGACGAGGCGGATAAAATAATTATAAATGACGGCACGATCGAAGATCTTCATGATCAAATTGATAAAATTTTGACAACAATATTTCAATAAATTATCATGTGAAAGCACACATTGTCATTCCGGGCTGGGGCTTGAGACCCGGAATCTATATAATAGTAATTCTGGATTCCTGCCTTCGCAGGAATGACAGATCTGGAGGAGTAATGATCTTAAGCGACCGAGACATCAAGAAAGCGCTGAAAACAGGGGAAATCAGTGTAGAGCCGCTATTTGAAAACGCTGTTCAGCCAGCATCAATTGATCTGCATCTAGATAAGAACTTCTTGGTTTTTAATCGGGGCGGCCATGTTTGCATCGACCCAAAGAATCCGGTCAAAGACCTGATGGAGAAGGTTGTGATCGCTGAAGATGGTTTCTTTGTCATTCATCCAGGCGAATTCGTCCTGGGCAATATGTTTGAAACCACCGGTGTCAATGATGCTCACGTCGGACGACTTGAAGGCAAAAGCTCTCTTGGCCGCATCGGCTTAATTATTCATGCCACAGCTGGCTATCTAGATCCGGGCAACAAACTCAAGATGACACTAGAGCTTTCAAACGTTGGTAGCCTTCCGATCAAACTTTATTACAAGATGCCAATCGCTCAGATGGCCTTCGAGCCGCTTTCATCTCCTGTTGAAAATGCGTATGGAAGCAAGAAATTGCATAGCAAATATTTCGGCGATACTACAGTGAAGGCTAGCTATATGCATGAGAACTTCGGCGTGGCTGACATAATCGCCAGTGATGCAAAATAACAATAATTCGGGAGAGAAATGCTAAATGGCGGGGTGTCCATTCCTGAAAGTGCGATAGATAGCAAAGAAGACTCGCCGCAAATTGATGAGTTGCCACTTTCTAGCGAGAAACTTTTTTGTCAACTTGAAGACCTTTCAGATGAAATTGTTCAGCAGATCAAACAAGAGATTGAGCAGCATCAATTTCCGGTAATCATTGGAGATGATGCCTCAGGAAGATTGCCAGCGATAATCTTCCATGGATTGATCTCGAGAGTCAACTTGCGGGACGGGCTTGAAAAGCCGAAAACTCTATTTTTGGCAGGCTCAAGGCTTACTAATGTTGCTGAAACGAAAGAAAAGACTGATCTAATCGAAAGATATCTTAGCAAGATCGAGATATCGAAGTCGGTTGACTCCAAAAAAGAGAAAATTCTGATTGTTACGGATACGATAGAGACAGGTAAGAGCTTGTTGCCATTGATCTTGACTCTGGGTAAGCTCAAAATCCCCTATGAAATAGTAACGCTTTCAAGAATCGAACGCTATCCTAAGGGGATGCTGGAGGCTAACTTAGGATCACGGATTGTAGAAGGGGAGGTCGAGAGAGAGTATGCACCGATGATTTATGGTCGGAATGATCTTTCTGGGGTTAATAAGGAAGACGCTAATCTTTTTGCACAGAGTACGCGTCAAACTCCCGACCAAAACTATGATAAATCAGTTAGGGCGTCCAGGGAGAGGATTGCGAGTATCGCGGACAACTTATATGAGCGCCATTTCTCCTAAACAGACATTGCTTTTTCTTGTATTATTTGTATAATAAATACAACTTATCTTTAGCTTTTGACCTGGCTACCACCCAGCGAGGCTAGACGCATGCTCGAGCGAACGAGCTGATTAAGATCCAAATCGAGATGGAACCCCCCGACAAGTCGGGGTCTCGAGACCTTGGGTCTTTTTATTATAAGTCAAAAGTCATAATTCATAAGTCAAAATTGCAATTATTAATCAAATAAGGGGTAATATGCAAAATTTGAACCAGAATTTTAGGGTAGACCTGAGAGAAAGATGTTACCAATTTGGTCTCAGTATAATAAAAATTACTGACCAGCTACCAAATAAACGGAGCGCATGGGTAATTGCTGATCAATTAATTAGATCGGCAACTTCAATTGGGGCAAATATCACTGAGGGCAAGGCTTCGAGCTCCAGGCTAGAATTCAAGAAATTTTATGAAATAGCGTTAAAAAGCGCTAATGAATCTGTTTATTGGCTTAGTCTCTTGAAAGATGCTGGACTCGCTGATCCATTGGCGGTGGATAATCTGTTAAGAGAGAACACGGAGATTTGTAGGATGTTAGCTGCTGGAGTTATTAAGCTTAAGAAAAATTAGTGTATTATTACTTACAATTTTGACTTTTAACTTTTGAATTATTAATTTTTTTTGCAGAAACCAAAGGTCAAAAGGCAAGAAGTAGGACCGTAAAAATTATATTTTAAATTATTTATTTTGCATTAAGCTTAAGAAAAATTAGTGTATTATTACTTACAATTTTGACTTTTAACTTTTGAATTATTAATTAAAGGATGAATATGAATAAACCAATAGAAACAATTCGCCACTCGCTAAGCCATATTTTGGCTGCGGCAGTTTTGGAATTGATTCCTGAAACAAAGCTAGGGATCGGGCCGGCTATTGAGAACGGCTTTTATTACGACTTTGATTTACCTCGGAGTCTGAGTGATGAGGATCTAAAGAAGATTCATAAGCGAATGGGTGACATTATTGCCGGCAACTATTCATTCAAGAAATCAGCGATGCCAAAAGCGGAGGCAGTTAAATATCTAGAGTCGATCGATCAGCCTTACAAAGTTGAGTTGGCCAAAGAAATTGCCGACGACGAAATTTCTTTCTATGACATTCTCGATGACAAGACAGGCGATTCCATATTTAGGGATATGTGTGCTGGTCCTCATGTCGAAAATATGCGTGAAATTGG
>Ga0172380_10009052_pt1 | contig 10702 bp, 22 predicted proteins | sample Leawe162metaG_FD_119747 | JGI IMG/M metagenome (GOLD analysis project Ga0172380, IMG submission 119747) | Leachate microbial communities from a municipal landfill in Southern Ontario, Canada - Leachate well 162 metaG | ecosystem: Engineered > Solid waste > Landfill > Unclassified | place...
CCCCGGCCAGCCGGGACGATGGATGAGGGGCTTCAACATGGCAAAGCGCAAATCAGCTACGAACCAAGTTTCGTTCGATTGCCCCGAGGCCGATCGAAAGATCATCCGCGCCATCGCTCGACGGGCGCGAGATATCTATCTCGATCAAGGCATCGATCGGCCAGCTCTCGATATCGACATGGATATCTGTGCCACGCACTGCAACGGCAATCCGCTGCGGCTGGCCGACCTTCTCGCGGCTGACGACTTCAATCTGCTCCACGACGTTTCGAAAATCGCGCGGTATCTGAACCGGGAAACCGGCAAGCTTACTGATTGCTTCGTGCCGCGCTTCTCCCAGCGTCAAGCCGCCTGACCCGGAGCGCCGCGATGTCCAGCAACGCTCGATGGCTCAGTCTCACCAAAGTCCACAACGGCTTTGTGTTCAGCCAGACGCATTCGATCAGAGGCTCGCAGTGGTCCTTCATCACCGAGGCCGTCTGTCACGAGTTCGACTGCGACGAAGACGAACTCGAATGCCAGGAAGATGACGAGGGCCGTGAGTTCGTCGCGCTTCACGGCGAACCCATCGTCGAAATCCACAATTGTTATTTGAGCAACGCGAGGGCGGCCTGACATGACAACGATCAACGAAATTTACGACGCCATCAACCCGATGCCTGCGATGCTGTCGGGCAAGGGTAAAAGAGAGCCGAAAGTCACTATCGAGTTCGAGGCGAACGCTGGTCTGATCGTGTGGCTGCGATGGAAGAAGGACTACAAGCCGTCATACATCGGAGAAACGATTAACGAGTGCTTCTTCGGCGATACCTATGGCGAAGCGATTGCCAAGGCCACTGATCACATAGAAAAGTTGCCGAGCGCGGAAGATGCCAAACTCCACGGCTTCATGCGCGATCTTGGCAATCTTATTGACGCCGGCAAAGAGCACGGCATCAAGGTTGATTACCTCAACCCGCTCACCGAGACGATGAAGCGCATTTCCGAGAACGTTCTCACGCATCAGTCGGCGGAGGCGGCGTGATGACCAGCAGCACAGCGGGGCATACGGCGGGACCGAAAACAAAGCGTGATTACGCGCGCGAACTTTACGAAAACGGGATGCAGTGTAATTGCGACCTCGATAACTGGTAGCCGGAGCGTTCGACGGGTCACTCCTGCGTTTGTCGCATTCATAAGGCCGCCAGCGCCGCCGCGAAAGGTGGTGCCTAGATGCCACGCGCCAGACTTACATGTATCAAGCGCAGCGGAGAAGGCTCGCTTTACACATCGAAATATGGCGGTAACGATCCTGACGTTTGGCGCACGGGCGAATGTGACGCATGTGCGGGAAGCGGCAACGAGCCTTGCGCAATGCGCGGCTGCGCTGAGACCGCCGTAGCTTTCAACGATGATGGCGAGCCGCTTTGCGAAGATTGTCTCGCGGAATGTGGCCACCAATTATGCGGAGGATGACGTCATGACCTCGCAACAATTCGCTGATCGCCTGCTCGCGGAATGGCAGACACTATGGCCGCTGCCACCGGCAGAGCGGATAGCCAGGATCGAGGAGATACGCCGGTCTATGCCAAGGGCATCGAACGATGACGACACCCCAGAGCAATCCATTGTCCGCCGTGAGTTTGAGAAGGATTCATCCCATGTCTGAGAGTGGCAAGGATGCCTCCTCGAGCCTCATGACGGATCATGCCGGTGCTCTGGAAGCCGAACATGCTGAATTGATGGCGTCGGCTGATCGCGAAGCTCTCGCGCGGCATCGCTATCACGAAACCGATCAAGATCTTATCCGCGAAAGCAAGCTGATCGAACAGTCCCTCCGCCTCGCCGCAGCGCCACCCCAACCCGCCCCGGTAGAGCAAGCTGGCGAGGTGGTGGCGTGGCAGAACCCATGTGACAGCGCCCAGCCGCTTATACTCGCGCATCAGAAGGAGTATCTGCGTCCGGAAGCGGCAGAGAAGTACAACATTGCGCTCTACGCCGCAGCACAGCCCGCGCCAGCCCGGCCGGACGCTGGGGGCGATATGCGGGAGGCGCTGGTGGAGAGGCTGAACAGTCTTGCGCCAGACATCTTTGACATGCCGAAAACGCGGCAGGCGATGCACGATGCCGCCGACATGCTCGAAGCGGATGGTAAGCGCTTGGCCAAGCCCGAAGCGTCGAACGCCAGCGCAGAGGAACGCGACTGGTCCGATCCTTGTGATGACCCGGAATGCGCTGGCTGCACGTCACTCAAAAAATGCAAGTGGTGTGGCGGGACCGGGAATGTAATCGACGACCCGGACGCGCCTCCTACCGCAAGTTGCCAAGCATGTAACGGCGCGAACGCCAGCGTAGAGGCGCTAGAACAGCGTGACCGAGACATCGGCATCCTCCTGGCTAATATTCGTTTCCTTGAGGACACTCTCGGGGAATCTCTTGAGGATGAAGATGCTTCAATGGTTCGACAAATCGAACGCGAACACAAAGACCGTTCAGCCCTCTCCGCAGGTGGTGACGAGGCGAAGAAATCTGAGGGCGGTGCAGAGGCAGAGTTCCCGGCTTGGACGGATGAGGACGAAGCATACCAGCTTGGTAGGCGTGACGGCTATGAAAGCGCCGTTCAAGACCTCGACCTTGCGACCGGTGGAGATGGCGAGTTCAGGAGCAGTACTATTGCCGGTGAGACCGTCGATGTCCAAGCGATGAAGAAAAGGATCATCGGGCGTATTTGCGATGCGCACCCATCAGCCCCCACCGCCGTCCCCGACGCCACGGCACAGCGGAAAGCGATTGCGCGGGGCTTGGATACATGGGCTTGGGACACTTACGATATGGGGATGGCCTTTCGAACAGAGAAGGTAAACGCTCGCATCCGAAGCTCCTTAGTTGAGGCTGATCGCATCCTCTCCACCAATGCAGAGAGGGCGAGGTGAATGCGCTACCTGTCCGTCTGCTCTGGCATCGAAGCCGCGACAGTCGCATGGCATCCGCTCGGATGGACGCCGACGGCTTTTGCTGAGATTGAGAAATTCCCCAGCGCAGTCCTCGCGCATCACTACCCGCATGTGCCGAACCTTGGCGACATGACAAAGTACAAGGACTGGCCTGATGCAGATGTCGATGTTCTCGTTGGCGGAACGCCATGCCAGTCCTTCTCGGTCGCTGGACTTCGCAAGGGAATGGCTGACCCGCGGGGGAATCTCGCCCTCACCTATCTTGCCATCCTTGATCGCTATCGCCCCGAGTGGTGCGTTTGGGAAAACGTCCCCGGCGTCCTGTCGTCGAGCGAAGGACGGGACTTTGGAGCCTTCCTCGGGGGCCTGGCAGAACTCGGGTATGGGTTCGCGTACCGAGTGCTTGACGCTCAGTACGTGCGAGTGGACGGGTTTGGACGGGCTGTCCCTCAGCGACGACGGCGTGTGTTCGTTGTCGGAAATCTTAGAGACTGGCGACGTGCCGCAGCAGTATTATTTGAGCGCGAAAGCCTGTCGTGGGATTCTGCGCCGCGCCGCGAAGCGGGGGAAAGAGTTGCCCCAACAATTAGCGCGCGCCCTTCAGGCGGTGGCGGACTCGGGACCGACTTTGACTGCGACGGCGGCTTGATCGCATCAACCGGCGACGTCTTGCACTGCCTGAACGCTGGCGGCATGGGCCGCATCGACTATGAAACCGAAACGATGGTCGCGCACGCGCTGCGCGGTGAAGGCTTTGACGCTAGCGAGGATGATACCGGGCGCGGCACGCCGCTGGCGCCGGTGCCGTACAGTATCACCCCAAGCAATAGCAATGAAGATTACAACGCGCGTGTAGCTGCAAAGGCACAAACTCTTACCGGAAGCGGGAACAGGCCATCTGCGCGCGGCGGCGATCTAGTCGCATTTTCATGCAAGGACCATGGCGCCGATGCCGGGCCTCTCGCACTGACGCTCCGCAGCATGGGTCACGACGGATCGCACGCGAATGCCGGCGGGCAACTTGCTATCGCAACAGCATGGGCTGTGCGCCGTCTGACACCCCGCGAGTGCGAGCGACTTCAGGGATTCCCTGACGGCTACACCGACGTTCCATGGCGCAATAAAAACTGGACGCCAGATGGGCCTCGCTACAAGGCGCTCGGCAACTCCATGGCCGTCAACGTCATGCGCTGGATCGGTCGGCGCATTCAATTGGTCAGCAAATCCGCAACCGGAGCGCCCGCCCATGACTAACAACTCAGCGACAGAAGCGGCGGCGGGCAAGGCTGATCTAATCCGTCGCCTGAAGAAGGCGCAGGGAGTCGGGGCTTGCCTGTCTGGCGATCCACGCCACATCAAGAACCTTTGCGCCGAAGCCGCCACCGCCCTGACGGCCGAGGGCATCGAACTCGCCAGCCTTCGCGAGCGGGAGGAGGAGTTGGAGGAGGAATGTCGCGAAATTAAGCAACTTGCCGCCGACAACTTTAAACGGGCAAAGGTTGCCGAAGCCCGCGCCGAGACCGCCGAGCGCGAGCGGGATGAGGCGAGGACTGACGCCGAGCGCTATCGATACCTGCGCGAGCGCGATCTGGACACCATCAACAAGGGCGGCATCTTTGCCGGGATGACGCCGAAAAACATCATTCTCAATTTAGACTGTCTCGATCGCGAAGTGGACGCCGCTCGCGCTATCACGGGAAAGGATTAGGGGATGGGGCGCAATTCAATTCCTAAACTCTACGAGTGGCGAGACGGTTCTCGGTATCGGTTTCGAATGGTACCTCAAGATGACACTGTCCTAGACGCCAGTAGCGGCAAGCTCATAGTCTACGAACGTGAGTACACAGGCGGCATTGAAACGCTGGCGACTGCCTACGCAGATGGCCTTACCGAGCTGATGGCCGCGATGTTTCACGCTGGCTGTCAGCGCGGCAGGAATGAGGGTTACGCCAAGGCACAGGCCGATATACGGAAAGCAATCGGAGCCAAGCCATGACCACTGATGCCATCGAGGCCGGGGCGCGGGCGATTTACGAGAATTGGGCAAACTATCCAGCTTGCTCGAACAGTGAACCGTGGGAAGTAATTTGCGAAAAGCGAGACACGCAAGCTGATGACTTCCGGCGCAAGTCCAAAGCCTGCATCGAAGCCGCCATTGCATCCGGCCCCCTCGTCCCAGCGGCTCAATTGGCGGCAGAGCGGGAACGGTGTGCGAAGGTGGCGGAGCAACAGGCCGTTGAATTTCTGTCCACGGAATATGCGTGCAACCAACCCTTCTCATCGATCTGTGAGCGTTTTGCCTGCGAAGAAGTTGCGAAAGCCATCCGCGCCCTAGAACCCACGAGCGGTGAGTATGTCGTGGTGCCGAGGGAGCCGACCGAGGCGATGATACTGGCCGGACACCATCAGATTGATTGGTGCCGCGACGATCAGCAGACCCATATACCAGAGCATCCATCGCAACAGCACGAGGGCCTCGGGACAACCTGCAAGCAGGATATCTGCGACGCTTGGACCGCTATGCTGAACGCCGCCACCAAAGACGGGAGCGGAATCGACACATGAGCAAACCGACAATCGCTGAACGCGGCTGGCTTGGTATAGTCATTGACGATTACCTACGCCCGGCGCTTAAAAACGCGGAAAGCATCGCGTCTGACCTTGAGAGCATCGAACTGTGTGACGCCTCAGGCTGCGGTATGATGTTCGATCGTCGAGACAAGCGCGCCGGCATATTCCGCGAAGGCAATCAGGCATTCAATTTCTGCCCGGCCTGCGAGATGACAGCACAAGCCGCCGCCGTTCCCAGCACCGGGAGCGGCACGCCATGAAGCTGACTGAAGCGCAGCGCGAAGTTCTGCAAACTATGGCAGACGGCCATGAAATGGTCTTTAGCCAAGACGGCGACATGGCGTGGTTGTGGCCCAGGCATCCAACTGGATTTCTTGATGACGAGCCCGTCATCGCGTTGCGTCGTGCCGGATTAATAGTCGACGCCCAATTCGATGAAAACGAGCACGTTAGGTTCGGTCCACCGACGATAATAACCCCCGCCGGCCGCGCCGCACTGAGCGCGGAGAACGGACGGGGGGAAGGCCAATAATGCAGAGCATTTTCTTCGGCGTAATCACGGTGTGGATTTTGTGGCTAGTTTTCTTTCCGAGATCGTTCGGGAAGGAAGCGCGCACACTTTGGGGCAAAGTCGTCGAAGGATGGAACGCCACCCCCAATTCACCTGGGCGGACGGAATGAGTAGAGCCCTTACCATGGACGAAGCTGCCGCCGAACTGCTTAAAACTCGGCGCTGGCTCAAAGACTGGCTCTGCAAGCATCCGGTAGACGCCGCTGGCGTGCCCTTCTACGTTCCGCTGGGTCGCACAAAGACGTTTGAAACCGCCGACATCGCCCGAATCCGGGCAGCCATCCGGGAGACTGAACGATGCCGCTTGAAATCTATCGGCGTGGTAGGGTCTGGCATTGTAGAGGCACAATTGGCCCGGATGGCCGTCGAAAGCGTCTTAGGCAGTCGCTCCACACCAAAAACAAAGATACAGCAGCGCGCCAGGCTGCCGAGATCGAAAAGAAATACTGGGACGGTCATTTCGATGGCCCATCGGCAATCCTGACGTTCGCCGCAGCGGCGCGCATTTACCGGAACGCCGGCAAATCAGACCCATTCTTGGCGGCTGTCGAAAAGTACCTCGGAAATACGCTCGTCCGGGACATCACGGAAAGCTCCGTGCAGTCGATGGCGAAAGACCTCTATCCGAGAGCGTCGGGAGCCAGCCTAAACCGCCTTGTCTTAGCTCCGACCAAAGCCGTTATAAACCACGCTTCTCGCAGCAGTCTTTGCAATCCGCTCCGGGTGCAGCCCTATGAAATCGACACCAAGATCAAGGAACCAGCCACCCTTGAATGGGTACAGAAGTTCATGGAACAGGCCGGGCCTCACCTCGGCGCGATGGCCCTGTTCATGTTCCTGACCGGCGCGCGTGTCGGTGAAGCCGTGGCCGTCCAGTGGGACGACGTGGACCTCCCGGCCGCGACGGTGAAGATCCGGCAAAGCAAGGTGAACTCGGAGCGGGTATCTCACCTGCCCGTCCCGCTCGTTGTGGCGATTGCCAACCTGACCAAAATTCCGGGACGCGGGGTGTTCGGCTACACACGGGCGGCCAACCTCAGGAGCGCCTGGGATGGCGCTATCGGCCGCGCCGGGATCAAGCACCTTTCGCCCCATTGCTGCCGCCACGGCTTCGCTACGGGCCTCCTTAGGCGAGGTGTGGACGTGATTACCGTGGCATGGCTTGGGGGATGGAAATCGGCCGATTTGGTCCTGCGGACTTACGGGCACGCCAACAAAGACCCGCGCCTCGTGGACCGCCTGCTTTTTGACACGCCAGACACACAGCGACAGGTCGAATCGCAAGAAACTGACACAAAAACAGGTACTTAGTGCTTTAAACCAATTCCTTGACCAGGAGGTAGTTAAAATGATGGAAGTAGGAAATTCCTTTGCGTTTCAAAGGCGTGACGTTCGTCGCCGGACCCAGCAAGCGCGCCACCGCACGCCAGCAGCCGTGAACGATACGGCAACAGACGGATCGTCTGACACAAGGGCGACACAGCCGCGTTCTGTGCTCGTTCTCCCCTTCTCAGGAGGGGTGAGATGAGCGCTTGGGCCGTGAAAGATTATACCGACACCAATAAGGGCTATCTGACCTTGACGTGCGACGGCGAGAGAGTGTGCGACTTCTTTCCTTTTGCGGCCAATGCCGACCCAGATTGGGTGAAGGCTCAAGCCTACCGCATCAGAGACCGGATGCAGGACGTAGCCCCCACCCCTCCCGCGCCAGGGAGGGAGTGATGGGACTTTTTGACAGTGTTTATGCTGACTGCCCGCACTGCGGGGCGTCCGTAGAGTTCCAGACGAAGGCCGATGAAGATCCGTATATGCGACGCTACACGCTAGCCGACGCACCCGACCACATGGTGCGAGATATTTTAAACAAGCCTCACCATTGCAAGTCCTGCGACGGATGGTTTGCACTTCTAGACCAGAGATACCCTATCACGCCGCCTAGGCCGTCTCCTATTTGCGCAAAAGTCAGATCTCCTGACAGCGCGGGAGGCCAAGAAAGCGGTTTTAAGTGGTGGCCGCATGACCGACGGTTCACCGTTGACGACCTGGAGTGGCCCACCCCTGACACCCCCGCCCGTCTAGGGTAGGATGGAGAGAGAAGATGAGCGAGATCGTTAGGCTCTTCAAGGAGCGCCACCCGCGACGATTTTACGGCGAATGCCAACGGTGCCAACGGACGGATTACCTGCCTTGGGCGACAGAGCATGGATGCAGGTATTGCGGCCACTGCTATGAGCGAGACGCCCTTTCATACGCTGCCGCACATGCCGAAGCTCATGAGACGGTCCGCAAGATGGGCTTGCCTGCGGACGATCAGCCTTATCTAAAGGAAAAAGGCCCGACCGCCAGTTAAGGCAGCCGGGCCAAGTCTGAAGGCCTCTCACGAGGCTGAGCATCGCCGGGCATGGTGTACCGGCGATTCATTCACTCCATTACCATGCCGATCCCGAGAAGCACTATCGCCACCGGGAACAGCACGAGGAGAAAGTTGTTCCTGACGCCAATGAGCATCAGCCACAGCGCCAGACATGCGGTCATGACTCCTAGCGGTTGGAGGGTGGCGGGCCCGGTCACGCCGGCCACCTGAACGCGATCGCGCCGGCAACCGAGCGCGGCCGCTCTCTCACCCGATGCCCGTCATTGCCCGATTTGACGACCCATTGGCCGTCTGCGGCGCGGCCTGTAATCCTGCCAACGTGGTGGCGCCAGACGACGATTGCCCCGACATGCGGCCCATGTGCCGGCCGACCGAAGCCAGCCCACCAGCGCGCCAGATTGCCGGCAGGATTGGTCACGCCGAGCTCGCGTCGCATGAACCAGCCGCACCAGGCGCGAGGCTTGATCCAGTTGACCACCTTCCCCGCCCCTTCGGCCATGACGCGGGCGAGCCCGGGAGGCGCGACTAGGCGGCGCTGACCCAGGGTGCGTGCCGGCGCCTGCCGGCGGGAGAGCGCCGCGCGGCCGGGATCGCACGGCCTCATGACCGGATCGGAGCAGCCGGAGATGAACTCGGTATTACCGAGAGCATGTTTTGGCCTTGCATCGGCATTCGACGCGAACGGGACAGCGCAAAGCGCCGCCAGAAGAGCGGTTCTGATCATGAAGCCTCGCTGTGTTGAATTACTGCCCGAGCCGGGTCTTGATGCCGAGCCAGACGACGCCGGCAAAACCGGACACGATGATCGTCACCAGCGCCTTGAACGTGAAGGACTGGGCCTGCTCGCTGGCCTTGCGCCAACGTCGAAGGTGCTGGAAGTCGGCCCGCATTTCGATCCGGTCCTCCTCCTCGATCCCGAAGGATGTCAGGATTGTGGAGATGGTCCGGAGCGTCTCGTTATCGACGTTCTCGCTATGAAGGCGATGCTGCTCCGCCAGCACCGCCGAGACGATGGCCTTGACCTCAGACTCATTCATTCCAGCAATTCCCCGTTAACCTTGTGTTGAATGCTGGCGTGCTTTGAGGCTTCCAGCCATTGCGTAGTCCCAGGCTACTCAGTGGTAAGGCTCGGTTCTGTCGCGCCGCACGCGATAGGCCGGGCCGAGTTACTTCCGCAGCCTTGAGATGATCTCGCCGCCAGCTTTGCCGATGAATAGCGAGCCAACGATAGCCCCCATCCATTGGTCCAGAGGAGGCGGCAGAGCGGCGACCGTCCACGTCTGCGGGAATACACAGCCCTTGCAGAACAGGACGCTGTAGACGCACACAGAGCCAAACCAGAGGCCAGCCGGGATCAGGAAGAGCAGCGGGAACCACCAGCCCCTGCCCGTCAGTACCGAGACCTGAGCGGAGAGATAGGACTTCGCGACATCCGCCTTGATTTCGTCGCGGCGGGTTTCGTTGTCCACGCTGTTGTCGATCGTCTTGAAAATGCGATCCAGCGGGCCGGACGTGAGCCAGCCGAGGATGGTCGAGAGCCAGATCATTTCGACCACCCAAAGCGCTTGGCCGCCCAATACCACCCCTCGCCCGCAAGCGCGCACAGCGCCGCCCCGCCGTAGCTGATGGCCGCAACGAGCTCAGGGTCGTTGAACAGGCCAACGTCGCCCTGAGCGAGAAAGCCCCGCGCGACCAGATAGCCGCCGAGATAGCGGAGGAAAATTCTAACGAATGGTGCCACGTCATGCCCTCTTGAAGATTGCGGCGATTGCCATAAAAAAAGCCGCCCAGATGGACGGCTGCGGAACGGGTTGGGGTACAGGGTCTGGCGGCACCGGATCTGGGGTAGGTTCGGGGGGCGGCTTGACCACGGCTGGCACCTCGCCCCACCCCGCTTTCTGCAAAATGGCCGTGATCCGTGCCAACTGCGACTGACGGTCGGCAAGCCCATTCGTCCCGCCGTTCCAGAGCTTGACGCAACCGATGAAGTTGCCGGCGTCGGCGTATCGGTTCAGCCCCTTCCAGTCCCAGAAGGCCGCGCAGATGTCGGGTTGCAGGCTATGATTGCTGGCGATGTCAGGAGCCGACACGAGGTCAAAGCCGACGCGCTTGCCGATCTCCGCATAGCCGTCCCGCCCCGTGACCTGTGGCCCGCCCCGGCCGATGTAGGTTGAGCCGTCATTCGTGCCCGGCCGGTTGCCCATCCGATTGCCGTAGATGTCGTCGAAAGCTTTCTTCTGCCAGCCCGCCGCC
>Ga0172380_10009053_pt1 | contig 10701 bp, 7 predicted proteins | sample Leawe162metaG_FD_119747 | JGI IMG/M metagenome (GOLD analysis project Ga0172380, IMG submission 119747) | Leachate microbial communities from a municipal landfill in Southern Ontario, Canada - Leachate well 162 metaG | ecosystem: Engineered > Solid waste > Landfill > Unclassified | place...
CCGTTATGTCCCGTACTATACCTCGGACCCCGGCGAAATTTCCATCCTTGAGGATAACGGTGGCGCTGAATTCGATAGGTCGCCAATTGCCGTCTTTATCGAGGCCCATGGCCTCTGCTACAACTTCTCCTTTGGTCATCAAAAGTGACGGGAGTTCCGATTCAAGTTGCTTGACCATCTTCATAGGGGCAAAGCTGGAATAAGGAGTGCCGATAATCTCATCAGGAGTGTATCCCCAGACAGCTACAGCTGAATTAACAGAGGTGATAATGCCCGATTCATCGATGGCAAATATAACATCCTTTTCTCTCTCTACAAGCTCTTTGTATTTCTGTTCGCTCTCTCTCAACTGGTTCTCGGCCTGTTTACGCTCCGTAATATCGCGCAGTACAGCGATGTATCCTGTGGGCTTCCCTTTCTCGTTGTGTATTGTTGAGGCTGTCAGTTCTACGTCGATAGCCTTGCTGCCCTTGGGTTGAATTGAATATTCCATCCTCTCTTTTGGACGTCCCGCGATGCGGTCTTTCAAGTCATCCATGACTATTTGATAATCTTTGGGAGAGATGAGTTCAAAAGCGTTGCGCCCTATAACCTGACTTTTATCTTTGTAGCCGCCTATGCGCAATGTTGCCTCGTTGAGGTCCACTATATAGCCATCAAGGTTGATCACCACTATTGCATCTTCGATAGATTCGAAGGTCAGCCTTAACTTCTCTTCCGAATCACGCAGCGCTTCCTCCATATGTTTGCGTGCTGATACATCTCTTACGACTTCGATGATACCCGTAGGCTTCCCTGTATTATCGCGCAGCAAAACGGCGCTGACTTCGCTGTCATAAACCTTGCCGGTTCTGCTTACAATTTTATAGCTGATTATCGGGATGTTTCCCTCTTTTAAGAGTTTAGCCAGTCCTTCCAGAACGCTTGGTCGTGCCTTTTCTTCAAAAAAGTGTATGCCGTTGAGGCCGATAATTTGCGATTTCAAGTCATACCCCGACATCTTGAAGCCTGCCTCATTGATGTCCAATATACGGCCTTCAAGGTCTGTCAGAATGATAGCCTCGTTGATGGACTCGAAGGTAAGGCGCAGTTTTTGTTCCGAGTCGCGCAGCGCTTCCTCTATATGCTTGCGCTCGGTAATGTCACGGACAATGCCCCGAACCCCTCTGTACTCGTTACCTTCTCTTATAACAGTAGCGCTGAACTCGGTCGGATGTCCCTTGCCGCTGGCGTCGGAAACGACTAATTCAGCTGTTATTTCGTCCGCAACCAGAATTTGATCCAGGGCCGCAGGAACTACTTTCTGCCATTCAGGGGGTATAAATTCGGAGAAATGCCTCCCGATTATTTGTTCAGGTTTAAATCCCCAGGATAACGCAGCGGAGTTGATAGAGGTAAAATGTCCCGATGCATCCACGGAGAAAATAACATCCTTTTCCTGTTCAACAAGCTCTTTGTATTTATTCTCGCTGTCTCTCAACTTTTTTTCTGCTAGTTTGCGCTCGGTGATGTCGCGTGAGACCCCAAGTATCCCGATAGGCTTGCCCTCCGGATCACGCATGAATGTCATCTTTACCTCAAGCCAGATCATGGATCCGTCTTTGTTCTTCGATTCCACCTCCAGGGTTCTCACCCTGTGAGGGTCCGCATTGCCGGACAGCTCCAATGTCAACTCTTCGCTCAGCGCTTTCAGCATGAGCGCTGCGGACTTAGACGTCACCAGATCTTGTGCCGGCAGCGCCATCATCTCTTTAGCCGTATATCCCCTCATGCGTTTGACCGATGGGCTGATATAGGTATATCGGGCATTCATGTCCATGATCCAGATGACATCGGAGACGTTCTCAGCAACCAAACGATAGCGCTCCTCGCTCTTGCGCAGTTCTTCGGCCGCTCTCTTTTGTTCCGTGATATCCCTGAGGACAGCGATATATCCGACAAGGGCTCCGCTGGCGTCTAACAAAGATGATGCGGTGATCTCCGCCAGAAATTCATTGCCACGCGCAGGCTTGACGGTGTATTCCATCCTCTGCAGTGTTTGCTCTTTTGGCCGCGATGCGAAGTCCTTCATCACACGCTCGCGGTCCGGGGGTGATATGAGATCGAAGGCGTTCATACCTATGATATTTTGCTTGCTGCCGAAACCGGATATTCGTACGGCTGCTTCGTTGACGTCCAGCACACGGCCTTGCGGGTCTATTATTATTAAACTGTCGTTCATAGATTCAAAAGTGAGACGTAATTTCTCTTCCGATTCCCGCAGCGTTTTCTCCATATGCTCGCGCCCGGTGATATCCCTTACTACTGCAATGAATCCGATAGGGGTTCCGCGCACATCCGACATCAGTGATGCACTTACCTCGGTATCATATTTATTCCCGTTTTTGTCGACTATGGTATAGTACGATAATGTAGAACTGATTCCTTCCTTTAGTTGTCTCAACAAATCTGCTACAGCGCTGGAGCGATCTTCCTCCAGAATAAATTCAAGGCCGCTTCGTCCTATAAGCTCTTCTTTCTTTTTATATCCGGACATGCGGAGCCCTGCCTCATTGGTCATGATAACGCGGCCTTCCAGGTCTGAGATCGTTATCCCCTCTCTGACGGATTCAAAGGTCAGACGCAGCTTTTCTTCCGATTGACGCAGGGCGTCCTCGGTAAGTTTGCGCTGGGTGATGTCGCTCAGGAAGTTCAGGGTGGCCGGTTTGCCGTCCCAGGAGATTCGTACGGCGTTGATCTCCGTCCATTTGATGTTTCCATCTTTGGACACAATTCTGAAGGAGTATATATGGCTGAACTCTTCGCCGTCCAGCCTTTTTAGATGCCGTTCCAGAATCATCTGGCGGTCATCCGGGTGTATGACTTCGATGAATGGTTTGGCTGCCAATTCCGCTGACGAGTGGCCGATTATTTCAAGGGCTCTGGGATTGAAGAACTTGAGCATTCCGTCCTGAGCTACGATTATTGCTTCCTGGGCATTATCTACGATCGAACGGTATCGCTCCTTGCTCTCTCGCAGCTCGACCAGTTCGCGGATGAGTTGTTCTTTACTCTTCTCTTCGTCTCTCATATGGATTACACATCGCTACAGACAAAAACGCCTTCGGGCAGTACCGCCCGAAGGCGTCAGTCGACTTCGGTGGCCCGGCGGTTCCGGCCCTGAAGCTGTAGCCCCGTTTCGGTGAGCGCAGAACCTCGCACTGGGAATTTTAGGGCAGACTTAACAATGTGTCAAATTGAAACTTCATTCCTCTAATTTAATCTCCCAGATGCAGCAAGGACTTTCGTTTGGATCCGCGTGAGGCGGCAGTTTTAGAGGCGTCAGCTTGAGCTTTGGGTTGAGCATGTACGCCTCGATAATCGGCTTCTCGAGCTCGTGGCACATCGGTATTATGCGCTCCGGCTCCGCTTTTTGCAGATACTCAAGGGTGCGGCACTTGTTAACTCTTTCGTATACCAGGTTGGGGTTCACGATCTCGTAGGAGGCGTTGAACAGGCCGACTGTGTTATCCAGCGGCAGCTGCATCGCCTTGAGCGAGTCGAGGACGGTATTCAGCTGGAAATTCCCTATCTTGGGATATCTCCAGTTCACCTTCTTTGCCATCGACCGCCATGCGTTTACTTCCATCTCATTTCGAGTCTTGAAGTCGACGCCGCGGTTGCGCAGACCGTCGTAATATCCTCCGTTCACCATCAGCCACGAGAACTGGTAATTTGTCATCAGCTTCAGCAGGAATTCCTTGGAAAAGCGGTCGCGGGTCATATTAGGATAGAACGGCCCGCTCATATCATTCAGCTCCGGCACGTTCTTGGTCTCATCTACCACTTCCTTTTTACTGCGGACGGGTGTTCCTGCCGGCACATCGATCTTGAACTCCCACTTGCAGGCGAAGCCCTTGTTACCCTGCCGCGGGGGCAGCTGCACGGGTGTCACCTGGATGGCGGGGTTGGCTACGGTCTTCTTCATAATCTGCGGGTGGTTCATCTGGCACATGGTCTTGATCCTGCCCGGGGCATTCTTCTCGCACCAGTCCAGCACGGCGCATTTCTTGACGGTCATGAAGGAGTGGTTCTCGTTCTTGATGTCGTATTCTACCGGGAATACCCCGCCGATGGTGTTCTCCAGCGGCAGCTGCATCATTTTCAGTGAATCCACCACGCTCTTCAGTTGTATATTGGCAACCTTGGCGTACCTGGGGTTGGCCATGCCCTCCACGCGCAGCCACATCTCCAGGCTGCATTCGTGGGCCCACTGGTCGCTGAATCTATCCTTGACCTGGTTGAACCAGGCGGCGTCCAGCTGAAGAAAGGCCCATTGCCATTCATACGTCAATTTGAGCAGGAACTCCTTAGAGAAGTCGCTGAACTTCAGATTGGGGTTGAACGGACCGCTGAGGTCCTGCAGTTCGGCCATTGTATCCTCCTAAATATTTATTATCGAGTGCTGTTGACTCGGTTTGCCTCTTGATTCTCTATATTTTGTCCGCTATTGTGAACTCCCACATGCAGTCGTATCCCGGCTCCTGCCTTTCATAGGGAGCATCATAGGGCGGAAGCACCAGCGGCTTCCACGTCACATTAGGAACGATGGCTTTGGCCGATTGCCCGAACATCTTCGGATCCCACTCGCGGCACATGACTCTGACGAAATCTATGTTCCCCTTCTCTCTGTAGTGTCGCATGGGATGGCACCTGGCAACCTTCACTATGCCGACCTTCGGGTTCTTCAGTTCGACCTCGTAGTCGTAGAGAAACGGGCAGCCGCCGGCGGCTGGGTGGAACTGGTTTACCTTGAGTATCCCGGCCATGTCATTTTCCTTGTGACCCAGTGCTTCCAGCGTGCGCCGCGCCGTCGACGGGATGTTCCTCATCCAAACTTCAAAATCTATCTCGCGGGCGATCTTCTCTCCGTATCGCTTGGCCACAGCTTCATACCAGTGACCGTCCATCTGCTGGTAGGCCCTGGCGTACTCGTTGGCCAGCTTCGCGAGAGTCTCTTTGCCCAGGTCCTCCAGGCGGCAGACGGGTCGCACCGGACCGCTATAGTCCTTCATATCCTTTGGCTCTTTCTTCTTGGGGTTGGTTTCTTTCTTGACCATTGCCGTTTCCTTTCCGTCGACCGGGGACGAGCTTGCCCGAGCGTTCTAGCTTGTACAGGCGCCTCCGTTCAGCGGTAACACTTGTCCCGTGACCCATGCGGCCTCCCTGGAGGCGAAATATACCACCGCCGCGCCGACATCATCCGGGGTACCCGCCCGGCCGACGCTTGTGGATTTCTTGCAGATGGCGTCGGCGTTGGGGGCGTTGTTCATCATCCCAAGTGAAATGCAATTTGCGGTGACGCCGCGACTGCCTATCTCGCTGGAAAGCTGCCGCATGAAGCCCACCGCCCCGGCCTTCGAAGTGGCGTAGAGCGAGAGTCCCATGTTCACTCCCAGCCGCCACGACTCGGAAGAGATTGTGACGATGCGTCCCCAGCCGCGGTCGCACATGCCGGGGAGTACAGCGCGAACGCAGTTCATTACGCCGCGCAGATTGAGATCAACATATATCTCCAGGTCTTCCGTTTTGGTATCGATGAACTTTGCGTACTTCACGCCCTCGGTCGGGATGCCGGCGTTGTTCACAAGTATGTCTACCGGCCCCAGCTGCCTCTCGATCTCCGCAATCATAGCCTTGATAGAGGCAGGGTCGGTCACATCGGCTCCCAGTCCGATAGCTGTACTCCCCGCCGCGCATATCTGCGCCGCCGCCTGCTGCGCCCTCTCCCCGTAATAATCGTTCACCGCCACCTTGGCTCCCTGGGCAGCCAGCGCTCTGGCTGCCCCCAGCCCCATGCCCTGGCCGGCGCCGGTCACCAGGGCTACGTGTCCGGTCAGATCGAACATCTCAGCCACCTCCAAATCAAATCAGGAAGGAACACTGGTCGTCTCCGTGCCACCGTCGACGTCGATGATTTTACCCGTCACCCATGAAGCTGCCGGCGATGCCAGATACAGGCAGGCATAGGCTATGTCCTCGGGCGTGCCGAGACGCTTCATCGGCGTGAGATCGCTCATCTTCTGCAGCGAGGCTTCGTCAAGGAAGCTGCGCAGGGCGTCCGTCATTATCGTCCCGGGCGCAACGGCGTTGACCCTGACATCGGGCGCCAGGTCGCAGGCCAGCATCCTCGTCATGTACGACAGGCCGGCTTTGGCTGTTCCGTAGACACTGAAATTGCGCTGGACCAGACGTCCCACCGCCGAACTTATATTGATTACGCAGCCCTTTGTGCTCTGCAGGTGCGGCAGACAGATTCGGGTGAGGACAAAGGCAGAGACAACATTGAAATCAAGTGACTCGAGAAATCTCTTGCGGGAGGTCTTGGCGATGCGGTTGGGCCCGCTGCCTCCGGCTACGTTCACCAGTATATCGATCTTGCCGAAGGTCTCGATTGTTTTTGATACCAGCCGCTCCAACTGCTCGTCGACCATGACGTCGCATGGGACTGCGATGGCCTTTACTCCGAAGGCTTTGGCCGCCTCCGCGCTGGCCTGGATATCGCTCTCGGTCCTGGCGGCGAATACGACATTTGCGCCGGCCTCGGCGAATGTAAGCCCGATGCAGCGGCCGATGCCTTTACCGCCGCCGGTCACGATCGCCACCTTATTATCGAGCCTGAATTTATCAGCGAGCATATCGCCTCCCGTTATCGCCGTGCTAATCTTCTATGCTGAATTCCCATATGCAGTCGTAGCCGGGCTCCTGCCTGTCGTATGGGGCGTCGTAGGGCGGGATGACCAGCGGCCGCCACTTAACATTGGGCACGATGGCCTTGGCGGATTGTCCAAACATCTCCACATCCCATTTGCGGCACATGGTTCTGAGGAACTCCGAATCCCCTTTTTCCTTGAGGAAGCGCATAGGCCTGCATCTGGCTACCTTCACCAATCCGACCTTCGGGCTCTTCAATTCAACCTCGTAATCATAGTGATAGGGACAACCGCCGGCAGCCGGATGGAACTGGTTCACTTTCAGTATGCCGGACATGTCGTTCTCTTTGTGGCCCAGGGCTTCCAGGGTGCGCCGCGCCGTCGACGGGATGTTCCGCATCCAGACCTCAAAATCTATCTCCCGTGCGACTTGCGCTCCGTACCTCTTGGCCACGGCGTCATGCCAGTGGTTATCCATCTGCTGATAGGCCCTGGCGTATTCGTTTGCCAGCTTAACAAGCGTATCCTTATCCAGGTCCTCCAGCCGGCATATAGGGCGTACCGGGCCGCTGTAGTCCTTCGCTTTTTTCGTGGCTCTGCTCTTTGTCTGCTTCTCATCTTTTGCCATTCGAGCCTCCTTCCCGGCATGGCTAGAAGTTGCTCTAACCGGGACATTCAATCGGATTATTTAAATCGATAGTGCGGCCAGATAGCCCGCCGCAACAGCCTCCGCTATGCCTTCCGGTTTTACACAATCGCCCGCCATATAAAGCTCGCGTACGATCCCTTTCAGTTCATGTTCCAGAGCCTTATTTGGCCTGTCTCCGATTGCGATAACTATACTGCCAACCTCGATTTGCAGCTTGTTACCTGACTTTGTTGCTACGGTAATTTCGCCATCTGTGATTTCTTTACATACGGTTTCCGTAAGAATAGTAATGCCAGCGGCCTTGAGCCGGGCTTCCAGGATGGTTTTTTGAGCATACACCATTTTGCTCGCGATATCATCAAGCATTTCTATTATGGTTATCTGCTTACCCTGTTTCTGCAGGAACTCTGCGGTCTCGCATCCCACAAGTCCCCCGCCTATGACAGCGACCTTTGCCCCTGTTTCCTTACCGTCGAGAACAGCTCTGGCGGAGAGCACGCAGGGCTTGTCCGCCCCAGGTATGTCGGGCTTTATTGCGGAGACGCCTGTGGCAATCACAACAGCATCCGGTTTAAGCTTCTTTATAATTTCGGCGGTGGCTTTGGTCCCTGTACGGATATCGACATGCTGCAATGATAGCTGCCTTTTGAGGTATTCCAGGTATGCGGCGAGGTTGCTCTTGTGCGGCGGCACAACGGCCTGGTTCAGCTGTCCGCCGAGCCTTTCATCCTTTTCATAGAGAGTGACCATGTGCCCGCGCAGGCTGGCCACCCTGGCCGCCTCCATGCCCGCGGGCCCGCCGCCGATGACCGCGACTTTCTTAACCTTCTTGGCGTCGTATATCCTGTATTTAGCGGCCTCGCCGCCCACCGCCGGGTTCACCGAACACATCACGCCCCAGCCCTTCATCAACTGGTTGTCGGTGCAGCGTCCGCAGCCGATGCACGGGCGTATCTTGTCAAATCTTGCCTCAAGCGCCTTCTCCGGCAGCCGCGGGTCTGCAAGCAACCCACGACCGAAGCCGATGAAGTCCGCCTTGCCCTCCGCGATCGCTTTATCGCCCTGCTCAGGATCGATCCTGCCCTCGGCGATCACCGGTATTGTCACCACCGATTTTATGAATGGGGAGAGAAACAGCCCCATGTTCCTAGGCTCACCGGGGGGCGGCTCCAGGTTCAGCTCTATGCCCCATATCATGCCAGCCAGTTCCAGCGCATGCACCCCGGCGTCCTGCAGCATGACAGCCAGATGCTGTCCTTCTTCCAGTGTCAGCCCGGCACCCTGGCCTATCTCCAGCGGGCTCATCTTGTAGAGCAGTGGGAAATCGCCCCCGACATTTTCCTTGACCGCCTCTATTACCTCCAGCGGAAACCGGGCTCTCTTTTCGATATCGCCGCCGTATTCATCACTCCTGACGTTGGCGGTGGAGGAGACGAACTGCGCGATGAGATAGTAGCCGGTTCCGTGCAGCATAACGCCGTCGAAGCCGGCCTGTTTAGCCCTGCCTGCAGCATAGGCGTATTTGCGCTCGATCACATGTATCTCCGCCACAGTCAGCTCCCTCGGCATATCGCCGCCGTAGCCGATCGCAGAGCTGTACGGCATGGGGACGGGCGATGGAGCTACCGGCTGGACGCCGGTTATTTTCTGTCTGGCACCTCTTCCTGTGTGGCTTATCTGTAGGACGGCCTTTGCGCCGTGCTTATGAATCGTTTTAACCAGTTCTGCCATGCCGGATATATACTTATCGTCGTTCAGCATCAGCATGTTCGCCGTGTTCTTCCCTGTTGGCGAGTCAACGCCTGTCACCTCGACAATTATCAGCCCGACGCCGCTCCTGGCACGCGCCTCATAGTGATCCAGAATCTTCCGGTTCACATATCCGTCGACGGCCATATTCGTTCCCATCGGTGGCATGACCATTCTATTCTTGATCTGTATCGATCCTATCTCGGCAGGCTCAAAAAGATTCTTCAGCACCGGCGTTGCGTTCACTGGATGCACTTCCTTCTCAAAAGAAACAGAGGGCCGCTATCAGTCATTCGAAACATGTTCGCTTTCATAATAGCGGCCATCTCGTTCTCCTCATGCCCTATATCTTCCGGATTACGTCGCGCGGATAGGATAATCCTAAACCGACGCTAACGAGATGTCCACCCCGGAATCGCGATAGGGTCGACTCTATGCTGAGCTTTTATCCTAGTCTTCCAGTATATATTCCCACTGGCAGACAGGGATATCGTTCTTGTCCTTGCGCGGCGGCAGCTTGAGCGGCCGCACTTTGATCTTGGGATTCCAGAAATCCGCGTAGTCTTGGAACGCGGGAGGCTCCAGATCCACGCACAGCGGCTTGACCCGTTTCGGATCGGTCTTCTCAAAGTAGAGCAGGGACGGGCAGCGGTAGATGGTCATGATGGCATACTTCGGGTCGCGGATATAGATGTCGTACTCGTACAAACCCTCGGTGTAGCACGGGTCGAGCTGTACCGCCTTGAACATGGTGTACAGATCGTGGCCCTCGAAGTTGCCTACCTTCTTCAGTCCTTTCATGACGTGTGGGGGGATGGCGCGCCAGACCTGCATCTCCCACTTCCACGCTTTCTCCGGGCCGACTTCCTTCGCGGTGGTGGAATACCACAGCCCGTCGATGAGCTCATACAGGCGGCCGTATTCGCACAGAAGTTTCCCCAGGAACTCCTTGGAGAAGTCATCATAGCGGAAGTGGCGGATGAACGGCCCGCTATAATCGTTGCGTTCTTGTGCCATTTTTACCTCCTTATCTAATTTGTATTTATCTTCTCTGCGATTTAATTGTTATTAAGGTATATCTTCGATTGTTCAACCCCCTCGATCCCCCATTCTTGGGGGAGGTGGGGGTTGGGGGACACCCCCAATGCCCTTGGCAGGAAGAACCCTGCACTTCTTTTTACCATATCTATAACGGCTGGAACTCCTTGCCTATCATCTCGCGCGCGATGTTGAGCTTCATGATCTCGGCGGTGCCGTCGCCGATCTCGCTTCCGATCACATTTCTCAGCCGCTGCTCGGCGCGGCATTCCTCGCTGAAACCGATCTGGCCGTGGATGAGCAATGCCTCATGGCAGGCCTCCATAGCGGAGCGGGCGCCGAACCACTTGGCCATCGAGGCCTCTTTAAGATGACGCTCGCCGGCATCCCTCAGTCCCAGTGAGCGGTAGCACAGGAGTCGAGCGGCCTCCAGCTTGGTGGCCTGCTCGGCGATTCTGAACGAAACCGCCTGGAAGTTGGCCAGCGGCCGTCCGAAGGCGGTGCGCTGCTTGGCGTATGAGATAGCCTCGTCCAGCGCGCCCTCGGCGTGGCCTATGGCCTGAAGCGTCAGGC
>Ga0172380_10009055_pt1 | contig 10700 bp, 3 predicted proteins | sample Leawe162metaG_FD_119747 | JGI IMG/M metagenome (GOLD analysis project Ga0172380, IMG submission 119747) | Leachate microbial communities from a municipal landfill in Southern Ontario, Canada - Leachate well 162 metaG | ecosystem: Engineered > Solid waste > Landfill > Unclassified | place...
ATCTTCGTGCCAGCGTTGACTCTGATGAAGTAGGTTCCCGAATTCTGACCGTGACCGTCCCAATTCAGTGAATGTTGCCCCGCTTGAAGTCGCCCATTATAAAGTTCTGCAACCTGTTTGCCTAACTGGTTGTAGATGCGGATGCTGGTTTGGGATGATCTTGGCAGAGAATAGGACAGTTGAACCGAATTGTTGAACGGATTGGGGTATGGCGCTCCGACAACAAACTGCGAAGGAAAAATGGGATCGAGAAGGGTGACGGAATTAAGCGCTGTCGAGTCCGGCCCAACACGCACCAGAAACGCTCCCCCCGGAGCCCAAAGCCCTTCCCCACCAATCAGGTAACCGCCGTCAGGTGTAGGTAAAACATCATGAAACACACCGCCCCTTGATTCACCAACATCTAAATGCCAGATCATATCGCCATCTTCACTGAATCGTAAGATTGCAGGTCGAATACCTCTTGTCCAACTTCCTGTTCCTACTGATAAATAGCCGCCGTCTGGTGAATTCGCCAAACCAAATGTGTAATCATCTTCGTTTGGAGTTATAGGATTGTCAAAGATACGTGTCCAAAGCGTATCGCCGTTTCCGTCTGTCTTCACAAGGAAATTACGAAAGTTTGCAAAACCGTCCTCACGGGGAATAACCGAGCAACCGCCAGCAAGATAGCCGCTGTCCGATGTCAAGGCAACGGCATAAAATAATTCTCCTTCTTGACCACCGTATCCTTTAGACCATTGCCGACGACCTTCGGAATCGACTTTCATCAGCCACCCCTGCGCGCCATTGCCAAACATTCCGGTAGCCCCCACCAAGATGAAGCCGTCATCAGGCGTTGGTAAAATACGTTTGAAGTTCTCATCATCGTTACCACCGAACACTCTGCGCCAGATGACTTCGCCGTTTTCGTCGATCTTTACGACATAGGCATCCGCCCGACCAAATTCACTGAACTCGAACGTACTGCCCACAACCACCGCCAAGCCGTCTGCACCGATAGTGATATCATTGAAGTCGCCTGCGCCGTAAAAATTACACCAGACCGAATCTCCGTTCTGGTCGAGTTTGTAAATCATGGCGAGGTCGATGTAATTGTTTTCTCCTCTGGCTGCGACCAGCACCCCGCCATCCAGCGCTTCTATCACTCCACCAAAGTATTGATGACGCTGGGCAAACCTAAATGTTCTTTGCCATATCGACCTGCCGAGAGAATCGGTTCGGGTTAAAATTGATTGAGTCCAGCCGTGCATATCGCGAGGATCATGCCAGTCTCCACCAAAGAAGTAGCCGCCATCAGAAGCTGTGGTCAACCGCAAGCCTGTCGGGTCACTTTGAATTAACTTGAAGTTACGTGTCCAAATGGTATCGGGCTGGGCATTTGCCGAGGCATATACAACGAGCAGTACGAGGGCGGCCAAGAATGACCGTCCTAGAGAAAGTAGTCGAATAGATGGACTGAAGCGTGGTAGGGAAAAATTACCCCCCCTACCCCCCCTGCAATAGCATGGGGGGATTGGCAAGGGGGGACTGAAGTCCCCCCTCCAGGCGCCTTGGGGCGGTATTGCCAGCCGCCGCGGGCTGGCAGCGGAGTTCAAGATCACTTCACCAGCAACAACTTCGCCGTCTGGTGGAAACTGCCTGCATCCATACGGCAGATGTACGTGCCTGCCGCCTGCGCCGAAGCGTTCCACGAGACCGAGTGAACGCCAGCCTCGTATTTGCCAGAAACAAGTGACTTGATCAAACGACCTTGAGTGTCGAAGATCTTCAGCGAAACATCGCTCTCAACCGGAAGATCGAACGCGAGTGTCGTCGTGCCGTTGAACGGGTTGGGAGCCGCCGGATGGAGTCCGAAGCTCAGCGGTAAAGGTGTCTGCCCGAACTCCAGCGTCCCGATAGCGTAGCTGTTCGTCTCGTAGGTAGCCTTGCCTTCCGACAATTTGACCGAGGCGGGAGACTCTACCCTGCCGTCCCAATAGACGATGCTTAGCGGTGCGCCTTCAGTTGCGCCAAACCCCGTTACTTCATCCAGACCGCGCACGACAACGCCACAGATGCCTTCGGAAATAACTCCACCGCCGACAAGCGCTCCAGAAGCATAGACACCGATCTCGCCCGTGAGGTCAGGCCGGGTCATCAGCAGCATGGACATGTCGCAACCGGTCACGGCGGGGCTGAGGAAGTGCGTAGGCGCTGAAACCTCGTCAAGGCTTGCAAGCTCCTCACCTTCAGTGTTCCATTGCAGGTGGGTCGGGGCTGACATCAACACCCAATAGCCGCGACCCTGCCGGAGTTCGCCGAGACTGGAGTAGCCCCATCTTGGACTGTAGAAGGCTCCGGAGGCGTTTTTGGCGATGATCAAGTCTTCAAGAACATCGGCAAAGGCGATGGGAGCCGTAGCTGTCGCTTCAGGAAAGTAGGCGACCGTCTGCCAACCGGCGTGGAGCGGGATCGGTTCATCGGCACGGACAGAAGTACCCGAGACGCGAATCATCGCCTGTGTGGAGCTACGGACAACGTAACCCTCTTTATAGTTCCACTGAGGGATGTTGCAAAAGTCCCGGAAGGCGGGCTTGTAGAACCTGCCGTAGCTATCCTTGACAATGTCGATGAAGCCTTCGTCAACCAACGGACGGAAGATGGAGCGGACGTCGCGGTCGGCAGGATCGACTGCAAGAGAGACAATTGACCAGCCACTGTTGACGTTGAGGTTCTGAGAGGCTTCCTCGCCTTCCGCACGGATCAGGAATGAGATCGGAATCGTCACATCGCCACCGCGACCGTCGTGGTGGATGATGATCTCGGCGTTGATCCAGACTTCGGGAAACTCGTTGGAACTGAGCGTGATTTCCAGATCGGCTGATGATCCGGCGAGGACTGTGCCTTCCATAGGGCTGACGGAAATCCAATCCTGCCGCGAGGAGATGTGGAAGAATCCGATCTCGTCGTTGCCGCTGCCATCCCGGCCACCTTTCAAGAGCGCTACGAACTGCATGGTGAGCGGCGACCAGGTGCCAGAGAAAGAAGTGCCACCTGCCAGTGCGGTTCCGGCGTCGAGGTCAGCGATGGTGATCATCTCGCCGGTATCCGGATTGTATTTCCTGAGAATGTGAGGATGTTCGGGATCGTTGGAGAAGAGATAGAGTCGGGCTCCGTCGGGGTCGTTGGGAAAGCAGGAGAGACCGTAGGAACGGGTTCCAAGTCGGCGGATTTGTGCGATCACGTTACCGTCGCTATCAATAGAATAGAAATCGGTGGTGACATCCCCAATCCAGAGGTGCCCACGCTCGAAATCCCAAGCGATATCCCGGCCTGATTGCAAGGGACTCTCCCACTGCTGGATAAGCTCGCCTTCAGGTGTGAACTGAAAGACGATACCCTGATCGATTCCCCAGAGCGTTTCGCCGTCCCAAGTGATGTCACGCAAGCCAAAGATGCCTTCGGCAAACTGATCAAACTGGCGTACAAGCTCGTGATCTTTGTTGATGACATAAACCTTTCCCGTGCCTGCACCGCTGTTGCCACCGGTTACATAGAGTTCATTGCCAATTACCTCGACGCCCTGGATACGAGTGTCATGCAGAATCTCCTCAATAGGGATAGTCTCGGTCAGGTTGAGGTATTCAAGATCATCGATACCGGGAAAACTGAGATCGACGTCGTAATGGAGCCTCGCGCTGCCGCGATTCTGCACGGTAACCGTCTCGGTCGTTTCGTGATTGGCTGGCAGGGAAACTGCTACTTCACTCGGACTGACTATTGCAGTAGCATAGCGCATCACCATATCAAGTTCGAATTCCTCTTCGGGAGCCAGAAAAATCGAATCGGAGACGACTGTGCGGTAATCGGGATGAGTAATGGTAGCCTTATAATGCCAACTCGGGACGTGCGACATATCGATTTGTCCATTTTCATCGGTGGTGACGACAAACGGATTGTTGGGGAAACCGTTGAGTACGACTTCGACGCCGGCAACTGGTACCTCAGCCATTGGATCGACCGACTGGCCAAAGACTCTGCCGAATCCTTCGACGAACGCTCCATCGACCGGCACAAGCATAAACGGTTCCGCGCCTTCTTCGATGTAGAATTCGATCATACCTTCCTTGAAGCCCATCTCGTCTTCTTGTGTCGGTTCGACGATGACGCGCACCTCAATTGAGTCGCCAAGTTCAAGCGTCTCTTCGGCGGGTGAAACACGGAAGAAGGTATCCTCCTCGCGCGCCCTCATCTGAAGCAGTACTTCGTCAAGGACTCCATCGATATAGTGGAGGGTGAACGTCGCGACCACCCGTTCGCCTATCCCAACCGGTTCAAAGTGAATAGACTCTTCGGAAAGAGTGATCTGAGCAGGGGTTGGGAAATGGAAACCCATATCTGCACGGGTTCCATCTTCGTCATCAGGCGAGTCAGGATCGCCTGCATCACGGCAGGGAGAGTTGATCTGCAGGCTATAATCACCGTTTTCGGGATCGGTGAAGAGCGGGTCACGCCTGACCAAACCTTCGCCGAGATCAGCTCCCTGAACATCGCCGATTGCAGAGTAATTAAGGGCGGCTGATCCCTCATAAAAGGCGAGATCCATCTGAGTGTTGCCCCAGAAGATGCAGTTGACTGCATTTATATGCGATTCGTAAATCACGAAGACACCGTTATCGCCCTGATTGTTGGCAATGGTGTTATGCTCGAAGACGGATGGCCTCGCACCGTAACCGATATAGACTCCACCACCACCTGTGTTGTCGTGAATCAGGTTATTCCGGACGACTTCATCATAATCGTGTACCAGATAAAGCCCGCACCCCCAGCGCATGGTGTTCGAATGATTATAGCGCATAATGTTATTTTCAACCGGTGCGCTACTTCCGTCGAGTAGTAGAGCTGCGCCGTAGGTTCCCTCATTATACTCGAAAAGATTGTCACGCATCGACACCCGGGCATTCAACCCCCAGACAATGTGGGAATAGCCGTAATTGTGGTGCATATAATTGAAGGAGAAGTCACCAGATGTATTCGTAAAGCACGCCGCTCCTCCCTGCCCGTTGGCGTGATTGCGGTCAAATTCGCAGTGATTGACATTCACCTGACTGTTGACGCCATAAAGCGCGCCGCCGTGCGAATTGTCATCAGGGTAGCCGTCCTGCTGCAAACTCTTGAAAAAATAGCAATACGAGAGAACATTATCATTTCTGGAATTGGAGATTCTAAGGCCGTGCCAAGGCTGGTTCTCATTCCGCGGAACGAATTCGATCCGGTCTTGCTCAGTACCGATAGCAGTTATTCTGCCATTGACGGTCAAGCGGTAATAGCCGTTGAAGACGACCCGGACGCCCGGTTCGATGATCAGGTGTTGACCATCCTGGACAAAGATGTTGTTGATTACGATGTAGGGGGAGTCTTCTGCCGTCCAGGTGCCGGACACATTGCCCTGCACTTCGACGTCAGCGCGGCACGGAAGTGCTGCGAAGAAGAATACTGTGAGGAGTAGGAGTGCTCTCTTTACCATTTCTGACCTCAGCCCTTTGTTGTGAGAAGCTTTCTATTTCGAATGCATAACAGAGAAACTCAATTTCGGAGAGTAACTAACCCAAAAGAGGGTTGCCTGCCGCAGGGGAATTTATCTTGTCGATATTTGCAAGAACTTTTTCATGGTTCCAGTCCCACCAACGGACTTGCAGTAGTCTGGCGACTGTCGCCTCGTCAAACCGGTACTTGACTATGCTGGCAGGGTTACCGACGGCGATGGCATAGGGCGGAACATCCGCCTTAATAATCGCGCCTGCCCCTATTATGGCTCCATCACCAATCGTGACGCCTGACATGATGGTTGCACCATAGCCGATCCAAACATCGTTGCCAACGACTGTATCACCTTTTGTGTCGGGGTAACCGTCCAGATAAGCGCCTTCGAGCATCAATCGGGCACGAAAAGGAAAGGTGCTGATATTTTTATAGGGATGAATTTCATTCTGTAAAAAGGTGACATTAGCAGCTATCGAACAGTATTTACCGATTCGGACGACAGGGGACTTGATGCCTTTGTAGCAGATGACCTTCGGGTCACCATAAGTAAAATCCCCCACGAACAGGATTTTTGGTGGAGAGAATCGACGCTTCAGTCGCGCAAACAGTCCCGGGCCGAGAGCCTTCAGCAATCTTGTAGCCAATCCCGGGGAATTCATCGATCATCCTTAACAGGTTCAAGTTCAAAAGTCACTTCGTAAAACCCGCCAACCCAATAACACCAGAGCCGCTCGCAGAGAAAGGGATTGGCGTTGGCAAGTCCGCTGAAAATTCCGTTGAACAAGCTGAGAATTGCACCTTTGAACGGGCTTTTGCCCGCATATATCCGTTCAGGCCACCAGGTGAGGCTGACACGCCTGGTGCGGAGATTCACGCCGGGTAGATAGACCGGAAAACCGGCGCGTTTGGCGTGATCCCGGTCGTAATACTCGAATGTCCGTGCGCCAAAAGGCCTAAGGTGGGTTAAGTCCGACCAGTAGGCATTGTTGGAGTAGTGCGGGACAATGATCGTAATTGTGCCACCCGGTTTTACCACGCGATGCATTTCAGAAATGCATTTCAACGGATCGCGAACATGCTCCATGGTGTGGCGTGAGTGAATCTCATCGACGCTCGAATCCCGCAAAGGCAGTGCATGCAGATCGCCGAGCAGATCGGTATCGTCCCCACGCTCGATATCGACACCGATCCAGCCGGGAAGTTTATGAAATGAGCAGCCTATATCAAGGCGGATCGGATGCGATGAAGAGATTGTGAATTCCGTTGATTTGTTAAAAGTTTACAGCATTAAAGATAATGGTTCACATGACACCTGTCAAGCAATTGCGCGAGCTTCACAATCATTATTACAGGCAGTCGGTTTCGAGGAGTACTCAAATAGGCTCCTCATGATATTGCGGGCGGGAATGAGGAGGATGAGAGCAGACGAGAGCGTCCGCCTGGCTACATTCAGAGGGTGAAGATCCATCTGGCTGCAACTCAACTTTTCCACCAGACCAATCCCAAGAAATTTGGAAGTATTTTTGCAACAAAATTATTCGTATTATGAAAGGTTGCAAAACGGATGGACCGTGAATTCGTTCTGTCTTGATTTTGCAATACATAACTTCATTCCGGACGAAATTCATTTTACTCATTGCCTTCGGGCAACGCCAAATTGGGGACGAACATGCAAATCATGCGCAATACTCCGAACCTTCTTGCCTTGCTGATTTTCTGCGCTTCAACCGGCTTCCTCCACGCCGCTGATATTACCGACCCGAGTGCCAGCTTTCCTCCGATGCAGGTAGTCGAGTCGAATCCCGAATTCCTCGGCGTTTCCATGGATATCCCCCGGGAAGCATTTCAGTTTTCCGAAGCTCCCGAAGCCGCCGAAGCCATCCCCGGTTTCGCTACGATCACTCAACCGGGCAAGCCTGAAGTGCCTTTCATCTCACGTAACCTGCTTGTCCCGCCAACCGCCGGGATCAGATTGGGTGAGGTTCAGAGTGTACAGACCATCTCACGGTCGCCCCGCTCGACCTCAACCGGCTTTCCGGTCGATCAGACGATCAACACCACGCTTGAAGCAGACGCCGATGGCTTCTGGCCTCCTGCGTGCGTCGTCCTCGGCAAACCGGCGATCATGCGCGGCCAAAGGATCGTAACTGTCACGCTCTTTCCCGAACAGGTCAACCTGAACACCGGCGAAATCCGGCGCAATGAAAAGATCGATTTCAAGCTTGAGTTTGATGGTGAAGTCATCAATTCGGTGGTCAATCCCGAGCGCCCGAAACCATCGGTTTATGTTGATCGCATGATTCGTTCGCTGGTTGAGAATCCACCTCCGGCTCGTGACAATGAACTCTCCGGAACTTATCTATACATCATTCCCAATGTAGAAGCCGCCATCGAGGAGATGCAGCCTTTACTCGAATGGCGCAGACGGCAGGGGCATAAAGTGTCGGTAGTCATCGTTGACAACAATGCTCAGCAGAATGCCATCGCTCCCATCATCCGCGAAGCCTATAGCGCCGACCCGCCGGTCGAGTTTGTCACACTCGTCGGCGACGCGGCGCGTGGAGATTTCAATATCCCGGCATACTCACAACAAGGCGATTGGGGCTATGCACTTCAGGAAGGTGATGATGCCCTCGCCGATATCGCAGTAGGCAGGTTGAGCTGCCGGACATCCGGCGAATTGGAGACCATCGTCCACAAGCTGGTAACTTATGAGTCTGATCCCTTCGACGGCAACGAAGAGTGGTTCCTGCATGGAGGCGTCGTCGCCGGATCAAGCATCAACGGAATGTCGGAAGTTTACGTAGCCAAATACGTGAGACGGGAGCTTTACCGGCTCGGCTTCACCGAAGTGCGCGGCTATTTCTGGCCTGAAAACGGAGATGCACGCGGGGAACAACAGTTCCTGACCGATTGGTTTCGCTGGGGGATTTCGGTGCTTCACTACCGTGCCTTTCATCTAATGAATGGCCTTGAACCAAGCGTCATCGACAACCTGCCGTTCATGGAGGGCCGCTGGCCTGCGGTGCTCGCTATCTCGTGCGAAACGGGCAACTTCACCGGGGGGACAGATGGCCATACCGAGCACTTCCTGCGCGCTCGAGGCGGAGGGGTCGGCGCGATAGGCACAGCCACGCCCAACACCAACGTCAAGTATAACAACATGGTTGCAGGCGGAGTCTGGAAAGGCATCTACAAGGACAGCCTCTATGCGTTCGGGTGGGGACTGAATGCCGGTAAATTTGAGCTCTGGCGTGCTTATTCCGGCTTCGACAATAATTTCCTGACTCACATGGAGTGGAACAACTTGATGGGTGACGCGGGTACGCATCTATGGACGGGGCTTCCCAGCCGAATTCAGGTTGAGCATGACGAGACGATTCTACTTGGACAGAGTTATTTTACTGTTGGCGTGAGCGATGATTCGGGGGCTGTTGCAGACGCTCTGGTTTGCCTTTACAAGGGGGAGGAACTCCACGAGGTAGTGTACACGAATGAAGAGGGATTAGCCTACTTCAACCTCGATCCCGATGCCTTGAGCGAAGGCGAGATGATGGTAACCGTCACCAAGCACAACGTCAGGCCTTATTTGGGGAGTGCAACAGTCGGGCAAGCAGAATCCTTCGCCGGAATTTCGGCGTGGAGTGTCGAAGATGACCGGCTCTTCAGCCCCGGCGATACGGTGACAGTCAATTTCACCGTCAGGAATTCCGGCACCGTTGATCTGGATGGCGGCATCGATGCTCAGGTGATCTCCGACCCGCGTTACATGCTCACGGACGACGACGATTTTGATGTTGCCGACGCTCTCGAAGTTGGTCAGACGATTGAATTCTCGCATGAATTTATCATCAGGCCCGACTGTCCCGACAAAACTCCTCTTACTATTTATGTACGACTCGGGCATGGAGAGGATATTTGGGAGTCTTCCGTCAAGGCAGTCTGCGCCGCTTCCCAACTCGAAGTTGACGCGATCCAGCTCGAGAATGGTTCGATCAACCCCGGCGATACCCGTAATATCAGTTTCAGAATCGGCAACTACGGCTCGATCCCTTCCGAAGGCTTTACCGCCACATTGGTCAGTCGTGATCGTGACCTGACCGTTCTGCAAAATACGGCTGGTTACGAAGGAATCGACATGGAGGGGAGTGACTGGGAAGCCAGTCAGCCGTTCCGAATTTCCGTCAACAATAGCATCGTTCCCGGCAGGCAGTTCACTCTCGATCTGCAGATTGCCTTCGACGATGAGACGGTTACCAATATCACAGTGAATCTGACAGTCGGCAGACCGGGGCTGCGAGACCCGTTTGGGCCCGACGCTTACGGCTATCTCTGCTTTGACTCTTACGATACTTCCTGGGCGATGAGCCCGAACTTCGACTGGATCGAAATAGATCCTAATGCTGGAAATGGTGATTTCGAAGGAGACCGACTAAACATCTTCGATACCGGCGATAATCATGACTCAAGTGTAGTGGTGCCTCTTCCCTTTGAATTCAGGTATTACGGACAAGCGTTCGACACACTGACCATCTGCACCAACGGCTGGGCGGCGTTCGGTGACTGGAACGACCTTGAAGACTTTCGCAATACTCACATCGGGCAGGCACTCGGACCATCAGCACAACTCTGCGTCTGGTGGGACAATCTGATGACGCCGCAAGGTTCGGGGATTTACACCTACTACGACGAAGAAGGTGGCAGGTTTATCGTCGAGTGGAACCGGATGGCGAGGTTGCTCGAAAATGACCAGGTAGGCGCATCAGAGACCTTTCAGCTCATTCTCTATTCGCAAGCAGCGTTGCCGACGCCGAGCACTGATGGGGTGATAACCTATCAGTATCTCGATGTCACCAACGAGAATCGACCGGCTCACAACGACATACCGTATTGCACTATCGGGATCGGGAACCTGCAGGATACAGGCGGATTGGAATATACTTACTGGAATCGTTACCCCGAAGGAGCGCGAGAAATACGGAGTCGGATGTCGATTTCGTTCACGCCGACCATTCAGGTGCTCTCCGGCGTCGCTCGGGGACGGGTGATCGATCTTGAAACGGGTGGTGGAATTGCGGGAATAACGCTGAGATCGAATCGGCGGGGACTTGCAGTAACCGATTCGTCGGGTAACTATCTGCTCGATCTGGCTATCGGCGCAGGCTATGCACTCA
>Ga0172380_10009057_pt1 | contig 10696 bp, 10 predicted proteins | sample Leawe162metaG_FD_119747 | JGI IMG/M metagenome (GOLD analysis project Ga0172380, IMG submission 119747) | Leachate microbial communities from a municipal landfill in Southern Ontario, Canada - Leachate well 162 metaG | ecosystem: Engineered > Solid waste > Landfill > Unclassified | place...
GTAGTCGCCGACGAGCCCGGTCATGTCATGCCTTCTTTCCGGTGTAGATGTCGACCAGGGCACCGGCCGAGCTCAGGAGCGTGTAGGTGTACAGAGCCCCGGATGGGATGCCTGCGAGGAACGTCGTGAGGTCGGTACCGAACGCCACATACGAGGTCATAAGCGCCCCTGCCGTTGCACTCGTACCATCGGCTATCTTCGCCGCAGTCTGGGTATCCAGATCTGCGGTATTAAGCTTGGTTGCGAGGGCTGAGGTATCGGCCTTGGTATTGAGGGTATTTTGGATGGTAGTGAGGTCACTACTCAGGTTTGTGACTTTGCTCTGGGGAATATCTTTAAGACTACCATTTGGATTATGAGCCTGAGATAAATAGTCATTGAGGATATCTCCCCAATTGCCGTTGTCTCCTCCTGGTTGCGGTAGTCGTGCCATATCTTTGTTTAAAACCCTACAGTACTCTCACGTACATGTGTTATATAAGTGCTTATGCATTAGAGTATTAGAGATATAGGTTAGATTGTCAAGAGTAAGGGCTGCTGTTTTAGGCGAATAACAGCGTAAAGTCGTTATAGCGATTTTCTTTCGCCGAAAACAAGCATTGCTCGAAACGCACAAGGTTTAGAAGGTTGGGGGACATACCGCAGGATTACTTCTTAGGGCACTCGTTTGGAGTTAGGGGAGCGCCATTTGCAGAATCCAGGGCAGTACGCACGCGGACATACGCGCTAGTACAATAAAATAGCCTACAAAAAGGCCTATCTTAAACTAAGGATATACCAATCCCTCTATTCCTACTATACGCCACGCATTCCCATAAATAAATTGTCGTAGTATCGGGCGTAATCACTCACTATAATTTGTATAGGAAGGGAGGGAATAAACGTGAAGTGGAATAGTAACGTAACACAGGAGGTGTATTGGCAACAGATACATTGGCCCAGTAAGGTGGAGCCCGATGATGCTTTGCAACTGTTCCGGCATATCGCCGCTGACCACCGTAATCGGGTGGTCGTGTTTGAGGTTCGCAGTGGTACTGACGGTCTTGTCAATTTTTTGGTCGGATGTGCACGCGGATACATGCCGTATATAAAACAGCTTATTGAAAGCCATGTTGACGGGGCCTTTGTGACATCGCCAACCATCCGCCGCCGTCCCGTTACGACGGCGTATACGCTGAAGCTAACCACTAAGATGAGGCCACTGCGCGTGGCCCACTCCAAACTAACGGCGAAATCAATCCTGGCAGCCATCGCGGGGGTGAATCCCCCCGAGCACGCGACGCTGCAACTCGTACTGGGCGGCCGGGTTCGGCCTGTGGCCGTCCCGACCAGGACACAGGAAAGTGCCCTCATGCCTTGGTGGCAGCGAGTACTGTCGACGGATGGCGCGCTTCGGGTTGACCGCGAAAAACGAACGGCCTACCGGGTAAAGGTAGCGTCGCCTGGGTTTCGCTGCGCACTACGTATTGGGATCAGTACGCCGGATAAAGCCCGGCAGACTGATTTGTGTTTGGATCTCGTGGCAGGTGCCAGAACGGCTGAGACTCGCAGTGCCTATATGAGCGTTCGGCGACTGCTTCGGAACAACCGCTTCGATAGTCCGTGGCGGCTACCGTTCTTTAGCTCAATGCAGCTTAATATTAACGAACTACTGGGACTCGCGGCCTGGCCGCTTGGCAGTGACACGATGCCGGGGCTTAATCGGCGTGGGTTTCGCCTGTTGTATGCCGACCAGACGATCGAATCCTCGACGCGGATTATTGCCCGCTCCACCGCACCGGGCGATAAGCGCCTCCTCGGGCTGAACATCGAAGATGCCCTGCACCACCTCCATGTACTGGGCCCGACTGGTGTGGGCAAAAGCACGCTGCTACTTAACCTCGCCTGCCAGGACATGACAGCCGGACACGGTGTGGTAGTGATTGACCCGAAGGGTGATCTGGTAAAAGATCTGCTCCGCCGCATTCCTGAGGAGCGCCGGGACGATGTTATTGTGCTCGATCCCGCTGATATGACGGCACCAGTCGGTTTGAATCCGCTGCGGGGGACGACAGCTGATGAGAAAGCGGATGTTATTGCCGATCACCTCCTGGCTGTATTCCATGGCTTATATAAGGATGCTTGGGGGCCGCGGACGCAGGATATTCTGCACGCCAGTTTACTGACACTTGCCCTGCAGGAGAATAGTAGCTTAGTGATGCTGCCAGCGCTTCTCACCGACCCCTATTTTCGTCGCAGTTTTGTCGACGAGCTGCATGACCCAATCGCTCTCGAACCATTCTGGCGCTGGTACGAACAGTTGTCACCAGGCGAGCAGCAACAAGCCATTGCTCCGGTCATGAATAAGCTCCGGGCTTTTCTGCTGCGGCCCCAAGTGCGGGGCGTGATTGGACAGGTACAGCCTCGTTTTACACTTGACGACGTGTTTAACGGCCAGAAAATACTGCTCGTCTCCCTGGCTAAAGGGCTCATCGGCAGCGAGGCAGCGGCCTTACTTGGGTCACTGGTCGTGGCTCAGATTCGTCAAGCGACCCTGGCGCGAGCAGCTCTGCCGAGCGAAGCTCGACGTCCTATCACGGTTTTTATTGATGAGTTCCAAGATTATATGCACTTGCCGGATGATCTAGCCGATGTATTAGCCCAAGCTCGTGGACTTGGCGTAGCGATGACCTTAGCCCACCAGCACCTTGACCAACTGACACCTGCCATGCGGATGGCTGTGCTGGCGAACGCTCGCTCACGGGTGTGTTTCCAGCTGTCGGCAGCCGATGCCAGCGTCATCGCTCATACCAGTGACTTACTGCAACCAGAAGATTTTATAAAGCTGGGCCGCTATGAGGTCTACGCCAGTTTGGTCGGCCACGGTCAAGTCAGGCCATTTGCATCTGGCAAAACTCTGGCCTCGTCACCAGTTCTGGGAAGTCACCGACACTTACGCCGCGTGAGCCGGGAGCGCTACGGACAATCCATGGCAGACAGTGAGCTGCATCTCCTCGAACAGATACAGCCACAGCCAACCTATGAGCTACTCGGGCGTCGCTTACGTTCGACGAAGGAGGCAGCATGAATTATGGTGTCATGAGTCGAACGGCGGCCTCCCTTTCTGCACGCGATCAGGCGATACTGAGGCGACTGGCCGAGCACCGCTACCTCACCTCTCGGCAGATTGAGCGCTTCTTCTTTACTCGCCACCATAGCCCAGCCTCGGCCGCACGGTCGTGTCGCCGCGTCCTGGCACGTTTATATGAGCAGCATCTCGTGACGCGCCTGTCTGTCCGGGCTATTGGCGGCTGGGCGGCGGGCTCAACTGGCTATACCTACCGTCTGGCCCGATCTGGCTACGAAGCCCTGACACTGCGACCCACAAGTACCGTCATTCGCTCGCCGCTGTTTTTAGAACATACCTTAGCGATTGCCGATGTCAGGTTGGCACTGGAACAGCTGGCTCGGGCGCAGCGGCTCCAGCTGGTGGACGTCAATACAGAACCGAATAACTGGGTACACTACGGCAGTTTTGGCGGGCGCGAAGTCTTGAAGCCTGATCTGTTTGTGGTGACTGCTACCTCACCCGAGAGTGATTATGAGGACACCTGGTTTATTGAGCTTGATCGAGCCACCAGCAGCCTGAACGCCGTCCTCCAGAAATGCCGACAATACATTTCGTATCGCTTGAGCAGCGAGGCTCGGGCTCGTCCTGGTGGTTTTCCAATTGTTGTCTGGCTGGTGCCAACGAGACGCAGACAGCGTGAAGTGCAACAGATAACCCGAACGTTGCCCCTGTCTCAGCGCGATATTTTTCGAGTTGTACTGAGGCGACAGTTCGCGGCCTACCTGTGTGCGTACTATTCTCTCGGACAGGTTGCGCTGCAAGCTTCGAACCATCCGAGCATCGACTCGAATGGGACTTCGACTTTTCCTCTCGGAAAGATCAAAGTGGCGGCATAAGCCCCTTAAGACTTGTCAGCTCCACATCATCATCAGGATCAACTTTACTCCAAATTTTCTCTGTCGGTTTTTCTGCTTCATAGAGTAACTGTTTCGTTGTGGTTGCAAAGATAAGCTCATCATCCCACGCGTCGTTGAGGATCCGTTTCATCTGGCGGTTGAGCTTGGTTTGGGCTTTCTTGTCTTCGCAGACAGCCAGTATGGCTGGAAACGGGATATCATCGTACCATTCACCCTCTTCCTTAAACTTTATATAGTTCTGGGTTTTTCTCACCGTTACAAAGAACGGTTTCGCACCATCCCAAATATCAACGAAACAGTGCTGTGTCGTGTTCTTTGTGGGATGGTACTGTAAGTATAGATCGGGTGTCCAGGTTGGATAGGTGCTGTGCTGTACCATATAGGTTTTAGTGAAGGGTTGGAGCTTCCTGGCTGCTTGGTCGCTGTAGAGAGCAATAAAGCGCTGAGCCGTCTCCCGAATAGCAGTACAGTGCCGTAAAAAGTCATCCGAGACCGTTCTGTTCTTGTACAGGCTTTTGGTTGTCTTCGGGTTGGTGGTACCTGGTTTGGCTGCTTCAAGGGCACGAGCACCCTTAGGAGTAATAAAGTATTCTGCAGGACGACCAGCCAGCTTGTAGGACTTGTTGTAGCGTTTACCAATAAGACCTTGAGCCTCAAGGATCTGTAGCTTAGCCTGGATGGCTTTATGACTGCTCTTCTGCAATGCCACCGCTAACTGTTTACTAGTGCAGAACCGGTACCAGTACAAGTAATGGAGGGTAGTAAGCTGTTGCGTGTTTAGGGGTCGACGGTAGGTAACACCGGACTGTCTTTTATGTGCTGCAACTTCACTTACTTCACTCATACTAACTTACCTGTATATATCACTACGCACTACTTCATTAAACTTACATCTAACTACATAATCTACTAACGCTAACAACATACCTAAAAACACAACTTACTAAACCAAGACATATATACCAACACATATTCATCTACTACTTATCTTACATCTTCTTCTCTATATTTATATATAAAGAGAGAGGAAAAAGGAAGACAGAATACCGAGAGTTTCACGAGATGAGATAGATTGGGTGTCGGTGGATAAGTTTAATGATATGTATTACGCATACAATGACTATATACTAATGGGGGTATTTATCAGCAATAGCCTATACTATCTCTTGCATAATAGAGATAATAATGCTATTATGTCTACTATGATAGATAGAACCATCGAGAAACAGATTACGGACAAGCTCGGTAAGGGTCGAGCCATTATTATTTACGGACCGCGCCGAGTTGGTAAGACGACGCTGGCCAGGAAGTTCTTGGCGAGCAAGCCGGAGGAGGGTTTGTATCTGAACTGCGATGAGCTGACCACTCAGGAAGCACTGAAGCCGGTTAGTCTGGCAGCGCTAGAACGAGTAATCGGCAAAGCACGGCGGATCGTGATTGACGAGGCTCAGCGGGTAGAAAATATTGGGCTGACCATTAAACTGCTGGTGGATGCTCATCCAGAACTGGATATTATTGCCACCGGATCGTCGTCGTTTGATCTGGCTAATAAAGTCAAGGAACCGCTGACGGGGCGTGCTTACGAATTCTTCCTCTATCCGCTCTCTGTCGCGGAGTTACAGCAGCACTTCGGCTACACGAATCTGCAAGTAGCCACGCTCTACGAGCGTCTGTTACGGTTTGGCAGTTACCCGGGGATTGTTCTCGAGGATGAGAAGCAAGCGGGCGAAGACATTGCCGCCATTGCCGATAAATATGTATACAAAGACAGCCTGGAACTCGTCGAACTACGCCAGCGCCAATTATTACCGAGGCTCTTGCAGGCACTCGCTCTGCAAATCGGACAGGAGGTATCGTATAACGAACTCGCCACAATGTTCGGCGTGCGGTTGGAGACCATAGAACGGTACGTGACGTTGCTTGAGCAGGCCTTTATCGTATACCGACTATCGGCCTTAACGGGCAATCAGCGGGGCGCGCTGAGCAGCCGCAAACGCAAAGTCTACTTTTATGATCTGGGAGTGAGGAACGCCCTTTTGCAGAGCCTGCAGCCACTCAATCTACGCGCCGATATCGGTGGCCTCTGGGAGAACTTTTGTATGAATGAGCGTATGAAGTACTGGCAAGCTCAGTCTGAGAGCGTTCAGCGGTATTATTGGCGTGCGCCGATTAGCGGCGGCGGAGAGATTGATTTGGTCGAGGCGCAACATGACACCTATACGGCTTATGAGTTCAAATGGAACAAGAAAACGGTGGCTATGCCGAAATATTTTTATGACGTGTACCATACGTCTGATTTACGGGTCATACACAAAGATACACTTGCCGAGTGGTTAAGCGAATCGTAGCTACTTACGCGGTGGGTTGACCGGAAAGGTAATCAATCTCTTTGATGATATCAAGCAGCGCTTGAGCGCGGCGGGTTTCGTCGGCGATGTTTTTGGCAGCCTCATTTGCTGGGGCGATAAGGGCTTTGTCGTCGGTGGAGCGAAGCAATAAGAGATAGGTATCGAACTTCTCTTCAGGGGCAAGGGTCAGTTTATCAACCAGGGGACGCAGGGCGACAATGGCATCTTTTTTGATGCTCTCCAGATCACTACTACCAGTAGGCGACATATCTGGAGCAGGTGGCGTATAGCTGGTTTCTACAGGAGGGACACTAGGCTCCTCAACAACGGGCGTTGTTTCATCTGCCTGCGGTACTGGGTCGGGCAGGGGGGTCGTGACAATTGGCTCGTCAGCAACCAGGGGTGTGTTATCGGCCTGTGCACTGACGCCAGCTAAGACCTTGGCCAGTTCTTGGTCGTCGTTTGATGATTCTTGGTTTGTTGGTTGAATGTCTACCACGGTGCCCACCTCTAGAAATATTACTTATGCTTGTTCTTTAAAATTATAGTATCATAGTAACAGTAAAGCTCGCAAGGAAACGAGGAGTGGGGGAGCATGTTAGACGATAAAAATGTACTAAACCAGCGCGACAGCGAGCATACGCTCGAGGCGACCGCTCATCAGTTTGAGCAAGCGCAGCTCCCTGTAGAAGTATTATCGCCTGATCACGACGGCCGGGAAATCACCAAAGTGGTGGTAGCTGGTATGGGCGGCTCAGCCTTGGCAGCATTGCTGGCTAAGACCTGGCTCAACAGCGAGCTTATGGTACCGCTCGAAATCGTGCGCAGCTATAGTTTGCCAAGTTATGTCGACTATAACACGCTGGTGATCGCCAGTAGTTGCTCGGGTAATACCGAAGAAACGCTGGCCTGCTTTGAGGATGCCCGAAAAAGGTTTGCACAAGTCGCCGTGATTGCGGGTGGCGGTGAGCTCATCAAGTTAGCCGAAGAAGATACGATCGCCCGCGTGGTCCTGCCCAAGCTGGCAGTCCAGCCTCGCATGCTGACCATAGCGCAGCTCCGTGCTCTGACAGCCCTCCTCGCTCACTTCGGCATTGTGAATTACGACCGCTTTGGCGAGATTGCCGAAACCGCCAGTTGGCTGGCTCAAGAGTCAAAAACGTGGGAAAGTACGGCTACAACAGATAGAAACTACGCCAAACAAATCGCGCTGTTTACGGTCGGTAAGACCCCGGTTTTTTACGGTGGACCGCTGATGAAATCGGCCGCCTACAAGTGGAAAATTAGCTGGAACGAGAACGCCAAGAATGTCGCTTTTTGGAATGAATATCCCGAATTTAATCACAATGAGTTTGTCGGCTGGAGTTCACATCCGGTCGAAAAACCATTTGCGGTGTTTGATATTACGAGCGAGCTGGAGCATCCGCAGGTCCTCAAACGGATGGAGGTCAGTGATCGCCTCCTGAGTGGGAAACGACCTAAAGCTCAGCCTATCCGCGTGAAGGGCGATACGCTGCTCAAACAGCTGCTGTGGGCGAACATCTTGGCCGATTTCGCAAGTATTTATACCGGTATTTTAAATAATGTTGATCCAGGACCAGTTGAGCTGGCGAATAAGCTCAAGCACGAACTGAGTCAGTAAGACCGCGCGGTAGGCGGTTTGGGAAAAGATATTTTGCTTGGCGGAACTGGGTTAGTTAATCCATGTTGCCCATGTCTGGCTTGCGGTATCGAAACCAGTTTCTCGCCAGTCAGAGGAAGCCATACCTGCGTCAATACATGAGCTAGCTCCTCCATATACGGCAGTATAGTTTTTCACGCCTGATCCGGAACGGTATGTATAACTATGGCCAGCTTTACTCTGAGCGGTAATCGCAAATAGGGTTCCAGTGGAGTTGACACAGTAGTATAAATTATTGAAACTGGGGTTATACGCCGACTTAGTTATCTTGATTCCGAAACTTGCTGCGGGTAGCAAAGGATAACTCCCGTTGAGCACACCTTGCTGCTCAATAATAGCACCGAAATTGCGCAGATCACTTTGTACGGCCGCATCACTTGCGCGTCCCTGTATGCCGTTATATACCACAATCGTAATAGCGGCCAAAATCCCAATCACCACAATCACAATTAGAAGTTCAACAATCGTGAAACCGCTTTTGGTTTTTATCATGTCCTCATTGTACTGATAGGTGGGGCAAACAACAAGGTGCTCTAGCGGTACTGGCGCAGGGATTCGATCGGGTCTTTACGGGCAGCCTTAATGGCCGGGTAGATACCAAACACCATCCCGACGATAAGCGAGAGGCCCGCGGCGACACCGGCGATGGACCAGGTGAATACCGGGTCGAACGTCAGGAAGGTGCTGATGATAAAGGCGATGATATAGCCTAGCACGTACCCGGCGAGTCCGCCCACGAGGCTCATGATGAGCGACTCGATCAGGAATTGCCAAATAATATGGGCATTGGAGGCGCCAACCGCTTTTCTGAGGCCAATCTCCCGGGTGCGCTCGGCAACGCTCACCAGCATAATATTCATAATGCCGATACCGCCGACGAGCAGGGAAATGCTGGCAATGGCTGCCGACGCACCCTGGATCGCCTTAAAGAGATGGTTTGTTGGTTGGGCGATGTCCCGGCCGGAGATGATGGTGTAATCTTTATCTCCCTGGTGAGAGCGGGAAAGTTGCGTATCGATGGTGCGAATAACGGTTGCCAGATCTTTTGCGCTCCGAGCCTGGAGGTTGATCTGCTGCAGCGGGGCACCGCTACCGGCCATTTTTTTGCCCATCTCGAGGTGAATAATGGCGGCCCGGTCAAAATCGACGCCGCTGAAGTTGATAGGATCATTAAAGCGTTTGAGCACGCCGATCACTGTAAAACGCTGCTTCTTGACGGTAAAGGTTTGCCCGACCGATTGATCGGTACCAAATAGATCCACAGACAGCTGTTCACCGATCACGGCGGTTTGCTGATTTGTGACCTCATCGAGGAATTGACCGTCGCGCACGTCTAGCTTCGCGATTGAGGCCAGCGACGGGGTAGTGGCAATAACAGCAGTGTCGCGTGGTTTTATCGAGTCTTTTGAGGGCGTGCCGCCTATCAGCATAATGGGCGCGCTGTGTTGAAGGCCCGGTGTAGCTTCAATAGCCGCATAATCTGATTCGGTGAGGGTGCTGGGAGTAAGGATCTGTTGCCCGGTGAGGTCCCCTGATCCTGTCGCCTGAGGCCGGATAACGGCAATGTTACCATCAAGCGCCGAAATTTGCTTGCCGATAATACCAGTCACCCCGGCACCCAGGGCCAGCACGGTGGTGACGCTGGCCACGCCGATGGTAATACCCAGGCAGGTCAGAAACGTCCGCAGCCGGTTGCTGTGGAGCGACTCGTAGGCGTTGGAAATATGGTCAGATAGCAGCAGGCGCATTATGATTTTTTCTCCCTTGGTGTTTTACCGAGCGGGATTTTTTCGGTGGTTGACTCGGCCGTAACGGGAATTTTGGTATCACTGGCGATTTTGCCATCGAGCATATGGATAACGCGACTGGCGTAGGTGGTCAGCTTGGGGTTATGGGTGACCATAATGATGGTATTGCCCCGCCGGTGCAGATCAGACAGCTCTTCCATGACGATATGGCTGGCCCGGCTGTCGAGGTTGCCGGTAGGCTCGTCGGCCAGAATGATGGAAGGGTTATTGACCAGTGCCCGGGCAATCGCGACCCGCTGGCTTTGCCCTCCGGAGAGCTGAGCGGGCATGTAATATTCGCGTTCCTGCAAATGAAAGTTCTTCAGCACTCGGCTGGCTTCTTTGAGCCGTTTCATCTTGCGCATGCCCTTGTAAGTGAGGGGCAGAGCCACATTTTCAATGACACTCAGGCGCGGGATGAGGTTGAAATTTTGAAAGACGAAGCCAATTTGTTCGGAGCGAATGCGCGCATGATGAGCGGAGCTCAGCTCTTCAACAGGTTTGCCGTCAAGTAAGTAATCGCCATCAGTGGGACGATCCAGTAGCCCTAGGACATTGAGCAAGGTGGTTTTGCCGCAGCCACTTGGCCCCATGATAGCGATAAATTCACCTTTTTCGATCACCAAATTGACGCCATCGAGGGCATAGTGCTCGGCATTGCCGATGCCGTAGCGCTTTTTGAGCTCTTTGAGCTTGATGACGACTGGTTTGGTGTGTTTTTTTGCCATTGCATTTATTATGGCCTCTTTAATGCTAGGGGGCAACCGTCCGTGTGGCGTGTTTTATACAACTGGTGTTTGGAGTAGGGTTAACCGAGTACACTGTGCTGTTGTAGGTGATATAGTCAACTCCTGCCTATGGAGCGGATCAGTTCGGGTTGCTGTTGTGCTCGAAGTTGTCGACCTTGGCGTTGA
>Ga0172380_10009058_pt1 | contig 10696 bp, 10 predicted proteins | sample Leawe162metaG_FD_119747 | JGI IMG/M metagenome (GOLD analysis project Ga0172380, IMG submission 119747) | Leachate microbial communities from a municipal landfill in Southern Ontario, Canada - Leachate well 162 metaG | ecosystem: Engineered > Solid waste > Landfill > Unclassified | place...
ATTCAGCGCATGCAGATGCAGCACCCAGCGTTCACGATCTACGTCAATGGATACCGTGCCCGGTGTCAACGATACGATGCTGCCCAACACTGTCGCGGCGAACGGGTCGCGCAGGTCGAGCGGCACTTCGATGAAGGCGGGATGCAGCTTTGCCGCTGGTCCGACCACGAGCCGCGCCACCGCCCAGTTGGCGAGCAGAATATCCCAGACGATGTACACCGCAAACTTGACGGCCAAGGCCGGACGTGAGAGTCGCGGCGCATCAGGCCAGAACGGCGCCGCGATGTGCGGAAGCAGCAACGCCAGCAACACGCCAAGCAACAGGGTGCCAGCTGAGGCGGCATTGGTCAGTGCCGTCCACAACAGGAACAGTGCGAGTGACAGCGCGGGGCGCGGGAGCAGGCGCTGCATCATATTGCAACCCGATCCGCAAAAAGTGGTTGAGTCGCGTTCATGGGCGCTGCTCCCGTTTAATTTCTTTTGTGCCAAGCACCGCAGAGACATACGCTTGCGAATCGTGTAACTGCGCGGCGGTGCGCGATGCGTAATCCGACACCGGTTGCGCGAACAATGTGAGCAACAGTGCAGGCGACACCAGAAGGGCAACAGCGCTGGCGCGGCGCCAGCCGACGCGATGGGCTCCGGCTGGCGGATGATCCGGACTGCGCTCCCAGAACAGCCGCCCGCCATTCTTGGCCAGCGCCAGCATCAGCAACAGACCGGCAAACAGCAATACCGACCAGATTGCCGCTGCCGGTGCACTGTCGCGCACGGCCTGCAGCAGCATCAGTTTGCCGAGGAAACCCGCGAACGGCGGCAATCCGACCGCGCTGGCGGCAGCCAACAGGAAGGCCAGTGCCAGCCAGGGCGCATGCAGGCGCGGCCCGCTCTGGAACAGGTCGGACAGTTCACCGCGCCGCTCGGCGACCAGCGCCGCCAGCAGGAATAGCGCAGCGGCGACAAAGGTGGATTGCATCAGGTAATACAGTGCCGCCGCCGTTACCATCGCCTGCGGCAAGGCGGGAACGAGCAGCAGTGTGCCGGCGGAAGCCAGTACCAGCCAAGCGGTGAGGTCGCGCAGACGCGGCGCGGCGAGTGCGCCTGCTGCTGCGAACAGCACCGTCGCCAGCGCCAGCGGGACTAACCAGCCGTCGAGCAGATCCGCTGTAGCGGTCGCCGGTGCAAACGCGATGACCTGCACGCGCAGGATGCTCACGATGCCGACTTTGGTCATGATGACGAACAGCGCGGCGACCGGCGCACCGGCGGCGGCATAGGCGTGCGGCAGCCAGAACGACAGCGGCAGCAAGGCCGCCTTTAATGCAAATACTGCGACCAACAGTATGCAAGCCAGCCGCGCCAGCGCGATGTCGATGTCGGGAGATTGCAGGCGCTGGGCGACATCGGCCAGATTCAGCGTGCCCAGCGTGCCGTACAGCATGCCCAATGCGATCAGGAACAGCGCCGATCCCGCCAAATTCAGTGCCACATAGGCCAGTCCGGAGCGGGTGCGCGCCATACCGCCGCCATGTGCCAGCAGTGCGTAGGATGCGAGCAGCATCACCTCGAAGAATACGAACAGGTTGAACAGGTCGCCGGTCAGGAACGCGCCCTGCAAGCCGACCACTTGTAACTGGAACAAGGGATGGAAATGGCGACCGCGCTCATCAAAGCCGTCGCTCGCATACAGCAAGGCCGCGCCAGACAGCAACGCGGTGAGCAGTACCATCATCGCGGCCAGCCGGTCCAGCGCCAGCACGATGCCGAACGGGGCCGCCCAGTTGCCCAGCGCATAGACCTGTACGCTGCCCGTATCAGCCAGTTGCACCAGCCAGCACGCCGCCGCCGCGCCAAGCAATACGCTTATCAGTCCGATGCTGCGCTGCGCGGCAATACCGTAACCCTTCGCCGCCAATTGCAGCAGCGCGGCGGCGAAGGGGATCAGGATGGGCAGGATGGTGGCGTGCTGGGTCATGATGAGTTCGTTGGTGTTGTGGGCCGGGCTCCAGTCCGACATTTTTGGCCCGACACAAATCCTTGTTGAGTTGGAGCCCGACCTGCAGTGGAAAAACGGTTTTTGCTTTTCATGTTTTTTCCTTCGCATCCACGCTGTCGTCACCCGACTCCGCCAGCGCGCGCAGCGCCAGCATCACCAGGTAGGCGGTCATGCCGAAGCCGATGACAATGGCGGTCAATACCAGCGCCTGCGGCAGCGGGTCGGTGTACAACGCGCCGTCGCGGATCAGTGGCGGCGCATCCATGCGCAATCGCCCGCTGGCGAACAAAAAAAGGTTCACCGCGTAGGACAGCAGCGTCAGTCCCAGCACCAGCGAGAAGGTGCGCGGGCGCAGCATCAGGAAGATGCCGCAGGCGGTGAGGATGCCGATGGCGGCGGAGAAGAGGGCTTCCATCAGTTGTGCTCCTGTGCGACAGACAATTTTCCCAATTCGGCCAGCACCATTAACACCACGCTGACCACTACCAGATACACACCGAGGTCAAAGATAAGCGCCGAGGCAAGTTCGATTTCACCGATCAGCGGCAAGGTAATGTGGCCGTGCGCTGTGGTGAGGAAGGGGGCGCCGAGCAGCCAGCTTGCCGCGCCGATGCCGGCGGCGGCGGCGAGACCGGCGGCGAGGAACAAGGGCAGCCTCTGCGGCAGCCGTGCGCTGGCGAAACCGATACCGCTGGCGAGGTATTGCAGGATCAGCGCCACGCCGGTGACCAGGCCGGCGACGAAGCCGCCGCCCGGCAGATTGTGGCCGCGCAGGAAAATATAGACCGACACCATCAATGCCAGCGGCAGCAGCGGGCGCATCAGCATCTCCAGGAACAGTGGATGGCGCTCGGCGGCCCATGCGCGGCCTTCTCCATCGTGTGTCGGTGCTTTAAGGATGAGCTGATCCAGCAATGCATGCGCGGCCAGGCCAACCATGGCCAGCACGGTGATCTCGCCCAGTGTGTCGAAACCGCGAAAATCCACCAGGATGACGTTCACGACATTGCTGCCGCCGCCGCCCGGAACAGACTGCGCAAGATAGAAGCCCGAGATGGTGTCGAATGGCGAGGTCAGCATGGCCCAGGTCGCCGCGCCCAGACCGGTTCCGGCGGCGATGGCCAGTAGCGCGTCACGCGCGCGTCGCGGCATGCTGTCTTCGACAGGCGAGGTCGGCGGCAGATAATAAAGTGCCAGCAGCAACAGCACGATGCTGACCACTTCGACGACGAGTTGAGTCAGCGCCAGATCGGGTGCCGAGAAGCGCACGAAGATTAGCGCCACGATCAGGCCGATCACGCTGGTGAACACGACGGCGGTGAGGCGATTTCGGTGCAGCCGCACCACACCGGTCGCGGCCAGCGCCAGCATGCACAGCGCGACGATGCTGGCGGCATCGGCCGGTTGCGCCACGACAGGCGATGGGGCGGCGGTCGCCGACCACCAGGTCCAGCCGCCCAGTGTCAGCACGAAAGTGATGAACAGCGCGAGGTAACGTTGCAGCGACTCATTATCCATCCAGGCGACCAACCCGCGCGCGAAGGTCACCAGACTTTCATAGACGCGCTCGAACACGATACTGGCGTGGATGGAGGGCAGGCGGTCATACAGTGCATACAGCGGCTTGCGCAGGGAATACAGCGTGATGCCGCCGCCCATCGCGAGCAGACTCATCATGAATGGCGCGTTGAAGCCGTGCCAGACGGCCAGGTGGAAATCGGGCAAAGGTTGTTGCAGTACCGCACCGGCGGCCACATTCAGGACGGGCGCGATGCTCCACTGCGGAAAGATACCGACCAGCAGACACATCGCCACCAGCACCTCTACCGGCGCCCGCATCCAGCGCGGCGGTTCGTGCGGCTTGCGTGGCAGGTTGACCGGAACGCCGTTGAAGAACACGTCGTGGATGAAACGCGATGAATAGGCCACGGCGAGTATGCCGGCCAGCGTGGCGAAGGCGGGCAGCAGCCAGCTCATCTCGTCGAACACCGGATGTCCGACCGTTTCGGCGAAGAACATCTCCTTGCTGAGGAAGCCGTTGAGCAGCGGCACGCCCGCCATCGAGCCGGCGGCTACGATGGCCAGCGTGGCGGTGATGGGCATGAACTTGAACAGGCCGTTGACGCGGCGCATGTCGCGCGTGCCGCACTCGTGGTCGACGATGCCGGCCGCCATGAACAGCGAGGCTTTGAAGATCGCGTGATTGATGATGTGGAACACGGCGGCCACCACCGACAACGGTGTATCGAGGCCGAATAGCAGAGTGATCAGGCCGAGGTGGCTGATGGTGGAATAGGCCAGCAGCCCCTTGAAGTCATAGCGGTAGAAAGCAAGGTAGGCGGCGTACACCAGAGTGAGTGCACCGGTGCCGCTGACCAACCAGAACCACAGCTCGCTGCCGGCCAGTGCCGGATACAGGCGCGCCAGCAGGAACACGCCCGCTTTCACCATGGTCGCCGAATGCAGATAGGCCGACACCGGGGTGGGCGCCGCCATTGCCAGCGGCAGCCAGAAGTGGAACGGGAACTGTGCCGACTTGGTGAATACACCGAGCAGCACCAGGATCAGCATGACCTCGTACAGCGCATGCGCGTGAATTTGCGCACCCGCCGCCAGCACCACCGACAACTCGAAGCTACCGGCGATATGGCCGAGTAGCAGCACTCCGGCGAACAGCGCCAGCCCGCCACCGCCAGTGACTGCCAGTGCAATGCGCGCGGCGAGGCGTGATTCGTAACTCTCGCGCTTGTAAGAGATGAGCAGGAAGGAGGCGAGGCTGGTCATCTCCCAGAACACCACCAGCAACAAAAGATTCTCCGACAAAACCACACCCAGCATGGATGCCATGAACAGCAACAGCAGGGTGTAGAAGCGCCCGAGCTTGTCGTGCGTGTCGAGATAGTAATAGGCGTACAGCGTGACCAGCAGGCCGATGCCGAGGATCAGCAGGCAGAACATCAGCCCCAAACCGTCGAGCCGGAATGACAGTGCCAGCCCCCAGTCCGGCAGCCAGCTGAAACTTGCCAACAGTGTTTCTCCACCCATCACCGGCGCAACGAGCGGTGCCAGCAGCAGCAGACATCCTGCCATCACCAGTGCCGTGCCCAGCGCTGCATAGCCGCGCCCGTAGCGTTGCAGCAACAAGGGCAACGGGCTGGCGCACAGTGCGAGCAGAACGATGAAAGTCAGTGATGATTCGGCGTGCATGAACGATATCTTACCCAAGCCTTAAGAACGGTGGGACCGAATCGCCCTTCCACAGAAGGCAATGGGTGATCAGGCTGATGGCTATTCACGCTCGGTCTGACAATCGGCGCAGAACGGCACCTCCGGATCGGCCTGCAGACGCGGTATGGCGATGTCGCTGCCACACTGACAGCAGATGCCGTAGCTGCCGCTCTCCAGTCGTTTGCGTGCCGCCAGCAGTTGCGTTTGGCGGCGCTGCAGGGCGGTGCGCTGGCTGGATGCCATCGCCTGTTGCTGCATGGCATCCATGCGCGACAAACGACCAACACTGGATTGGTCCAGCATCACCGTGCCGGCGTTGGCATTGGCGGTGGTCAGGGCGTGTTCAATCCCGGCCAGATGTGATGTAATCAATTCACGAAATTGCACTGTCTGCGGTGGCATCATGGCATTCTAACGCAGCAGCAGAACAGGAATATTGACCGAAGCCAGCAGAGTGTTGGTCTTGCAGCCAAAGAGCATGCTGCGCAACGGCGAGTGGGTGTAAGCACCCATAATCAACAGGTCGATGTTCTGTTCTTGGATGGTTTGGGCGACGATGGTCAGTGGGTCGCCGGGAATCAGCAGGAATGTTACCTGGAAACCGGCTGTCTCCAGGGTCGTTCTGGCCCAATCGATCTGCTTCATGTCAGCCCGGCCATCCTTGCCCGAGATCAGCAGATAGATCGGCAATCCATGCAATAACGGGCTGCCAACCAGCCATTCGATGCCCTTGCGTGCCAGAGCGTCGCCGCCGAATGCGAACAACACACGGGTGGGCTCGGTAAAGCCTTCGGTTACGGAAAGGATGGGTTTGTGCAGCGCGCGTACCACACGCTCCACGTTGCGGCCAATCTTGCGCGGGCTTCCTTCGGATGATTCGCCGCGACGCCCCCAAACGAACAGATCCACCCCGGATTCCTGCGCCACCAGCGTTTCTTCAAAGTCACCGTGGCGCTGCTTCATGTCGGGTGCTGTCACCCCCGCATCAAGGGCGCGTTCGTACAAGCGGTTGAGGGCGAGGCGTCCTTTTTCATGGGCGGCCTTGGCCTGTGCGGCATCTTCTTCACTCAACTTGGTCAACAGGGTTTCGTGCGAGTTGATACCGATTGCGCCGCTGTGGTCGGCACCGGAACCGATTTCGTGATGTGCTGCGATCACATGCAGGAATTTCAGCGGCGTCCCCATGCGCTTGGCGGCCCAGATCGCATAATCCGCCACATGATCGGTGAAGTGAGAATGATCCACGCATGCCAGAACTTTGTTTTCGGTTTTCATGGCGTATCTCTTCTCAATGGCCCATCAGAATATCTTCGGCGCCGTCTTTGTCGTGCACGGCAAATTTGTCCACCATGGTGGCGCTGGCTTCGTTCAGGCCGACTACTTCGACTTCTGTTCCCTCGCGGCGGAACTTGATCACCGCTTTGTCCAGCGCGCTGATCGCTGTCACATCCCAGAAGTGGGCGCGGCTCACATCGATGCGGACCTTCTCGATCACCTCTTTGTAATCGAAGGAAGCCACGAAGCGGTCGGCGGAGGCGAAGAACACCTGACCGATCACCTGATAGCCGCGCACGCGACCTTCGTCGTCGATCTTCGATACCACGCGCATGATCATGCCGACCTGATGCGCGAAGAAGAAACCGGACAGCAGTACGCCGACCAGCACGCCCTGCGCAAGATCGTGCGTGGCCACCACCACCGCCACAGTGGACAGCATCACCACGCTGTAGCTTTTTGGATGGGTGCGCAAATCACGGATAGATACCCAGCTAAAGGTCCCGATGGATACCATGACCATCACCGCGACCAGTGCCGCCATCGGAATCTGTGATACCCAATCGCCGAGAAAAACCACCATCAACAGCAGGAACACGCCCGCCGCCAGCGTTGAAAGCCGCCCGCGCCCGCCGGACTTTATGTTGATCACCGATTGGCCGATCATGGCGCAACCCGCCATGCCGCCAATACAGCCGGAAGCGATGTTGGCGATGCCCTGACCGACGCATTCGCGGTTCTTGTTGCTGTTCGAGTCGGTTAAATCATCGATGATGGAAGCTGTCATCATGGACTCCAGCAAGCCCACCACCGCCAGCGTGAGCGAGATCGGGAAGATAATTTTCAGTGTCTCCAGATTCAGCGGTATGTCCGGCAACAGGAACACCGGCAAGCTGTCCGGCAACTGCCCCATGTCGCCCACGGTGCGGATGTCGATGCCGAAGTGGATGGCGATGGCAGTCAGCACGACGATGGCGACCAGTGGCGACGGTACGGCTTTGGTGAGATAGGGGAGCAGGTAGATGATGCCCAGGCCGACGATCACCATCCAGTAGACCGCCATGGGCACGCCGATTAGTTCCGGCAGTTGCGCCATGAAGATCAGGATGGCCAGCGCATTGACGAAGCCGATGACCACTGCGCGGCCGACAAAGCGCATCAGCGAACCGAGCCGCAACCAGCCCGCGACGATCTGTAACACGCCGGTCAAGATGGTGGCCGAGAGCAGGTACTGCAGGCCGTGATCCTTGACCAGTGTCACCATCAGCAGCGCCATGGCGCCGGTGGCGGCGGAGATCATGCCGGGGCGGCCGCCGCTAAAGGCGACCACCGTGGCGATACAAAAGGAAGCATACAGGCCGATCTTGGGATCGACGCCTGCGATGACGGAGAAAGCAATCGCTTCGGGGATCAGAGCCAGTGCGACCACAAGACCGGCGAGCAGATCGTTGCGGATATTGGAGAACCAGTCTTGACGTATCGATTCCATATTGTTTATTCCATTGCATGTGACGACCCTGAAGAAGGTCGGAGAGAACACCGGGTTGCAGAATTTCAATCGCGCTGCCGGTACAACGAGGCAGGGGTATGACGCGGTAGGCTGAAGGGCTTGCGGAAGTTTAAAGCCGGCGCGTTACATTATAAGTGAAGCGCATGATTGCTACAACGCACCGGGCGGGATGCAGCGATTGGCGACATCAATCATCCTCATGCACAATGTGCCTCCTTTGCCAGATGTGGGGTGTGGTCGATGAACGTCGGATTCAGCAGCGATGCTGTCGTTCCGTCACGCAATCGAGTAACGACATGAATGCGATTTCTTTTTCCTGTGTCCTGCGTGCGTGGAACGCGCACGAAAGCGAGCTGCGCAATTACCTCCGGCATCGTGCCGGAGATGCACATCTGGCCGACGACTTGTTGCAGGAAGTGTTCGTCAAGGCAATGCAACAGGGTCAACATTTCTGTGCGCTGGATAATTCCCGCGCCTGGCTGTTTCAGGTGGCACGCAACGCACTGGTGGATTATCAACGCCTGCATCACGAGACGACCGAAGTCGCGGAGGATATTCCGCAACCGGAAACCGCTCATGAGCCGATACAGGCGCTGGGTGCCTGCATCGTGCGGGTGCTGACCGAGCTTGCGCCGGAAGATCGCGACCTCATCGAACAGTGCGATCTGGAAGGCGTGAAGCAAAAAGATTACGCAGCCGCACACGGGCTTTCCCTCGCTGCCGTCAAATCACGGTTGTTGCGCGCGCGGATGCGGATGCACGCGCGCATGAGCGCCGCATGCCAGGTGAGTTTCGATGAAGAGGGGCGGGTGGCGGGCCACGTTCAGCGCCGGTAAGCCGGGTTTCAACCCGATAGGGCAAACTGGAACCCGGCCCATAAAACTCCGGCCCGTAAAACTTCCTGCATCCTTTTTCGTTTTCGTTCGTCTCCACAGCACACAAGACATTAGCGCCTATATGGAGTCAACCCAACATGAACACGAGCATATTGAATTTCCCGCGTAGTAACCCTCGCATCTTTCTGCTGCTTTCCGCCATCGTCTGGTTCGTGCTCTACAAATCACTGGAGCCGCTGTCACACATCCTGGTGGGCGTGCTGCCGGTGGCTGCGGGCACGCATCTTTACGATGCGCTGCAATTCTTCTTCTACGACACGCCCAAGGTGTTACTGCTCCTCGCTGGGGTGGTGTTCGTGATGGGCATGGTCAATTCGTATTTCACCCCGGAGCGCACCCGCGCGCTGCTGTCCGGGCGGCATGAGGGTGTGGGCAATGTGATGGCGGCCTCGCTCGGCATTGTTACCCCGTTCTGCTCCTGCTCTGCCGTGCCGCTGTTCATCGGCTTCGTGCAGGCCGGCGTGCCGCTGGGCGTGACATTTTCTTTCCTCATCGCCGCGCCGATGGTGAACGAAATTGCGCTGGCGCTGCTGTTCGCCCTGTTCGGCTGGAAGATCGCCGCCTTGTATCTGGGTTTGGGGTTGTCCATTGCCATCGTCGCCGGATTTATCATCGGCAAACTGAAGATGGAACACCAACTGGAAGACTGGGTACAAAAGATGACCAAGGTGGAGGCCAGGGTCGGTGCGGATGAATTGAACCTGGCCGACCGGATTGACGCGGGGTTCAACTCGGTGAGCGAGATCGTCGGCCGTGTATGGCTCTATGTGTTGGCGGGTATCGCTATCGGCGCGGGTATCCACGGTTATGTGCCTGCCGACTTCATGGCCAGCTTTATGGGCAAGGAGGTGTGGTGGGCGGTGCCGGCTTCGGTGTTGATCGGCGTGCCGATGTACACCAATGCGGCGGGCATTATCCCCATTGTTGAAGCCTTGCTGGCCAAGGGTGCGGCGCTGGGCACTGTGCTGGCGTTCATGATGAGCGTGATCGCGCTGTCGCTGCCGGAAATGGTGATTTTGCGTAAAGTGCTCAAACCGGGATTGATCGCCACTTTCGTCGGTGTGGTGGCGACCGGTATCATGACCGTGGGTTATATCTTTAATCTGGTGGTGTAAATGGCATCTTGTGCTACACCGCCGATGGATACGCCCGTCGTCAGCCTGACACTGGTGGGTAGTGGCGAGCTGCTGTTGCGTATGGAAAAACGCCTGTCCTGTGCGGCGGGTGGGCTGGGCATCCGGCTCGATGTCGAGATACGCAAGGATGCCGGGGTATTGGGAATCCCCTTTGCGCAGACGCCCGCAGTGCTGCATGAAGGCAGAGTGATTTGCACCGGCCTGCCACGTACTGAGGAAATCGAAGTATGGCTGAAGAAATTGATTGCCATTAGGAGAATACAATGAAGACTATCAAAGTCCTCGGCACGGGTTGTGCCAACTGCAAGACCACACAAAAACTGATCGAAGAAATGGCCCAAGAAAAAGGCGTGGAGATTGAAGTGGAGAAGGTCGAAGACATCCAGACCATCATGGCCTACGGCGTGATGTCCACGCCCGGTGTGGTGGTGGACGGCAAGGTGGTGCATACCGGTGGTGTGCCGAGCCGAGACAAGATCGCAGGATGGCTGTGAGTATGACTGACAGTGCCGCCCCGGCTTTCCATGCGCGCCTCAAGGGTGCATTCGTCGGCATCATGCAATGGCAACAGCTCGATGCGCTGTGGGCGAAGGTCAAAACGGGCGAGTGGTATTTCTACCAGATCGGCGAGACATTGCCGCTTGTCCCTTTGTGC
>Ga0172380_10009059_pt1 | contig 10695 bp, 11 predicted proteins | sample Leawe162metaG_FD_119747 | JGI IMG/M metagenome (GOLD analysis project Ga0172380, IMG submission 119747) | Leachate microbial communities from a municipal landfill in Southern Ontario, Canada - Leachate well 162 metaG | ecosystem: Engineered > Solid waste > Landfill > Unclassified | place...
CCACAAGAGGTATTGAAGATTATGGAAACTATTGGCGAAGACCCAACTGATCTTGTTGCGTAATCATCTCTATAACAAAACACCCCGACATGTCGGGGTGTTTTGTTATATTTTCTTGATATTTTCGATGGCAATACTTTTCTCTCCGTTTCGTTCGGTGATTTTGCCCTGAATAGCAACGATTGTGTCAGCGAGTAGCATCTCTCTGTGTTGTTCGTAGAGCTTACTAAAGATAACTGCATCAATAGACCCTGTATAATCAGAAAGCTTGAGAAATGCCATACGGGAATTTGTCTTTGTTGTTACTTGTTTGATTTCATCAATAATCGCTGCGACGGTGACAAGCGCTCCAGCCCGTACAAGGGTCTTTGCTTTTTTGATTACGGTGCCTGATTTTTCTATCTTTTCTCGGTATGCATCAAGTGGGTGTCCTGAGATGTATAACCCGAGGAGTTCTTTTTCCCAGGTGAGACGTTCTGCCATTGTTGCTTCAGGTATATCTGCAAGGTTCAGTGTTATTTCGATACCACCAATCTCTCCAAAGAGTGAGACCTGAGAAGTGCTTCCTTTTGATTCTTTATTAAAAGCAATAAGTTTTTCAAGGTTGCCGATAATTTGAGCACGGTTTTCACCAAACCCATCCATCGCTCCTGATTTAGCAAGTGCTTCAACTGATTTTTTATTGAGATTTTTGTGTTGTATTCGACTAAAGAAATCAGCGAGGGTTTTAAAGGGGCCATTTTGTTTTCGTTCAGCGATTATTGCATCAGCAATATCTTGACCGAGATTTTTAATCGTATAGAGTCCAAAACGAATCGTACGACCCGTCTCTTTATCTGAACCAACAATAACCGTAAAGCCACCAAAACTTTCATTGATATGAGGAGGAAGGACACGGATATTCATCTTTTCACATTCATGGACGATTTCAGCAACCTTTTCAGTATCACCTGATTCAGCAGTGAGGATTGCAGTCATGTATTCAACGGGGAAATTTGCTTTCATGTATGCTGTCTGATAGGCGACACGACCATAACTCGCTGCGTGAGCCTTGTTGAACCCATACGCAGCAAATGGTTCGATCAATGCCCAAAATTCTTTTGCCATCTTTTCGGTCATACCATTTTTTACAAATCCCTCGAGAAGCTTTGTCTTCTGTGCTTCCATTTCTGATGCAATCTTTTTACCCATTGCTTTACGGAGTTTGTCGGCTTCGAGCCATGAATACCCTGCGAGTTTAATCGCAATCATCATCACGTCATCTTGGTATGTTACAACTCCAAACGATTGGTCGAGGATATCTTTGAGGCGAGGGTCAAGATATCGCACAAGCATCGGGTTGTGTTTACGTTTAATATATTCAGGGATTGATTCCATCGGTCCAGGGCGGTAGAGCGCAACCATGGCATTAATATCGTGAATTGTTGAGGCTTTGAGTTCCTTGAGATAGCGTGTCATACCAGAACCGTTGAGCTGGAAGAGTCCCATCGTTTCTCCACGAGCGAGCATTTCAAATGTTTTTCTATTTTTTAAATCAATACGGTCAAGGTCAACGACGACATTGTGAATACTCTTTACGAGACGGATTGCATCAGCCAGAATTGCGAGGTTTCGAATACCAAGAAAATCAAACTTTGGAAGTCCTGCGTCTTCAATACTATACATATCGTATTGCGTGATAATATTACCTCCCTTAGGGTCGTATTGGACAGGAGAGAATTCATAGAGTGGTCGTGGTGCGATAACAACACCAGCGGCGTGTACGGAGATGTGTCGTACACACCCTTCCATTTTCTTTGCAAGGTCGATAATCTTTTTTGTGTCAGGTTCTTTTTTGTATGCATCCGCGAGTTCGGGAACAATTTCCATTGCATGGTCTATCGTCATTGGGGCACCCTGTGAACCAAGAGGAATCATACTTGAAATACGGTCTCCAATAGCATATGGATATCCGAGTGCACGAGCGACATCTTTTACTGAACCTTTGGCCATCATGGTTCCAAATGTTCCGATTTGGGCAACTTTATCTTCGCCGTATTTTGATTTTGCGTAGGCAATCATTTCATCTCGGCGGTTATCGGCGTAGTCCATATCAATATCAGGAAGTGATGGGCGTTCTGGGTTCAAGAATCGTTCAAAAGGGAGTTTGTATTCAATTGGGTCAACATTTGTAATACCAAGAAGATATGTTGTTAGAGAGCCGGCAACTGATCCTCGGATATTTGTGAGAATACCATTTTCACGAGCAAAGCGAAGAAGATCACTCACTACGAGGAAATACGCAGGGTACCCCTTTTGTTTAATAATATCGAGTTCGTATTCAATACGCTTGAGATAGACCTCGTTTTGAGGAAGTTCTCGAAATTCAAAACCGGCAAAGGCACGCTCTCGAAGCATACTATCTGCGGTTTTTCCATCTTCAATTGGGTAATCAGGAAAGTATGCCTTGCCGAGTTCGAGGTCATATTCCTCGCAAAGATTTGCAACCATGAGCGTATTTGCGACAGACTCTGGCGCATCTTTAAAATACTCGAGTGCTGTCTTTTCATTGATGAGAGAAAAATCATCTTCGGAAAATTCAAATTTACCATCCTTGCCCTCTGCTCCCGTATTTACCTGGAGAAGTGTGTGGTGAGCTTCATGGTCATCGTGGCATGGGTAGTGAGAGTCTTGTGTTGCGACAAGAGGGATATTGAATTTCTTACCAAGGGCGATAATTCCCATGCGGAGTTCTTTGTCGTTGGGAACATTTGGGTGGCTGTGTACTTCGAGGAAATAATTTTCTTTTCCAAAAATATCTTGGTATTCAGCAATGAGTGCCTCGGCTTTCTCTTCATTTTTATTGATAATCGCTTTTGAGAGTTCGCTGGCGGGACACCCTGAAAGACAAATAATACCCTCACTATAGAGACGGAGAATCTCTTTGTCCATACGAGGTTTGTAGTAGTATCCTTCAAGGTTTGCAATTGTCACCAGACGCATGAGGTTTTTGTATCCTTGTTTGTTTTTGGCAAGCAGGGTGAGGTGATATCGTTTGTTGTCGATGCCTGATTCTTTGTCGGCACGTCCACGCTCAGCGATATATGCTTCCACGCCTATGATTGGTTTGATACCTGCCTTTTGGCATTCTTGATAGAATTCGATTGCACCGTACATATTGCCATGGTCAGTCACAGCGACAGCGGGCATACCATGTCCTTTTGCAATACGAACAATATCCTGAATTTTTGAAAGTCCGTCGAGGAGGGAATAGTGTGAGTGGGTGTGTAGGTGAATAAATTTAGAATCCATTGAACGATTATACCAGATAGAAAGAAGTGATTTTATTGACAAATTAAATAAATACGATATAGTGAGATTATTATTTTACCCTAAAAAATTATGGATATTATGTTGTAATGATATATCGTAAAAGGTAGGTTGCGCAACAAATTCTAAAACTCAAGCTATGAAACTTAAGCAAATATCAAAAAAATATATCTACATCATTGTAATATTCATTACCCTTGTAATGTTATTTCTTAATAATCGTTCATTTAATGTCAATTTAGGAGATAAATATAATATAGTATACGGAGCTAAAGACGAATTCATTTTGGTAGGTCCTAGAGGTAATATTGTTATTCCTGGTCACGTAATTGCATTTTCCCATAATAACGAGTATGTCATAATATATCAAAAGCCAATTGGCGAAATGTGTGATTGCGATCCAGTATGTTTTATAAATACACATAATTCAACTCAAGATTCCTCATTTTTTGCCTGCAAAAAAGCATTTCAAAAAAGTACTACTTTTCAATATTGGATTGTTAAAAAAACCCCAGAATTATTATATGGGCCGTTTTCTCATCAAGAATATGCTAACACACTGAGAAAACTTAATCTGCCAAATTTTACCTTAAATCCGCTGGCAGATTCTCCCTTTTATGGAGATTACTCATCTTTAATAGAATCACTAAATTCATAATGAATATAAGAATTATTATTGCAAGGGTATATCGCAAAAGGTGGGTTGGATTATAAAAATGATATACTTTAAAAATGGAAAATTATAAAAACCCTCAGAATGAAGCAAATAAACTTTCTGAAAAGAAAGAAAAATTTACTAACGCCCTGCATGAGGTTAATCATACAATAGATAAGTTAGGACTAGGAATTGATGAAGATATAAAAGAAACTGTTGCGCTTTTACGCACAATGGGATTCCCTACAAGTTCTTCTTGTGCTGGACATGCTGAAAAAGGAAAAATTGCAATCCCATACATAGAGGTATATGCAAAAGCACCAGAAGGTTGGAAAGATGATAAGGCAAAGCAAGGTGAATGGAGGATTGAGAACGAAGGATATCAAAAGCAGATGGCTGAAGTATTGCAACAGTTTTATACAGATCGACTAATACCAACTCGTGATATTATGATTAATATTCAAAAGATGGGAATATTTGGTGGATTTCGAATTAATTCAATGGGAAAGGGTGATCCTTCTGAATTAGGAATTAAAACAGAAGAAGAGATGATAGAAAAAATCAAACAATATCAAAATGAAATGACTGTTTTTACGGAGTTCTTGAAACAAAATATCCTGCGTGATTAAGTTGCAAGGGTGTGTCGTAAAAGGTAGGTTGTGCAACTAATAATATTAAATAAATTATTTCAAAATGGATAATATAGAAATAGAAATCAAAATTAGAGTTAGTGATAAAGTCGCCACTCATTGTAAAGGTTTTCTTGCTGACAATGCAGAATTTTTAAATTCAAGCCAAGAAATTGATCAATATTTAAGTCCTTCGCACAGAAATTTCTTAGCACCAGAATATCCATTTGAGTGGTTACGATTGAGACAGAAAAATAATAGAGTTATACTTAATTATAAACATTGGTATCCTGAAAATAAAGAGATTTCAACTCATTGTGATGAACTTGAAACTGAAATTCAAAATGCTCAATCATTTTTAAAAATAATGGAAGCATTGAATGTTTCTCCTCTTATTATAGTAGATAAAGTTCGAGAAAAATATAACTACAAAGATGAATTTGAAATTTCTATTGACTACATTAATGAACTTGGATATTTTGTAGAAATAGAATATATCGGCAAATTAACATCAATCGAAGAAGCTAATAGTAAGTTAAAAGAAGTAGCCGATATACTTAATCTTGATTTAAATAATAGAGATAACAGAGGCTATCCATATTTGATGCTTGAATTAAAAGGACAAATATAAAAGTAGTATTATGATAAATCAGGTTGATAATAAATTTGTTAATTATTTGGTTTCAAGGGTATCTCGGAAGAGGTAGGTTGTATAGACAATATGCCTCCATCTTCTGTGCTTGACAGAATTAATACAGATGTTAGTGTAAATATGGGCCTGTCGTATAGGTCCGTACAAGGTTCCGAACAGCTGCTAACTGTTCGGGCCTTTCTTTTTGTCTTATAGCATTGCCACCTAGTCATTTTTATATGTTATAAGTGTATTCTATAAAATATAGTTTCTGTACAACTTGACTTAAGTGTGTAATTTTGTTTAAAATTGGGAGGGGCCGCTGCGTGGCTCTGAACAACATAACAACAGGGTTAAGCCGCCTAGCTTGCCCTGTTTTTTTTAATTAAAAGTGCTCAGAAGGACAGATAGGCTCAGAAAATTGGGTTATAGAAGTATGCAGAGAATGCAGTACTTCTCGTGTTGTTAGGGTTGCTTTTCCGCAAGAAATGCTATAAGATGAAAAAAGTTAGTTCTTCATCTTATGGTGCATCCTTTGGGGTGCGCCTTTTTTATTGGTCTTTAAAAAAAGAGAAGGCTTGGCAAGGAGGAGTGAAGTTGTTTCTTGTTTTAGATGTGCTATATTGAATCAAGTAAGGTATCTAAATAATTGACTTTCTATAATATATGTGATATTATAGAACACTAAAGAAGTATTAGTTTATCCACAGGGGTAGTTCATGAGTATACCTATGCGATGCATTTAGATGTATAATATAGGTGTGTCCATGGGCGAAAGCCCCTCCCTAGCTAAGAATTCTTAAGCTAGCAATGGACACAACAAAAAATTCCCATGGTCGAAAGACTATGGGTTTTTTGTTTGTTATTTTTCTTTACACATTACACTTAGAAAGTGAGTGTTACCTGCACCTCTTTTCTGTAAGATTAATTTCAATATTTGTTTCTTTCCATTATGAAGTGTTTTGACTTGGTGTTCAATTATCCAAAGAGGGTGGGGTCCATATTGTGTATCAATAGTTTTAGTAGCAGTGGTGGCATCGGTTATGACTTCACATAGATAGGGAATTAAGGCTACACAGTATGTTCGTTCATCTAAATTATGAGGACGGCGTCTATGGTAGATGAGATGATTCCAGCCATCAGCAGTAAAATGGACCGTTTCTTGAATTGCAGTACAGTAGCAGGGTTTCAGGGTTTTATATAATTTCTTTTGTTTTTCTATAAAATCTTGTTTTGACATAATAAAATAAATAGAATACCAGTTTATATATAATAACACTTGTAATATATTATGTCTTTTAAAATAAAAAAAGAGGGTGTAGCGACCAGGCTACCCCTCTTTGTCATTATTCACCAGAATTTTTAAACCACTAAAAACCCTAGATTTTCATGGTATCAAAGATTTTGATTATGTCAATTAATTACAGATGATGTGCTACATCTAATAATATAATATATACTACAATTCATATGCTTTACACGAGAAAAGGGGATGGGGGGACAACAAAAACATTTGGTTCTGATCAGCGAATTTCAAAAAGCTCTGCAAAAGCAGAGGCTCTTGGTGCACTTGATGAAATTAATTCATTTCTTGGTATTGTAAAAGTATTAAGCAAACAGTATGGATACACTATTGAAATAAATAGTACGGCAATTACATTTGATTCTGTAGTGCATGACATTCAAGAGACGTTATTTATTATTCAAGCAGAGGTTGCTGGTTTCCCAAAGGGTTTAGCTGAAGAAAAAATAATACATATTGAAAACATAATAGATACGGCTGAAAAAATACTTCCTCCTATTAAGACATTTTTTATTTCAGGGGGTACCGATCTCGCTGCACATTTTGATGTTGCCCGTACTCTTGCGCGAAGAGCCGAGCGACGAGTGGTACAAGTTCACGAAGAGGGTACTATTATCGGGGCGACTACACGTGCATATCTCAATAGACTTTCGTCTCTTTTGTATGCCCTTGCGAGACTTTCAAACCACATATCTGGCGTGATTGAAACACCACCAAGTTATTCATAGGGGTTATATAAGTACGAGGATTTTATTATTCTAAAATAATAAAATAGAATCTGTAGTATACTATAAAAATGTTGAGGTTGATTCAACCTACAAAAAAATACAAGGCAACGTATATTGAAGCACTTCATGAATCAATGAAGGATTCTTTGTATCCTGAGGGTTTGACATATCAAATAGAAAATTTTGAATCACACATACAAGAAACTCGAAATGCGAAACGAGGAGTAACAAGTGGTGTACCTCGTTCAGAGTATTGGCTCATGGATGGGGATACCTATATTGGTACAATTCAAATACGACATACTCCATCTGGGCGTTATCCAAATATTAAAAGTCATATTTATTATGAAATACGACCCTCAAAAAGGTCTCTGGGGTATGGTACGCATATTCTTCGTCTTGGGTTAAAGAAAGCAAAAACAATTGGATTATCAGAGCTAATTATTGCTTGTGATGAAGATAATATTGGTTCAAAAAAGATTATTGAAGCAAATGGTGGGGTATTACTCTCAAAAGAAAAGATACCTGACGGAAGTATTTTGAAATACAAAATTAAATTATAGAAAAAAGACCACCTTAATCAAGGTGGTCTTTTAGGATGCTTAGTACTCTTTTATTAAAATTTCAAGAGGAATCTGAAGGTTCTTGTGAATCTTGCGAATCATTGGCAGGTCTAATTTGTGTTTCTTTTTGAAGATATCAGTTATCTGACCATTGTATTCGAGGATCTGTGCTAATTCCTCTTGGGGTAAACCTTTTTGTTCCATACGGTATTGTATGGCTTCGATAGGTGTTGGTACTTCAAGGATAAAATGTCTTTCTTCGTAATCCTTAATCAGGAGTGCGAGGATATCTGACTCGTCACTTTCTTTTGTTCCAGCCTTTGCTTGGAAAATTTCCCCAAGTCGCTTTATGGCACTTTGGTAATCTTTATTTGTTTTTAACAGTTTCATTTTGAGCGTATTTTTTCATAATCTTATCCTGTTTATTGATAATATGCAATATTTATTTGAGGTCTTAGTGGAAAGATTCTGAGGGGTAGTTTTTCATCCGTAAATTGTTATAATTGCATAATATGAAAAAAGAGAAAAAGATTGTAAATATAAAAATTACAAAAGCTAAAATTTCAGACGCACAGGCAATACGTAAATTAGAGCATGAAGTCTGGAATGAAGAAGTGGTAAATAAATATGATATTCCAATGTTTGTTCGTTTTGGGTATGTGTTTACTGCGTATCATGATAAAAAACTTGTAGGTGCTATTATTGGCTATCAAACAAATAATGACGAAGTATATGTTGTTGATTTAGTTGTCGATATAAAATATCGAGGCTTAAAAATTGCAGAGAAACTTTATAAAAAATTACTACATAGAGTGAAGGGAAAGAATGTTGTTACATTTCTTGATCCAGGTCTTGTTCCAACAGGGAATTTACATAAGAAACTAGGTGCTAAGATTATTTCTCGAGTATCAAATCCATATGATCTTAGTAATGGCCTCGAAGGAGGTATTCGTTTATTGGTGAGAATACCAAATAAATTTTAGGATTATAAGACTGTGATACAATATCACCATGAATATTCTCGTTGGGGTAGATGAAGTGGGGCGAGGTCCCGTTGCGGGGCCTGTAGCTGTGTGTGCCTTTACGTGTCCGGCTGATTTTTTTGATTCAGTTACTATCGATGTACCACTTCGTGACTCAAAAAAACTTACTGAAAAGCAAAGGAATGCATGGTATCTCTATCTCAAGGAAGCAAAAAAGAGTGGTCTCTGTGATTATGCAGTTTCGTATGTTGGGCCGGATATGATTGATGCTCACGGTATCAATCCTGCGATTAAAAAAGCACTTGAAACATCTCTTTCTAAACTTTCACTTACTCCGAGTGAAGTAGCCGTCTATCTTGATGGTGGATTGCATGCCCCAGTGGTATACATACACCAAGAGACAATTATTCGAGGGGATCAGTTACATCCTGTTATTTCTTGTGCGTCTATCATTGCAAAAGTATCTCGCGATAGTGTAATGCGACGTCACGCACTCGAATATCCAAAGTATGGTTTCGATGCACATGTTGGATATGGTACAAAAGCACACTATGAAGCAATCAACAAAGAGGGAATGTGTCCTCTCCATCGAAGAAGTTTTTTAAAACGCTACAAGGTCACCGCAAGGTAACTCGCGATAATTCCCGCTGTTTCTCCTCGGAGTGTATGAGAGAGAAGTGAAAATGATTCACACCCAGATTCTTTTGCCTTGTGTAATTCATCATCAGTCCAACCACCCTCAGGTCCAATAAAGAGCGCACAAGGGTCGGGTGTGAGTGCGTGCGGGGTGGAGCCATCTTTGTCAAAAATAATTCGAGTTTTATATTCGAGACTCTCACTAAGTGCTTCTTCAAATGTATGTATTTCACTAATCTCTGGTACACGAGATAGTCCTGCGAGTTCCGATGCTTCTTTTGCTATTTTCTCAAGACGTTCGTATTTGAGTCCTGTTTTGATTGTCCGCTCTGTGATAAGGGGGACTATTTTTCTAATACCAATTTCAGATGCTTTTTGTACGACATATTCAAAATGTTCCTTTTTAAGGATTGCCATATAGAGTGTAACTTCACGTAAGATTTCTTTTTGAGTGCCTATCTGCTCTCGGACAGCACAGAGAACAGACTCATCTTTGTATGATGTTATTGTGCAATGTGCTTCACCTTCTGTGCTGTCGACAAGGATGATTTCTTCTCCTTTTTTAAACTTAAGCACATTCTTCCATTGATGAAAAAGGGTAGAGTCTGTGACTGTAATAGTGTTATTTTCTAGGGTATAAGGGGTGATAAAACGATGTATTTTCTTCATAGATATATTTGAGTATACCATACCCCAAAGAGAGATATGGAGTAAAAAAGCCTTATTTTGATGGGTATAGAGCATTCATGGAGGTACTTGACAAATAGGATACTTATATGCTATAATACTAGTATGAAAAATAAAACAATGCACAATTTCATAACTACTGGTGTTCTTGCGATTATGCTTTTCTCTGCTCAATCTGCCTTTGCATATGTATCAGGTGTGTGGGAATTTCAACCTCGTACATCAGCACTTCCAGAGTCTCCATTTATTGAAGCTCCGGTAACTGTATCTGCATCGACAACAACACAATCAAGTACACAATCAAGTACACAATCAAGTACACAATCGACAGCAACATCTTCTTCGTCATCAAATACAACACAGACACAGTCTCAAGCAAAAAAGACGACAACTGTAGCGAAGAAAGTACCCGTTGCTTCGACTGCGAAGTCTACAACACAGACCCCTACGGAAAATACATTGACTGCATCAGCAGCTGGAAGTTCATCGAACTTTATGCCTGATACAATCCTTGAGTGGATCTTTGTAGTACTCTTGATTGCAGCGATTATCATTCTTTCACGAAAGATAA
>Ga0172380_10009060_pt1 | contig 10695 bp, 17 predicted proteins | sample Leawe162metaG_FD_119747 | JGI IMG/M metagenome (GOLD analysis project Ga0172380, IMG submission 119747) | Leachate microbial communities from a municipal landfill in Southern Ontario, Canada - Leachate well 162 metaG | ecosystem: Engineered > Solid waste > Landfill > Unclassified | place...
AAGGAAACTGATCCCTGAAATATTCAAACATGTGCCTCCGCCATCGGAGGCTCTTGTGTTTGCCGACGGCTTCATGGGGGGGGTGTTCCGTCTCGATGTTTGCCAAAGCTAAAGGCCACAGAGGGCTTGCAAACGACCTCTCAATTCGATCAGTAATCCCAGGGCGAGCGCTTATTGAAAATAGCCAACACCGGATAGAGGATGAGGACATCTTAAAACTCTTCACTCCAAACAAAAATGATGGATTTGTTTTGAAGAATTACTCTCCAAAAGTATTCACCAGAAAAACTGCAGAGTTTCTTGACATGGCCTTTGAGAACATCAAAGCGATGCCTGACTACAAGAAAGACCTAATGAAGCACATGCTGATAAAGTTCATCATGAGCACCAAACCGTTCGGCCACATGACGATGGGCGCAAAAAGCGTCGAGAGCTTGGATGCCGGAAGGTTTGAAGAAGGACTGAAAAAGAGATCGTACTCAAAAAACAACTTGCGCCAGGTGACACACCCTTCCTCTTTTTTGAAGATTCTGGCCGAGCGAATCAACTATGCAATATGTGACAACGGCCAGGAAAATGAAGTCTACAATATGGACATCTTCGCCTTCATAGGAAGCATTGAGGCAGATATTTTATACATGGATCCACCATATGCCGACACCGCAAGCTATGAGGAGAGCTACTGCATACTCGACAACATCCTGAAGGGAAGGAAAGATAAACCGGACGTGTCTGTTTTTACCAAGAAGGATGCCCTGGATTTTATCGACAAGATGCTGTCAAAGTCAAAGCACATCAAGCACTGGATAATCTCAATGGGGCAACCTGATCCAACTCGCGGAATATTACCCGACGAGCTGTTGAAGATCGTCCGCAAATATAAGCCAAAGGCAGAATATCGAAAATTGCAGCACACTTGGACAATTAACAATGCACCCTCTGCAAAGAAAAAAGATATGGTGGAGTACATTATCTACACGTATAGTAAATAACGTGGTAGAATGTATTTATGAAGATAAAATGCAAGTTGTGTAGATCGAAAATAGAAAAATTATCACCTACCCATTTGTATTGTGAAGGATGCTCAAAATCAAGAAAACAGGAACTGTCCAGGACTTGCGGGTTAAAATGGAGGAATCTTAACCCGGAACTTGCCAGACAGAGATCTAGAGATTGTGCACACAGGGCACGAGACAGAAACAAACAAAAGGTACTTGATTATTATGGTAGACAGTGTGAGTGCTGTGGTGAATCTAAAATTGAATTTTTATCAGTTGATCACATCAATGGTGGAGGCACTAAACATAGGAAAGAAATCAAGAAGAAAGTTTGTCACTTTCCAACTTGGCTTGTTCAAAATAATTTTCCAAAAGGATACAGAATATTGTGTCATAACTGCAATCAGTCGTATGGATACTACGGCTATTGCCCACATAAAAATGAAAAATAAAATCGAAACTGTAGATATAAACCTATTAGAGGCAAACGGATACAACTCAAACAAAATGAATGAGATGAAGTTCGAGGCGCTTATCGACACCATCAAGCGGTACGGCCAGACTCACCCAATCCAGGTGGTTCAAGACAAAGAGGGCAAGTACCGGATTATAGGCGGAGAGCACAGGTGGCGAGCAATGAAACTCCTGAAATTTACCCAGGTAGATATTTTATGCCGAGCATTCGCAGACGACATCGATGAAAAACTGGCATCGGTTGAAGATAACCTTCATGGAAATCCAATCCCCATCAAAGAGGCGATGATCGTGGCGTCCGCTACTAAAAAATACAAGCTGTCAGATTTGCAAAAGCGAATGGGCCAGAGTGAACCGGAACTCAAAGACAAACTGATACTAGCCGGAGAGTCCGATAAACTGGAAAAGCTGAAGGAATCAATTGAGCTTGAGCATACCGTAGAGCTAGACTTTGTGGTTGACTGCGAGGCGAAAGAAAATGCGGAGCGGTTTCTGAAGACGATCGTGGAGTCGGCCAGAAAACTCGGAGCCAGGGTTATAAAAAGCGATGTGAAGATGTCAAAAACAAAAGAGGCGGTAGGACTCGTGACATTCAACGTCTCAGATTTGCAAAAGAACGTGATCGACACCGCAATTAAAGCCATCATGTCCCAGGAAAACGTCTCAAAGGCGCGAGCGCTCGAATTTTGTGCAGCAGAATACATTGCATCGGCCAATATTCATACGGAGGCTGAAAATAAGGCTAAAAACAGTCAAAAGTTATCCCCTCAAAGACTGGCTAGGTTCAGAAAAAAGCGGTAAAATTGTCATGAGGTCGAATTATTATCCCCGAAGACGAAAAAGAAGATGAGTAGAGTTCAAGGAAAGTGCATAACGGAAGGATGCGTAAACCTTCAGCGAGTGATCCAAAATAGAGGTGGACGGCCGTTCTATGCGACCATGTGTCGGAAATGCCGGAAAGGAAAAAGGAAATTATTAGCTAAACAGAGAAAGAAAAATGCCACCAAAAACATTCAAACCAGTACAAAGATTTAATGATCATGGATCAGGATGCAAAGGCCACGCAAACTTCATGCTTGACTGTACCTACGAGAACAAAGAGGATAGAGATCTTCTTCACACGATCCTCGGAAATTACACCAACAGTGATGAGCAAAAAAGAAAAATCGAAAATAATAATAGAGCCAGGATCCAAAAGGCGCTGCCCAATAAGACAGTGTGAATGCGGATGGCTTTATATTAAAACGAGGCCAGGCCAGGAAACCTGCTTGAGCTTCTATCTGAAGGGTGCCCATAGTATCGCGAGTTCAACAGAATCATACAAATGGAACCTACAACCAAGATAACGAAAGAGACGGTGCTGACAGTGAGAGATGAAACAGGGAAGGTCGTCGCAATAGTTTTGAAAGATGGCCCGATCGTAGAATTCTACGTCTCATCACTGGCATCGTTTGACGAGATAGAAGAAATTCTAAGGGCGTTACAAAATAAGTAATAAAAGAGTCCACACCGATGTCGATGTGGACTTTGCCTTTAGTAGCGAGCTAGTCGGCCTTGAGTCCCCGAAGGGAAATTTAATCAGCTAATAAATTAGCTTATGAAATTGGTAGCTATCCAATTAGATAGTGAGATTTTTCACTCGCACCTCCTTTTCTATGGAAGTATTCCCTCCATGCTTGTTTTTGTTTTTCAACGAGGAGCCGTCGAAGGCTCAAAAGAGGTTCCGGTAAAACGGTTTGAGTGTGAACGACACCCGATCGACCATGCACTGGTTTAAGAAGTGGGCGGATATCGTTCATTTAATCGTCCCCTCCCCGAAGATGTGAGACCATCCAAACCAATTGGAAGGCTCGTGGATATTGTCTTGCCTATCGACCGAAACTGCCGTCTCCTCCATGAAATAGTGGTGACAGCGTGCTCCGCAGAAGCAGAGACCTTTCTCCATGATAACTCTGTGGGGATCGGGTAGAACCGCTCCGCACAGATCGCAAGTTAATGTGAACATACTGTTGTTGGTTGGACTGTCAAAGTGCGTGTTGTGTACCCTGAACCCCACTGTTGATGGTTCGACCTGAGTCGTGTTCTCTTTGAGAACTGCGTGGGGTATTCTCTGTTATGTTAAACATAAACAAGAGGGTTCAAGATACAAGTGTTTCCGTAATTAATTATATACCCCGGCCACCCAAAAGGCTGAAATCTTATGCACAGCTACCGCTAGAATGATGTGGAAAAAAGTAGTATAATTATATGAAAGGTCGGACAATATTCAAGAAAAAGAAATATCGCCTTGAGGCGAAAACATGCGAGAACCCCACATACAATTCAACATCCGGAAACCATTCCGAAAAGTGAAAGAAGGAGAAATGTTTGACTCAATCATTGCATACGACAGTCACACATTCACGCAGTGGTATGACGGAACAGTCACAGATAAAAGATTAATCAGAATCGATCTGTGGATTCTTGTTTTATATTTTGAATGGTGGAGCAAACCTCGGCCAATAGACGAAAAGGAGATCGGATCATGAATCTCCCAACAGACCGATGGTTCTCCTTGGGGAAGCCTGTAAAGTCACCGGTCAGGTAGAGTGGGCACGCCAACAGCCCCATATCGACCTGCCTGACTAAAAGAAAGCACTTTGATCGCATGTTCAGATAGTGTGGGCGTCGGTTGAGGGATTCAGAACCTGATTAACAATTAAAAAGCGAAAAATGAAAAATAGATATTTTATAAACGACAAGGAAAAGAAGATGATACTGATGGACGGAGGTTGCGTCCGCGTCTTTAATGAAGTCTTTGAAGAAGTGGCCGAGATAGAAAACGAGTTAGTATTTGCAACAGTCGAAGTGCCAAAGAAGAAATACAAGATGAAGAAGTTCGTCAACAAAGGAGAGAAAGGAGGCAGAACTAAAACAGCAGAGATTTATGGACTGATAGACGCCGGAATGGAACCGGCAGATATCGCTGAAAGGATAGGGATGTCGCTCCCCGGAATCATGTACCACGTAAGGAATCACAAAGGCTCAACGAAGAAAAAGCCGGTAAAAGTATTCGCTGATGATGAGAACGAGTCTGCGCCAGAAGAAAGCCTGGAGGATGTAAAAATGAAGATGGCCAGTGCCAGAAAGAATGACGATGAGGATCTAGACATCGAGGCAGAGGAAGATCTTGTGAAAGATATAAAATCAATGTGGGCGGAAGGCGGTCGAAACAGTCTAGCCGTCTGCAATGAGCTTGGTATATCACTCACAATATTCAATACACTTATTCAAAAATACAACATAACCAAATCATAAAATGGCAAAACTAGATGCATACAAATACAAAGAAGGTGAAGCGACCCTTGAGTTCGGATTCGAACATAACGACAAGATAAAAATAAACAAAGAAAACTTCCTGAAGATGCTGAAGCAAGCGGTGAAAGACTTGGAGCTTGAATTGTTCCCAACCTACAGAACACCCGGCCCGATAGATGGATTACAGGCGATGGATAAGCCGTTCGGTGTAATTAAAACAAACAAACCAGAATGAAATACCCAAGCAAATATGTAGTGTGGGATCTAGAGACAACCGGACTAGATCCAAAAACATGCGAGATCGTAGAAGTGGCAGCACTCCGAATAGAGGATGGTGAGATAGTGGACTCATATACCGCCATTCTAAATCACGACATCGACATCCCGGAACAGGCATCAAACATTCATGGCATCACCAGGGAAAAAGCGAAAGCTGAAGGAGTGGATCCAGTGAAGGGCATCGAACGACTGCTTGACCTCATAACAGGATGGGAAGCGACAGTGACTCACAACGGTCACAGGTTCGATATTCCATTCCTCCTGGAAACCCTAAAAAGACTCTGGGGGCCAGAATCAAAAGACGTCTATCGAATCCAGGACGTCATCACAAAAAATTGCATCGACACTGCAGTGCTCCGAAAGGCTGAACTCTTGAACGAAAGACGGATGTGGAACGAAAGCTTCTCTGACTTCTCAAACCGCATCATGAACATCCGGGCATACGGCGTAAAATTTAACATCAAACAATGCTGCGAGGATATGAACATCGATCAGAGCGCAGTAACCCTGCACAGGGCCGGAGGAGACGTAGAAATGACGAATGAAATCTACAAGAGAATATGCCTGAAGCCCATTCCTCCCATAAATTAGTTATCCACTTATCCCCTGAGTTGTCCACTTCCTGGAACTAGACTATACTCACCGATGGGTATATACTGTATGGTGTAAGGACTTAATAACAAACCTTGCGAAAAAGAAATGGCAAACAATCTAAAGATAGAGCTAAAGGATAAATGGGTAAAGGCCAGAGGAAAAGAATTCTTCTGCATGGATGGATTCGGATGCAGTCCACAAACAAACGGTAATAAGATACTGGGATACTTCAAAGGAGAGGTGAACAGCAAAGGGGAACCGTATCTAGAATACATATCAGGGTACGAGGTAACCGAACTAGCCGGTACTCATACTAAACACGTAGTAGCCGGAGGCACAGGCAGAGTCCATCCATTACAGCAAAAGCTAATGGAAAAGAAAACAAAGGTCGAAAACAAAGAAGTAACACCAAAAATTTAATGGACGCCTTCAACAATGAAAAACAGTTGCAAGAAGAACTGAGGCTCGAAGAGCAGTACAGCGACTATCTGCTCGAACAGAACATAAGGCTTCGAACAGCACTGCTCGTAGTATTAGCCCTCATGGTATTCAGCCTCCTATGGATCGGATCACTCCTATAATCATGAAAAAAGAACTCACAGCATCAGAGATGGGGAAGAAGGGAAACCGGGCGATGAAACAGAGCACAACCCCGGAGCAGAGAAAAGCATGGGCCAAAAAAGGCGGATGGCCAAAAGGTCGATCAAGAAAAAGTAATGACCTCGAAAAGGTTCGATCAAAATAATTATGGCCACACTGAAAAACGCAAACAGCGAGAGCAAAGGAACCTTCGATAAGATTCAAAAGGTGCTCTCCACTCATGGTGCCAACAAGATCATGTATGACTATAAGCGAGACGGATCCGGCAAGCTCGAAGCGATAACCTTCGCGATCCAAATAAACAACCAGGACGTGGGCTTCAGGCTCCCGGCAATGGCAGACAACGTCTACAAGATCATGTACGGCGGAGAGGATAGATATGGCCGAGAAAAAGAAGTCACTACGGCAAAAGTAGAACAAGCATACCGAACCGCCTGGGCAAACATCCGCGACTGGATAGATGCACAGATGGCCCTTATAGACACCGAGCAAGTAAAGGTCGAGCAGGTCTTCCTCCCATACATGATCATGAAAGACGGCCACACGCTGTACGAGCAGATCGAAAGGAAAGGCTTCGAACTCGGAGACGGAAAGACTCATGGCTAAATACTACTCAGACGGATGGATGATCAAGCGAAACCCGTCACCGATAGGCGGAGGCTTCACAGTAGTAAGAGAGCACGATCGTAAACTCCTCATACGATTCAAGATCCTGAAGCCAGGACTGACCAACAATGAGGCAGAAGTCCGGGGCATACGCTTCGCAATGCGAATAGCAAAGGAAGGCGACACAATATCTTCCGACTCAAAGTTCTGTATCCAATGGGTGAAGTGGGGAATGTCGAAAAAGCGGAAAGACCTCGTGCCACTCCTTAAAGACACCAAGAAGATGATGATCGACAAAAACATCAATCTTATATGGGAAAGGCGAGACAAAAACCTAGCAGGAATTTATAACGAATTTAAAACCTTATGAACTGGTCAAACCTAAAACAAATGAAATGCCCCAAGTGTGGAAAAGCTCTGAAAGGCTTCATAGACATCAAGTGCCAGGATCAGATGAAGTGTAAGTTTACGATCACGTCCAAACGATTCGACGAGGTCGTGGCAAGCCTCTATGCACCGGGAAGGAAGTGCGTGACGTTTGAGGAAAATTTATCAGAACTTAATAACCTGCAGCAATGATAATAAGACCGATAGCCCTGATCATATTGGGGATATACCTACAAGACGGATGGGTGGCAATCATCGGAATCACCTTATTCTTTCATAGCTGCGAAAATCACTAACATGCAAATGAAAACACTCAAAGAAAAATGGTCAGATGCCTTACCGACACTACTCGCAATAATAGTGGGACTTGGAATATTGGCTATGGTGATTATAGGGATGGCAAGGCTCGTAGAAATCACAAACAGACCAGACACTCGGACAATTCAGGAGGTGAAAGAGGCAAGGTATAAGTACTGCATTCTGACCATTTCTGTGGATAAGGCTGAACAGTGTAATAACTATCTTAAATAAGAAAGTATGAATCCAACAATACTCAAATATCTCACCAAGTACGGAAAGGTATATAAATCAAAAGTGTGTCCACAAAACATAAAGAGAGGAGAAGTCGGAGACTGTTTTGACACATGCACAGTGAACGCACTGAAGACTGAATACTACTACGTCGAAGGAATGGCAAGAGATCCCCGGAACGGTGAATGGATCCTCCACGCATGGCTCACTGATGTGAAGGATAAACACGCATATGATCCGACATGGAGAAATGTGGTGGAAGGGAAAGAGAAGCCGGTGCCAACAGAATACATCGGCATAACCATATCGATAGAAAAGCTCGCAAAGTTTCTGAGAGAGAGTGGATACAAATCAGTCATCGCAAACGGATGGAGAGCACCACATATAGCAAAAGAAATGCTTCCATCATACGAAAAAGAATTTATTAAAGGAGAAAAGGCTCCAAGATGTGAGGTGTGCAAATTCTCACTGGTCGACTCAACACAAGCAATATGTAACTGTGGAAAATACTCATGGTAAAAGCAATCAAAATAACAAGAGAGGAAGCGAATCAAATAATATTCTCACATCGAGACAAACCACTGGCCCAGGTGTGTATATGTTACGCAGGACAATGGTATGACATTAGAGGGATGACTGAAGAAGAACGATGGGAGTTTATAAGGTCGCTTATACTCCCCACTACAAAGATAGTAAATATTAATTGCCAATCGTAATAATTATGGCAAAGAAAAAAGAAAAGGAACTCACATCAAAGCAATGGAAGAAAGGATTGATGATCATGGCTGAAAATACATGCTCAATACCAGAGGGTGAGAAAGTCGGAAGATGGGATAGAAAGTCTAGAGTGCTGTTGATATATTCAGTACTGTGTTCGTTCGCAAGAAAGAGCGGAGTGAAAATATAAAAGTCCTGTTCTTTGACAACTAAATAGACAAAAAGTGTAATCGTGGTGTAAGATTATGGTGTCGAGATATCAACTACTAATTTCGCATATTTTCGCAAATGGCAAAAGCTAAAAAGAATAAAGGTGGTCGAGGAAAAGAAGTTGAATCAGCAAAGATTGACCGACGACGTCAGAGAGTATTTGAAATGAGAGCAAAAGGTTTGTCCGTATCAATCATTGCTGAAGCTTTGAATGTAACCACACGAACAGTCGACAATGATATTGCTGCACTGAAAACAGACACACTGGAATGGTTAAACAAATCAAGAAAGAACTTCCCTGCAGATGAGTATTGGATTGATAGAAAGGGGCGCCTGGAAATGAGGTTCAAAGAAATGTGGGTTGCCATATCAGAACAAAAGACCGACAGATCATCAGTGTCGAGAGAGATGCGAGACTTAGAGATAGAACTTGAATCGATATTAAGAAAGATGGGCATCATTACGACAAAGGTAGACCCGGAGAATCTTGTGACCGACACCATCCGCATCATCCACGAAACTCGATAGTCTGTTTTCTCCTTTGTGGAGGGTGCTTCGTCCGTTCTGTTTTTTACGACATAAATTATTAGAAACCAACCTCCACACAAAAGAACGCATGATCATCGAGCATAACAATACGGTCATCTATCAGTCTCAACCGAGACAAACAAAGTTCCACAACAATGAATCTCAGTGTCGCCTTTATGGAGGCGCAGCCGGAGGTGGAAAGACCGAGGCGATGATATGGGAGATATTTGCGCTCGGAAACGACGAGAGATGGCCCAAGCTCAAAGGTGCAATATTTCGAAAGACCATTCCCGATATTGAAAAGTATTTTATAAACCGAATCCAGGACGTATACCCAAAAGGAACGTATCGATACAACAAACAAAAGCGTGTGCTGACGTTCAAGAAAACAGGCACGCAAGTGGAGTTCAACTACTGCGAGAGTGAATCAGACCTGACCGCTTATCAAGGTGCGGAGTGGGATTTTCTCGGCATCGATGAGTTCACACAACACTCTGAGTATGTATTTAAATATCTGTTTGCTCGTATGCGAACTAAAAAGGTCGGATGGAAGGTTAAGTTCTTCGGTGGATCAAACCCCGGAGGTATAGGGCATGGATGGGTGAAGCGAATATGGATCGACAAAGACCTGATGGATATCGAGAAGAAATTCACGTGGGATTTTATCCCGGCACGTCTCGAAGACAATCCAAAGATGCTTGAGGCAAACCCGAACTACGAGGATCAGCTGATGATGCTCCCGGATGAAGTCTTGCGAAAGGCGTGGCGATATGGAGATTGGAACGTATTCGCCGGACAATTCTTCACAGAAATTAGACATGACACGCACAGCATCGAACCATTTGAAATATCAAGGCATTGGGGAAAGTTTATATCCCTCGACTACGGATACGATCACATCACCGCCGTCTATTGGTACGCAGTGGATGAGGACGGAGAGGTCTACATTTATCGAGAGTATTGCTGCAGACATAAGACGTTCACTGAAGTGGCCGAGAAGATCGATGAAATGACACCAGAGGATGAAAGAATAGAATACCTGGTGGCAGACCCGTCAATATGGGCCAAAAAGGGCGCAGGAGACGGTATGAGCGGTGCAGAGGAGATGCAGGACATTCTTAGCGACCGGAACATAACCATGACGCCTGCAGACAATAACAGGTCAATGGGGTGGGGTATAATGCGAGAATGGCTGAAGATATTTGACAGGAGAGGTAAGCCGCATTCACGACTCCATATCTTTAGTAGTCTCGTGATGTGGTGGAAGTTCGTTCCGGCACTACAGCGTGATCCAAAGAAGCCTGAAGATGTTCTCAAAGCCACGATCCAAAAGGATGATGGAACGATCTCGTACTCGGACGACCCCGGAGACTCAACAAGGTACGGTCTGATGTCGAGACCACATCCAAGAAAGAAAAAGTTTGAACCGCCAAAGCGAGATAGATACGGCATGATCCCAAAACGAAAATCATTA
>Ga0172380_10009061_pt1 | contig 10694 bp, 4 predicted proteins | sample Leawe162metaG_FD_119747 | JGI IMG/M metagenome (GOLD analysis project Ga0172380, IMG submission 119747) | Leachate microbial communities from a municipal landfill in Southern Ontario, Canada - Leachate well 162 metaG | ecosystem: Engineered > Solid waste > Landfill > Unclassified | place...
ATGTTTATCCCTTTTGTAATACCTGAAGTTAATGAAGCAGGTGCTGTATTACAAATATTGGCGATAGTATTACCTTGTATATTGGATATAATCGTATTTCCCGATTTTACATCAATTCCAATCATTGTAATACCGGTTAACGCTAAAATGGGACTTCCTGATCTGTCCGGATTACTTCCCCCTATGCTGTTGAAGTTAGCAGTGCAGTTATTTCCGTTTCCAGTCAATTTTATAGCCGTCCAGCCAGTAATCATCGTGATGTTGTTATAAATTCTATTCGTGTCAATAACCAAACTATCTCCCATAGAGCCGGCTGAAAAATCTATGATACTGGAACTTGTCGCTCGCCATCCCGTAAAATTGTTTTGTAAAATTGCAATCGCACTGTTCTTTGCGGCTCCCGCAGATGTACCTGTCGAACCGATTGCCGTAAAGTATGAACCAGGATTTGTTCCTGTCGAATTTTTAAATAAACAACTATTAACCGCTAAACTGTCATTCCCTAAGAATCCAGTCGTTCCCGAGAATAAAATCATTGGATTTGCGGATGAAGAAGCATTACTTTCAAACGTTGTATTTCCAATTCCACACCTTCTCGAATCATTCTGGAATTTAATTATCGGACCAGTGCTTGAGGCAGTTGCATTGTTATTAATAAATCTGAAATAATTTCCCGCACCTGAAAATCTTCCATCAATAATAAAATCATCCGCACCGTTAAATTCCAGTAATGCATCGTTCGCAGCCGCAGTTGTGCCTTCAAATGTAAATACACTCGCGGCTCCCGGAACTACAATAATTCTGTATCCCGGAGCAAATTGATTTAAAGATACTGTACCGTCTTCCACTGTGTTATTCTGTACTATTACCGCAACATCTGAAATGATTACGTTTGTATTTATAGCATCGAACAACCCTGCCGCTCCTGAAAAACTCGTATAGTTAGGCGTTCCGGCTCCTGTCCCAAGGTAAACTACCGAAGGAAACGAAGTAAGAATACTATAACTATTGGGAGTTGTCGGAGCAGATGTTATACTTGCAACGGAAGTGCCTGTAAAACCGAGTGATGGATTAGAAGATACATTTGTCGCAGGGGATAAATCTTGTGCAACTACAAAATATTGTATTATATTACCCGCAGTAACTGAACCTCCTAATATTATTGTGTAATCTATTATAAAGCTGAACGGTGTTGCTCCGTTGGTTGCTTCAACCCATTTCCACCCGTTATCGCCGGATGTGTTTCCTGAAAATGCATCCGCATCGGTTGATTTTTTATAATATACTCGCGGCTTTGTTCCGGGAGTTATATTAATGCCGTTTAAGTCTGTGATGGTTGCAAAATCATTGATGGTTCTGCTTGTTGCTGCAGGTCCGTTTATTAGTGCCGTATATGATATACTTGGACTTGTTAGATCTAAAGGAACCATATCCGATTCGCTTGCACCGAAATCAGGTGCAGTGCCGCCACCGTTTATTGGTGCTGGTTTTGGTCTTGCGTATCCGTCTATGTCGGTTGTTATGCTTGAAATCGTTGCCGCTCCTGATTCTAACTGTGTGGGCGTTATACCCATATTGAATCTTAAATCGCCCATCGCATAATTTGTATAAGTAATCGGTATTCCTGAAATACTCGAATTGTCTGATAAAGAAGCGCCTTTCCATCCGGCAAAAGTCTGATCTGTTGTCCAGTATCCTACTGTCGTTGAAACTGCAGAGTTTAATACGTTATTGTCTGAATTACCCGTGCTCCACCCTGTTGAACTCGTAACCGCTCCGTAGTTATTCGCTATTGCATAATGTTTTCCAGTACCTCCCGTTCTTGAATTGTCGAATACGTTGTTCTTTACGAAAGTCGTTTGTGTTCTCGCTGTGACACTCAAATCACCTCTTAAAAATCCCATGCTCGGTTGTGCCCCGGATGACACCGTTCCCGTTATATAAACGGAATTGTAATAAATATTATTCTGGGGATCGGGTGTTGAAGCGTGATTGCACATAATACCAATAAATGAAGTATTCGTTGTCTGTCCGTCTCCTAATGATATCATATTATTCACTACTGTATCAGATGTTGTTCCTGACCTCACTAATATCCCAACAGCAAGACCGGGAGCAGTGACTGTCGTAGATGTACTCGCATTTGATAGTCCGTATATTACATTTTTTTCTGCTTTTGTATTCGTTCCATTTGCCATACCTATCCCTGCCACAACATAACCTCCGGTGCCTGTATTGGTATTAGCGATGTTGTAAATTGTATTTGATGATATCAGACTCGCATTTCCAACGGCAATAACTATACCGTTTGCTGATGTGAAACCGTTAGTTGAAGTGGCTAAAGCGGAAGTTGATGTAAGATTAGAAATTGTATTTCCCGTTATTGTATATACAGCAGCACTTCCCGTTGCAGAAGCTGTCATAATTCCTCTTACATACCCGGATGTCCCTGTACCGTAAGATGAAAAATTTCTTATAGTATTGTTCGTTATACTTGAAATTGTCGGAGTGCTCGCAAGATTTATTCCCGAAGCAATAGAACTGCCCGTCGTCAGTCCTGATGTACCCGCCCTCATGTTATCCGCCGTTGAGTTACCAATCGTATTTCCGGTTATTGTCATTGAAGCTGCAACGCCCGAAACATTTATACCGGAAACCCCCCCCGCTATAGCAGTATTTATGCCGGATGAACTGAATCCTCCGATTACATTGTTCTGTACGACGATTGTTCCCGTTGAAGATGAATTGATACCGACAATCAATCCCTGCGTAGTTGTCGGAACTGCGGTCAGCAGTCCTGTTCCGGATGCACCTCCGATAACATTCGGTGTTATATTTCCTATATTTACATTGCTTCCTGTTCCCGTGACATTTATTCCGCAAAGAATACCGTTTGTAGTTGCCGCGCCGCTCGATGTTGCAAGACTTATGGCGGTGACAGTATTCCCCTGTACAGAGGTTACGGCAGTTGTCGTGCCGACGGATAAATTTATTCCGACAAATCTTGTTGATACCGTTCCTGACATAGTATATGTTCCCGTACCGCCCGATGTTGCGTATCCTATCGTATTGCCCGTGATATCATACCCCGAACCCGAAGTAATCACAATTCCATTATGTGTATTACCCGTAGTATATGTTCTTGAAGCCGTTTGGTAAAACTTGTTATTTGATATTGTCCAATGTGAATTTCCGGTATTTATATTCATACCATTGGAAACTGAACTTGCACTGAAATAATCGTATATATTATTTCCCGTAACTGTATTTGAATCATTGTCAACTGCTGCACTTGTTCCGAGTGAATAAATGCCGGTAATAGGTAAATTTGACCCTGCGGCAGATATATCATTGCTGTTGAACGTGTTCTTATTATTGCCTGATACATAACCCGTCGAAAGGATTATCACTCCGCTGCCTGTTACTGTTCCGGAACCGGTTATTGTACAGTTTGTAATTGTATTATTTGTTGCATCGTTTATTAATCTTATACTGCTTGACGTTCCCGTTGCAGTGTTTGAAATTGTTAAAGAATTTCCACCTGTATTCAGTCCGTTTATAGTTACATAATCAGCACCATTAAGGGTTATTAAATGCCCGGTAATTGCTCCGGTTATTGTTCTCGGTACTCCTCCTAATGGTGATATGGTTATTGATGTATAACTGCTTGATGTACCGTTTCCGCTTGAATCAAGAACAGCTGAAACTGTTTCCGTAGTATTCCCTACGATGTCAACTGTTATAGCACCCGTGTGTGTGCCCGCATTTATTGCATCGAATGCCTCCTTAAGCGTAGCATAAGTTCCGCCGCCCGGATTTACATTAACATTTTGTGAAAATGATGTATTGGTAATTAATACCAATATTGCAAGAAGTGTAAATAGTTTTTTCATAGTTTCTCTTTTAATTATTGAAAGAAAAATATGTATTCCACATACAATAAAAGGAATACAAGATTATTGATTAGAACATGTTTACTTTTCATTAAAGTTCCTGTTATTTGAACTATTTATTTAAATAATTCACCACGTTATTTGAGAAATGAAAAATGATAATAATTTATTTATTTATTTATTATCTCTGTGAGCTCTGTGATCATCTATGTTCCCGAGTTGTAGATTCGCCGCAGAGTTTCGCCGTGGAATTCGTCTCAAAACACCCCCGCGGTCATCCTCGCGTCCCCGCAATGTTCTTGGACGGGGATCAAAGCAGGGATCTAACCCCCTTTTCAATGTTTATTATTTGTTTTTGTTATGAGACAAACTCAGCTGCGGACGGTAAATCTATTAATCTTAATAATATTTCTTGTATTATCTCTGTGTTTTCGTTGATTCTTCTCTTTGTGCGAGTCGTAGATCCGCCGTTTTGCTTGGAGGACTGGGCAGATGACCCTTGAAGTAAAATCTCTTGCTCTTAGCAATAAAATTAATTCTCTCTGTGTGCTCTGCGAACTCTGTGGTTAAAATATCTTTTATCTGCCATTAGTAAAATCTTTTCTTTATTTATAGTTCTTGCTGCGCCGTGACCTTACTAAACGTAAATACGTTCTATCATTATTCATCGAATAATCCATCTACTGATAAATACCTTTCTCCCGTATCATAGCAGAAAGTAAGAATTGTAGATCCCTTTTCAAAATCCTTTAACTTTTTAGACACTGCCGCGAGTGAAGCACCGGAGGATATTCCAAGAAACAAGCCTTCTTCTTTTGCTGCTCTTTTCGTGAAATCAAAAGCTTCGTCTTTTGAAATTTGTATTGTCCCGTCAAGAATATCTATGTTCAATATCGATGGAATAAACCCTGCACCTATACCCTGTATTGGATGGGGAGACGGAGAACCGCCGCTTATAACTGGTGAAAGTTCAGGCTCCACAGCATATACTTTTAAATCCGTGTATTTATCTTTCAGAACTTCTGCAACGCCCGATATATGCCCGCCGGTTCCCACACCCGTGATTAAAGCACTTAAGCCTTGAGGGAAATCATTTAAAATTTCAATTGCTGTTGTATCCCTATGAACTCTTGTATTCGACGGGTTATCAAACTGCATCGGCATCCATGAGTTTGGTGTTTCGCCCGCAAGTTCTTTTGCTTTCTCAATAGCACCTTTCATTCCCTTTTCTTTTGGCGTCAAAACAAATTCAGCACCGTAGGCTTTCATAATCTTTCTTCTTTCTATTGACATTGATTCGGGCATTACAAGAACCAGTTTGTATTCTTTTACAGCAGCGACTAATGCCAGGCCGATTCCCGTATTTCCTGAAGTAGGTTCAATTATAATGCTATTCGGATTAAGCGCACCGGATTTCTCAGCATCTTCTATCATAGCGAGAGCAATTCTATCTTTAATACTTCCGCCTGGATTAGATTTTTCAAGTTTAATCCAGACATTGTAATCTTTTTCAAAAAGATTGTTAATCCTTATGATTGGCGTGTTGCCGATACTTTCAAGAATGTTATCGTATTTCATGTTTATTCCCTTTCATATTATAAAGTTATATGGTTCTTCTCCGAAATCTTTAGTTTTTTTGATTTCCACTTTGTGATTGTTAAACACTATGGAATAGGGTTCCACGGATGTTGTAAGCCACGTGTTCCCTCCTATTATGCTGTTATTCCCTATAATAGTTTTTCCGCCTAATATCGTAGCATTGGAATATATTACTACATTATCACCGATAGTTGGATGACGCTTCGAATCACAAAACTTTTTATCCACTGAGAGTGCTCCTAATGTTACTCCTTGATAAATCTTTACCGAATCACCTATATTTGTAGTTTCTCCTATTACTATACCTGTCCCGTGGTCTATACAGAACGACTTCCCAATGGATGCCCCGGGATGAATATCAATCCCCGTAAGACGGTGGGAATATTCAGTCAGCAAACGAGGAAAAAGCGGCACTGACTTTTTGTAAAAGAAATTTGATACACGATAAACTGCAATTGCAAAGAAACCCGGATAAGTCAGAATCACCTCATCAAGATTTTCCGCAGCAGGGTCTCCGAGTTCAATTGCTTTTGCATCTAATAAAAGATCATCAAAGATAACGGGGATCATTAGAATAAATTCATTTGCTATTAAAGTGTTTTGCTCTGAATCGAAACCGGAAATCTGATTTAAAATCTTCTGAAGATCAACCTTTAGTATAAGAAGCTCTGCTTCAACTTCATCAATAGAGAGGTACTTCCTGTCATTGAAATGAGGAAACATTATTTTAAGCAGTTTATCAACAAATGTATAAGCTGTTGCTTTTACAGGAAGCCCTGATGAATGCTCAAGGTTAAATTCGAATAATTTATTTGTTATTGATTTCATCACTTATTTGTTTCAAAGTTCGTCATCTTACTCTGGTGTATATATTGATTAAACAAATTCTATCTTAAAATGTTAACATGAAGTTGCTATCTTAATGAATAACCGTAAATTAGAAATCAAAAATATAAATCTATTTAACGAATTAATTGTAATGAGTAAGAAAAAAGAATGAAGCTAATCTATTATCTTATCTCTATCTTTAAAACAATAAACATGCTTTTCTTAGTGATCTGAGTATTGGTAAAATCTTATCTCTATCTTTAAAACCAAAAAATGCCGCATTTTTCCCGCGAGCTATAAATCTATCTTTATATCCGTGTGTATTTGTTTGATCTGCGAAAATCTGTCTTCCTGCAGCAGGCAGGGGTTGAATGTGAATAACCCCGGCACAAATCTGTATCTAAAATAAAAACTATTAAAAACCCCGAAGGGGTTGAATGTGAATAACCTCCGGCGCAGCCGGGGGTATAAGAAAATAAAATCCAACCCCGAAGGGGTTTAATGTGAATAACCCCCGGCACAAATCTGTGTCTAAAGTAAAAAACTATTAAAAACCCCGAAGGGGTTGAATGTGAATAACCCCCGGCACAAATCTGTGTCTAAAGTAAAAAACTATTAAAAACCCCGAAGGGGTTGAATGTGAATAACCCCGGCACAAATCTGTATCTAAAATAAAAACTATTAAAAACCCCGAAGGGGTTGAATGTGAATAACCCCCGGCGTAGCCGGGGGTATAAGAAAATAAAATCCAACCCCGAAGGGGTTGAATGATCCACCACAAAAAGACCTGCAAGCAATTTTACTTACAAGACTTAATTGTGGAACTCCCAACAAGAATTGAACTTGTATATAAAATGCTTAGTACCATCTCTTATACTATAAAATGCAATTTAGAAACATATTACTTGTAGTGTGAAAGTATATGGATCTCGCTGGTTTATTCAAGTTATAGTAATTTTTACCTTATTTTTATAATACTCCGTTATTATTTTAACCTTAATCTTTATCTATATTTTAATCAATATTATTTTGGCAATGAGTTTCTAACGATGAACATACAATTCTTAAATAGAGAAAATTCAATTTTAAGATTGTTTTCTGTATATTTGAATCTCCTGTTTCTATTGCTTGCATTAGTTTTAGTATTCACACAAAATATTGAAAACATACTTAGTATTGTCCCTGACGATGCATTTTATTACTTTAAAATAGCAGAGAATTTTACGCAATCAGGTAAACTCACTTTTGACGGTTTTGCTAATACAAACGGTTTCCATCCTTTATGGCTGCTGTTTATTCTTCCTGTTAAATATTTTTTAAAAATGAGTCCGGAAATCAATGTAAAAATTATACTGCTAATCCAGCTATTGCTATGTTTCGTTTCTATAAAGTTATTAATTTGTAGGATTAAAACAGTTTATTCAACAGCCACTGTCATTGTTATTTTCAGTTATTTCTTGTTCAAAATTATCGGTAACTATATAAATGGACTGGAATCAAGCCTGTTGTTTTTTCTATACACTATATTGTTCTGTTATTCTTTTGACAAAAGGTTAGGGTTTAATGAAAGCAAAGCCAATTATGTAATTTTAGGTATATTATCGGGTTTGATTGTACTTGCAAGGTTAGATCAGATTTTTTTAGTCAGCTCATTTGTTCTTTATACATTATTTTCAAAAGATAAAAAGGGGCGGCTTATTGATTCTGTTAGATATACCGGTGGATTTCTGCTTTTGTTTATTCCTTATTTATTATTCAATATTATTTATTTTGATAGTATGATGCCTATTTCAGGCAAACTTAAATCAACATTTCCCCATATTTCATTTAGCTTAAAGCTGCTGTACGATTGTTTAAACAAGGTAACAATCCTGGCTATTCTGTCGTTGATTTGGATAGTTGTTGCTAAGTACCGGAACTTTAAGTTCATAAGTAAGCCAATATCAGGAATATTCATTATTTTTAGCATGACAGTACTTACTCATTTTTTACATACTGTGTTCTTTATGAACTGGGCGGCTTTTAGCTGGCACTATTCATTTTATATATTCTTTTCTTTATTGGTCTTTTTAGAGCCTTTTGAGAGTATTCTTTCAAGGTTTAAGTTTAAGACGACAATTATTGTTGCAGTTTTATTATTCTTGATTATTAATTTTCTTGGCATTAAAGAGGTATACTCCAAAATGCAGGTAAATGAAAACAATAACTGGAAAGTACAGGTTTATCGTTCAGCAATTTGGGCAAAGAAAAACAGCGAAAGTCAATCAATTTTCGCAATGAGTGACGCAGGAATATTTTCTTATTTTAGTGAACGTAGAGTTGTGAATCTGGATGGTTTAGTAAATAATCTTGATTTTCAGGAAGTTCTGAAGGATGGACGATTAAAGTCTTATTTAGCTGAAAGAAAAGTCAAATTCATTGTGCATCATTCGATTTGGGATCAGCCAGATGTAATTAGCGGTGAATATCAACAATATGCAAAACGTTACCCTTCACGATTGTATGAAGGTGCATCTGACAATATTGTATTAGAGAAAAAGCATGAAGTGTTTCGTTCTGATACTTTTTTTGACGGCTCCTATAAATCTGTATTAATCATTTGGGAGACCGAGTGGTTCTGAATATAATTAATGTCAATAGATGGAAAATAATATAACCTGAAAAAAGTTTACATTGCTAAATTGACGCTCCCAACGATAATTCCCGGGCACTCGGGATGTTTTCACACAAAACAAAAAAGCCCTGCAAGTCATAAACTTACAAGGCTTAATAATAGCGCTCCCAACGAGAATCGAACTCGTGTTTTCACTGTGAAAGAGTGGTGTCCTAACCCCTAGACGATGGGAGCGTATTTACACGAACAACTAAAATACATAATTACTTAATTTGTTTCAAGTACGAAAAATCTTCAATTCAGAAATTTTTATAATTTATATTGTATAATTAATTCTCTTAATATCAGTATAATACCTCCCGAACCTTATCAAGCTATTCATACCAATTTTAATAAAAACTTAAAAATCTTCTTGACTTTTAAATAAAAATATACTATTTTATTTATGCAAAAATATTCACAAAATGCAACTTAAAAATTACGAAATTAAACCGGAAATGCTGAAAATTTATCAAAATCGGGGTTTTATCAATGTAACTACTTCAAATAATACTTCACTAAATATTGTAAAAACAGTACTATAATCATCTACCATACGCTTCTCAAACGCTTACCAAACGCTTACTTAACGTTAATATAATGCATTCAAATGACTTCTATTACCAATTATGGATATGTAGCTTACTCGTCTATAACCCCAATTTATTATGTTTTATTTTAAATTAAAATTAAATAATTTCTTTTAAAAATATTCTATATGGCAAGAGTAATAGATAAGCACCTCGGTGCAGTAAAAGGAAAAGTTGGGGACGTTATTTTTAGACAGAAAGGCAGATTAAACTTTGTCAGTCCTGCTCCCCAAAAATCTCGAAAAGTGAAAACACCTATCGATAAAGCTGAAAGAGAAAAGTTTACCGTGCTTTCAAGATTTGCTTCGGCAATTAATTCCTCTTCCACTCTTTTCGAGATATGGGATAAGTACGACAGAAATTATCTTCACGTTAGTTTATCCGGTATCAAAACTCCTTATAATAAAATAATATCTTCCAACCACAAATTAGTCGGTAAAGGGTTTCTTTCACTCGATGTTATGTTAACACCATCTGCTTTTTTACTGCATATTAATTCCTATAATATTGAGCGTTCTATTTTCGAAATTGAATTTGATGCTGATAATGATATTGTTAGAAAGTATGCTTCACCTTGCTATTTCTTTGGTTTGCTTTATCTGTCTCATCCATTGAATGAAGTTTCCAGCAAAGGGGCTGCTAATCATCGTTTTGTTTTACTAAAAGCTAAATCAACCGATTTTATATTTTCTCCAACAGGAAATTCTTTCAGTTTTCCTGTGGGTATTGATGGGCTAAAAATTATTGACGATTTTGAAAAAGTTACTGTCTTCTTCTCATTCGCTTGTAAACTCGAGAATAAAAGACCGGTTTGCTCTAATGCTCAGGGATTCATTCTTAAAGGTCATGATATTCATGATTCGGAAGTAACAGTGAATGAAAGAATCTTAGAATTTAAAAAGATTAGAGAAGAGAAGAAAAATATAGAAGAACCAGACTACAAAATAATTTTCAAATAATATCTTTCTCTTTCTGTTCTTGCACGCGTTTCTAATACTTTTTTCTTGAATTATATAATGTCTAATATTTAACGATACAATATTAAATATATTATTACTATCTTTGCTTAAATTAAAAGGAGCAAAGATGAAAAGATTAGAAATACTAAATCATTCTGTAGAAGATTTGCAA
>Ga0172380_10009063_pt1 | contig 10694 bp, 8 predicted proteins | sample Leawe162metaG_FD_119747 | JGI IMG/M metagenome (GOLD analysis project Ga0172380, IMG submission 119747) | Leachate microbial communities from a municipal landfill in Southern Ontario, Canada - Leachate well 162 metaG | ecosystem: Engineered > Solid waste > Landfill > Unclassified | place...
CAGACGCGCCAACGCCGCGTCGGCGTTCAAGCAGTCGTCCAGGCTGCGCGCTTGCATAGGGCCTCGGTGCACGGGAGAACAAGCTGCATATTATTCTCGTCTCTAACCGGATGGCAAAGGCAAAGAGCATTCAGCTCACCTGGCGCCATCTCGCGCTGGCGGCCGCAGGCTTTTTCGTCCTGATCGTCGGCCTGGGTTCTCTGCTCTCCTATGTCACGATGCGGCACGCCGCCGATCTGCGCGTGCCCTTCGTGCAAGACCTGATACGCGCCACCTATGCCGCCGAGAGCGAGCGCAGCAAGGAGTTCCTGCGCGACAACCTCAACGCGATGGCGGTCAAGATGGGGCAGATGCAGGCGCAGTTGATCCGCATCGACTCTCTGGGCGAACGCTTGTCGACCCTCTCCGGTATCAAGCCCGAAGTGCGGCCGGCGATAGGCAAGGACGGTCGCGGCGGACCGCTGGTCACCCCGACCCCCTTGTCGGCGGAGGAGTTGCGCGCGGCTCTGGATGCCCTGGCCAAGGAAGTCGAGACGCGCGGCGACCATTACTCTCTACTCGAGTCGGAGCTGCTCGATGCGCGTCTCAAGCGGAGCATGCTGCCGACCACCCTGCCGGTGGACGCGGAATGGAACGCCTCCGGCTTCGGCTGGCGCATCGATCCCTTCACCGGCGAACGGGCGATGCACGAAGGGGTGGACTTCGGCGCAGGGATAGGCACGACCATCGCCGCCGCGGCCAGCGGCGTGGTCATCACCGCCGAAGCGCATCCCGAATACGGCAACATGGTCGAGATCGATCACGGCAACGGCCTGACCACCCGCTACGCCCATATCTCCAAGACCTTCGTCAAGGCCGGCGCTCTGGTGCGTCGCGGCCAGAAGATCGCCGAGGTCGGTACCACCGGCCGCACCACCGGCCCGCACCTGCACTTCGAAGTGCGCCACGACGGCATCGCCCTCAATCCCTATCGTTTCCTGCAGAACGCCACGGGCGCACTAGCGCTGGCGCGTCGCTGAGCCGGCCACGGGCGGGGGCGGCGGGCCTGGGGCCCCATGCTAAAATGCGCGCTTTCGCCGAACCGCGGCGATAACGGGTAACCCCATGATTTCCGGCTTTCTCAAGAAGATTTTCGGCAGCCGCAACGAGCGGCTGATCCGCCAGTACGCGGTAAAGGTGCGCGAGATCAACGCGCTTGAGCCGGCGCTGCGGCTGCTCAGCGATGCCGAGTTGCGCGCCAAGTCCGAGGCTTTCAAGGCACGCCTGGCCGCCGGCGAAACGCTGGACGATCTGCTGCCGGAGGCGTTCGCCGTGGTGCGCGAGGGTAGCCAACGGGTCCTCGGCATGCGTCACTTCGATGTGCAAATGATAGGCGGCATGGTACTGCACGCCGGCAAGATCGCCGAAATGCGCACCGGCGAAGGCAAGACCCTGGCAGCGACCCTACCCGCCTACCTCAATGCCTTGTCCGGGCGCGGGGTGCACGTCGTCACCGTCAACGACTACCTTGCCAGCCGCGACGCCGCCTGGATGGGCAAGCTCTACAGCTTTCTCGGTCTCACCGTCGGCGTCAATCTCTCGCACATGGCGCACGACGAGAAGCAGGAGGCCTACGCCGCCGACATCACCTACGGCACCAACAACGAATACGGCTTCGATTACCTGCGCGACAATATGGTGTACGGCGCAGCCGAGCGGGTGCAGCGCGGACTCAATTACGCCATCGTCGATGAGGTCGATTCCATCCTCATCGACGAGGCGCGCACGCCTCTGATCATCTCCGGCCAGGCCGAGGATCATACCGAACTGTACGTCAAGCTGAACGCCGTGGCGCCGCTGCTCGAGCGTGGTGAGGCGGCCAAGGACAAGGAAGAGCCGGATACAGGCGACTACACCGTGGACTTGAAGTCGCAGCAGGTGCTGCTCACCGAGGCCGGGCACGAACACGCCGAGCAGATCCTGGCGCGTATGGGCCTGCTGCCCGAGGGCGGCAGCCTGTACGAACCGGCCAACATCATGCTCATGCACCACCTCTACGCCGCGCTGCGTGCCAACAACCTGTATCACCGCGACCAGCAGTACGTGGTGCAGAACGGCGAGGTGATCATCGTCGACGAGTTCACCGGCCGCCTGATGTCCGGCCGACGCTGGTCCGACGGACTGCACCAGGCGGTCGAGGCGAAGGAGGGGGTGCAAATCCAGAACGAGAACCAGACCCTGGCCTCGATCACCTTCCAGAATTTCTTCCGCATGTATTCGCGTCTCGCGGGCATGACCGGGACCGCCGACACCGAAGCCTACGAATTTCACCAGATCTATGGCCTCGAGACGGTGGTCATTCCGACGCATCGGCAGATGATCCGCGACGACCGCATGGACCAGATCTATCGGACAGCGGGGGAGAAGTACCACGCGATCATCGTCGACATCAAGGACTGCCACGACCGCGGTCAGCCGGTGCTGGTGGGTACCACCTCGATCGAGAACTCTGAGCTGCTCTCCGGCATGCTGGACAAGGACAAGCTGCCGCACCAGGTGTTGAACGCCAAGCAGCACGCCAGGGAAGCCGAGATCGTTGCCCAGGCCGGCCGCCCCGGGGTCATCACCATCGCCACCAATATGGCCGGTCGTGGCACCGACATCGTGCTTGGCGGAAACGTCGAGAAGCAGATCGACGGCGTGCGCAACGACGCCGCGTTGTCCGAGGAGGACAAGGAGCCGCGCATCGCCGCGCTGCGCACAGAATGGGAGCAACTGCACAAGAGCGTGGTCGGCGCCGGCGGTCTGCACATCATCGGCTCGGAGCGGCACGAGTCGCGGCGCATCGACAACCAGCTACGCGGACGCTCCGGACGTCAGGGCGACCCGGGCTCCTCGCGTTTCTACCTGGCCCTCGACGACCAGCTGCTGAAGATATTCGCGGGCGAGCGTCTGAACTCCATCATGGTGCGCCTGAAGATGCCCGAGGGCGAGGCGATCGAACATCCTCTGGTGACACGCTCTCTGGAATCGGCGCAGCGCAAGGTGGAACAGCGCAATTTCGACATCAGAAAGCAACTGCTCGAATACGACGATGTCGCCAACGACCAGCGCAAAGTCATCTACCAGCAGCGCAACGAATTGCTGGAGACCGAGGACATCTCCGAGACCATCACCGCCATGCGCCAAGGGGTGGTGCACGACAGCTTCATCAGTTTCGTGCCGGCGGGCAGCGTCGAGGAGCAATGGGATATCCCGTCGCTTACCCTGGCGCTCGGCTCCGAATTTCAGCTGCCGCTGCCGCTCGCCGAATGGCTGAAGAACGAGCCCGATCTCACCGATAGCGACCTGTTGAAGCGAATCCTCGATGCTGCCGACGAGGCTTACGCGGCCAAGATCGCCCGCGTCGACGCCGATGCCTGGCACGGCTTCGAGCGCAACGTCATGCTGCAAAGCCTCGATACGCACTGGCGCGAGCATCTGGCGGCGCTCGATCACCTGCGCCAGGGCATACACCTGCGCGGCTACGCGCAGAAGAACCCCAAGCAGGAATACAAGCGTGAGGCCTTCGAACTGTTCGAGGGCCTGCTCCAGTCGGTGCGCCTGGAAGTGACCCGGCTCCTGATGACCGTCGAGATCCGTTCGGAGGAGGCGATCGAGGAAGCCGAGGTGCCGCCGGTGCTGGAGAATGTGCAATTCCATCACGCCGGCTACGACGAGGTACTCGCCGTCCCCGAGGACAAGCCGGCGCTGCCGCAAAAGAGGCAGATAGCCAAGGTCGGGCGCAACGAGCCCTGCCCCTGCGGCTCGGGCAAAAAGTACAAGCACTGCCACGGGAAGCTGAGCTGAACCCGGCCCTCGCCACCCTGCGCGAGGATGGCGATGCCGTCCTGATCCTCGACCAGACGCTGCTGCCCGGCCAGGCGGTCCATTGTCGCTTGACCACGCTCGCCGATGTGGCGCGGGCGATCCATTCCATGCAGGTGCGCGGCGCGCCGCTGATCGGCGCCACCGCCGCCTACGGCGTCGCCCTGGCCATGGCAGCCGGGGCAGATGAGCCCGCCCTGATTGCCGCTTTGGCGACGCTCGCCGCGACGCGGCCGACGGCCGTGAATCTGCGTTGGGCTCTGGCGCGCATGGAGCGCCTGCTGCTGCCCCTGCCGGCGGCCAAGCGCTGCGCCGCAGCCCGGCGCGAGGCGCGCGCCATCGCCGCGGAAGACGCGGCAGCCAACGCCGCCATCGGCAGCCACGGCCTGGCTCTATTGAATTCCCTCGCGGCGAGCCTCGCGCCGAGCCGCAGGCGCATCAATCTGATGACCCATTGCAACGCCGGCTGGCTGGCCACGGTGGCGCACGGCACGGCCCTGGCGCCGGTCTATGCCGCCCACGCCGCCGGCCTGCCCATGCACGTCTGGGTCTCGGAGACGCGGCCGCGCAACCAGGGCCTGCTGACGGCATGGGAACTGGCACAGGCCAACGTTCCCCATACCCTGGTGGTGGACAACGCCGCCGGTCTGTTGATGATGCAGGGCAGGGTGGATTTGGTCATCGTCGGCGCCGACCGCATCGCCGCCAACGGCGATACCGCCAACAAGGTCGGCACCTACCTCAAGGCGCTGGCGGCGCGCGCACACGGACTGCCTTTTTACGTCGCGGCGCCGCTGTCTACCATCGATTTCGCCTGCCCCGGGGGTGGCGCCATCCCCATCGAGGAGCGCGATGGCGGCGAATTGGCGGCTGGTGATTTGCCGGTGGCCAACCCGGCCTTCGATGTGACTCCGGCGGGCTTGATCACCGGGATCATCACCGAGTTCGGTATCAAGAAGCCGGAGGCTTTACGCGAGCTTGTGAAAAAGGCCTAGCCGAACAGCCGCGCGAGCTCGGCACCCGGCGAGGGCACCCGCATGAAGGCTTCGCCGACCAGGAAGGCGGTAACGCCGCCATCCTTCATGCGCAGCACGTCCTCTGGTGTGCGGATGCCTGACTCGGTGACGACGATCCTGTCGCGCGGAATTCGTCCGACTTGAGCCAATGTGGTGTCCAGGCTGACAGCGAAGCTGCGCAGATCGCGGTTGTTGATGCCGATGAGCGGCGTTCCCAGTTGCAGCGCGATGTCGACTTCCGCGCCGTCGTGGGCCTCGACCAGGACGGCCATGCCGAGGTTCGCTGCGATGGCCTCCATCTCCTGCATTTCCGCCAGCGACAGCGCGGCCACAATCAGCAGGATGCAGTCAGCGCCCATCGCCCGCGCTTCAAAGACCTGGTAGGGATCGATGAGAAAGTCTTTTCGCAGGGCCGGCAGGACGCAGGCGGCGCGTGCCTGCTGAAGATATTCTGGCGCACCCTGGAAGAACCGCCGGTCGGTCAGCACGGAAAGGCAGGCGGCGCCGTGGCGCTCATAGTCAGCGGCGATCGCCGCCGGATCGAACTCGGCGCGCAGCACGCCCTTGGAGGGGCTGGCTTTCTTGATCTCGGCGATCACGGCCGGTCGGCCGGCGGCGATCCTGGCCCTGATCGCGCCGAGGAAATCGCGGGCCGGCGCCCGCGCCTCAGCCTCTCCGCGCAGCGCCGGCAAAGGCTTGGCCGCTTGCGCGGCTGCCACCTCCTCGCGCTTGACGGCGAGGATCTTCTTCAGAATGTCGGGCATCAGGTGCAGCGTTGCGTGAAGGCGACGAACTCGCCGAGCTTGGCGCGTGCGGCGCCGCTGGCAATAGCCTCGCGCGCCTGGGCGATGCCTTCGCCTATGGATGCGGCGCGGTCGGCGGCGTAGAGCGCGGTGCCGGCGTTGAGCACGACGATTTCGCGCGGCGTGCCCTCGACGTTGCCCAGCGCTTCCAGCAGCATGGTCTTCGATTCGCCGGCGTCGGCGACGCGCAGGCCGCGGTTGGAGAACATGGCCATGCCGAAATCTTCGGGATGGATTTCGTATTCGCGGATGACGCCATCCTTCAGTTCCCCGACCATGGTGGCCGCGCCCAAGGAAACCTCGTCCATGCCGTCCTTGCCCCAGACCACCAGCACGTGCCTGGCCCCGAGCTGCTGCATGACCCGCACCTGGATGCCGACTAGGTCGGGGTGAAAGACGCCCATCAGGGTGTTGGGCGCACCGGCCGGGTTGGTGAGCGGCCCGAGAATATTGAAGATGGTGCGCACCCCCATCTCGCGGCGTATGGCGGCGACGTTCTTCATCGCCGCGTGGTGATTCGGGGCGAACATGAAGCCTATGCCGGTGGCTGCCAGGCACTGGCCCACCTGCTCGGGCTTGAGCATGATCTTCGCCCCCAGAGCCTCGAGCACGTCGGCGCTGCCCGAACTCGAAGACACGCTACGGTTGCCGTGCTTGGCTACCTTGGCACCGGCGGCGGCGGCGACGAACATCGAGGCGGTGGAGATGTTGAAGGTGTGGGCGCCATCGCCGCCGGTACCGACGATGTCCACGAAGTTGGCGCGAGCATTCTCGCCGCCGGCGACTTCGACCTTGGTACACATTTCGCGCATCACCATCGCCGCTGCGGAGATTTCGCCTACGGTCTCCTTCTTGACGCGCAGGCCGGTGAGGATGGCCGCGACCATCAGCGGCGAGATTTCGCCCTGCATGATCTGCCGCATCAGGTGCAGCATCTCGTCGTGGAAAATCTCGCGGTGCTCGATGGTGCGCTGTAGCGCTTCCTGGGGCGTGATCATGGGGCACTCTCCAAAAAATTCTTCAACAATTGATGGCCGTGTTCGCTGAGAATGGACTCGGGATGGAATTGCACCCCCTCGATCCCGTGCTCCCTGTGGCGCACGCCCATGATCTCGCCATCCTCCGTCCATGCGGTGATTTCCAGGCAGTCCGGCAGAGTGTCCCGGCGGATGGCCAGCGAGTGGTAGCGGGTCGCGGTGAAGGGATTGGGCAGGCCGCGAAAGACGCCGACGCCGCTGTGGTGGATGGCCGAGGTCTTGCCGTGCATCAGCGTCCGGGTGTGCACGATTTCGCCGCCGAAGGCCGCGCCTATCGCTTGGTGGCCGAGACAGACGCCGAGCATGGGGATGCTCCCGGCGAACTCGCGGATCGTCGCCAGCGAAATCCCCGCTTCCGCCGGCGTGCAGGGGCCCGGCGAAATGACGATGCGCTCGGGCCGCATGGCGGCGATCTCCTTGATGCTGATGGCGTCGTTGCGGTAGACGCGCACCTCCTCGCCCAATTCCCCGAAGTACTGCACCAGGTTGTAGGTGAAGGAATCGTAGTTGTCGATCATCAGCAACATGTGATTTACCCTATTGATAATGTTATATATTACGGAAGGCCGCCGACTGAAACCGGCTTTTTCCGCTGGCACCTGCCGGTGCGGACGGCGCCGTAGAATTTTATATTGTCTCACTACCGGGCAAGAAGGACGCGGCAAGGCGGACCGATCATGGCGTCATGACGCGCAGGACATCCAAAATCAGCGGCAACCAAGACGATGGATCGGGGTCAACGGCGACGTCAAGGAACGCGGGCGGAGTATTGGCCGGGCCCTGCTGGCGCACCCCTGGCGAGACAGCGTCCGCTGCGTCGAGGTCGGCGATTGGCCGCAGCTCCTGGCGACGTCGCCTGCGCCGGGCCGCCGAAGCCTTCGGCCGACGACGCTGGCTGCGTGTAGGCTCCTCTACTGCTGCGCGCAAGAAGCGCTTACGTTCGGCCGCGGATAAAGCGGACTGCAGCTCGATCGCAGCGCGGCAATCCGCCAGAACGTCATCCTTGATCGAACTGCGCATCCACTGTTAGCACCGAGGCATCGACATCACGCTCGCGTGCCATGTTGGCCAGTTGCGGGTTCGCTGGGTCAATCAGACGCTACTTTTTTGCCGGCGGCCCGCTCGCGGGCCCATGGCTGCGAACCAGATAATTCAAGAGTTCCGGCAATTTTGCTTTCGGTACTTGCGCGCCGTAGCCAATCATTCGCTCAGTCGCTGCTTCCCATTCATGACGCGTCAGACGTTTCTTGTCGAGCGACCGCCTCGTAGGCGTATGGCAGAGCGCACATGCCTGGGCAAAAATGCTGGCTCCGTCGTCAGCGGCAATAGCAGGCGACGGCAGCAACAGGGCCAGCAATGCCGGAACTGCGAGAGCCAGGAAAATACGGTTCAGCATTTCACCGTCCGCAGGCATGGCAGGAAAGGCGACAGCCTCTCCTGCCATGGTAGAGCCTTCATGGTCAGAATTTATATCTCAGATACGCTGCCAGCACATGCACACGATAGTCATAGTTGTTGGCGCCCGTGAAAACATACTTGGTGCTGTTTTCAAAGGTTGAACCGGCCAAGTATGCACTCGTATTGGTGAAATCATCAAGCTTGTACCATTCGTACAAATAGGTCGCGCCTATCTTGGCGCTCTTGCTGAGGTTGTACCCGAGATCCAGCTTGAGCTCCTGCAAGCGATTCTTCACGGTGGGCCACGACTGCGCCACCGCATTCAAGAGTTTTGGCGGCCCGTTGGGATTCGTCGTAAGGAAATTCATCTTGCTGTCGGACAGCGAATAGTCCGCGTTCAGGGTCCACTTGCCCGGTATGATTTGAACCATCCCGCCCAGGCCAAGGGTATTCGCCTTCTCCTTGATCTCGGTGTTCCAGTAATTTTCCGGATTGAAGGCACCGATCGTCGTCTCGTTGGCCGCAGTGGCCGGATTGTCAAAGGCATCGTCCTTGGCAGCCGACTGCATCAAGCCTTTGCGATTTTCGTGGGAGTAGCTGGCGTGGACTGAGAACGTCTCCGAGGGGGCGTAGCTGATATCGAGGCCGCCGACGAGCCTCTTGTTTTTCTTCAGGCCGAAGCGGTTATCGCCGCCGTACTTGTCGTCCAGATAGTCGCCTGAAAGTCCTAGGGTCACGGCATCGCTGGCCAAATAGCTTAGCTTCAACGTCGCCTTGTCGCGCTTGCGCTCAGCCCAGTCGTAATTGACGAGGCCGACCGCCTCGGGATTGAGCGCGGTGTTGCCTGTCTTGTAGCCATCCACCGTACGATGGGCATTGCGGTAGTTGAACCTCAGGGTGGTTCCCCTGACCGGCTTGTAGATTACGCCGGCGCCGAGGCCTGTCTCACTACTGCCATCAATGCGAAGCTGCTCGCGATCCCATCCTTCCCAGAAGGCTTCACCGAGCAATGTCAGCGATTTCGTCAAATGATAATCGGCCGCCAACTCGGCATTCTGCCGCTTGAAGGACATCGCATCGTTGCGCACCGGTGCGCCCGGATCGTTTCTTGCGGTTCTCCAGAATGAATCGCCAAAGGCCGAATAGCCGGGGAAGGTGATGTTGCTCGACTGGTTGTCGTAGTCGTAGGAACGATACTTGGCCGTGAGCGCCAGCGCCTGCGTCGGCTTGCTCGTCAATTGATAGCTCTGAAACAGCGTCGCCACCTTGCCGTTCAGGTTGGCTTGGGGAAGCGCCAGGTTGGCGGCCAAGGGTGCACCGCTTACGGAACTGGCGATGACGCCGGTGTTCAAGGTGTAAGGGTCGAAAGCGCTGTCTTGATTGATCCACCCATAACTGATGTTCCCCGAGAACTTGCTCTGCAGCGGCAGATCGATGGAACCCGATAGCGCCAGTTCATGCGACTGGCTGTCGGGTGGAAGGCTGGCCTGACCGAGAGCCGAACGGAAGCGGTTGAAAGGATTGCCGGACGTGCCGTTGGCATTGGTTGCCGCGGCGCCCGTAATCCTGAACGGGTTGTCCCAGACCAGGGAGTGAATATTGTTCTTGAAGTCGGTCATGGTGTAGGCGACATCGACCATCCAGGCCGATTTGTAGATTCCCGCGCCCAGGCTGACATTGACGGTACGATAGTCGATGGTCTCGGGCAACTCGATGCCCTCCACCTGGAAATAATCGGCGACATGGCTGCGATTGCCAACGCCGGCCGTCGTCGTCGTGACCCCGTTGTTGTAGCGCTCGTAGCTGCCCGCGTTGATGCGCCGGACGCCGGTGCGTTTCTCATCGCTCACCTTCGCCCACAACTTGGCGCCGCCCGCAAGCAGGTAGTCGAAGTTGAAACCGGTTCTTTCGCGCTGAAGTCCGAACTTGACGGCGTTGGCTGAACTGTACAAGCCGTTGACGATGCCGGCCATGCCCGCATCGAGAGCCCTGTTTTGCGCATCGGCGGGATTGATGAGCGCGCCAGCCGCAGTGCTGGTGACGCCGGTATTGGTCAGACGCTGGCTGCGCAGCACTTCGGCGGCCTGCAACTGGGTTTGGATTACATCACCGATTGCATAGCGGCCGCCGCCGACACCGGTCTCCAGGAAATTGCCGCTGCTGAAGTTGTGGGGAATGCTGTCGCGGACAAAGCCGAAACTGTAATTGCCATGAACACCGCCATTGATGCGGTAGTACTCATTGTCCTGGAGCGGATTCTTCACTGCGATATCGAGGAAATAGGGGCTCGTGACACCGTCGACCTTGAGACGCAGGTCGTTTACGATAAAGCCGCTGCGCAAGTCGCGATATTCCTCAGCCTTCTCGCGGGCGCCGCTGAAGTTTGATTGCCGTATCGCGGCATCGACCTCACCGCTGACAATCGCCTTGTTGCCAAGGGCCTCGGTCTCGACCTGCGCCACGCTGGCGCCTGCCCACATGGTCAGGAGCGCGGCCGCCACGGCGCGCTGTTTAAACCGGGTATTTTTCATTATGTAATCTCCGCAAATGATGTTCATCTCTATCCGCCTTATCGTTGCAGCACGGCGCCGGAA
>Ga0172380_10009064_pt1 | contig 10694 bp, 11 predicted proteins | sample Leawe162metaG_FD_119747 | JGI IMG/M metagenome (GOLD analysis project Ga0172380, IMG submission 119747) | Leachate microbial communities from a municipal landfill in Southern Ontario, Canada - Leachate well 162 metaG | ecosystem: Engineered > Solid waste > Landfill > Unclassified | place...
AGCGCATCAACAGCGTCGGCAGCCTGACCAGCCACACCATAGGCACCGCCTTCCTGGCCAACGTGTTCGGCTCGGCCATGTATGTGTCGCTGATCCTGACCCCCAAGATCATGGCCAAGAACTACGACCGGCTGGGACTGGCACGCAAGAACCTCTCCCGCAATGCCGAGTTCGGCGGCACCCTCACCTGCGGCATGGTGCCCTGGAGCGACAACGGCATCTTCATGGCCGGGGTGCTCGGGGTCGCCACCCTCGACTACCTGCCCTACATGTGGCTCAGCTTCACTTGCATCATAGTGACCATCACCCTCGCCTACCTGGGCAAGGCGGTGAACCGGGTTCCGCTGGTGGCCGCTGCCAGCTCCCGCTAATCATTGCGAGATCAATGACAAAGGCGCCATCACGGCGCCTTTTGTTTGCGCGGGATTCGAGGTTAAGCTGGCAACCACCCCAGTCGCGAGTGGCAGGATGCCCAGATGAATTTTACCTTTCGCCAGATCCGCTATTTCGTCGCCGTGGCCGACAGCTTCTCGGTCAGCCGCGCAGCCGCCGAGCTGCACATCTCCCAGTCGGCAGTCACCAGCGCCATTCGCGAGCTGGAAACCGAGCTGGGCGCCGCCCTGTTCGAGCGCAATCCGCGCGGGGTCAGCCTCACCACCCAGGGCCACCAGTTTCTGCTGCACGCCCGCCGCATCCTCGGTGCCATGACGGAGGCAGGCCAGTCCCTCAAGGCGGTGGCCCAGCAGGATCAGGGGCGGCTCACTATCGGCGTGACAACCCTGGTGGCGGGTTACTACCTGTCTGAGGCGCTCGGCCGCTTTCGCCGCGCCTTTCCGGCGGTACAGATCGAAGTGAAGGAGGATGAACAGCCTTTTCTGGAGCACCAGATCGTCAACGGCGAGGTGGATGTGGGGATCCTGATGACTAACCGCACCATCCGGCAAGAGGCGTTTGATACCGAGTTGCTAACCCGCTCGCCGCTGCGGCTCTGGCTGGCTGCCAACCACCCGCTCTGCGCCGAGTCGACCCTCTCCCTGACAGCGCTGGGGGAGGAGCCGATGATCTCGCTGACCGCCGATCAGCTGGATCAGATCATCGGTGGCGGCCTGCGCCGATACGGCATCTCCCCCCGTATCGTACTGCGCACCGCGTCGGTGGAGGCGGTACGCAGTCTGGTGGCGAGCCAGCTCGGGGTCGCCCTGCTGCCCGATTTTGCCTACCGTCCCTGGTCGCTGGAGCAGGAGCGGGTCGAGGCGCGCCCCATCAAGGAGCCCATTCCCGCCATCGATATCGGACTGGTGTGGCGCCGTGGTTCACGACTGGATTGGACGGCGCGGGAATTTATCGATATCGCGCGGGATCAGAGCCGGCTGCGGGCCCGTCAGGCGCTCCCTCGCTAGCCATCTCTTGCGGGGTTGCCACCAAAATTAAGATTCATATGCACTCGATATCGATTTAGCTGATACCTGAGCCACCAAAAATTGAAATATTCATCGTATTGCCACTCCCCTAAGCTCATTGCTGGTTAACAGGATGTTAACGCCCATGGCGGCGTTCCTTCACCTGATGCAAGTCAACACAATGCAAGGAGTGCATGATGAAATTGACCCCTCTGATGCTGGCTCTTGTTCCGGCGCTGCTGGCAGGCCAGACCCAGGCTGCCCCGACCGAGCTCGGCAAGGGTGAAGGCCAGCTCAATATCGTGGCCTGGGCTGGCTACGTCGAACGTGGCGAGACCGACAAGAACTACGACTGGGTGACTGGCTTCGAAAAAGAGACCGGCTGCAAGGTGAGCGTCAAGACGGCAGCCACCTCGGACGAGATGGTGGCGCTGATGAACGAGGGGGGCTTCGATCTGGTCACCGCCTCCGGCGACGCCAGCCTGCGTCTGATTGCCGGTGGCAAGGTGCAGCCGCTCAATCTGGCGCTCATTCCGAGTTACAGCAAGATTGATCCCCGGCTGCAAAATGCCCCCTGGCACACGGTGGATGGCAAACACTACGGCGTGCCCTATCAGTGGGGCGGCAATATCCTGATGTACAACACCAAGGTGTTCCCCAAGGCGCCGGACTCCTGGAACGTGGTGTTCGAGGAGCAGACCCTGGCGGATGGCAAGTCCAACAAGGGGCGGGTGCAGGCTTTTGACGGCCCGATCCACATCGCCGATGCCGCCCTCTATCTGATGACCCATCAGCCCGCCCTTGGCATCAAGGATCCTTACGAGTTGAACGAGGATCAGTACAAGGCCTCCCTCGATCTGCTGCGCAAGCAGCGTCAGCTGGTGGGACGTTACTGGCATGATGCCTTCGTTCAAATCGATGACTTCAAGAACGAGGGAGTGGTGGCCTCCGACTCCTGGCCCTTCCAGGCCAACACCCTGATCGCCGACAAGCAGCCTATCGCCACCACTGTTCCCAAGGAAGGGGTCACCGGCTGGGCCGACACCAGCATGGTACACAGCGAGGCCAAGAACCTGACCTGCGCCTACCAGTGGCTGGAGCACTCCCTCAACAACAAGCTGCAGGGGGATCTCGCCTCCTGGTTCGGCTCAGTGCCCGTGGTGCCCGCCGCCTGTGAGGGCAACGCCCTGCTGGGGAAAGAGGGCTGCAAGACCAATGGCATCGACAACTTCGACCGGGTGCACTTCTGGCGTACCCCCGTCTCCCAGTGCAAGAGCCAGGGTACTTGCGTGCCCTACTATCGCTGGGTCTCCGACTATATCGCCATCCTGGGTGGTCGCTGAGCTTGAGCTGACTACGCGCACCCCAGCGGGCTGGACAGGAGTCCGGCCCGTCCCTGCACAGACAAGGACGCTCCATGAACGCCGTACAATTTGACCGCATCAGCCGCCACTATGGCGAGGTGAAGGCAGTCGACGACATCTCCTTCCAGATCCCTTCCGGCGAGTTTTTTACCCTGCTTGGCCCGAGCGGTTCCGGCAAGACCACCTGCCTGCGGATGATCGCAGGCTTCGAATACCCGAGCGAGGGGGAGATCCGCCTGTTCGGTGAGCCCTGCTCCCGGGTGCCGCCCTACGATCGCAACCTCAACACCGTATTCCAGGACTATGCCCTCTTCCCCAACATGGATGTGCGCGACAACATCGGCTACGGCCTGATGCTCAAGGGGGTGGCCAAGGCGGAGCGTTACCGCAAGGTGGATGAGATGCTGGAGCTGGTACGCCTGCCCGGCGTCGGCAGCCGCAAACCGGGCCAGCTCTCCGGCGGCCAGCGCCAACGTATCGCCATCGCCCGGGCGCTGATCAACCAGCCGCGCATCCTGCTGCTGGACGAGCCGCTGGGGGCGCTCGATCTCAAGCTGCGCGAGCAGATGCAGCTCGAGCTGAAAGCACTGCAGCGCCAGCTCGGCATCACCTTCATCTTCGTCACCCACGATCAGCAGGAGGCGCTCTCCATGAGCGACCGCATCTGCATCTTCAATCAGGGCAAGATCGAGCAGATAGCCGCACCGGATACCATCTACGACGCGCCGGCGACACCGTTTGTGGCCCGTTTCGTTGGCACCGTCAATCTGTTCGAGGGGGAGCAGGCCAGACGGCTGTGCGGTGACGAGCGCCAGATGATGGTGCGCCCGGAGCGGATCCGGCTCAGTGAGGCCGGCAGCCCCGGCTGGTCCGGGGAGGTGCGCGAAGTGGAATACCTGGGTCCCTTCGTACGCTACCGGGTCGATCTGGGTGAGCGGCTCGAGCTTATCGTCAACCACCCCAACGAGGGGCAGGCCCGTCTGGCCCATGGCAGCCGGGTCAGCCTCAGCTGGCCGGAACAGGCCATTCATCGTCTGAATGGCTCCGAGTCCGGGGCTCAGCCATGAGCCTCCCCCACAGTGCGAGCCTTGCCATGAGCCACGCCCCCGTTAGCCCTCAATCCAGTCCGCTGCGGCGCCTCTCCACCCTGCTCTACGGTCGACCCGGCCTGCTGCTGGGGATACTGCTCGGCCCACCGCTGATCTGGCTCGGCGTCATCTACGTGGGCTCCCTGCTGATGCTGCTCTCCAACGCCTTCTTCGGGCTGGATGAGTTCAGCGGCCAGGTACGCCACGAGCTGGGACTGCAAAATTTCGTCGCCCTGCTGCGGGCGGAGAACCTCGACGTCATAGGCCGCACCGTCGGCATGTCGCTGCTGGTGACCCTGGCCTGCGCGCTGCTCGGCTTCCCCATCGCCTACTACATGGCGCGTTACACCAGCGGCAAGACCCGGGCCCTGTTCTACGTCGGCATCATGCTGCCGCTCTGGTCCAGCTATCTGGTGCGGGTCTACGCCTGGAAGCTGATCCTGGCCAAGGAGGGGGTCATCAGCTGGCTGGCGGACAGCCTTGGACTGGACTGGCTGCTGGATGGCATCCTCTCCCTGCCGGTGATAGGCGGCCCCTCGCTGTCGTTCTCACGGCTCGGCACCTTCATCGTCTTCGTCTACGTCTGGCTGCCCTTCATGATCCTGCCCATCCAGGCGGCGGTGGAGCGGATCCCACGCTCCCTGCTGGAGGCGAGCAGCGACCTGGGGGCAACGCCGGCCCAGACCTTTCGCACCCTGATACTGCCGCTGGCACTGCCGGGCGTGGTGGCGGGCTCCATCTTCACCTTCTCCCTGACGCTGGGGGACTACATCATCCCCGGCATCATTGGCAACTCCACCATGTACATAGGCCAGGTGGTCTACATGCAGCAGGGCACGGCGGGCAACCTGCCCTTTGCCGCCGCCTTCTCGCTGGTGCCGATCCTCATCATCGCCATCTACCTCACCATAGCGAAACGTTTAGGAGCCTTCGATGCGCTCTAATCCACCCGTGAATCAGGCCTCCGGTCTGCTGAAATATGCCGCCATCGGCGGGCTGCTGTTCCTGCACATCCCGATCCTGTTCATCTTCCTCTACGCCTTCACCAGCGAGAGCAAGAGTTACCAGTTTCCGCCCCCCGGCCTGACCCTGAAGTGGTTCGAGGTGACCCTGAACAGGCCCGATGTGTGGCGCGCCATCCAGCTGTCGCTGGAAGTGGCCGGGCTGGCGACTCTGGCAGCCATGGTGCTCGGCACCCTGGCGGCGGGGGCCATAGCCCGCAGCCGCTTCTTCGGCCAGGAGGTAGTGTCGCTGCTGTTGGTACTACCCATCGCCCTGCCCGGCATAGTCACCGGCATAGCGCTGCGATCCGCCTACGGCCTGCTGGAGATCCCCTTCAGCTTCTGGACCATAGTCATAGGCCACGCCACGTTTTGTGTGGTGGTGGTCTACAACAATGCCCTGGCGCGCTTTCGCCGCACCAACCAGTCGCTGATTGAAGCGTCCATGGATCTTGGCGCCGACGGCTTCCAGACACTGCGCTACGTGATCCTGCCCAATCTGGCCACGGCGCTGCTGGCGGGGGGCATGCTGGCCTTTGCGCTGAGCTTTGACGAGGTGATCGTCACCACCTTCACCGCGGGCCAGCAGACCACGCTGCCCATCTGGATGTATCAGGAGCTGATCCGCCCCCGGGATAGACCCGTCACCAACGTGGTGGCCCTCATCATAGTGGCCTTCACCACTATCCCCATTCTGCTTGCCTACTACCTCACCCGCGACGGCCAGGATGTCGCCGGCAGTGGCAAGTAACAACTCAACGCCCGTGCAAGGATGCAACCATGAAACTCTCTACCCAACTCTTGATCGATGGCCAGTTCGTCACCGGTGACGGCCCGGCCGAGCCCATCCTCAACCCGGCCACCGGCGAGCTGCTCGCCTCCGTGCCCGAAGCCTCGTTCGAGCAGGTGAGCCGGGCGGTGAACGGCGCCCAGCGCGCCTTCGCCCAGTGGAGCCGCACCACCCCGGCCCAGCGCAGCAACCTGTTGTTGCGCCTCGCCGATGCCATAGAGCGCCACGCCGAGGAGTTCGCGGCGCTCGAATCCCTCAACTGCGGCAAACCCTATCTGGCGGTGCTCAATGATGAGCTGCCGGCGGTGGTGGACTGCTTCCGCTTCTTCGCCGGGGCAGCCCGCTGCCTGCAGGGGCCGCTGGCGGGGGAGTACATAGAGGGGCACACCAGCATGATCCGCCGTGATCCCATAGGTGTGGTGGGCAGTATCGCCCCCTGGAACTACCCGCTGATGATGGCGGCCTGGAAGATGGCCCCCGTGCTCGCCGCCGGCAATACGGTAGTGCTCAAGCCCTCAGAGCAGACTCCGCTCACCGCCCTGCGCCTGGCCGAGCTCGCCAGCGAGCTCTTCCCGCGCGGCGTCATCAACATCGTCTGCGGCCGGGGCGAGAGCGTGGGGGCGCCGCTGGTGGAGCACCCGCTGGTGCGCATGGTGTCCCTGACCGGCGATATCGCCACCGGCCAGAAGATTCTGCAGAGCGCCGCCCGCACCATGAAGCGCACCCACCTTGAGCTGGGGGGCAAGGCGCCCGTCATCATCTTCGACGATGCGGATCTGGAGGCCGTGGTGGCCGGCATTCGCACCTTCGGCTTCTACAACGCGGGACAAGATTGCACCGCAGCCTGCCGCATCTACGCCCAGGGCAAGATCTACGACAAGTTCGTCGCCGCCATGACGGATGCGGTGGCTTCCATCAAGGTGGGCAGCCAGCGTGAGGAAGGGGTGGAGATGGGGCCGCTCATCTCGGACCGGCAACGCAACAGAGTAGCCAGCTTCGTGGAACGGGCCCAGAGCAGCGGCCACGTGGAGGTGACAGCGGGGGGCAAGATCCGCCCCGGCAACGGCTTCTTCTTCGAGCCGACCCTGATCGTTGGCGCCCGCCAAGAGGATGAGATTGTGCGGCGTGAGGTGTTCGGCCCAGTGGTGTCGGTAACTCGCTTCAACGACGCCGAGCAGGTGGTGCAGTGGGCCAACGACTCGGACTACGGCCTCGCCTCGTCAGTCTGGACCCGGGATTTGAGCCTCGCCAGCAAGGTAGCCAGCCACCTGCAATATGGTTGCACCTGGATCAACACCCACTTCATGCTCACCTCGGAGATGCCCCACGGCGGCATGAAGATGTCCGGCTACGGCAAGGATCTCTCCCTCTACGCGCTGGAGGATTACACTGTGCCGCGCCACATCATGGTCAAGCTCTGAAAACGACAAGGCTGGCCCTGGGCCAGCCTTGTCACTTGAGCCGTTTCCCCCGCACTACGCCCCTGAATTGTTCCCATCCCAAGCCCCTGAAACTCAAAGGCAGATGGCTTTTCCTAGGACAGCCGCCACAGCCAATGGTGATCCAGGATCAGCAAACCAAACAGCAGCATCAGGTGGTAGATGGAGAAACGAAAAGTCCGCATCGCCTGACCGGGCCGCTCCGAGTACTTCAGTAACCAGCCATGCCAGCAGAACAAGAGGTTCAACATCAGGCTGCCGATCAGGTAGAGCAGGCCCGACATGCCGATCAGATAGGGTAGCAGGCAGATCAGGGTCAGCATCAGCAGATAGAGCAGGATCGCCGTCTTGGTAAACGTAATGCCATGGGTGACCGGCAGCATGGGAATATTGGCGCCGGCATACTCATCTCGTCTATGGATTGCCAGGGCCCAGAAGTGAGGCGGCGTCCAGGCGAAGATGATCATCACCAGCAGCCAGGGCTCGGCCGAGAGCTGCCCCGTGATGCTGGTCCAGCCAAGCAGCGGCGGCATGGCTCCCGCCAGCCCGCCGATGACTATGTTCTGTGGTGTAGCCCGCTTCAACAACAGGGTGTAGACGACCGCATAGCCAAACAGGCTGGCCAGGGTCAGCCAGGCCGTCAGGGGATTCACGCCCCAATAGAGCAAGGCAAAGCCCAGCAGGGCCAGCCAGAACGCAAACGCCATCGCCGGTTTGGTGCCGATCCGCCCAGTGGCGACCGGTCGCCAGCGCGTTCTGCGCATCTGTGCATCAATGCCACGGTCCAGGATATGGTTCATGGCCGCCGCCGCCGCGGCTAACAGCCCTATCCCCACCAGCCCGGAGACCATGTTGTCCAGCGAGGCTGCCGTCGGCTCAGCCAGCAACATGCCGACCCAGGCGGTCAGCAGGAGCAGTGCCACCACCTTGGGTTTGGTCAGCTGGTAATAGTCCCGCAGCAACCGGATGTCTATGATGCGGGCCAATGACTTGCTGTTCATGTCTGACTCCTGATCGCCCCGGGCGACAGCAAGGGGGAAAGATGGGGGCGAGAGAGCCGCCCACGGGCCAGCACACAACACACCAGCAGGTGTGCCGCCACCAAGTTGTGCGCGAGAGCATTGGCCAGTGGCAGGGCCAGATGGACGTTCGCCAGCCCCAGGGCTATCTGCATGAGCAACAAGGCCAGCAACAATACCCCCAGGGGGCGCAAGAGGTGCCCCTGGCGGATCAGCCCGAGCGCGAAGGCTCCGATCAGCAAGACAGTGCCCAGGGCTCCGAGGCGGTGAGCTATGTGGATCGTCTGACGCGCCTCCTTGCCCAGCACGCCAAACTCATAGCTGCCATGACCCAGGGGCAGATGAAAAGCCTCTCCCCACGCCAGCTGGTTTTGCCAGCCATCCTGGCAGACCGGCAGTTCGACGCAGGCCATGGCGGCATAGTTGGCCGAAGTCCAGCCACCCAAGGCAATTTGCACCAGCAGCACGGCGCACGCCAGATTGCCCAGCCAGGGCAAGCCCTGACCGCAGATGACAGGGCTTGCCCTGGCGGGGTCGGTCGTCACGTTGACCCGATACAACCACAGCAGGGTCAGGATGGCGAATCCACCCAGCAGATGGGCCATCACGACCAGAGGATGCAGGGCCAGCGTCACAGTCCACATGCCCAGCATGGCCTGACCCAGCACCAGAATGAGCAGCGCGCTGGCGATGCGGCGCAGGCGTTGTCCGCAACGCCAGCTCAGCATGAACAGGAGCACGATGATGCAACCCAATGCACCAGCGAAATAGCGATGCACCATCTCACTGCGCGCCTTGCGGGGCTCCAGCGGGCTCTCCGGGTGAAGCTGGGCGGCCCGCTCGATATGCGCAGATTGAGGGACGGCCAGAGAACCGTAACAACCCGGCCAATCGGGACACGCGAGTCCGGCATCGGTCAGCCGGGTATAGGCACCGAGCAGTATGACCAGCGTCGCCAGGGCGATGGCGATCGACGCCAGCATCTTCTGACTCTTCATTCAGGGCCTCGCTGATATTTGAGCAACTGTTGCACATCCGACAGCACTGCCTTGCCAAACAGCGGCCACTGGGCCGTGTTGGCAGGCACCTCGTAACGCAGTATGGCCAACCCCTGTGAGTCCACCAGCATGATGTCCCCCGTTTTGATCTCTGCGCCTGCCTCGGGCGCTGGCTCATCAACCAGTTGCACCAACGCCAGCTTGTCCAGGTTGCGGCCCAATGCGCTCCGGATCCGCTGCATCAGCACCGGCACCTGCTGACATACAGCCTCACACTGCCTGGCCTCCAGATAAACCAGCCGCCATTTGGTCTGGCTCGACGGGAGTGGTTGCAGCAGGTAGACATCTTTGCTCAGCCATTGTCCCTTGTTGCGAGTGCCGGGTTCATACCAGCCCTGTCGCAACGTCAGTGCGGCCAGCACCACAGGCAACAGGATCACCAACGCAAATGCGACAGGCACCTTCCACTTATCCATCGGACCTCCTGCTCAACACCCAACCGCCACACAGCGCTACCAGCGCCAGTCCCAACCACTGCACCGCATAGGCCCTGTGCTTCTCTGGCGGCATCACATGCTGTTGATAGTGGTAGATAAAAGGAGACGTCTGCTGGTAAAAAACGGCATCGACGAGGGACAAGCCACTGATGCGGTTCAGGCTATCCACCCTGATGGCTTGCAGCCGGTTCGGATAGGGACCCGCTTCTATGTTCTGTCCCAGCAAGACGCCGCCGGGCTTGATCCGCAGCAGGCCGTTAAGCTCGAACCTTGCCGGAATGACGGGGAGTGGCAACTGCTGGCGCTGCGCAGGGGCAGGAAGCCAGCCCAGATTCACCAGCAATGGAGGGGAGTGGCTGTCGGCGCGTACCGGGATGAGCACATCATATCCGGCCTCGTGCTCGACCAGCTGATTGTCCAGCAGCCATATATAGGGGGCCACCCACTCCACCTTTCCCCGCAATGGTGCACCGTCCAGACGCTCAGCCTGCCGCCAGTCGATCTCGGTCAGCGTCAATGGCACCGCCTGCTGCAGGGTGGCCACATGGGCCAGCCACTCCTCCTTTTCAGCCGCGCGCTGCCATTGCCAGAGTGCCAGCTTGCACAAACCGGCAGACACACCCAGAGTGAATATCAGCAGGATCCAGCGCCTGTAATGGAATGGTCGCTGCTTATGCCACGTTGCCATGTCGCGCATCTTTTGGAGGGCCCTAACATGTTGATCAAGATAGTGCTGGTGCTCATGTTGCTGCTCATCATAGGGCAGCTGTTCCATGCTCTCTGGCTGATGTTGAGCACGGGTCAGCCCGCTCGGAAGATGTCGGTTCCACTGGGTCGCCGCGTCCTGTTCTCTCTGCTGGTGGTCGCCATCTTGCTGCTCTCGCTGGCAATGGGCTGGATTGAGCCCAATCCACGCCCCTACTAGACGAATATCAGAGCAGATACACAAAGACAAAGAGGCATAGCCAGACAACGTCAACGAAATGCCAGTACCAGGCGGCGGCCTGAAAGGCGAAGTGCCGCTCGGCGGTAAAATGATCCTTCAGCACGATGCGCAGCCAGATGATCAGGAGGAATACAGTCCCCAGGGTGACATGC
>Ga0172380_10009065_pt1 | contig 10693 bp, 10 predicted proteins | sample Leawe162metaG_FD_119747 | JGI IMG/M metagenome (GOLD analysis project Ga0172380, IMG submission 119747) | Leachate microbial communities from a municipal landfill in Southern Ontario, Canada - Leachate well 162 metaG | ecosystem: Engineered > Solid waste > Landfill > Unclassified | place...
AGCCGCTGACGCAAGCCAGCTTGGCATCGTCCACCTGGCGTCCGGTGCATTCGCCGCGCAACTGCTTGACCGCTTCGACGATCAGGAACAGACCGCGCATGCCGGGATGGGAGGCCGAGAGGCCGCCGCCATCGGTATTGGTCGGCAGGGCACCGCCCAGGCGCAAACGGCCATCCGCGACGAAACGACCGCCTTCGCCCTTGGGGCAGAAACCGAGATCCTCCAAGGTCACGAGCAGCATGTAAGTGAAGGCGTCGTAGAGTTCGCAGACGTCGATTTCGTCGGGGCGCACGCCGGCGCGCTGGAAGGCCAGCTGTCCGGACACGGCGGCCGGCGAAACCGTGAAGTCGTCCCACTGGTTCATCGTCACGTGGGAGCCGTATTCGCCGGTGCCGAGCACCCAGACGGGGGGACGGCGCAGGTCGCGCACGCGATCCTCGGCGACCAGCACCACCGCGGCACCGCCGTCCGAGCGGATACAGCAGTGGAGCTTGGTGAAGGGGTCGGCGATCATCGGCCCGGAGAGCACCTCCGCGATGGTGATCGGATCCCGATAGAAGGCTTCAGGGTTCAGCGCCGCATTGGCGCGGGCCGATACGGCTATCTCCGCCATCTGCTCCAGCGTCGTGCCGTATTCGTGCATATGCCGCCGGGCCGCCATCGCATACTTGGAAATCAGCGTGTGTCCGAACGGCACCTCGAACTGCTGCGGCCCGCGGGAACCCCAGTCGAGGTTGGCGCCGCGCAGCTTGCGCTTGATGTCGGCCCGTGCCGTGGAACCATAGGCCAGGAGGACCACATCGGCATGGCCCTGGGCGATGGCGTCGACGGCGTGGGCCGCCATGACCTCCCAGGTCGCGCCGCCGACACCGGTCGAATCCATCCAGCGCGGCCGCAGTCCCATGTACTCGGCCACTTCGAGCGGCTGCAGGACACCCATGCCCGCGGAACAGAAGCCGTCGATGTCGCTGGGGCGCAGACCGGCATCGGCCAGCGCCCGCCGGCTCGCCTGCGCATGGAGCGCATAGGGAGTGGCATCGTCAACGCGCCCCACATCGGATAGCGCCACACCCGCAATTGCCACACGCCGTGTCATCGTTCAATCTCCATAATGCCAGGTCTCCTAGAGCACATGGCGGAATATCATCTGGGCCACGCAGGCCGGCTTCGTCGCGCCCTCGACCTCGATGGTCTGTTCCATCACGGTCTGCGTGCCGTTGGGGATCTCCTCGAAAGCGAGCACTTTGGCGCCCAGCCTGACTCTCGAACCGACCGGGACCGGCGAGGGGAAGCGAACCTTCTCGTAGCCGTAGTGAACGCCCATCTTGAAACCCTCGAAGCGAAACATGTCCTTGGCCAGAACGCCGATCATGGACAGGGTCAACAGGCCGTGGGCGATGGTCTTGCCGTAGGGACCGGTCTTCGCCCGCTCCACATCGACGTGGATCCACTGGTGGTCGCCCGTGGCTTCGGCGAACTGGTTGATGCGCTCCTGGGTGACTTCGACGTAGTCGCTGTAACCCAGCGACTGCCCGACAGCGGCGCGTATTCCCTCTACTCCCTTCAATACGATGGTCATGGCCGTCCTCCCTCAATCGCCCATCTTCAGGCCGGGGGCGCGAACGCCGAACAGATCGGCGCCCATGATCTTGCCCATTTCCTCGGCCTGCCAGCGCTTGCCGGGGTTGATGATGGTCTTGGCCTTGGTCCAGCCCTGCATCCAGTTGAGCTGCTCCTTGACGGCGCGTATGCACTGGCCGGTCACGTAATGGGCCTCATCGCTGGCGAGCCAGGCGACGATCGGCGAGCTGACGGCCGGATCGAGGGGATTCCACTCGTTCTCGTTCGACTCGTCCGTCTCCTTCGCCTGCATCTTGGCGTTGCCTTCGGCGACGATCCGGGTCAGCGCGCCGGGACTGATGGCATTGACGGTCACGCCTATGCTCGCCAGCTCCAGGCTCAGCGTCAGCGTCAGGCCCATGACCGCGGCCTTGGCGGTGGCGTAGTTCGACTGGCCGAAATTGCCCGACAGGCCAGCGCCGGAGGTGGTATTGATGAGGCGCCCGTTCACCTTGCCTTCGCTCTTGGCCCGCTCCCGCCAATGCTTCGAGGCGAAATGGCTGGTCAGCCAGGTACCGCGCAGATGCACGCGCGTCACCAGGTCGAAATCGGCCACCGACATGTTCCAAATGGACTTGTCGCGCACGATCCCGGCGTTGTTGATGAGGATGTCGAGCTTGCCGAACTCGGCGATCGCACGCTGCACCATCGCCTCGGCCTGGGTTTCATCGCCGACGTCGCCGAAGTCGGGGATCGCCGCACCGCCGCGGTTGCGGATCAGGGCGCAAACCTCCTCGGCGACGCGACCGCTGCCTTCGCCCCGCGCCGATCCGCCGAGGTCGTTCACCACGACCTTGGCGCCCTGCTTGGCGAGTTCCAACGCATGCGCGCGGCCGATGCCGTGGCCGGCGCCGGTGACCAGTGCAACCTTGCCTTCAAGTAATTGGGCCATGTCCAATAATCTCTTTCAATGGTTTTGGGATGGAGAAACCTGATGTATGAACGCCGCGCCGGACCGCTCAGGCCGGACGGAACAAGGGCAGCGTGATCTCGGGCGAAATCTCGCGATACTCGACTATCACCGCCATGCCGATCTTCAGGTCCTGGTGATCGCACTCCACGATGTTGGTGGACACGCGCACCCCTTCCGCCAGATCGACGATGGCAGCGACGTAGGGCAGACGCGTGTTGAAGGGAGGAAGGTCGTTGTTGAACACGATCGAATAGGTGTACAGGGTGCCGCGGCCGCTGGCCTGCTCCAGCGCCACATCTTCCGACCAGCAGCTGGGGCAGAAGGGTCGCGGATAATAATGCGGCTTGCCGCAGGTGCGGCAGCGACCGATCATCAACCGCCCCTCGCGGGCAGCGTCCCAGAAGGGTCGGGTCTCTGCCTCGATGGTCGGCAGGTCGAAACGCGGCGACTTCGGCGCGGTGCTCGGTTCGGACATGATCAATACCCCTTAAACTGTGGCGGGCGGCGCTCGATGAAGGCCTTGACGCCTTCCTGGGCATCGCCGGAATGGAAACCGACTTCCTGGGCCATGGCCTCTTCGAGAAGCGCGCCGGCACGATCGCTTTCCAGAGAGCGGTTGAGCAGGCGCTTGGACAGCGAGATGGCCAGCGTCGGCGCTGCGGCGAGGCGGGTGGCGAGTTCCGTGACAGCGGTCTCGAACTCCGCCGCCGCCACGACCTTGTTGACCAGACCCAGCGTGGCGGCATCGCGCGCCGAGAGCCGGTCGCCGAAGAACACCAGTTCCTTGGCTTTCTGCAACCCGATGCGGCGGGCCAACAGGTAGGCGCCACCGGCATCCACGGCGAGGCCGCGCAACACGAAGGCCTCGATGAAGGAAGCCGCCTCCGAGGCAACGACCAGATCGGAGGCATAGGCGAGATGCGCGCCCATGCCGGCAGCCGTCCCCTGAACCGCGCAGATGACCGGTTTTGAACAATCGAGCACCGAGGTGATGAGGCGCTGCGCGCCCTTCATCAGGCGCTGCATGCCATCGCCGGCGCGCAAGGTCGCCGGCTTGCCGTCGGCGTCGGGCTTGCCCGCCGACAGGGTGCTGACATCGGCACCCGAGCAGAAGATCTTCCCGGTGGAGGCCAGGACAACCACGCGCACTTCGGGATCGCCGTCCGCCGCCGCCAGCAGTTCGATGATCGCGTTGCGCTGTTCGGGCAGGATCGCGTTGGCGACATCGGGCCGGTTGAGCGTGATGCGGGAAATGCCCGACGCGACCGAATGGAGTATGGTCGTGCCGATTACCGAGTTTGAGTTTGTCATGTCAGCGATTTATCGAGGGCGTCCAAACAGTATACTATTATAAGCGCGTGGCGGATCGCAAGGCGCGATCGCCCTTGCGGCCCGCCGCCGTCGTTTCCGCGACACTAGCAGATTCCGCCATCGACGCGAATCAGGGCGCCGCTGGTATAGCTGGAGGCCGGGCTGGCGAGGCACAGGGCCATGCTGACGATCTCTTCGGGCCGGCCGGCGCGGCCGAGGGCGCTGTACTCGGCGAGGCGGGCGTTCATGTCTTCGGTCCAGGCGCGGGCGATATCGGTGAGGAAGGGCCCGGCCATGATGCAATTGACGCGCACCTTGGGCCCGAGCTCCCAAGCGAAGGCCCGGGTGATGGCGTTGAGCGCGGCCTTGGCGCCGGAGTAGGGAATGGCGAAGGCTTGCGGCCGCTCGGCGGCGGCGCTGCTGATGTTGATGATGGAGCCACCCGCGCCGGCGGCCATCCGCGCGCCGACCAGGGTCGTCAGGCGATAGGGGCCCTTGAAATTGACGCCGATCACCTTGTCGAACAGTTCTTCGCTCACCGCGTCGTTGTTGGACACGGGCGGCGACATGCCGGCGTTGTTCACCAGGATGTCGACGCGGCCGAATTCGCCATAGGCGGCGGCGACCAGTGCCTCGATCTCGTCCCAGTGGCCGATGTGGCAGGCGTGAGCGAGGGCGCGGCGGCCTAGGGCGCGAACTTCGGCGGCGACGCGCTCGCAGGCGTCGAGCTTGCGGCTGGTGACGACGACGTCGGCGCCGGCCCGGGCGAAAGCCTTGACCATTTCATAGCCGAGGCCACGGCTGCCCCCGGTGACCAAGGCCACCTTGCCGCTGAGGTCGAAGCAGTTGTTCATAAGTATTTGGCCAGCTTCTGCCGCGCTGCCGCGACTCGCGAAGGGATATGCGTCGTCGGGAAAAGTCCGGACGTCGGCTGGTAAGCCTTCAGCAAGCGCTTGGCCGCATTCAGTTTGTGCACTTCCGTCGGACCATCGGCGATTCCCATGACCATCGCCTCCAGAAACATGTGGCCCAGGGGCAATTCGTTGGTCAGGCCGAGTGCGCCGTGAAAATGCATCGCACGCAGCGTGAACTCTTGATAGATCTTCGCCGTTGCCGCCTTGACCATGGAGATCGCCGTGTGAGCCTTGCTGTGATCGCCCTGGTCCATGAGCCAGGCCGCGTGCAACACCAGCAGGCGAAACTGTTGCAGCTCGATTGCCGATTCGGCGATCGAGATCTGGGTCATCTGCTTGTCGGCGAGCAAGGTTCCGGCAGTGCGCCGGCTCAGCGCCCGCTCGCAGATCATGTCGAGTATCTTCTGGCAAGCGCCGACGGTCCGCATGGCGTGGTGCAAGCGACCGCCGCCGAGCCGCGCCTGGGCTGCCGCAAAGCCGCGGCCCTCCTCGCCCAGCATGGCATCGGCCGGCACGCGCACGTTCTCATAACAAACATAGCTTTCGTTGCCCGAGGTCCCGAGCGGCTCGGTGAACATACCGACGTCGCGAACGATGCGAAAGCCCGGGGTGTCGCGCGGCACCAGGAACATGGAGTAGCGCTCCTTGGGCGGCGCTTCGGGGTTGGTGATGGCCATGACGATGAGAAACGAGGCCCAGCAGGCGTTGGAGGAGAACCATTTTTCGCCGTTGATCACCCATCCCTCGCCATCACGAACGGCGGTGGTCGTGAATACGCCGGGATCGGCGCCGCCCTGGGGTTCGGTCATCGAGAAGCAGGAAACGATCTCGCTGGCGAGCAGCGGTTTCAGGAAGCGCTCTTTCTGAGCCGGGGTGCCATACATGGCGAGAATCTCGGCGTTGCCCGTATCGGGAGCCTGCGTGCCGAACACGCGCGGACCCCATTGGGTGCGGCCGAGGATTTCGTTGAGCAGACCCAGCTTGACCTGGCCATAGCCCTCCCCCCCCAACTCACGGCCCAGGTGGCAGGCCCACAAGCCTTGGCGCTTGACTTCCGCCTGCAGGGGCCTGAGCGCCGCCGTGGCCTGCTTGTCGGTCACGTCGTAAGCATGACAGAAGCGATTGAAGACGAGATCCATCGGCTCGACTTCCTCGCACACGAATTGACGCGTCCACTCAAGCTTCTTCTCGAATTCCGGTTCAGTCGAAAAATCCCACATCGCTGCTTCTCCTCCTTGTTGGGCGCAGCCCGCGTCAGGCCACGCCGGAAATCGTCGCCGCCTGGCGGACCATCCGCGGCACCAGGTGCACCATTTCCGCATGCTCCTTGGTCTGGGAGCGACCGGTCAGATGGCGATAGTAGGCACCCTCCATGATGATGGCCAGCTTGAAAACCGCCAAGGTCATGTAATAGGCGAGGTGATCGACCGGCAAGCCGGTCGCTGCGGCGTAGCGTTCTGCCGCTTCGCGGCGGCTGGGGAAGCCGCCCCAATCGGCGAAGATGGCCCAGGTCGGGCCGGAGTCGGCATCCAGCCACCCGCTCAGCAGGTGGCCCAGGTCGAGCAGCGGATCGCCGATGGTGGCGGATTCCCAGTCGACGATCGCGGCGAAGCGCAGCGGCCGGCCCGGAAAGAGCATCACGTTGGCCGGCGAGTAATCGCCGTGAATGAGGCCGACGCGCGGCGTCGGCGGCGTGTTCGCGCGCAGCCATGCCGCCACCGGGTCGAGGAATTCAATGCTGCGGCTCCGGTAGCGTTCGAGCTGCCCGAGCCAGCGGTCTACCTGACGTTCGAGGAAGCCCTCGGGCTTGCCGAAACCTTCGAGGCCGGCGCGGCGCCAATCGACGTTGGCGACCGTGGCGAGGGCGTCGATCAGCGCGAAGCCCAGGTCCCGGCGCATGGCCGGGTCCGAATTGAGTGGTTCGGGCAAGGGCGCGAAGGGCGTGTAGCCGTCTATCCATTCGATGACCGCGAACGGCGTGCCGACGACCTCGGCGGTCTCGCAGGCGGCCACCAAGCGCGGACAGGGGACGTCGGTCTCGGCCAGGGCACGCAACAGGCGAATTTCGCGCAGGATGTTGTTGGCGCTCGGATCGTTGCTGATTTTCGGGGGCCGGCGCAGCGCATAGGTCTCGGCGCCGCGGTCGACGCGAAACAGGGCGTTGCTGGCGCCGCCGCGGATCTGGGTCAGGGCGATGGGAGAGGCCGCGCCCGGCACGCAGGCGTCGAACCACTGCTGCAGACGCCCGGGGTTCAGGATCAGGCCGTCGAAAGTTGCATCGGTCGTCATTATGTCTTCCGCTCCCTTGGCGCGCGGGCTCTTGCGGAAGCACGCGATGAATTGTCGTCGCCGTCGGCTGTCTCTTCGAGATAACGGCGGATACGCCGCAGCATGGTCACCGTCCGCGCCAGTTCCCGCTTCCCGAGGGCGCTGCCGGCCCGGTCCGCCCATTCGACGCTGGCGTCGTTGCTTTGGCGATAGGCGGTGAGGCCGCGCCCGGTCGCCACCAGCTGCATGGCCCGCTTGTGATGGGGATTGTCCTCGAAGCGCAGGTAACCGGCGGCGGCCAGCTCGTCGGCCACCCGCTGGATCGCCTGGCGCGTGTAGCCGAGGCTGCGCCCTATGCGCGCCACCGTCGGCGGCTCCTTGGCACGCACCACGGCGTTCAACACCAGGCCCTGGGACAGGCTGCGGATGCCGGTACCTGCGGTCAAATTCCTGGTTGCCGAGAGCAGCCGGCCGCGCAGGCGCAAGACTTCATCGATCAGCTCGACGACGTGGGCGCCAACCGGGGTGTGGGAGTCCGTCTGCATCATAGTGACAATACTATGTCACGTTGACACCATGTTGTCTACTTTAAGGATGGGGTGCGGAGCGGTTCGTCGCCGGGCGGCGGCTATCCGCAGCCGCCGCGTCGCTCAGGGCCTGCCGTCGGGCAAATGGGAAAAATCGGGTTCGCGCTTTTCCAGGAAGGCGCCGAGCACCTCCCGCGCCACCGGACCCGCGGCCAACTCGCTGAAGCGCCTGATCTCCTCCGCCATGGCGTCGTCCACCTGCGCCTTGCCCGGCCGCTTGAGCAGCATCCGGGTGACGGCCAGCGCCTCGCGCGGCAGCCTGGCCAGCTTCTGCGCTCGCTCCGTCGCGGTTGCCAGCAGCGCTGCCGGTGCCAGCACCGCATTGACCAGGCCGATCTCGTAGGCGCGGCGGGCATCGAACGGCTCGCCGAAGTAGAGCAGTTCGGCGGCGCGCTGGTGCCCGGCAAGGCGCGGCAGGAGCCAGCTGGAGCAGGCCTCCGGGCACAGCCCCAAGGGGACAAAGGGCAGCCTGAAGCTGGCGTTGTCGGCCGCATAGACCAGGTCGCAATGCAGAAGCATGGTCGTGCCGATGCCGACAGCGTTGCCGGCAACGGCTGCGACCAGCGGCTTGTCGAAAGCGGCGAGGACCTGGATGAAGCGTATCCCGGCAACGTCCTCGGCACGCTGGGGTTGGAGAAAATCGCCGAGCTCGTTGCCGGCGGTGAACAGATCCTCCTGGCCGCGCAGCAGCACCACGCGCACGGCGCGATCGCCGCTGGCCTGCTGCAGCGCATCGGAGAGGGCAGCGTACATGGCTGTGCTCAGGGCGTTCTTCTTCTCGCGGCGGCTGATCTCCAGATGCAGGACGTCGTCTTTCAGCGTGCGCAGTATGTTATCGCTCATCCGGAACCACTCCTTGCCAGCGGGGAAACTCTATTAGTGTACTATCAGTACAGGGAGAAGCAATGACGTCATCGCCCGATCAGGAGTGCAACGACCCGTGCCGGTCGCTGCGCTGGGCTGGAGCTCGGCACGATCGTTTTCCAACACTTGAGAGGTCTCATTATGACTGGACCGCTGCAGGGTATGCGCGTTGTGGAAATGGCGGGCATAGGCCCGGGACCGTTTTGCGCCATGATGCTTGCCGACATGGGTGCGGAAGTGATCCGCATTCATCCGAAAAACGCCGCGCCCGCGCTACCGCTGCTCAATACCCGGTTCGACGTCTGCGCGCGAGGCAGACGGTCACTGGCGATCGACCTGAAAAAACCGGGCGCTGCCGAAGCCGTGAAGCAGCTGATCGACCGGGCCGATGCCCTGGTCGAAGGCTACCGACCGGGTGTCATGGAACGTCTGGGGCTCGGGCCGGAGGTTTGTCTCAAGCGCAATCCCAAGTTGGCATACGGCCGGATGACCGGCTGGGGACAGACAGGCAGGCTGGCACAGGCGGCGGGGCACGACATCAACTACATATCGCTCACCGGCGCATTGAATGCCATCGGGCGTCCCGGCGCGCCGCCTGTGGTCCCCCTGAATCTGGTGGGAGACTACGGCGGTGGCGGCATGCTGCTCGCCTTTGGCATTGTCTGCGCAGTGCTGGAGGCGCGTCGCTCCGGCCAGGGGCAGGTGATAGACGCGGCGATGACCGATGGCTCGGCTTTGCTGGCCTCGGCGATGTTCGGCTTCCGGGCGGCGGGGGGGTGGTCGAACCGGCGTGGCGACAACCTGCTCGACGGGGCGGCGCATTTCTACGATACCTATGAATGCGCCGACGGCAAGTGCATGAGCGTGGGAGCGCTCGAGCCGCAGTTCTACCAACTCCTGCTGCAAAAGCTCGGCATCGACGACCAGGCCTTCGATGCCCAGATGGACAAGAGCGCCTGGCCGGCGCTCAAGTCGCGTCTGGCCGCCATTTTCAAGACGCGGCCGCGCGACGAGTGGGCCGCCATTCTTGACGGGACGGACGCCTGCTGCGCCCCCATACTCGACTGGGATGAGGCGCCTGGCAACGCGCACAACCGTGACCGGAAAACCTTCGTCGACATTGCCGGCGTCACGCAGCCCGCTCCCGCGCCGCGGTTCAGCCGCACCGTCCCGGAGGTCTCCCGCCCACCCGCTGGCGCCGATGAACACACGGAAGCCATACTTTCCGACTGGGGCGTGGACAAGGCGATCGTGGCCGCGCTGCGGGAGCAGGGAGCGATCTGAGTTATTCGCCTTAGTCCATGCTCAACACGACGCGGCCGACGGTCTCCCTGTCGGCGACCAGAGCAGCCGCCTCGACGTAGCGTTCGAGCGGGAAGATGCGGGCGATCGGCGGCGCCAGGCGGCCCGCCTCGTACCAGCGTGCAAGCTGGTCGCGGTTGGAACGGGCAGCCTCCGGCTCGCGCTGTTCAAAGGGGGCGATGTTGACACCGATCAGGGCTGTACCTCTGAGCAGGGGCAGGTTGACCGGGATGCTCGGAATCGCGCCGCTGGCGAATCCCACCACCAGATGGCGGCCGCGCCAGGCCAGGGCGCGGAATGCCGCCTCGGCCACGGTTCCGCCAACCGGGTCGAACACCACGTCGATGCCGCGGCCCCCGGCTGCCGACTTGAGCGCAGCGTACCAGTCCGGCGCTGCGGTATCGATTACGGCATCGGCCCCCGCGACCCGGACCATCGCCCTCTTCTTCGCCGTCGAGGCGCCGGCGATGACCTGGGCGCCGAAGAGCTTTCCGATCTGCACCGCGGCCATGCCTATGCTGCCCGCCGCGCCAAGCACGAACAGGATCTCTCCCGCCTGCAAGGCGCCGCGCTGCAGAAGTGCGTAGAGAGCCGTCGCATAGGCGACGCGAAACACGGCGGCTTCGCTGCAGGCCATGCCCGCAGGAATGGGCATGACGACGCTCTCCGCGACGCAGGAAAACTCGGCCCAGGCACCGGCGTAGCCGGCGGCGCAGACGCGGTCGCCGGGTTTCAGCGAGGTGACGCCGGCCCCGGTCGCCTCCACCGTGCCGGCGAATTCGCTGCCGGGCGTGAAGGGCAGCGGAGGCTTGCTCTGGTACTCACCGGCGGCGGTCAGCAGGTCCACGAAACTGACGCCGGCGGCCGCGACGCGAATCCGCACCTCGTTCGCTCCCGGCGTCGGCACGGGGATG
>Ga0172380_10009066_pt1 | contig 10688 bp, 11 predicted proteins | sample Leawe162metaG_FD_119747 | JGI IMG/M metagenome (GOLD analysis project Ga0172380, IMG submission 119747) | Leachate microbial communities from a municipal landfill in Southern Ontario, Canada - Leachate well 162 metaG | ecosystem: Engineered > Solid waste > Landfill > Unclassified | place...
GCTGCATTAAAATCTCAATACAATCTACAAAGAGAACCATTATTGCAACAGTTATTGGGTATGGGTATGCAACAACAATATGAAACGTCTTATCAGCCACGCCGTGCGGGTGCATGGGAAAGCCCATTAAGTACAATGCTAGGCGGATTGGGATTGACAGGTGTATTAGCGGGAGGTCAAGCTATGTTCGGTGGCAGTGGAGCAGGGCAGACGTATAGGTCAGATACACAAATAGACCCTGTTACCAAGCAGGAATATACGCCTTACAATCAACCAGGTTACAGAGGTGCAAGCTCAGGCTCTGGAGACGGATGGGCAACGGCAGGTAAAACAGCCGTTGAATTAATACCAACAATATTAAAAATAGCTGCAATGTTTGCTTAAAAGGAGATAGTTATGGCAATGCCATCAGTAATTCCACAAACCCCAGGCGTAGGCGAGAAACTTGGTGAAGCATTCGGCACCGGACTGGGCAGCGGCCTTCAAGCCTTAGCAAATATGAAGTTGCAGCAGATGCAACAACGATATCAACAAACCCAAACAGAGAAAGCACTTCTTGGTTTGCCGGGTATAACACCACAACAAGCTCATACAATAGCAAATTTGCCACCGCAACTAGGAGGTATTTTTGCAAAGGACATTTTACAAGCACCACGTGAAGAAGCAAATGCTGCATTTATGCAAAGCCGGTTCGGAATCGGGCAACAAAGTGCACCGATTGATCAGATAGCTCAACAACAATTCCAAGAAGCAACACCGGGAATGCAACAGGGACAACAACAAGCAATGCCTCAGATAGGGCAACAACCCGGTTTGGGAAAATTGCCGGGTCGGATGACGTCACAAAATGTAATGCAATTACTAAGCCTTGAACAAGGGCAACAGAAGATTGAACAAAGAGAAAGGCTTGCGCAACAACAATTCGGCGTTACAAAAGAAAAACAAATTGCCAAATCATATCAAGATCAGCGCAAAGCACTTGATACATCGCATGCAATGGGTCGGATGGCGAAAGAAAATGTTAATACTATCAGATCAATGCTAACGGTTGCACGATCACCCAACCTAAGCATAGGTCCTTATGCTGCTACATTAGAACAATTTGGGCTAGATAAATTTTTTACAACGCCAACAACAGACATAATGGATAGTTATATAAACAGACTTGCACAATCAACAAGTTCAGACTATGGAACCGGCAAAATAACAAATGTTATGCTTCAACAAGAAACGCATACGTTGCCGGCAGCATGGAACACGCGCGAAGGCTTTATAGCTAAACTGAAGAATTTAGATATACGTAATAGAATACGAGTCATACGCGACGATGAAGTATCGCGTATAGAAAAGAAATATAAACAAAAAAATAAGCCATTACCACCGGATGTGTTAGCAGATGCTCAACGCAAGATTGCGCCTAAATTAAAGAAATTAGCTGAAAAAGAAATAGAAAATAACATGGAAGCACTTGAACAGCTGAAGACTTCACCATTACCTCAAGGCAAAGAAGGCGATGAAGGCCATTTACCAGATATTCCAGATGTACTTTGGCACTATAAACATGGTAAATGGCACCCTGAAATTCAAGAGGAGGCGCTATGAGCGGCTTTGTATATACAAAAGGCGGACCAACAAGCCAACAAGGATCTACTGGGCCAACCCCTGTCGATTATTCAGCACAAGCACGAGAACAGTTAGCACCACTATGGCGAAATTTAGCGGCACCGCTTGTTAAGGTAGCGGGTGGCGTTGCAGATGTGGCGAATTTAGGTGTAAGAGCAGCAGCCGGACCATTGGCGGGTATGAGTTTGCCAGGCGGCACATCTGTTGTTGATTTATTGCAGATGCTTGGGGAATCAAAAGGAATACCAACTTCAGGCGCCGGTGTTGAGCAAGCATTAACTCGAAAGTTACCCGCTGATTATCAGCAAGTATTACAACAACCTAACTTTCTTCAAGATGTTTTACAACGTGTTGCTCATGAAGTTCCAATGGCAGCAGCAACAAGCGGAGGAAGTTTGTTAGGTGGCGCAAGAGCATTGGGTTCATTCATACCGGGCAAAACAGTAGCGGCAGGCGCTAAAAGTTTAGGCGCGAGTGAAACAGTACAAAATCTATTAGACATAGGCACCACTATAGGAACAGCATTTTATCCAGGAATGCGATCAAGCGTCATAAAGAAAGCAGCAACAGAAAAAGCAGAAGGGTTAACTTCACAAGCGCATGAACTTGGTCAGATGATGCCTTATGAAACAGCACCATTAAGTAAAGCATTTGAAGGCTTACACGCTGAAGCGAAAACGATACCTCAGACCGATGCCGCCAAACATTTAGAACAAGCAGAAGATATATTGTTAGGAATAGACAGAAAAGCATTAACAGAAGCACATGCACTTGAATCGTTTGAAGTTGAACAAAAAATACGCAAACTAGAAGCAAAACACGGTGTTGCTGTTAAGAAAGCGGAAGCAAATATAGAGGAACTACAAAGACAACATCCTATTAATGTTAGTGAATGGAAGAAACAGAGAATTCCTTTATACAATCAAGCAGAAGCAATAGGAAGCAAACATATAGTTGATGCCTCAGTATTAAAAAATATCGTCGAAAAATATGGCGAAGAAGTTCATGATCTACCAACTGGTTACGATGTTCGTGCTCTTAAAAATATAATGAAAATTGATAGAATTTTAGATATACCCAAAGATGGTAATATTTCATTAAATAAAGCTGTAAAAGCGAAAAAGGTCTTAAATAGTTGGCTCGAATACTCTAAAGGAGCCGAAGCCAGCATTTATGGACGTGCATCACATGATATAAGTGAATTCATAGCAAAACAAGCAAAAGATATTCCAGAGTTTAAAAAACCTTTTTATAAAGCAGAAGAATTTACAAAAAAAATAGGAACATCCCCGAAATTCCCAACAATTAAAGAATTAGCTCCTAAACCAGAAATTCCACTAAAACCGTTACTTGATGTACGCAAACCAACAGCTACCACTGTTTCAAATGCAATAAATGCCGAAACATACTTAGAAGATATCATTAATAAAACAGATAATGAGAAAGCAATTAAATTATACAATAATGCATTAGATAAAGTTCACGAAGTTATACAACATGGTACAGATATTAATAAAGCATTTGCAGAATCATATTTACCAGGCAAATCGATTGAAAAAGGGCTTGCTGCAAGAAATCCAGTCACCAGAATGCTTGAATCAAAAGCTGGCAAAGAGATAGTACGTGATGCCCCGCTTGTTGCTCCATTAATAAAATATGGATTGCAAATGGTTACCGGTATATCAATAGGGTTCCCAAAGTTAATAGGTGGCTTGATGATACCATTAACAGCAAAAGAAGTTTCAACCGCTATAGACCTAGTTCGTACAAGCCCAGAGATAAGAAGCCTTATAGGGCAATTGGCAACACAATCAGTAAGAAAGAATATACCTGCTGCAATAGAGACACTTAAAACTATTGGCGAATTGTCTAAAGCGAAGCAGACTCAAGCTTCACAACAAGGAGCATTTGTATTTACTAAGCAATAAGTTAATAATATTTGCAAAGAAGTATATAAAGAATGATACCTACTGTCATATCTACGATAAAATTTATCATTTGTTTCCCCTAAACCCCTAAAAACCTTATATATTAAACATTTTATAGTGTTTTTTACAAATGTAAACTGGTTAACCTATAAATATCAATTTATGGGACTTTTACGTGAAAAAGCTTACATTTCTGATATAGTAGAGCGATGAAACAAATATCTAGGCTCTTCAGAGGAATAAGCCACAAATCATGACGAAAAAGAAAACAAAGCTTGAATCTGCCTTGCAAAAACTAGAAAACAAAGAAGAACTTCAGCTGAGCGAATTTACATTGATATTAGCTCGAGCATATTTAGAGCTTGAAGAGTTAGCAGCGGTCTGCAAATCGTATTCACCTGAGATTAAAATCACTATTGTTCCTAAAAGTGAAGAATCAAAGACAAAAAACTTCGATGACTATCTTGCAACACGAATGAGCGAAGCGAAGATAGCTGACCTAAAGGAAAAAGCACACAAAGAAGCAGAAAGACTTAGAGGAAACGATGAAACAAAATGAAATAAATCCTTTCAGAAGTGATCCGTCAGATGATATATCTTTGACAGAAGATCAATACAATGAAGTAAAAAGTCAAATAATCTATAAAGGCGATCAAAACGAACATTGGACTTTCCAAAAGCATCCAATCATTGATAGCACAAGATATTCGCCAGCAGCTATGGGAAAATTGTTATATAAATACCATCATCCAGATTCACATATATATGGATTAAAATGGCGTCGATTAAAAGATAAATGTAACTATACGTTTGGTATGTGCTTTAATCCCGATCATATTGAATATATGCCGGAAGATGAACTAAAAAAAATAGAACGGCAATATGAAAAGGATAAGAAAACAAAAGAAAAAGCAGAAGGTTGGCGCCGTTGTACGTTATGCAACATAAAATTTATCGAAGCACAGCAATTTTTAAACGATAAAAATCATTACTGTTCAAAATTATGTTTATTATATGAACATGGCTACAATAAAGAACGATTGTGGGGCAATAAAACTATTAAAGATTATACGGCACAATGCTGGAAAAACCACAACATCAGAGATTCAGTGATATGTTCTGCATACGGCGGATTCACAGAAGATTCACTGTACAATATCGCAGTGAAAGCACGCATTGAACTTGACTGCTTCAATATATTCGATCCAAATAATTCAGAGCATATAGATTTCAGATGTCCTTACAATGAAAACTGCATTAATCCATACCATTACCGTGTAATAACGAGAACTGAAATTGATGAAGAAAAACACAGGCTTAGAGAAGCAGAAAATAAGGCAATAGAACGACAACGGATAAAAGCAGAAGAACAGCAAGAAAGAAGAGAAAGACACAAGTTGCAAAACGACATTATCGAGGCGATTCCTGAATGCTTTGAAGAGGGTTTCAGGCGATGGTATAGGAACCATTTATTTGCAAACCTTGCAGATTGCTTGTTGCATAACAAAAAAGACCAAGCCTACGCAATAGTTGAGAAATTAAAAGAATTACAATACGCCAACGACGATGACAATGATGAAACAGATAAAGTCGATTTTATGAGTGCAAAAAACCCCCGTTTTAAGAAATTATATGATACAAAGTAAGCTTTTCGATCACCAATTGATGCATTTTTTGCAACTTTTTGCTCTTTCAAATCAAGGTTTTAAGCAGAAAACCGTTTATCTAAGCCATTTATTTAAAATAATCAATATTTAGGCTCGTCGTCACGGAAGAATTTAGGAAGTTGAGCTTGCGGTCCCGCTGTAGCTTCTAAAAAGCGGCGGTCTAATTCTTCAGCGCTCAAGCCATCGCGTGTCTTAGGCAGAGATATGCATAGATATCTCATAGCATCTGCACCATGAGAAGACCAATCATGCAAAGGCTGAGAATTATAGATTTTTTTCTTGTTATCGTATTCTTGGCGATAACTTTCAAGACAGGCAATAAGTTGTTTGCATTTAGTTTCATCAATCCAAATCTTAGATAACGTTGTTCGTGTAGTTTCGATACCGTCCATTATACTCCCAAGGCTTGGCGCTGTTGTAAATGTAATACCTAGATGACGGGCTTTCTCTAATCGAGTCATACCTGTTCCAAATTCTTTTACAGCTATATCGGCGGGCGCTATATGTTTGCCATAAATGTACGGTTTCTCATGAAGTATCTTAATATAATACTCAAGACCTTCTTTGGACTTCTCATAATAATCTATAATACGAACAGTTTGCCCAATAGTCTGAAAGAATATAATTGAGGTATTATCACGAACGCCTATATCCCAAGCCGTATGGACTTTAAAACCACTTTCCCATGGTACACAACCAATTTGGCCATTAACGCGCATACGGTCTAAATAACGTGCATAAAAAGCACCTTCAACACCAGCTGAAAAACTACAGAAATATTCTTGCTCTATAAGATCTTCAGACATGAGACCGCTTTGCCGTTCTTTTTCTATTTCTTGTAAGGTTATATGTCCAGTATCAGAAACCGTTAATAACTGACAAAACCAATCTTTAGGATTAGAACGGGCAATTTCATAAAGAGTGAAAAGATGATTTTTGCCACGAGGCGTTGATATAAAGACCGCAAATCCTTCAGATTTCAACAAAATCGGCCTTAGAAGCTGATAAGCCAGCTCATTTTGCAACGCATACTCACTGTAAATGATGCCATGAATATTAGAACCAACGAGAGCATCAATATGGTCTGACCCAATAAGCTGTATACATGACTCATTAATCAGTTCAATACGCATTTCGCTGTCATTTGTTTTTTTAATAAGCTCACGAGGAATATAATCGAGAAACCGTTTGCCTTCATTGGTGATTGATTGCCAGATCACTTTGCGTGCTTGAGAAAAAGTAGGAAAAACGTACCAATAGGTACCTTTGCGATGTAATGCACAGTGCAATAAAGCATTAAATGAAACAACGTCTTTACCTGCACGCCTAGGCCATATAGATAATATACGTTTATATTTGCCTTCAACAATTGCTTTAAATAAAGGTATTTGATAACCCCGCAAAACAAACTTATCAAGTCTTATCTGTGTCTCGACTTTCACCTTGTCCTACTGAAGTAATGCCAGCTTGTTCTAGTGCTGTGCTAAACACACCAGATAGTAGTAATCCACTAGCAGCTTGGGCTTGTTGAACCGCTTTTAATTTTGATAGACGTTCTTCACAAGCCGCCCAACGCTTGGAATATGACGACATAGTGACGGCGATCTTAGAAGGGTCATAAGCCTCGAGCTTTTTCTGTCTTTTTTTGCCCAAGCGCCACATTGTATATTCATGTGCATTTTGTATTTCAGGATACTTTTGACACCAAAAATAAAATGTTCTTTCAGAAACGCCTTCATCATAAATGAAATCTTCAAGAAATTCTGAATCTTCTTTATCAGCAAACAGCATTAACTTATTACAAAACTTCTCAATGAACATTTCATTCAGTTCGTTTTCTTTCCAAGAATTCATATTTTTAAAACGTATCAACTGAGTGCAATCATTTGTATCAATATCTTTTTTACGGGTAGTATTAGAAGTTTTATCTGCTGCTGCTTTCTTCATTTCAATACTCTAAATGTAAATTCAGTCCGTGGATTATCATCATAAATCTTACAGGCTGAAATGGATGAAACAATACTATCGTCTTTCAATATTACATTATTACAAATGTCTAATAGAAATTTTAAAAGATTATCAAGATCCGCTTTGTAGAAATGATAAGTTCCACGAAGTTGAGGCCATTTGCGGCGGGATGATTTGGGCATATTCATGTAAAATGTTGCTTCAAGGTGGAGTGGTGTAGATGTATAGAGTGGTAGAGCACCATGTTGTTGGCGAAGATTAAGACCTGCTATGAGCTTTTCATTCCGTTGAGAATCATATATACCGCAATGAGATAATCGGGGGCGAGAGAGGGCAATGGGATTGCCGGGTATTACATACACAATCTCATTCATATTCATCCAGTTCAAAGTCATCTGAGAATTCTTCAAATATCAGTGTCTCGTCTGAATTTATTGCTACATAGAGGCCAAAGCTATAATCAAGCCTTAGTAAGAAGCCTTTGTGGGCTATAGCAATCAAATAAAGTTTATATTCTTCAGATCCATATATGTATTGAACGGGAATTTCGTCATGATCTTCAAGATCTTCGTCATAAATATAAGAATAGTTGAGTGAGTTTGACTCAACTTCTGCAGAAAAGATGTTGCAAGACACCATAAAAAGAACGGAAAGCCATGTCCGCCGTAGCCTTGGCGAAGGAGGAAACAGTTTCTTCACAATCTACCCGCTATCGTTTATAGTCGATGGCCTACGTACCAAATCAACAAATACCGTAAGCCATCTGTCGTATCGCTGATATAATAGACGGAACATCTTTAAAAAGAAAGGCCTTGTATGTATTACATATTCTTTTTGTTATTGATAGCCGTTATGGCCATGGGCGAAAATAAAGATTTCAACAAACAAGATAATAAAGACATACACAAGACTTATAAAATCACATCAGTAAACGGCAAGATAACCGTTGAAGAGATAGACCACAAGACTACAGATACTATAAATAGGCAGTAAATTTCAATTGAGACGAACGATTTTAGTGTCTGCCGTCTGGTAATATGGCAAGCGGCTTAACGTTGCACTTGGCGGCCATTTCGCAACATAACCTTTTAAATTCTTCTAACCTTAAATCTATCTTGCCCGCGCTTACGCTATTTTCATTGTGTGTATATTGGCTATCATGTTTGTTCACAAGCATAGTCTTTCCCTTTGTAAGGGATTTTTCACTTCGAAGTTCACACTTCGGCAAGGATTTTATACACATCGGAGGATCATGCTTCGTTAGTTCTTCTTTCTTAGACTTTTTATATATAAAAGTCTTCTTCTTATAAGGAATTATATTATTAATAAGACTCATATATATATATGAGGAAGATAATAGTGAGGTGTATGCAGGAATAAGGGCTTTTTTGATATTGCATAACATAAAATAATCGAGCCTTTTTAAGCCCTTCATGACCCAAAAGACAAATTCAACAAACACGGTATCTTTTGCTGCTTGCGTAAGGGTATAAAAATTAGTAGTTGGCTTGCCGTCTTTATATCTTTGGGCGATTATGTGGATTATGCCTATCTCATACAATTCATGAAGAATGTCGCCCGCGGTCCAAATACTGCATCCTAGTTTCTCTGCCAAGTTCTCACGGGAGATAACAATAAGATTATGGGCGTATCCAATCCGAAGCATATTGGCCAACGCATTAACAAAAAAACAATTGCCAAAACGTTTCTTAGCGTCCTGTAACGCATTCTCAGGCAATACTTTGATCAGTTTATATCGCCGGGTAAAGCGCGCTTTATTCCAATGTGGATTATCTTTAGTAGTTTTGTTGTTTGTTTGAGGTTTCTGTTGACTTATGGCGGACGTTATCATATTATTTAATCACTTTTTATGTTAAAGGACAATGTAGCCGCCAAGCTTTTATCATTGTCTTTTTTCGTTTAAATTATTTCAACTAAAATTGGACTCAGTATAATGGAGAATGAATGTGAGGGGAAGAAATTCCTCTCACAACTTTTTGTAATAACTTATTCGTATTATATCCAAGGAGTCAGAAATGACAAATTTACGCGTACCGCCATCGTGTCCACAATCAGAGCGCGCCTTGCTTGCAGCGATCTTAATTCAAGATGATTTGATATCAACAATCACCGATATAGTTACACCAGATGACTTTTATACATTAGCTAATCGTTCTATATACCAAGCAATGTTAGCTATTCATGAACAAAAGAAACGAATTGATACTTTCACCTTAATAGATGAACTTAAAGCGCGCAATGTGCTCAATAACACAGGCGGCGAAGAATATATAATTGAGTTACAATCAGATATACCAAGTCTTAATAATGTTGAGCAATATGCAGTAAACATACGAGGTAAATCGCAACTCAGAAAATTAATAATAGCGTCCACTGAAGTCATAACAAGTTGCTCATCCACATCTGAAATTCCAATCGATGAACTCATTGGCAATGCAGAACAATCAATATTTGCTATAACACATCAACAAGTAACCGGTTCATTTAAGCAACTTAATATTTTCATAACCAAGGCCTTTAAAGATTTAACCGAAATATCCAAAGGCAAAGTAAAAGCCTCAGGAATCATGTCAAACTTCAGAGATCTCGATACATTAACAAACGGTTTCCAACAATCAGATCTCATTATAGTAGCAGCGCGTCCCTCTATGGGCAAAACAGCACTAGCTCTCAATATGGGCCTTAACGCAATTCTTAACGGTTACAATGTTGGAATGTTTTCTTTAGAGATGCCGGGTCAACAATTAGTCTTTCGTATGTTAGCAACATTGTCCGGCGTCTCACAAACACGTATACGCAATGCAAATATAACCTCAGATGAATGGATGCAACTTACTGAAGCATCAGCCTTACTATCTGACAAAAAAATGTTTATAAACGATACACCAGCTTTATCAATAACCGCTTTACGGGCAAATGCCAGACATTTGAAACAACAATACGGACTTGATCTGTTGATAATCGATTATTTACAATTGATTACTACAACGAAATGGTTTGAAAACCGTAATCAAGAAATTACTTCAATCTCTGCAAATCTTAAAGCATTAGCTAAAGAGTTAAATATACCCGTTATTGCCTTATCACAATTATCGCGTGCAGTCGACAAACGTACAGATAATCGCCCAATACTTTCAGACTTACGTGATTCTGGCGCAATCGAACAAGATGCAGACATTATAGCTTTTCTCTACCGCGATGAATTATATAACAATGAAACTCTTGAACCCGATACCGCTGAACTTATTGTCTCAAAACATCGTAACGGCCCGATTGGAACAATCAAACTAAAGTTCAATAAAGAACTAACAAAATTCGAAAACGAATAATAATACTTGATTCTTAACATTCTTTCTGATAAATTGACTAACAAGAATTATCTCTGTTCAAAAACTTGAAATAGAGTTTTTGTCATTAGAAAATTCGCACACAAATACAGGGGTTGTAATTAAAAACTACAGCCCCATTTTTATTGTATATA
>Ga0172380_10009067_pt1 | contig 10688 bp, 24 predicted proteins | sample Leawe162metaG_FD_119747 | JGI IMG/M metagenome (GOLD analysis project Ga0172380, IMG submission 119747) | Leachate microbial communities from a municipal landfill in Southern Ontario, Canada - Leachate well 162 metaG | ecosystem: Engineered > Solid waste > Landfill > Unclassified | place...
GCGGGACGCAACTCGACGTCGCCATCTTCATCGTAGAGCGGGATGCGTGGGCGCAGGCCTGCAGAGCCAAGCTCGCCGACGTGCGCGAGATCCTGAGACCAAGCCAAGAGGTGACACAGTGACGAGGCGCAACCCGCTTACTGTTGAAAAGATACTGGAAGCGCGCCGTATCATGCGCGCGCACCATTGGCGCGAGCTCAGAAATTCCCTGATGTCGACGACTGCGCTGTGGAGGGTGTGGCAATGACCCGCATCATCGCCGCAATCATTCTCGCGCTCGCCCTTACCTCATGTTCCGGTCTGCCTGGCGCACAGACCATCGGCATTGAACCGGACCCTGATGCGAGCAAGAAAGCCCTAATCGTCTCCATGGGCTTCGTCGTTGATGCTGTGGGGGTGTATGGAAAGCTATGTGCGCCGGTTCAAACATCGGCGTGCAAGAGCCCGAAGCATTACGCAGATGCGAAACTGATCGCCGGCATCATCGTCACCGATGCTCAACTCGTCATCGACGGCAAGCGGTCGACACTCGCGGCGGCTCTCATCTTGGGCCTGACGCAATACCAGTTGGTCAAGACGATCGCCGACACGCCAGGACCAACCAATCCCGAAGCGGCGCCGGATCAAACGGCGGTCGCCTACGTCGACTCGATCGCCGCGGCTGATCTTCTCATCACGACAGCAGATCAACGGGTTCAGGCGGCGTACAGCGTGAACACGACGCTCGCTGAACTGATGGCGGGGTTGAAGGAAAAGGTGGCGGCGCTGCCTTGATTCCGCGCGGCCGTGTTTCTGAAAAAACGGCAGAAAACCCCACGATCCGAAAACGCGAAATGCAAGCAGGAACTCGGGTGTTTTTGGCAGATTTCTGCGGCACACACATACGATTTGGTCTCAGAGGAACTCACCCTGATTCCAGACTGCAAAAGGGCCGCGCATTTCTACGCGGCCCCCTCACTGCTTCGATGTTCGGATTGGTCGCGTTTGCGTCGCGATGACGAATCTTAACAACTCAAAGGAACACACATGACGAAGGTTCTTCTCCTCATCGCCGCTTCGCTGGTCGCATGTTGCGCATCGGCAACCGCTGGTGATTGGTATGCGTCGGCATATGGCGGGATCAATCGGAACAGCGTCACCGAAGCCCCGTTCATCGACCTGAAAACCGGTGGTGTGTTCGGTGGTGCGGTGGGCAAGCGTATCGCCAAGATTGAAGGGCTGCGCGTCGAACTCGACCTGTCGTATCGGACGAATGAGGTCGACCTGACCTTCATCACGGCGCAGCACGAAACGACCGGGGCGATGTTCAACGTCGCTTATGACATCAAGACCGATGGCGATGTGCGGCCGTACATCCTCCTGGGCGCCGGCATGGCGCACACACAGGCCACGTTCGAAAACATCAGCCTGCTCCGTCTTGAGGCGAGCGACTTCGCATATCAAGCAGGGCTCGGCGCGTCTGTGCCGCTCGCACCGGGGGTGAGCCTCAGTGTGGGGTATCGCTTTTTTCAGGGCCCGGTGATTGAGGTCTTTGGCGTCGAGCTGAGTGACGGCCAGAACCACAGCCTTATTGGGTCGCTGTCGTTCGACCTTTAAGGGGCCATGGCGTGGTCATCTTGCCGCTTTGTATGAGGGCCGCGTCACTGTGTGAGAAGGTTGGGTGCGTCAGCGCTTGCATCAAAGTCGCGCCCTGCTTGATTCGCCCTCGCACGGTCCAGTAGTTCACACCGTAAATCTCACACCACTCCGTGAGGCATTTTGACTGTTCGCCAATGCGAACAAGTTCAACAGGGCGGCGATTCCGGCATTGTTGTGCCGGGGTCGCCCAACGGCAATTGGACGGCTCGTAGTCGCCATTGAAGTCTATGCGGTCAATCGAGTGCTGCGGCGAGGGCTTCGGTCCCATGTCCTTAAGGAACAGAGCAAAGTCGTTCCAGCGGTCGCAGATCGCAATGCCGCGTCCGCCGTAGAGACGGTAGTCCTTATGGTTTGGGTTGCTGCATCGACTGCGCATGTTCAGCCACGAACTGAACTCCTTGCTCGCTGATTTTCCGTGCGTCGTCTTCAGGTCGACCATCGTATCGTGCCACAAGCACCCGCAGCTTTTTGTGTTCCCGTTCTTCAAGTTGGCCTGCCTGATGGTTCGGCGCGCGCCGCAATCGCAGACGCAATGCCAACGCGAGACGCCTCTGTGACCTGGCGGCGCCTTCGCCAAGACCGTCAGTCTTGCGAAGCGGTCGCCGGGTGACACAGTGATTGTCGTTGCCATATCAACCTCCAACCAAATCAGATACCAATTCTAGCATGGCGAGAATCACGTTCCCTGTTGCCCAACAGCACAGGAAAAGGAAAGCGAGATTCAGCCACGCAAGCACCTCGCGCCACCAAGTGCGAAAACCCCACCCGAGCAGTGGCCTGCGCAAGACGCGGCCACTCATTGCACCCCCGCATAGATCAGCAGGAAGAAAACGGCAGCGGCCGTGTTGAAGGCGCAGCCGAGTACGGCAATCGTTAATGACAGGATGAATGAATATCGGCTATGAGCCGTGAAGCGGCGCATGAGACTTAACCTCTCGTGTGACGTTAGGGGATCGTTCGACGTTCGCTGCGTCGGCGGTCCCCGCCTACCTGCTGGTAGGCCCTGGGATTCTGCCAGATCAATCCTAAGAAGGCGTTTCTTTGCAGGCGGCGTGATACGCAGTGTGCGCCTTCCAGTAACGGTTGTTGGCATCGCGCAAGGCGCGGTCGATAAGCACTAACTGCTCGGGAGTGGCGCGCGCGACATTTGCCGCGCGCCAGTAGTCGACTTCCTTCGCAGCGTCATCCCAGGCCTTGCGCAACGCGGCAAGGTGTTGGGCGCGCTCGAATGCCAGAATGTCATCCCACCACATCACTTCAACACCTCATGCGTTGAGTCCGGCCGCTCAGCCGCGAACCCGTCGGCGCCGCCGAGCATCAATATCAGGATGTAGGCCAGGCGCTCCTCGTTCGGCGTCGTGGCGTTCCAGTACGAGCGATACGCGAGCTTCAATAGGTCCGGTCGATTCAGGGTCTGCAATTGGTCGGCCATCACTTCAACCCCTCATGCGCCAAGTTTCTAATATCTGCCACTATCTCACGAAGGTGAGATTCGCGCACGCCGCTTGCTGATGCGTCTAGCGCGCGCTGATTAATCTTCGTCAGGATCTCATGAGCATTCACCACCAAAGGCGTTAGCTCACCTGTTTCATCGTCTTGTAGGAAGGTGCCGTCGGTGTCGGTGTGGAGGGTGATGGTCATGCTGCCCGTCTGATTTTCAACGCCATGCTTCGCGCCACGGTAAGCTGCGCCATTGCTTCGTGAGAGCCGCCGGTGTCGGGGTGCGCCTGCCGCGACTTTTCTCGAAACGCATAGTTGATTTCGTCCTCGGTAGCGTTGCGCGCAACACCGAGTGTGACGAACGGGTCGGCACTCCCGGGCGCGGGAAGTGCCGCGAAACCTTCAAAGGCGCGTTCCATCATCGCGGCGCCGCCGTGTCGCTCCATGCCTCGCAGATGGTCAAGCGCGAGGCCGATGCTGCGCAGGTTGTCGTGTACGGTATCGTACTCGTCGCGGGCCATCACCATCGGTCGGCCGCGCAATTCGAAGTAGACCGCGACGCCAGGGTCGCCACTCTTCATGCGCGCCTGCGACGCGAGCGGGAGGCCATCAGAGCGGAGCGCAAGCCACGACGACACCACGGCGTGCTTGGCACCGAGGAGGCGAAGCTGGCTCATCAGATGGTCGCGCGCGGCGGTGAACGTCGTGTTGAAGCGCGATTTGCCCTTTCGCCGGTGCGGCGGCGTGCGCTTCCAATTCTCGGGCCATTGCAGGGGGTATGCTTGCGTCATTGCTGCCTCGCGTGTGCGTCGATCACTTTACAACCACAACTGAAACCCGCACACGGTTGGGCACAGAGCACTTTTCGCGTTGCCGTTTCGTGTCGCGTCGTCAAATAGATAGGCTTAGTGCGCATCAGGATTTTGATTCCGCCATTCCTAGGTTCGAATCCTAGTACCCCAGCCACACTTAGTGGCTGGTTTCTGCGAATGTTCTGCTCTCGGAAGGCCCGCAGAGATGCGGCAAAACCGGAACGATTGGTGAAGAGTACCGCACATTAGTCGGCACAGGGCGATTCACGATGCGTTCTCGGGCGTCCATTCGGCCCCGCCGTACCGCTGCCGGTCGCGCGCGACGCTCTTGCGGAACTGGTCGACGCCTTCGGCGATGGAGTTCGCGGACGTCGTCATAGAGAACGTGGCGTCCTGCCCGCAGTCCCAAGAGTTTTCGCCCTTGCCCGGAAACGGCACCCCGCCCGGCACGTCGATCTCGGCGCGCATGATCGTCTTCGACCACCAGGCCCGCGGGCGCTGCCATGTCGCGCGCATCAGCTTCGCGGTCCCCGCGTAAGCGCGTTCAGGCATGTCGATTGTCACCGGCTGCACTTCGACTTCGACGGCGGAATATTTGTGGCGGCCGAAGATGAAATCGGCCGGGTTGAAATTGCCGTCCCGCCACTTCGGGATGTCCGAAGACCAGCCCATATCGTCGCGCCAGAATTGCCACCATATCGCGCCGCTGTGAATCGCGAAGCGCACGACGTTGACGTCGCCGCCATATTTGCCGCCGGTCGGCAACAGCTTGCGCGGCCACGCGAAGCCGAAGTGCAGAAACAACGGCGGGATCGCCCACGTCAGAGTGATGTGACCGTCTTCCTGATCAAACCCAAGCTCGACGACGCAGTTGCGCGATCGCCAATTTACCTCCGTCTTGAACCAAGTGCGCTGCCAGTTAGGGCCGCGCAGCCAGCCACGAAAACTGCCGCGCTCGATACATTGATGCCATCGCATTAGGCCGTGCCTCCCGTTGGAAAGTGCTTGAGCTTGTAGGTCTGAATGAACTCCTTCAGTTCGGCATCGATCAGACTCATCCGGTCGAGGTCTCTGGTCGTCGGCTCGTCGCCGGGCTCTAAGATCGACATGATGCTGCCGAATAGGTGCTGCGCGCCCGCGAAGAATGCCGTGCGCATCTCTTCGATTTGAACGGCGGGTGCATCAAGCGGGATCGATTGCACCCTTAGCGCAACGAACCCGGATTCGATCAGCTTGCCTTTGTCGACAAGTTCGCGCGATAGGCGCTCAAGAAATGCGCGGTCGGCCATCATCAATCTCCATTACCTCACCCTCTATAACCGGCCTCTCAAGCGCGGGCGCATGCTCGATGGCTTTGTGTAGGTGCTCTACGTTTAGAAACGCGTAGGCTCGCTCCGTCACTGCGATAGATTGGTGGCCTAACCACTTTGATACCTTCTCGATCGACAGACCGTGATCCTGAAGCAGCCGACAGCCGCAGGTGCGTCTCAGGTCGTGCCACCGTAGGTCCGGGATGCCGGCGCGGCGAGCTGCCGCCTTAAGCCCGCGGTCCATGGTCAAGAACCTGCGCGGCGCCTTTCGCACAACGCGCCGCGTCTTCACGACCCCGCCTCGGCTGTTGTGCCAGAACACGGCGTCCGTCTTGTCGCTTTTCTTCAAGGTGCGCATCAGTGCGCGCGTGCGCGGCAGCATCGGCACGCGCCGATCCTTTGCGTTCTTCGACGTCGAGCCGTGGATGGTGATTTCGTTTCGGTCGATGTCGATGTGCGACCAGTTCCGCGAAAACTGTTCCTCTTTGCGCAAGCCGGTGTCGATCGCGAACCGGATGCCGTCGGCGACATACGGGGTCGCATTGGCGAGAAGCGCCTTCTCTTCGGCCTGCGACAGGTAGCGGGTGCGTGACGGGCTTTCCTTCATCCCGCGCCGCTTCATCCTGCGTAGGAACCCAGGGACAGGGTTGACGTCGATCCATTCCCATTCGATCGCCATGCCCATGATCGACGACAGGCAGTGAAGGTCGCGCCGCACCGTCGCATCGCTGATGCGCCTGTTCGTGTTCACGAGTGCCTTACTGCGCGGCGGCAACGGCACGAGATCCTTGCGGCGCATCGAAACGAAGTCGTTAAGCAATGCGCTGCCGATATTTCTCAGGTCGGCGCCCTTGAGGGTACGCTTCAGGTTCGCGATCGACACTACGTAACGATCGGCAGAGTTCGGCTTAATGTTTGGCAGGTGCTCTTTGATGAACTTCACCACGGCCTCGTCGAACGTGTGCGCAATCTTCTCGCCAAAGCGGTCGGCCTCTAACTTCGCGACCCACGTGCGGAGGCGTTCCTGCGCCAGCTTGCGATCGCCTGTTCTAAGGCTTGCTCGTCGTTCGTCGCCGTCACGCGTGACCCGGCCCCAGTAGGTTTCTCGCCCCGGCTCGCCTCGCTTGTAGATGCTCGCCATACTTTAGGCCTCCCTGCTTCCCACCATGGTCGAAACTCTGTCAGGTCAATGCGCCAGCCGCCGCGCGGCCCCGACGGTTGATAGGCGCCGGGAACGTCACCCTTCGCCGCCTTCGCGCGCCAATGCCTCGTTGAGAACCCTGTCTCCGCGGCGATCTTCGACAACGAAACACACTTGGCGCTCATCTCATCCCCCACCGCCCGGGGGAGGGACTAGAGGCGCGTTGGCGAGTTCGAGCAGCACGTCGGCGTGGCATGGGTCGCCGGGCTTGCACCAACACGCGAGGTTCTTGCCGCGCAGGTTCGGTAGGGCGTCCTTCCAAAAGCCGCTCGGATCGTGTCGCAGGTGGTCGCGAAAGAGGGCGACTAGCAGCCGCGCGTCGACGTCTACGAGGGCCTTCTTTGCGTATGGGTTGCCGTAGTTCGTGGTGCGATCGACTTTCAGCGGCAACAGTCCGTTGATGGCGAGTGACGTCTCGCGAAGCTTGAAGCCCTTCCGCCGCGACAACTGTATGCGAACCGGACCGCCCATCACCCGCCCCCGGAAGCCAAAGGCGGGAGAGGGAGGGGACGCCAATGGGTGGGTGGGAATAGGAACTCTTCGTCGTAAAGGCCCCTAAACTCCCAACGGCCGTCTATGAATGCGCCAATCTCTACTAGCGTGTACCCACTGTCTGGCAGTTGCCCGGATATGTATGTGCCGGGCGGGGGCGGGCAGTATAAAAGAATGTCGGTCCCATCCTTCGGCGCGCTCTCAATGTCTCGCCATCCTTCGCAATCGATCCCGGCGCTCGAAAGCGCGGTGAGGACACGTTCCGCCAACATGGTCTGAGGCACGTTGTTGACGGTGCCGTCGCCAGCTAGAGCGCTTTGAAGCGCCTTCGCGATCACGTCATCCGCTCGTGCATCACGCATCGCTGCCTCCGTCGGGGTGGGCTTTGTTCCATTTCAGGTGATTGCGCGTGTAGACGACCCACAGCGCGATGTTCATCGGCAGAAGGCCCCAAGCGCCGACTGCGATAATCCAGATCAGCCATAGCGCCTGATTGCCGAGCCCAACGGCCCAAGCCCAGCGCGTCTTGTTGCCAGCGAGAAGCGTCATCCAAATGGTGATGACCGACAGAAGCCACGGCAGGTAGTCGCGAACACCTTCGATCATGGGGCGCGATGCCTGCGATCTTGAAGCCAGTGTCGCGCCTCATCGACCTTCGTAATGGCCGTGCTATAGCTGCGGTGGCGTCCGAGAGCTTCGATGCGCGCCTGGAGGCGACCGAGTTCAATTGTGATATCGTCGATCTCGTTCTGCTGGTCGCCGCTTAGACCGTTGCTGAACTGCATGGGTTGGTTTTCAGTCTGAGACATAGGTTTCTCCTTTTTGGTTAGAAGGCTCGTTGCGTTTTCGAGCCCCTGCCAGTAGCAGGCGATGAAAGCCTCTTTGAGATTGCCGAGGCCGTGGCGAAGTAGGTTCGTCTGAACTGTCGGACCGATGATCCGCCAGAGGTTGTCGTTTTGCTCGTGAGTGAGGCGCAGTTTGGTGAAGTCGCGCTGCGGCACAATCGGCACCGCAGGCAAGAGCGTTATCGGTATAGTTCTGTCGCTCATGCTCTCCGGTCCTCGTCCCCGGCAGCGGAAGACAGAGCGGTTACGCGGTCGATGATTGCTTGGTGCGTTGCGTGAAATTCGGTCGTCTTGCTGTCGAATTGCCAATGCGAAGCCCACCCGACGCAAAGCGGCAGAGCCTCTTCGAGCGCGGCCCGTCGCGCCTCGTTTTGAGCGGACAGGTAGCGCAGCAGTTTGGCGGCCCTATGATACCGCGCCTCTCCGCCAGCGCTTAACGATGGATCGCCCGCCTCGACCTCCATCCACCGCGCCAGATCTTCAATTTCTACCGCCATCATTTCGATCATCCTCGCATCAGCCATCGGTGCGGTCACGGCGCGCGCCCTCCGTGACGAACATCATCACGGTCAGCCGATCGATCGTTACGCCCCTGATGGTCTTGGAACGCAGCCGACGCGGCCATTGACGAGAAGTGCGTACTCGACCAGCCGCATGTGCAGCGGGCCACGATGCCGCCTTCGTTGCGTGTCAGCGTTCCGCCAACAAGTTTGTGTTCAGCCATTATCTCTCTCCTTCAGCCATCGGCGCGGGACGGGGGTGGGGAATGGCGCTCGAAGAAAAACTCCACGGGCTGCGGTAGCTCTACGACGAAGCCAAACCGAACGGCGGTGCGATATGTTGGATAGTTGCGCTGCATGATTTCGAGCGTGCGGCCTAGTTCGCGCCGCCATCCTTCGAGGCACAACGATCCCTTGTTGATGTTGCAGGGTGCGCAGGCGGGCATCATGTTTTCGAGGCAGTCGCGCGCTTCGTGCAGAACCTTGCCTGTCTGAACGTAACCCTTGCCGCGCACGTACTTCGTCTCGCGAATGACGGGGTCCATGTGGTCCGCGTGCCAGCGATCACCGAGCGGCGAACCGCAGTAGGCGCAGCGACCATCGAACCGAGCAGCCAAATCCACACGCGCCGATTTCGACAGCCGAAACTTCGGCGGTTCTGTCGCCATCATTTCGACCATCCTCGCCTCAGCCATCTACCCCTCCTTTGCTGTCGGGGGCGGGGCGGTGATAAGGGCGGTGTGGATTTCGTCTATGTCGAAGCGGTAGCCAGGAAGTTTCCCGCTAAGCGCAATCAGCAACTTTCCGGCCTTCATGCCGCTAGGGGCGTTGTCCCAAACCTCACGCGCTTCATCGGCAACCTTGACGGCGATCCGCAGCAAGTTCCGCAACCTGTCACTCTCACCCCTCGCCCTCTCCGCCCGCGCCTCTGCGGCTTCGGCTCGCGCAGAGAGGGTGGCGAGGTTGCCGAGTGGCTCGCCCAACATCCTCTTGAGCAGGCGTAATTCGCCCAACTCTTCCGCCTGCTTATCGACAAGCGCGAGGAGTTCTGTGAAGTAGCTTTCAACGATCGCAGACGACGACCATTTGGCCACGTTTCGCTTGATGTCGGCCCGAATTGTTTCCAGCCGCTCACTAGCTGCTGGCACTGGCGCGGGGACACGATCAATCGGCATCTCAATGAACTCGTCAGCCATTGGCCTTGCCTTTCTTCTTGGCGTGCGGGGTGGGGGTGGGCTTAGGCTTGAAGTTGCGCGAGGTACGCCGCCGGCGCCTTGGTGAGAAGCTGGCACTGCGCGCAGCGATGCTCGAACCGTCCGTTCCGAAACTTTGCGGTCCAGAAGTTCTCGCGGAACCAAATCTGAGTGATCTCGGCAGCAGTGGTGCCGCAGGGAAATCTCTGGTGCTCACCGCAGGCCACGCCGTCGCACATCAGCACGACCTCGGGCCATTTGTTCTTGCGGGTCTTGGGGGGCCAGACGATCATAGTTTCGGTTTCCAGTTGGGGTTGACGGGCCGTGGCCGGTTCATCGCGGCCATGCGCTCGGGGTACGTGCACCAGGCGCATTTGTCGGTGCCGGCGAACGTCTTGTTTCCGCAGAGCTTCGCTTCGACGATGACTTCGCATCTGCGGTTACGACGTCGCCGCTGCTCGGCCTCGTAGTTGTCCCGTTCAACGGTGTGCATGGGTGGTAGGCGCATAGGGTCAGCCATCACGCGGCCTCCGACCGACGGATTGCGGCGCGATAATCTCTGATCGACTGGCGGATGGCCGCTGCGTCGATCGCGTTATCAGCGCGCAGAAGGTCCACCTCGAGTTCTGCAACCCTCGCCCATGCGATCATCTGTAGGTTGACCAGGGCGAGCCTGAGCGTCGTTGTCGTTTGCGCGCTGTAGTTCATGGCTGCCACCACGAGATCGCCGTCGCGGCGCCGAGGAAGAAGAAGCCGAGGTGTGTCATTGCGAGGTTGAAGGCTTTCATAGCTTCGTCCGATCTTCTGACCACACAAGGAAGGCGACCCACGTGGCTCCGAACAGCGTGCCGTACGCGAAAGCTGTCGGCGCGCCGATCAGCCAACTTGCGACGTAACCGCCGACCCATAGGCCGATCGCATTCGGGATAAACCTCACGTTCTCGGCTCCCATCTCTTCTGAAACCCTCGCGACTGCATTGGTCGCGACGACTTAGGAAAGGATCGCTGCGGCCACGACCGGCGCGAGGTACGGGCCTCGGGAGAGCGCGAATCGTTCTCGCGTAGACCGGTCGTGACCGACAGCTTCCTGCGGCAACGCACGACCTTCCCGGTGACGGCCGCGTACGCCGCGCTCAGTCGCGCGTGACATGGCCGGCGTCGAAGCGGCGCGCCGTTCTCGATGGCGGTTGGGCCGCCGTTTGCGTGTTCGTTGACGTGGTGAAAATCGATCTGCCAAAGCGGTGCCCACGTGTCGCA
>Ga0172380_10009068_pt1 | contig 10687 bp, 8 predicted proteins | sample Leawe162metaG_FD_119747 | JGI IMG/M metagenome (GOLD analysis project Ga0172380, IMG submission 119747) | Leachate microbial communities from a municipal landfill in Southern Ontario, Canada - Leachate well 162 metaG | ecosystem: Engineered > Solid waste > Landfill > Unclassified | place...
GCGTTAATCGTCTTTTTCCGCTTATCCAACATGACCAGTACCCCCCCCGTGCAAAGCAAGAATGAGTTCCCTGACCACCTTGGCAGCGAAAACATCGCTGTTACCGGTGGGATCAATGGCGGGCGCCAGTTCCACGACATCGGCGCCGACCAGTTTCTTTGTCTTTAACAGCTTGGCGATTTTTATAAAAGAAAGAAAATCCTCGCCCCCCGGCTCCGGGGTGCCGGTGCCGGGCAGAAAAGCCGGATCGAAAAAATCCAGATCCAGGGTCAGATAGAGCGGCCGGTCCGCCGGCAGCGCCTCGACAAAGCCGCAGAATTCTTCCAGACTGCCGTAGAGAGTCTTGTGCTCCTTCATCCAGGCGAATTCCTCCCTGGTGCCGGAACGAATACCGAACTGGGCCAGCTGATGGCCGGGGCCGAAATGGTCGAGGCACCTTCTGATCACCGCGGCGTGGGAATAATGGTATCCCTGGTAGCCGTCCCGCAGATCGGCATGGGCGTCCAGATGGAACAGGACCAGATCGGGAAAGGTGCGCAGATATTTTTCGATGAAAAACCAGGATATCGAATGTTCGCCGCCCAAGGCCAGGAATTTCAGCGACTCCGCCTGCAGATCAAGCCCGTCGGTAAGGCGGGCAAAGGCCTGGCCGGCGACCAGCCAGTCCGCCTGGCCGTCGCCGCTTGTGCCGACCGCCAGGTTGCCCAGATCATAAAACGGCGGCAGCTCGGCAAGATCCAGGTCAAGATAGGGGGAATAGGTTTCAAGATCTTCAGCCACCCGGCGGATGGCGTCAGGGCCGGCGCTGGCCCCCTTGCGGAAACAGGCGGTGCCGTCAAAGCCCACGCCGATGAGGTTGACACTGCGGCTCTGCGGGCTTGCGGCCGGCCGGGCTGGGTAATACGGATTGGTTGTTTGGTGCAGCAAGGTTTCCATATTATCCATCCCTCTTTAAAGATCCACCTGCCCTGTCCGCCCGCTTTTCTGGGGACGGCACCTGCCGTTGTCAACCGGCCAGGCCGCGGCAAAAGCCAGAACCGTCGCAGATTCAGGCAAATACAGAAACGGCAGAAAACGTAAAAAAATGAAGGCAAAAAATATACCTGCAAAAAAAATAAGTGCAATGGTTTTTATCAGCATGGAAAGAATAACATGGAAATTTCCCATTACTGAGACAGCCTACGCGCCTAGAGACTCCGTACCTGGGCCGCCCTTGCGGGAGACCGCCGTTGGTGCTTTCGTCAAGCCCTTGTATCCCGGTTGGTGCTTTTTCCAGCACCGGCAGTTTTTTTTGATCTGCACCATCGCAACCTCAGAGGATAACTAATTGACTTCAGGTCAAAATTGTCCTAGCATAATGAAATTTAGAGGGGGGAGGGCCATCATGGCCGAGGTCGGGCAGCTGCTGCGCTTTGTGTTTTGCAAGAGTGAATTGATGGCCCAAAATCTGCTGATCGATCAGGCAGAGATGAAAAAGGAGACAGGATGAGAAAACCGGGGAAAAAGACAATGGTGGTGGCGATGGTCATGATTTCGCCTGGGCTGCTCTGCTCCGCGGCCATGGCGGCTATGAACTGTGATTATGACAGCGACCAGGATGTTGACGGCATCGATCTGGCCCGTTTTTCCACGGTTTTTGCAAGCCGAGATCCGGTTGCGGATGTCAATGGCGACAGCAGCATCGACCAGGGCGACCTGCGGCTGTGCGCCGAGGAATTCGCCAGAGGGGATGCTGTCGCGCCGCCCACTGTTGCTGTTTTGAATATTCAGGATAACAGCGTAGTAAAGACAGGTTTTCTGGTGGGAACGGCCTCCGGCGGCAATGCGCTTGCCAAGGTGGAAGTAAGCCTTGATGCCGGCGCCTTTGCCCCCGCGGCAGGCACCCTGACCTGGAAGTTTCCGCTTCCCGCGGGCAGTGCCGGGTGGCGGGACGGAAGCCGGCACACGATCTGTGTCCGGGCCCAGGACATGGCGGGCAATTACTCGGCCGAGGTCACTCTGGTTGTGCGCAAAGGCAACAACAAGGATGTCAACGGTGACGGCTATGTCGATCTGGCAGTCAACGAATCAGTAGTCTCTAACTATGGGAAAGTTTATCTCTATCATGGCGGTCCGGACGGGGTGACGCCTGCGGCACAGACAACAATCTGGGGCGAGGAGTTGTCGAATTCCTTCGGCGACGCCCTGGCGCTTGGCGATATAAACGGTGACGGTTACGCCGACCTTATTATCGGAGACTATGGCTACAATTATACGCGGGGCAAGGTATGGATCCTCCACGGCGGCGCCGAGGGTATAGCAAGCAGACAATTTTACCTTGGTGATCCGGCCGACACGATCCTTTACTTCAGCCTTTACACGAGCACCAATTTCGGCTGCGCCCTGGCCTGCGGAGACGTGAACGGCGACGGTTACGCGGACCTGGGGGTAGGGGCAATGGGTTATTACGGAATGGTTCATGTCTTTTATGGCGCAGCGTTGGGTATACCCAATAAGGATCTTGCCATCAGCGACCAGCACGCGGATTTTTCCATCACCGGAAATTTTGGGCGATCCTTTGTTTTCGCCGATTTTAATGGCGACGGCTATGATGATCTTGCGGCAGGGGCCGAGGAGTACAACTCTTATCAGGGCAGGACATGCGTTTACTATGGAAGTCAGGAGGGCTTGCAGGCTGTTGACTCCCCGCCGAATTATGCAATCCTGACCGGCGATGAGGGCGGCACGGCCTTCGGTTATGTGGTAACCGCCGGAGATGCCAATGGCGACGGTTATCAGGACCTGGTGGTCGGGGCTTCCAGAGATTTTTTGCAGGGATGGGTTTACCTGTTTCATGGCGGGCAGTCCGGGATACAAAGCGGGGATCTCTCCGCCGGATTTTCAGCCGATGCAACCATTAAAGGGGTAAGTGACAGAAACCAGTTCGGCAACGCGCTTGCGCTTGGAGATCTTAATGGCGACAGCTACGACGACCTTGCGGCAGGCTCCCGGCTCTACGACTTGAATCGGGGCCGGGTTCATCTGTTTTACGGGAGCGGCGCAGGGCTCGCGCCATACACGGATCTCAACACCATGCCGGATGATTTTTTCCTGGATGGGGAAAGCCAGGGCAGCCTTTTCGGCCAGGCAATCGTGTTTGACGACCTGACCGCCGATGGTTATGCGGATTTGACAGTGAGCGCTCCTAACCGCGCCGCCGTATATGTCTTCCATGGCGATTTTTCCGATACGCCGGCAGGCAGTCTTGCCGCAGGGGAGGCAGACACAATCCTTAACGGCTTTGTTGAATTCGGATGGGCGCTGGGGCGATGAATGTTTCCGCCGCCGGTCAGCAGTGTCGGGCAGTAGGAATAAGCAAAAATGATAAAGGAGAAGCGAAATGAAAAAAATTGCGTTGATAGTGGCGATGTTTGGCATGCTTGGCGTCGAGAGTGTTCATGCTCAGGGCTTTACCTTGCAAAGCGACGATTTCAGCGGACAGTTGACGCAAAACCAGGTGTTTTCAGGGTTTGGCTGTACCGGGAAAAATATTTCACCGTCGCTCAAATGGGTTGATGCGCCCAGGGACGCAAAAAGCTTTGCGGTAAATGTCTATGATCCTGATGCCCCCACGGGGAGCGGATGGTGGCACTGGGTGATTTTCAACATCCCCGCTGACATCAATGAACTCAAGGCAGACGCGGGCAATCCGCAGAAAGGTCTTGCCCCGCATGGCAGCGTCCAGAGTGTAACGGACTATGGAATGGCCGGATTTGGTGGAGCCTGTCCTCCTGCGGGCGACAGACCGCATCGGTATATCTTCACGGTATATGCCCTGAATGTCCCCAAATTGGATCTGGACGAGAAAGCATCGCCGGCCCTGGTGGGATTCTATCTGAATCAGCATGCGATGGCAAAGGCCTCGCTTATTTCCTATTACGGAAGATAGTATCGAAAAGTTCTGAAAACTTTTATGAATCGTCGTGCATTTTTTCAATACCGGTGCCATGGTCCTGCACTAATCTTGCAACGTATTTCCCGGCCATCTGCAGGCGACAGCAAAACCAGCGACACCTATCAATCTCCTATTTTTAATAGGAAATAACAATTAGACCTTTCGGTATTTTTTGGTTATCTACTCTCAGTCGACGCAAGCCTCAACCATTTATCAGGAGTTGCTCTTATGTTGTATCAGTTAACAAATCATCTCTGAGCAGATCACCACATTGACCTGCCAGTCCGGTCCGGACTGCAAGAGTAGACGACGTTCATTCCGTCCCTTCCTCCCTGTTTTTTTCCCACAAGATCCTTTCAGCGCGAGGCCCGGCGAGACTGGTTGAAGTCGTCGGTTAGCGTAATAATGCACCCCTGGCGGGCGCATGAAAGGAGAATATTCCATGGTTACATCTTCTGCGTCTGCCGCTTCGGGCATGATCAAAGGGTCTGTGCTGGTCCTGGGCGGCGGAGTGGCTGGGGTGCAGGCCGCCCTTGACCTGACCGAGCTTGGCCTCAAGGTTTATCTGGTGGAGAAATCCGCCGCCATCGGCGGGGTCATGGCCCGGCTGGACAAAACCTTTCCCACCAATGACTGCTCACTGTGCATCCTGGCCCCCAAGCTGGTGGAGGCCGGCCGGAACCCCAACATCGACATCATCACCAATGCCGATCTGCTCAAGGTGGCGGGCAGCCCCGGCAATTTCACCGCCACCATCAGAAAACGGCCCCGCTATATTGACGAGGAGGTCTGCACCGGCTGCGGCCAGTGCACCCTCTACTGCCTGAAGCAGATCAGCGACGATTACAACGAAAAGCTCTCCACCACCCATGCCGCCCACATTGATTACTCCCAGGCCGTGCCCACCAGCTACCACATCGACCCCAAGGCCTGCCTGCGCCTTAACTTCAAGACCTGCGGGCTGTGCGCCGTGGCCTGCCGGGCCGGAGCCATCCGCTTTGACCAGCAGGAGGAGGTGGTGGAGCTGCCGGTGGGCGCCGTGGTGCTGGCGCCTGGCTTCGGCCGGGTCAAAAACGAGGTGCTGGAACGTTATGGCTGGGGGAAATTTGCCGATGTCCTCACCGCCTTTGAACATGAGCGGCTGATGTGCGCCAGCGGCCCAACCAACGGCGCCATCGTCCGGCCTTCCGATGAAAAGCATCCGAAAAAAATTGCTTTCCTGCAGTGCATCGGTTCCCGGGACCGCACCTGCGGCAACGATTTTTGTTCATCGGTGTGTTGCATGTATGCCATCAAGCAGGCAACACTTGCCAGGGAGCATGACCCGGAGGCGGAAATCACCCTGTTCTACATGGATGTGCGCACCCACGGCAAGGGTTTTGACGCGGCGCGGGAGCGGGCGATTGCGGAAAACAACTTCCGGATCATCTACGCCCGGCCGCCCCGGGTGGAGGACGTTTTTGACGGACGCCTGCTGCTCACCTACGCCACCGAGGACGGCGGCCACCATTATGAGTATTTCGACATGGTGGTCTTGTCCCAGGGCCTGGAATCACCCGATGACGCCGACCTCATCGCCCAGGTCACCGGCATTGATTTGAACGATTACCAGTTTGCCGCAACCGCTCTCCATGCCCCCTTGGCGACCTCAAAGCCCGGCATCTATGTCATCGGCGCCTTCCAGGGGCCAAAAGACATTCCGGACAGCGTTACCCAGGCCAGCGGGGCGGCCGCCCTCTGCTCCAGCCTGCTGACCGCCGCCCGGGGGACGGAAATCGTCCATGCCCGGTATCCGGCGGAACGGGACGTGACGGCCGAGGAGCCGCGCATCGGCGTTTTTGTCTGCCACTGCGGCATCAATATCGCAGGCGTGGTCGATGTGCGCCAGGTGCGCGACTACGCCCGCACCCTGCCCCATGTGGTCTATGCCACCGACAATCTTTATTCCTGCTCCCAGGACACCCAGAAGCATCTCACCGATATCATCAAAGAACATCGCTTAAACCGGGTGGTGGTCTCGGCCTGCACGCCCCGCACCCATGAGCCCCTGTTCCAGGCCACCCTGCGGGAGGCGGGGCTGAACCGCTCCCTGTTCGAGATGGCCAACATCCGCGACCAATGCTCCTGGGTGCACATGCATGAACCGGAGCAAGCCACCGCCAAGGCCCGCGATCTGGTGCGCATGGCCGTGGCCAAGGCCGCCCATCTGGTGCCGCTGGCCGAGCAAGAGCTGCCGGTGACCCCCTCGGCCTTGGTGGTGGGCGGAGGGCTCGCCGGCCTCACTGCGGCGCTTAGCGTGGCGGAGCAGGGCTTTAGCTGCACCCTGGTGGAAAAGGACAGGGAACTGGGCGGCCGCAGCCTGCTGCTCACGGCGGACCGGTTCGGCAACCGCCCGGCGGAGATGATCACCGGGCTGGTGCAGAAGGTGCGGGAGCATCGACTCATCACCATTTTTACTGAGGCAACGCTTGCCAGCACCTCGGGCTATGTGGGCAACTTCACCTCTGCCATTGACACGGGGCGCGGCAGCGAAGTGATCAACCACGGCATCATCATCCTGGCCACCGGCGGCCGGCCTTATGCGCCAAGCCAGTACCTCTACGGCCAGTCCGACCGGGTCCTGACCCAGCTTGAGCTGGAAAAGCGCCTTGCCTCGTCCCGGCCCCTGGCCAAAGGGACCAGACAGGTGGTGATGATCCAGTGCGTCGGCTCCCGCGGCGAGGACCTGGCTTACTGCAGCCGGGTCTGCTGCGGCCAGGCCGTCAAAAACGCCCTGCGCCTCAAGGCCCGGCAGCCGGATCTCGCGATCACCATTTTCTACCGTGACATGCGCACCTACGGCTTCCAGGAAGATCTCTACCGCCAGGCCCGGGAACAGGGGGTGCTGTTCATCCGCTACACCCCGGACAGGCCGCCGGTGGCCAGCAGGGATGCCACCAAAAACAGCCGGGTTCATGTCAATGCCTATGATCCCCTGCTGGGGGAAGAGGTGGAACTTGCCGTTGACATGGTGGTGCTGTCCGTGGGCATCGTGCCGGAAGACCCGTCTCTGCTGGCCAGGATGCTCAAGGTGCCGGTCACTGCGGAAAACTTTTTCCTGGAGGCACACGTCAAGCTGCGGCCGGTGGATCTGCCGGTGGACGGCGTCTATGTCTGCGGCCTGGCCCACGCCCCGAAAACCATGGATGAGACCATTGCCCAGGCCCAGGCCGCTGCGGGCCGCGCCTGCCAGCCCCTGGCCCGGGGCAGCATCGTGCCGGAACCCATTGTCTCCCGGGTTGACCCGGAACTATGCATCGGCTGCGGCGCCTGCCAGGCCTTCTGCCCCTACAAGGCCATTGACATTTATAAGGAAGGCAAGCTGCGCAAGGCCCGCACCCTGACGGCGTCCTGCAAGGGTTGCGGCGTCTGTGCGGCCCGCTGTCCAACCATGGCCATCGACATGGGCCGTTTTACCCTGGCCGGCATCCGTTCCCAGATCCATGCCTTTGCCGGAAAAGGAGAATAATATGACAAGCGAACACTATCATCCGAAAATACTGGGTTTTCTCTGCAACTGGTGCTGTTATACCGCGGCTGATTCAGCCGGGGTGGGCCGTTATCAGTACCCCCCCAACCTGCGGGTCATCCGCATCATGTGCACCGGCCGCCTGGACCCCTCGTTCCCGCTGGAGGCCCTGGCCAGCGGCGCCGACGGGGTCTTTGTCGGCGGCTGCCATCCAGGAGAATGCCATTATCAGGACGGCAATTACCACGCCCTGGTCAGCGCCGCCCTGGTCCATGAAATGCTGGCGCGAGTCGGCGTCAGCCGGGAACGGTTTCTCATTGCCTGGGCCTCGGCGGCGGAAGGCCCCAATTTTGTCAAAATCATCACCGCCTTCACCAAACAGACAGAACAGCTCGGCCCCTTGGGCCTGGCCGAAAACATCCCGGCCCAGAGCCTGCGGGTAAAGCTCACTCAGGCGGCCGAGGCGGCAAGAGAGCGGAAAATTCGCACCGGGCTGATCAACGCCTCCCGCGAAATGTTCAAGTCCGGCGATTTTTCCAGGAAAAACATTACAGAACTGGTGCAGGCCAAATGTGAAAAGGCCCTGGATGAAATGACTGCTCAGGCGGGTAGTCTGTAGGGGTTTAGGCGTTTAGCAGCTAACCGACGACAGACTACTCACCTAATTACCTTATTACCCAAACAACCTTTTTTTGCTCAAGGAGACGAAACAATGCTGGAAATGACCCAAATGGCAAACGAAAAACTGAAACAATATCTTGACCAGAATAATCTCAATTCCGCGGTACGGGTGGCGGCCATGAACAGCTGCAGCGGCCAGTCCCTGGTGCTGTCGCTGGATGAGAAAAAGGCCGGAGACACGGCAATCGTCAAAGGCGAGGTGGAACTGATCATCGACCAGGGCCTGCTGGCCCAGCTTGGCTCGGTTACGGTGGATTTTGTCGAGCAGAAGGGTTCCGGCTGCGGTTGCGGGGGCGGGGGCGGCTTTTCCGTGCACTCTGCCAATCCCCTGCCCAAAAGCCAGGGGAGCTGCGGCGGTTCCTGCTCATCTTGCGGTTGATTTTCCCAGTAATCCCCGGTACAAGATAAGAAAGGTGCCAAGGTGATGAATTCGTAAAAACAAAAAATTAACCACGGAGAGCACAAAGTCCACAGAGACAACTCATTGCAATTAAAAATATTTTCTCTGTGACCTCGGTGAGCTCCGTGGTGAAAATAGACTTTTTACGATTTCATCATCGCGGCGGTTCATCTTCTGACAAACTGCCAAGGGACCCTCATTGCCGACCTGGAAACTCAAAACAGCTGGCGAAACCTTGTTTTATCACCTCTGCGGCAACTGCAATATGCAGTCAGCCGAGGCCCTGCTCAAGGCCGGCTGGCAGAAAATCCGTGACGGAGAGCCGGTATCCTGCAACGAATGCAGCCGCAGATGCGCGTTAACCTCCGCAGGACTCTGGGGAGCCGAAGATCAGGTGCGGTATGCGGTCTGTGCTGCCTGCCCGGACCTGGCCCCCTGCCCGCTGAAGGGCCGCTATTACTGTTAACGCCTTGATTTTTTTTATGATCCAGCAGGACACCCCGGCGGCGGCAGAGGGAGCACATGCTTTTCATCACCAACACCCTGATCATCCCCCTGCGGGAAATCCATTTTTCCTTTATCCGGGCCTCCGGGCCAGGCGGCCAGCACGTCAACCGCTCGGCCACTGCCGTTCAGCTGCGCTTCGACGTGCGGAACTCGCCATCATTATCCGCCGAGATCAAAAACCGGCTGTGCCTGTTGGCCGGTTCCCGCTTAAGCAAAGACGGCGTCCTGACCATCGAGGCCCAGGAGTTCCGCAGCCAGAAGAGAAACAGGGATGAGGCGCTGCAGAGACTGGCCCGGCTGCTGCGCCTGGCGGCCATGCGGCCAAAGACCAGACGGCCTACCAGGCCGACGTTGGCCGCAAAAAAGCGCCGGCTCGAAACCAAGAAACGGCGCAGCCTCACCAAGCAGACCAGAGGCGGTCACCGGAGCGAAGAATAACAATGCGCCGGCGGACTTGCCCCACCAACTCCAGGGGGATCCTCAGACAGAAGGACCCAACACCTGATAAAGCGCCCGGCTCAACTGCTGGACGGTAAATGGTTTGGGCACCACCCCTTTAAAGCCGAACTGGGCATAATTTGCCATGATCGGATCGTTGGCATAGCCGCTGGAAACAATGGCCCTGACAGCAGGGTCGATTGCCAGCAACCTCTCCATGGCCTCCCTGCCCCCCATCCCCCCGGGAATGGTCAGATCCATAATCACGGCAGCAAAGGGTTCTCCCGCTTCCCGGGCCTTTTTATACAGATCGACCGCTTCGCTGCCATCACGGGCAAGATGAGGTGCAAAGCCCAATTTCTGCAGAATCTGCACCGCCAGATCCCGGATAAGTTCCTCATCATCCATGAACAGCACTTTGCCCCGGCCGGTGAATACCTTGTCCTCAACCGGCTCTTCCGCCTGTTTTCCCGGGACAAGGGCGGGGAGGAACAGGGTGAAGGTGGTCCCCTGCCCTTTTTCCGACTGCAAACTGATATGCCCTGCATGATTCTGCATGATCGAATAGACCACGGCAAGTCCCAGGCCACTGCCGGTCTGCTTGGTGGAAAAATAAGGGTCAAATATCCTTTCCCTGTGCATTTTTTCAATGCCGGTGCCATGGTCCTGCACCGCTATTGCAACGTATTTCCCGGCCGCCATCGGCGGCACGTCACCCTGCTGCAGCTCCACATTACGCCCCCGGATCGCTATCACGCCGCCTTCCGGCATGGACTGCGAGGCGTTAATAACCAGATTCTGAAAAACCTGGCTCATCTGCCCGCGGTCAGCGTTGACGGACCACAGGTTCTCGGCAAAATCATAGACACAGACGGAGCGGGAGCCGCGTATGGCAAAGCTCGATGAATCCCGGATAATGTCCACGATGGATGAGGGGCTTTTCAACGGCGCGCCGCCCTTTGCAAAGGTAAGCAGCTGCTGGGTGAGATCCCTGGCCCGCAAGGCAGCCTTTTCCGTATCGGCAAGTGATTTCTGCAGCATTCCGCCCGCCTCGGCCGAAAGTTTGGCCAGGCTGATATTGCCGAGAATGCCGGTAAGCAGGTTGTTGAAGTCATGGGCGATTCCCCCGGCAAGCACCCCGACCGACTCAAGTTTCTGGGTGCGCAAGCGATCCTCTTCCCGTTTTTTCCGCTCGGAAATATCCCGGGCCACTCCCAGC
>Ga0172380_10009069_pt1 | contig 10687 bp, 11 predicted proteins | sample Leawe162metaG_FD_119747 | JGI IMG/M metagenome (GOLD analysis project Ga0172380, IMG submission 119747) | Leachate microbial communities from a municipal landfill in Southern Ontario, Canada - Leachate well 162 metaG | ecosystem: Engineered > Solid waste > Landfill > Unclassified | place...
GGCAGTGATCGCCGCATCAAGGGTGCGGACTTCGTCCGCCGAATTGACCTTCGGGACGACAACAGCGTCGGGCTTGGCAGCGACGACTGCCGCTAGGTCGGCGTCGTGCCACGCCGTCCCGAGTCCGTTGATGCGGATCGTGATTTCACGGTCGCCGTACTCGCCGGATTGCGCTGCTGCGCACACCCGTGCTCGTGCGTCTTCCTTCGCGTCTGGGGCAACGGCATCTTCGAGGTCAAGGATGAGCGCGTCAGTCGCGAGTCCCTTGGCCTTCTCTAATGCGCGTTCGTTCGCGCCCGGCATGTAGAGCACGGAGCGACGTGGGCGCAGCACAGCTTCAGAATTTGTCACAGATGTGTCCTTTTCATCGGAGAGGCTCTACAGGCTGTATGCGGTGGCCAGTTCGGGATCACGCGCTGCCAACGCGCGCGCGAGATCAAGTACAACCTGGCATTGCTTGTACGTGGCATCGTCTTGCATCTTGCCGTCGATCATCGCTGCACCGGTGCCATCGCCCATAGCGTCGACGACCCGCTTGGCCCACTCAACATCGGCGACCTCGGGGCTAAACACGCGGCGCGCGATTTCGATCTGCTTGGGGTGCAGCGTCCAGGTGCCAACACAGCCGAGGAGGAACGCGTTGCGGAACTGATCTTCGCAAGCCACGACATCGGCGATGTCACCGAACGGGCCGTAGTACGGGAGGATGTCGTTTGCTGCGCAGGCGTCAACCATTCGAGCGATCGTGTAATGCCAGAGATCTTGCTGCGCGGTTGCGCGATCGCCGTGGATGTCATCGCCGACGGGGTCCGTGCGAACGAGGTAGTTCGGGTGCCCGCCACCGACGCGCGTGGTCTTCATCCGGCGGCTAGCGGCAAGGTCTGCCGGGCCCAGCGAGATTCCTTGCATGCGCGGGCTCGCGGCCGCGATCTCTTCGACGTTCGCGACGCCCGCGGCGGTTTCGAGGATTGCGTGCACGAGGATTGGGCGGGTGACGCCGGACTTCGCCTCGAGCTGCGCGAGCAGTCGGTCGATGTAGTGAATGTCCTCGGGCCCCTCAACCTTCGGCACCATGATGACGTCAAGCTTGTTACCGATTGCTGGCACCAAGGTCAGCAGGTCATCAAGGACCCACGGCGAGTCGAGGCTGTTGATTCGGGTCCATAGTTGGGTGTCACCGAAGTCGGTTGCGTTCGCGATTGCGACCAGGCCATCGCGGGCGGCATCTTTGCGGTCAGCCGGAATTGCGTCTTCCAGATTTCCGAGGAGGACATCGACCTGTTTGGCGATGTCTGGCACCTTGGCGGCCATCCGCTCATTGCTCGGATCGAAGAAATGAATCATCCGGGACGGTCGGAACGGCACATCGTAAAGCGGTGCGGGGGCTCCAACGGCGAGCGGGCGGAAGAATGCTTTCGGGCTTCGCAAGGTTTACTCCAAGGCGAGTGAGGCGATCGAAATTTCCCCTAAGTCTCGCATCGGGTCACCGGTTGGTGTGAAACCCCCTGTCTAACTAGGCAGTTGCCGCTGGTGGCGCAGGTGGGGCAGGCGGTGAGGGCTTGCGGTACGACTCAACCTTCTCGCGCAGGGCCACGGCGTAGCGCTGATCGCTGAAGATCCAGCCGCCCACCGTCAGCAGGATGCCGATGATGAGCACCATGGCTGTGCCATTCAAGAGGTACGTCGTCAACGTGTTGAAGAAGACGACCGATGCGGCCTCGAACGCGGTGCCGGTGAACGTGTTGGAGATGAATTCCGGCGCCACAGCCAATGCCAAACGTAGGACACCGGCACCGATCAACACACCAACGCCGACGTAGGCGATCATGCGCGAGCGTCGATGCGAGAGGCCGATCGCGGCGAGGAAGAGCGCTGCGACGACGACAATCAGCCAAGTGGCGATAGGTACGGTCAGCTTGTAGATCGTTTGGGCTTGCGCGACCTGTTCGGAGTCGAGCAACACAATCTCGCGGTCGGCGGCGGGTGGTGTTGGCCGATCTGCGATCGACGTTAGGCCGCGCTCGGCAAGCATCTTCTTGACCTCGTCGATGACGGCGCCAGTGTCGAGCACGATCTTGCCGTCCGAGGCGGTGACTGGACCATCAGTGTCGCCGGAGAGGGCTTTGACGATTGCAGTCTGAAGGGTGCCGACTGTCTTCGTCCAGATCTGTTGGAATTGTTCGGTGCTCAGCAGCTTGATCGTCAGCTGGTTGACGAACGTGGGGATGGCTGCCGAGATTGGACCTGCCAGTGGCGCAGCGGCGGGGGGCAGGAGGTTCTGAACCTCTTCTTCGAGGTTGAGGTTCTTGGTGAGCGCGGTTGTCACGGTTGCGGCGATCGCATCGATGATCTCGGGTTCGGTTGCTAGCGGCTGAACTGTTGCAACGAACTGTTCGGTATCGGTGAGGGTCTTCTGGCCCCAGAAGCTCAGCATGCTCAGGGGCAAGAGCATGGTTGCGAGGGCTAAGCACAGCCCCGCTGCAATGGTGCGAGCTCCGTAGCGTCGCTTCTTCTTGGTGGGAGGGGCAGAACCAACCTCGACCGGGGAATCTGTGCTCATGGCACCGAAGCGTAGGGGTTGCGCCCACACCCGCGCTTGTTCAACGATCACCTTCCCCGTTCGGTAAACACGCCCGGCAGGCCGGGCGTGTTTACCGAACGGGGAAGGGTAGCTTGGGTGGGAGCCGCCGAACTGAGTAGAGGAAGCCTTATGCCGCCAGTGAACCCATCATTACCCGACCCGACGAGTGATCCCGTACTGGCGAGTTTCGACAACTACCTGCTCGCGCAGGAAGCCGTCGACAAGTTGTCGGACAACAAGTTTCCCGTGCAAAAGGTCGCCATCGTCGGAGTAGATCTGCGAATGGTCGAGCAAGTGATCGGCCGAATGTCCTGGGGGCGCGCAGCAGGAGGTGGGTTGCTCACGGGGGCCTGGTTCGGTTTACTCCTCGGCCTGTTTGTTTCATTCTTCGCGAGCGCCGAGGACTCCAACCCAACGACCTTGATTCTGTTGGGACTGATTTACGGCGCGGGATTCGGCATCATCTTCGGACTCGTCTCGTACTGGATGACTGGCGGCAAGCGCGACTTCCTCTCGCGCAGTCAGATCGTCGCAACAAAGTACGACGTGCACGTCACCGCCGACGGGTTAGCGGATGCGCGCAAAATTCTTGGCCTCGCTGCCCAATGGCCGCCGCCGTTGCCTGATCCAACGGAACCCGCGGCACCATCAACTCCTCCGACGTAGGACAGTGCCACCGCTGCGACGCGTGCTAGCGAAGCCCAATCAAGAAGGCGTGTGGCACTAGTTCAGCGAAACTTCGGCCCAGACGACCTTGTGCGCGTCGCGTACGTCGACTCCCCAGTTGAACGTAAGTGCGTCGATCAGTGGCATCCCTCGACCAGTTGATTCGCTGTGGGTTGCTGCGCGGGGCACGGGTACATCTGCGGGGTTGCCATCGATCACCTCGACGCGTAGGCAGTCGCCGGTGACCCGCAGTCGCAGTTCGACGGGATTCTTGCCGTAGCGAAGCGCGTTCGTTACCAATTCGCTCACGACGATTGACATATCGTCCACTGCGCCGTCGAGTCCCCAGGCTTGCAGTTGCCGCACGACGCTGCGTCGGGCAGCACTTACCCCGGCGGGGGTGTGGTCGACCGGTGCGCGTAGCTCCATGCCCGAGGTATACCCACGACGGCCAGTCGGAAACCCAATCGAGCGAGCCGTGGTCGCAGCCACATCCGCGAAGAAGGCTTCGAGGCCCGCAGCGCAAAGCTCCGGCTGCTCAACGTTGGGTGAGTGGGCGGCTCCCGGCCATAGCAGTCTGCGAGCGGAGAGGCTGTCGGCCATCGCTTCTTGTTCGGCGGGTGGCCAGCGATCATCATTCTCGCCGAACGCAACCAGGACCGGAAGCTCAGCGGCCGCTGTCGCCTGCGCGAGTAGATCGACGCTGTCTTCAATCTCGATGAGGATCTGTGCCTGTGCCGCGAGCGAGTATGGATTGTTGGAGACAAAACGATGCCGCAGGAATCCAAGGAGAACATCGTCGGGTGGGTTCGGGTCGTTCTGTCGGTCAAGCGCGTCCTTGTGTTCCCAGATCACTTCGAGAGGGGTGTCAGGAAGCAGAGCGGCGAACTGTGCTGCGACCACCTGCAAATCCCCAGGAACAGAGGCCCTCCCGCTGGCCATCAATGTGAGCGAGGCGAACGGGGTCGGCGCGACGCTGGGCCTTTGATGGGTGAGTGATTCGATCACCGCCGCTCGGGCGACCAACCCGCCGAACGAGTGTCCGACGAGGTGCAGTGAGCGGCTCGTGTGTGTCCGAAGCTGGTTTGCGACGGCTTGAAGATCAGCTGCGAAGTCAGCCATCGCGTAGCCATCGAGGGCATCGGGGCCGGGGGATTCGAACTGTCCGCGATGGTCGTAACTCGCGACGCAGTAGCCGAGTTGCGCGAAGTACGGCATGAGGATGCGGAAGTCTTCTTTGCTGCCCGTGAAACCAGGGACAAGCAATATGGTCCCGCGGGTGTCGCCTTCGGGAGTAGCGATGACGCCCGCGAGCTTCGAATGTCCACCAACAAAGTCAGTTCTTTGCACGCCACGCGGCAGGGTGGCGATGGGGGACTCACTCATACAGCGCACAATAGGACTCGACGCATTACTACTCACGTTCGGAACTAACGTTGTGACTCGCACAATTGCCGTCGCCAACCAAAAAGGCGGCGTAGCCAAGACCACCACAGTGGCATCGCTCGGTGCTGCATGGGCCGAGATGGGCCAGCGGGTCCTGCTCGTTGATCTCGATCCGCAGTCGTGCCTGACCTTCTCGCTCGGGCTCGATCCCGAGGCCGTCGAGTTCTCGATACACGATGTGCTGTTGGGACGCGTTGACTGTCGTTTGGCGATCGTCGCGACCGAAGACGGCCCGGACATCCTGCCGTCGACGATTGACCTCGCGGGTACAGAGGCGCACCTCCTCACCAAAACGGGCCGTGAATATGCGCTGCGGTCCGCACTTGACGACGTCGCCGACGACTACGACATCATCGTGCTCGATTGCTCGCCCTCGCTTGGGGTCCTCACGATCAACGCTTTGACAGCCGCCGATGAGGTGCTGATCCCGCTGCAGTGCGAGACGCTGTCGCACCGCGGCGTTCGTCAGCTCCTCGACACGGTCGCCGATGTCCAGCGACTTTGTAATCGCGGGCTCACCATTCGGGGTGTCTTGCCCACGATGTATGACGGTCGCACCAATCTTGCGAAGGCTGTGCTCGCGGACGTCACGGAGCGCTACCAATTACCCGTGCTCGACCCGCCGATTGCCAAGTCGGTTCGGTTTGCCGAGGCACCCGCTGCGGGTCGCTCAGTGCTCGCCACTGCTAATTCATCGCGCGGCGCCCAGGCATACCGCGAGATCGCGAAGAAGCTGATGAAGGATGTGGTGGCGTGAGTAGCGACGGCGCAACCACAAAAAAGTCTGCATCCGGCCCTAGCTTCGACCGCATCAAACCCGCGAATGCAGCGACCCCAGCGACGGGTCCGGTCGTTGACGCTCGCGAAGACGACGTTCAGGGCAAGCGTGCACTGTTCAGCGGTGCTGATCAGCCGCCAGCGATCGGTTCGGTTGCGCTCAAGTGCTCAACGTGTGACCACCGCTCCGTGGTGAGCTACGTGCGGTTGCTAAAGATGATGACGACCGGATTCTTCATGCCGATCCCGATGGTGGGTCAACGGGCGTGGGTTAAGTGTCCGGCGTGCCAAAACCACGCCTGGGTGACGGTCACCCGCGAGTAGCGAACGCTTGAGCCGGTTGGCTGACCAGCGGTCCCCTCGCTCGCCGAGCCACGTGGGCTAGCTCGGTGAGTCAGGTGACGTCTGGCCGCTGCGAGTTCGACGGCGGTTTCGGTTGCGCTTACGTGGCGCCGACGAGTCGTCACCGGAGCTTTGGGAGTTCGTACCGCTTGCCGAATCGCCTGAGGAGGAGTTCGACGAGTCTGGACCCTTGGCGCGCGACCCGGAGTTCGAACCTCCCGAACGTGAGCCGCCAGACTTTGAACCACCCGAGCGCGAGCCGCCAGACTTGTTCCCCGCCTTGCCACGATTGTTCGAGGATGCCCGCTTGCCAGCGGATGCGCCCGTTTCACCGAGGTCTTCGATTGCTTCGGCATCGAGTCCGGCACGAGTGCGTTCGGCCCGCGGCAATCTGCCCGTAACGGTCTCGGGGATTCCGAGTCCGGTGTAGATGTGCTTTGACGTGGAGTACGTCTCGACTGGTTCTGCGAACGCAAGGCCGAGTGCCTTGTTGATGAGTCCCCAGCGCGGCATGTCGTCCCAGTCCACGAGTGTCACGGCAACACCGTCGGCACCCGCGCGCCCTGTGCGACCGACCCGGTGAAGGTAGGTCTTTTCATCCTCGGGGCACGCGTAATTCATGACGTGAGTGACACCCTCGACATCGATTCCGCGAGCGGCAACGTCGGTCGCCACGAGGACGTCGATCTTGCCGGCGCGGAATGCCCGCAACGCCTGTTCGCGGGCGCCTTGGCCGAGGTCGCCGTGCACAGCGCCCACAGCGAAGCCACGATCAGCGAGGTCATCGCTGAGCTTTTGGGCGGTGCGCTTCGTGCGACAGAAGATGATCGCTAGGCCGCGGCTTTCGGCCTGCAGGACACGGGCGACAATTTCCGGCTTGTCCATCGCATGGGCGCGCCAGACGTGCTGTTCGATCGAGTCGACCGTGATGTTGTCTTCGTTGGGGTCGCTGGCACGAATGTGAGTCGGGCTGGTCATGTACCGGCGTGCGAGGCTCACGATCTGCCCCGGCATCGTGGCGGAGAACAGCAGGGTTTGGCGCACCGCCGGCAGCATGCCCACGATCGCCTCGACATCTGGCAAGAAGCCCATGTCGAGCATCTCGTCGGCTTCGTCTAGCACGAGAACCTTCACGCCAGACAGGTTCAGCTTGCGTTGCCGGGCGAGGTCCATGAGGCGCCCAGGCGTTCCGACAACGACCTCGATGCCCTTCTCCAATGCCTCAACCTGAGGTTCGTAGGAGCGGCCGCCGTAGACGGCCAGAACACGCGTTCCCTGGCGTGAACCTGCGACTTCAAGATCTTTGGCGACCTGGACGCAGAGTTCGCGCGTTGGGACGACGACGAGGGCTTGCGGGATTGCGCCAGCAACCGAATCGCTGGCGATGCGCTGCAACAGCGGCACACCAAATCCGAGGGTCTTGCCGGTTCCGGTCTTGGCCTGCCCGATGAGGTCTTGCCCATCGAGGGCGAGCGGAATGCACATTTCTTGGATGGGGAAGGGCGACGTAATGCCCGCTGAATCGAGGGCCTCAGTGATCAGAGGTGCCACGCCGAGTTCAGCGAAGGTTGTTGCGGTCAGGGGAAACTCCGTGTTTCAGGCGCGAGAGCGGTGGCTCTTGCACGTACTAATAGCTAAAGAAATCGCGTGGGACTTCTTCACGAGTCGACGATATGCCGTCCCCGTGTCGTGCCCACTCTACGCTTATGTCGATTCGCGATAGCCTGCCGCAATGCCAACGTCCTCTGAGCCAGCTCGCGACCTGAGTGATCCACAGTACCGGGAAGCGGTTATCGACCTCCTCGGAGCGATGGCGTACGGGGAGCTTGAGGCGTTTGAACGGCTCGCCCGCGACGCACCGATGGCACCGGACTTCTATAACCGTTCAGCGATGGCTGAGATGGCAGTTGCTGAGTTCGGTCACTACAAGATGTTGCGGGCTCGCTTGGAAGAGCTCGGGGCAGACCCGGACGTTGCCATGACTCCATTCGTGGAGGCCATCGACGGATTCCACGCTTCTACGACGCCGAATGATTGGCTCGAGAGCATGGTTAAGGCGTACGTCGGCGATGGCATCGCGACTGACTTCTACCGAGATGTCGCGAAGTACCTCGATCCGCAGACCAGCGATCTGGTCAACTCGGTGTGCGCGGACTTCGGGCAATCGAAGTTTGTGGTTGATGCGGTGCGCTACTGCATCAATGAAGATCCGAAGGTCGCTGGTCGTCTCGCATTGTGGGGCAGGCGCCTGATGGGCGAGGCAGTCGCGCAATCGCAGCGCGTCGCCGTGCAACGTGAGGCCCTGATCGATCTTGTCCTCGGCGGTTTAGGTCCAGACCTGGCGGCGGTGACCCGCATGTTCGCCGACCTCACCGACGCCCACACCGCCCGCATGAAGTCCCTAGGCCTAGAGGCCTAACTCACTTACCCAAGGCCCAGGCGTCCCCCGACTGCCCCTGCGCCCGCAAATTCGTTGAGTGTAGTTGTTGGGGCATTTTTCGCGGAGAAGACCCCAACAACTCCACAGTCAACGAAGGGACGTGGGTTTAGGTGGCGGTGCGGGTGGGGCAAAGAGCGGGTTAGGAGTTGCCGAAGCCTACGCGGCGGGCTGTTGGCTCGCCGATTTCGATGTAGGAGATCTGAGCGGCGGGGAGGAGGACACGGCGGCCCTTCACATCGTCAAGGACCAGGGTTGTGCCGTTGGTGGTCGCTTCGGTGAGGGCCTTCTGTAGGTCGTCAGCGCTCTGGTCAACGTCGAGGGTGATCTCGCGTGGGCTGTGCTGAACGCCAATCTTGATTTCCAACGCGGTCCTCCGGGTTTGATCTGACTTGGTGGTCGAACGCTTCGCCGTGGCAGCAGCGGTGCGCGGCTTGCGGACGGCGGCCTTCTTAGTTTCAGTCATTGTGGGGTCAGCCTACGCATTCTCTGTTGATTCGCCCAACTCCTGGGTGGAGTCGTCGGGAGTGGTGTGGGTATGGCGCGGGAATCCCGAGATGCCTCGCCAACCCATTCGGGAGATGAGTTCGGCGGCGCGTTCTCGATCGATCGTCTCGCCGCCGCGCAGCCAGCGCCGAGCAGATAACTGTGCGAGACCCATCAACCCGAACGCGAGCATGGTGGCTTCTTCACGATCCAAGCCGGTGTCTTCGGCGATGACCTCACGCAGCAGCGCGGCACACTCGTCGTCCGCACGCTGCACGCGCGCAGCGACCAGGGGCTCGTTGAACAGGTCTGTTTCGAAGAGCAACCGAAATGCCTCAGCGGAGTCGTCGACGAAGGTGAAGTAGACGGCGACGGCGGCAGTTACCCGCTGGCGGTTGTCGCGCGTGCTCTCGAGAGCTTGTCGAATCTTGGTGATGAGGTCCTCAGCGCCGGAATCGAGCAACGCGAGGTAGAGGTCAAGCTTGCTGGGGAAGTGTTGGTAGAGCACCGGCTTACTGACCCCGGCGCGTTCAGCGATGTCATCCATCGCGGCCGCGTGGTAGCCCTGGCTGGTAAATACCTCGAGGGCGGCATCAAGAAGTTGCGCTCGCCTGACTGACCGGGGCAGTCGAGTTGCGCGGGTTGGCTCCTGTTGGACGGGCACCCGACCAATACTACTCGCCAGTAACTTGTTTCGTCGCAACGTTGCCGCCGACGTCGTCGGTGGCGACAATCGGGCCAAATCCGTACCGTGGAGTGGTGACCACGACTGCAGACTTTGGTACTTCCCGACAGGCTCCCGACGCCGGGGCGATCGACGACGATGCGCTGTACGTTCCGCCCTTCCCTGGGAAGCTCATTCCGCTCGGCGATACGGAGCTCTACGTCCGAACGGCCGGGCAGAAGGTGGAGCCCGGCGACACCGAAGCCGAGGTTGCGGTCTACATCCACGGGCTTGGCGGTAGTTCCACTAACTGGACTGAGCTCATGGAACTCCTCAAGGACGATGCCTACGGGATCGCGATGGATCTGCCGGGCTTCGGGCAGTCCCCACCCCCGCACCAGGGCGACTACAAGCTGACGGCCCACGCCGACATCGTCGCGCACCTGATTCGCGACCAGGTGGGGAATCGCCCGGTGCACATCTTCGGCAATTCGATGGGTGGCGCGACCGCGGTTCAGCTTGCTGCTCGCCATCCCATGCTGGTGAAGTCGATGACGCTGGTGTCCCCGGCGCTCCCTGAGCTCAGGCCGCGATCGTCGAACATTCATATGCCGCTGACTGCAATTCCCGGAGTCGGCGAGCGCCTGATGCGCAGAATGATGAAGCGCGACGTGGAATGGCGCGTCAACATGAGCATGTCTATTTGCTACGCGGACGTCTCGCGAATCGACCCGCGTCGTATGGCCGACCAAATCGCCGAAGCCCGCGAACGTGACAAGCTCTCGCATACTGCGGATGCAAGTCTGCTGACACTGCGCGCACTGATCTCGACGTACTTGGACTATTCCCAGGGTTCACCTTGGAAGCTTGCACGCGGAATCCACGTACCGGTGTTGTTGATCTATGGCCGCGACGACAAACTCGTCAACGCTCGGGCTGCGTTCCGCGCAACCCGGGAGTTCCCGAACGCCCGCGTCATGGTTGTGCCGGACTCTGGCCACGTGACGCAGATGGAACATCCGCGACTCACCGCCCGCGCCTGGCGCGAACTGGTCGAAAATGGGGCGCGTGCTCAAGAGGCGTCGACCCGGTCCGCTTGATATGCCTGCCCACCGGGCATCGCGGGCTGTGAAATAGCAATAATCACCGGCCCGCTGACAGAATCCCGACGTGAGTTGGATCCTGTTCCTGATCGTCGTCGCGCTCGGTGGGGTGTTTGGCGTTGTCGTGACGCTGATCGCGCGGCGCTTCGAGTTCGGAGACCCAGCCGATGACGCAAGCGCCGGCA
>Ga0172380_10009071_pt1 | contig 10686 bp, 3 predicted proteins | sample Leawe162metaG_FD_119747 | JGI IMG/M metagenome (GOLD analysis project Ga0172380, IMG submission 119747) | Leachate microbial communities from a municipal landfill in Southern Ontario, Canada - Leachate well 162 metaG | ecosystem: Engineered > Solid waste > Landfill > Unclassified | place...
ATTTGAGATGTGTGTATAATCTTCAATCTGTTCCGCAACGGAGGGGAAATCACCTTTTTCCATATACAGGTGTTCAGTGCGATAGAGACCGATACCACAATTACCGCAATTTTGCAGGAACTCCGTCTCCTCGAGGAATTCAATATTCGCAGTTATTTCTATGCGTTTTTTATCTGTAGTTTCACAAGGTTTAACAGTAAGTTCACCGAGTAATTGCTTGTGATGTTTGAATTCATTCTGTTTTTGAGAATACAGTTCAATTGTTTTCTCTGTTGGGTTTAAAATAACGGCTCCTTCAAAACCATCAACGATGACATTATCTCCTGAAGTAATATGCTTAGAAATAACTTTCAAACCTACGACAGAAGGAACACGCAAGGCTCTGGAGATGATGGCTGCATGAGAAGTTACACCGCCAGTATCGGTAGCATAGCCAAGAACTTTTCTTCTGCTAAAGAGAATTGTATCGGCGGGAGAAAGTTCATGAGCGAATATAATAGAATTTTCTTCCACTTTAGAAACAAGCTTATCGCGTTTCATATTACGGATTACGCGGTTTTTCACATCAATCATATCGGCATAACGCTCATGCATATACTGATTTTCAGACTTAAGGAAAAGGGCGACGAGTTTTTCGATTTCGTCATTGAAAACGAAGCCGGAAGAATGCAATTCATTACTAATCCTGCTGATTACGCTTTCGAGGAAAATATTGTCTTTTAAGATTTCTATTTGAGCTTCGAATATCTTCGAATTCTTTTCTCCTATTCTATCGACAGAAATCGCATAGATCTTATTAAGCTCTTTCAGCGATACTTCTACAGCATTCCTGAGCAAGCTAACTTCGCTTTCAACCTCAGATTTATTAATTACGGCAGTATTAATATTAACCTGCTGCCGCTTGTACAAATATGCTTTGCCAATTGATATACCCTGCGAAGCAGGAACTCCCCTATATATTTTTTCTCTGTGCAATTATTTGTGTTGTAACAAGAAAATCAAGAATTATAGATAAAAAATCAAAGTAAAAATAAATACATCTTCTGGTTATGAAATAGGTTTTTGTTGGAAAAAACTTGTATTATTTTAATGAAACATTATGAGTTTATTAAGCGTTTAAATTTTATATGGATAACACAGCAGGGCTCAGCCAAAAACTAACATTTTTAGAGAATCTGCTTTTTTCAGTTTTCAGAAAAGAGCGGGTATACAATACTGCGTTAAGTATGATAGCGGGGCTATCTATATTTACGTTTTTATTGTTTGTGTTGACAGGTGTTGAATCTATATTTCAATTATCTGCGTCGGTCAGAAAGGTTACGTTCTTCATATACATAATTACACTTCTAACAACCATTACGTATATAATACTCTCGTACATACTCAGCATAAACAAAAGCAAGTTTGATTCCGTTAAATATTCTTTGCGAATCGGGAAATTGTTTCCTAATATAAACGACAAGCTGGGGAATGCAATTTCAATTTGCAAGAATACAGACAGCGAGACATATACTTCCGAAAATCTTGCTGAAGCAAATCTTGAAAAGGTATATATGGAGTCAACTGCAACAGATTTCAACGCTGTTATTGATTTTCAGAAGCTAAAGAAACACATAACGGTGTTTTGTGTTTTATTGTTTACAACTGTTATGTTAATAGCACTTGTTCCGGCTTTATCAAAAGCTTTTAACAGACTTTTAGATTATAATACAGAGTTTAATAATTCTACATTATATAATACCGGAGAGGAAAACGACGGATTCATAAAATCGTTTTATATAACAATAAAGTATCCCGATTACACAAAACTTCCTGAGAAGAAACTTGAAGAAAACAAAGGCGACATAATATGTTTAGAGGGAAGCATGATAAGTATAATAGTTGAGAGTGCAGAGAATCTAAATCAGGCAGCGGTTTTATATAACGGAACAGCGATTCCATTAAACGTTTCAGGTATGACCGCCGCGGGTGAATTTACGGCAGACAAGAACGGAGATTATTACATTGTATTAAAGAATAATGACGGGAAAGAAAATATTAAGAGAAAAAAGCACACTGTCAGAGTACTTTCTGATGAAGCGCCTACGATAACAATAGTACAGCCAAGGGACGCAAATTACACGATATTCAATGAGAAAGAACTTGGGGTTAAGTCAATAATAAGCGACGATTACGGATTCTCGAAACTTGTTTTATGGTACAGAAGCGGTAATAATGTAACGGCCGCAGGGGGTAATTTCAACCAGATAGATATACCTATAGAAAATAAAGATGCCACATCGTTGGAAATATCGTATTTATGGATTCTTAATTTCAGTGCCAAGGGTCAGCAAACGGAATATTATTTAGAGGTAACAGATAATTCGGGTAAGTCAACTAAATCTGATTTACGAAGGCTGACTTTTGCGAAAGGTACTGAAGTACTGAAGAAAACGGAGAATGCAACAAAGGAAATAAAATCTAATTTAGAAGCAGTACTGGAAGAGATGAAAGATTTACAGAAAAACATAAACGATATTAAGAAGACGCAAGAAGAAAATGCAATAAACGAACAGAGAAAGAAGGACCTTCAGAACAAGGTAGAGAACCTGCAAAAGAATCTTGAGAATGCACAGAACAAGATAGACCAAACGATGAACGACCTGAAACAGAATCCTAATTTAAGCGAGAAGACTCTTGAACAGTTTATGAAACTGCAAGAGCTGTTTCAGAGAATAAACACGCCTGAATTCAGAGATATGCTAAAGAAGCTTCAGGAGGCAATGAAAAAGAACAATGAAGAAATGAAACGCGATTTAGACAATCTTAAATTTGACGAGGAGGCTTTTAAAAAGCAGCTAGAGCAGGTCATGGAACTTATGAAGCAGATAGAGAACCTGCAGAAGATGGGAGAGCTTACGCAAAAGCTTGATGATATGACAAAGGCACAGGAAGAGCTGCGGAAAGAAACAGAGAATACCGAAAAGAATAACGAAGGAAAGATGAACACGCTGGGTGATAAGCAGAAACAAATACAGGAGAATTTCAACAAGCTGAAAGAAGACATGAAGAAACTCACTGAGAATATGAAGAGCACAAAGGGAGATATGAGTCCCAAAGATATGGAAGACCTGCTTAAGAAAATGAACGAAAGAAAGACCGAAGAGAAAATGAATCAATCCTCTAAAGATTTATTCAAGAAGCAGAAAGAACAATCAGAACAGACACAGAAAGAAATATCAGAAGACCTGGAAGAATTTAATGAGCAGATGCAGAATTCATTGGAAAGTGCTATGAGCAATATGGACACGCAGAACAAAATGATGGATAAGCTGAAACAAATCAAGAAAAACCTGGAAGAGCTCAGTGAGAAAGAAAAGGATTTAAAAGATGAAACAAGCAAGGCAGACAAAAACGACAAAGATGATTTCAATGACCTAGCAAAAGATCAGGTAGAAATACAGCAAGAGCTTTCGAAAAACATTAACGACCTGATGAATGCGACAAAGGACGGGATGCAGGTATCTCCAGAGCTGGGAAAAGAGCTAGGGAACTCATACAACAAGATGGATAAGGCAGGAAATGATTTGAAGCAAGGAGAGAAAAACAGTGCCATGAGCAATCAGGGCAAGGCAAAGGAATCGCTTGACAACGCCGCAAAGATGTTAGGAGAGATGATGGATAAAATGGGCAAGCAGCAAGGAAAGGGCAACAAAGGGGACGGAAAGATGGGGCAGCTGATGCAAAAGCTTGCAGAGATAATCGGGCAGCAACAGGGAGTAAACGGTAAAATGAACAAGATGGGACAGGACGGACAGGTTGGCAGAGACGGAAAGGGAGGCAAGGAAGAACTTTCGCAAATGCAAAAGGAGCAGCTTGACAGATTACGCATTGAGCAGATGGAAGCACAGAAATCACTTGAACAACTGAACGAAGAGTTTGAAAGAGAGCAGCAAAAAACCGGCGAGAAGCTGCTTGGCGACCTGAAAGAGGTTGAGAAAGAGATGCAGGAAACTGTAAGGCAATTGAGCGAATATGAAGTTGATGATAAACTATTTGAGAGACAGAACAAAATACTATCAAGGATGCTTGATGCAAGACTTTCGCAAAGAGAAAAAGATTTCGAACAGAAGAGAGAATCGAAGCCGGGAGAGAGTTATAACAGGCAATCACCAAGAGAGGTTGTTATAAGCGGTCCGAGAACAGAGAACTCATTAAAAGAGGAACTATTGAGACTTGAGAAAGAGAGTTACTACGAGGATTATGAAAATTTAATAATGGAATACAATAAACTAATCAAGAACAAATAAACCATATACTTACCAGCAAGGGTCACCGCCAGGAAACCACCTAAAAAATGTGAATGTTTTTTGCATTGTTTAACTTATGATTTATGCATAATTTAGGTAAATTATTATGCAACATGTATACTCATTTAATTTTCAACTTCAAGAAATCATTTTCGCCGAACATTTTTATACCTCATTTATAAATAAATTACAAAGAAAGGAAATTTTTTATGTCGTATGCACAGGAAGTTCTTGCAAATGTTAAACAAAAAGATGCAGGGCAACCGGAATTTATTCAGGCAGTAACGGAAGTTGTAGAATCTCTTGAATTAGTTCTTCAAAAAAGACCCGAATTCATCAAGCACAAGATTCTTGAAAGAATCGTGGAGCCTGAAAGAGTAATCTTATTCAGGGTTCCGTGGCTTGATGACCAAGGTAACGTACAAGTAAACCGTGGTTTCAGGATTGAAATGAACAGCGCAATAGGTCCTTACAAGGGCGGTCTGAGATTTCACCCTTCAGTAAATCTTGGAATTTTGAAGTTTCTTGCGTTTGAACAAGTATTTAAGAATTCACTAACAACGCTCCCGATGGGCGGCGGTAAAGGCGGTTCCGACTTCAATCCAAAAGGAAAGAGCGACAACGAAGTTATGAAATTCTGCCAATCTTTCATGAGCGAACTCTTCAGACACATTGGTGCAAACACAGACGTACCTGCGGGTGATATTGGTGTAGGCGGAAGAGAAATCGGATATTTATTCGGACAGTACAAGAAACTCCGTAATGAATTCGTCGGTGTCCTTACAGGTAAAGGACTTAACTGGGGCGGTTCATTAATTCGTCCTGAAGCAACAGGATACGGTTCAGTATATTTCGGAGCAGAAATGCTTGCAACAAAGAATGAAACTTATGAAGGCAAGACATGTTTGGTATCAGGAAGCGGTAACGTTGCACAATATACTATTGAAAAGTTATTAGAGCTTGGCGGAAAACCAGTAACATGTTCAGATTCTTCGGGTTATATATATGATGAAAAAGGATTTGACAAAGAAAAGCTTGCATATTTGATGGACCTTAAGAATGTAAAACGCGGAAGAGTAGAAGAGTATGCAAAGAAATTTAAATCAGCAGTTTACACACCTTCAGATTCAAAACTTGATTACAATCCGCTCTGGAACCACAAAGCAGAATGTGCATTCCCATCAGCGACACAGAATGAAATCAACGGTAAAGATGCAGCAAATCTTTTGAAGAATGGCGTAAAGCTCATTTCAGAAGGTGCAAACATGCCAACAACCATCGAAGGTGTAAATCAATTCATAGATGCAAAGATACTTTACGGTCCGGGCAAAGCAGCTAACGCAGGCGGCGTAGCAACATCAGGACTTGAAATGTCACAGAATTCACTGAGATACGGCTGGTCAAGAGAAGAAGTGGACGCAAAGCTTCGCGGAATAATGAAGAGCATTCACAAAGCAGCTTATGAAACAGCAGAAACATTCGGTACACCTGGCAATTACGTAAATGGTGCGAACATTGCGGGATTCTTAAAGGTAGCCGATTCAATGATGGATCAGGGAGTAGTATAACATTATTACATTTCCAATATAAATCAAAAAGGCGGGGTAACCCGCCTTTTTGTTATCGATTAGATTAATTATTTCTTCTTTGATTTTTTCTTTCCAACAATTTTAAGAGCGGTCTTTTTATTTAACTTCTTTGAAGCAAATATTTCACCGTGTTTATGCTCAACCGAAGCTCTTGCTGCTGCAAGTCTTGCGATAGGAACTCTAAACGGTGAGCAGCTTACATAAGCAAGTCCAAGCATGTGACAGAACTCAACTGAGTTAGGTTCGCCGCCATGTTCGCCGCAGATACCGAGCTTAATATCGGGTCTTGTAGCTCTACCGAGTTTAACAGCTGTTTTCATAAGTTCGCCAACGCCATATCTATCGATTACTTCGAACGGGTCATGCGGAAGAATATGCTGCTTGAGATACTCAGGCAGGAATCCACCGATATCGTCGCGTGAATAACCAAAGGTCATCTGCGTTAAATCGTTAGTGCCGAATGAAAAGAACTGTGCATATTTAGCAATGTAATCAGCAACAAGTGCGGCTCTCGGAATTTCAATCATTGTACCTGTCAGGCGATTGAACTTCTTGAGACCGAATTTTTCACAGACTTCCTTATAAACTCTTTCTATAATATTAAACTGATGCTTTAACTCGCGAGAAGTAGAAGTAACAGGAATCATAATTTCGGGCATAGGTTTTTTACCTTCAAGAATTAACTCTGCAGTTGCTTCATAGACTGCACGAACCTGTACTTCTGTTATTTCAGGATACGTAATACCGAGTCTGACGCCTCTGTGTCCAAGCATAGGATTGTTTTCATGCAAGCCATCGGCTCTCTGGTTAAACTCATCGAGAGTAATACCGAGACTTTCAGAAAGTTTTATTCTTTCCTCTTCGTTGTTAGGAACGAATTCATGAAGCGGCGGGTCGAGAGTCCTGATGGTAACGGGCAGTCCGTCCATAGCTTCAATGGTTCCCTTCATATCGTGTTTGATGTAAGGGAAGAGTTCTTCCAAAGCTGCTTTTCTTTCAGCTTCAGTATTAGACATTATCATTTTTCTAAGAAGGAAGAGAGGTTCTTCAGAGTTCTTGCCGTAAAACATGTGCTCTGTACGGAAGAGTCCGATACCTTCTGCGCCGAAACTTCTTGCCTTTGCGGCATCTTCGGGTGTATCAGCATTTGTACGGACTTTCATGACGCGAACCTTATCGCAAATCTTCATGAAGTTTGTAAAGTTTTCATTCTCAACATCAACATCCATCATTTCAAGCTGACCGACATAGACAGCGCCTTTAGTTCCGTTTAAAGAAACCCACTCACCTTCACGGATGACTGTATCACCGACTTTAAAATATTTTTCATCGAGCTTAACTTCTATTGCACCTGCGCCTACAATACAGCATTTACCCCAGCCGCGTGCGACGAGCGCTGCGTGTGAGGTCATACCACCGCGTGCAGTAAGGATAGCTTCTGCGGCTCTCATGCCTTCAATGTCTTCGGGATTTGTTTCTTCGCGTACGAGGATAACTCTCTTACCTGCTTTGCGCCATTCGACTGCATCGTTAGCAGTGAAAACAACCTGACCTGTTGCTCCGCCCGGACCTGCCGGCAGACCTTTGGTTATGAGCTGTGCGGCTTTTTCTGCGGCGGGTAACAAAACGGGGTGTAAAAGTTCATCGAGCTGATCGGGTCTAACTCTCATAACAGCTTCTTCGGCATTAATGAGTTTTTCCCTGTACATATCGGTTGCCATTTTAACTGCTGCGGCACCGTTTCTTTTACCGACTCTGCACTGAAGCATGTATAACGTGCCTTCCTGAATTGTGAATTCAAGGTCGAGCATATCGTAGTAGTGCTTTTCGAGATTAAGTTCAATCTTATGCAATTTCTTATAAACTTCGGGCATTGCGACTTCGAGAGAATCGAGATGCATGTTATGTTCGTTCTTACCGACTTCGTTTATAGGATTTGGAGTTCTAATACCTGCGACAACATCTTCGCCCTGTGCGTTAACGAGCCACTCGCCATAGAAATAATTTTCACCTGTAGCCGGGTTACGTGTAAATGCAACGCCTGTTGCTGATGAGTCACCCATATTACCGAACACCATTGACTGAACATTTACCGCAGTACCCCATTCATCGGGAATACCTTCAATTCTTCTGTAAGAGATTGCTCTTCTGCCGTTCCAGCTTGAGAACACTGCACCGACTGCGCCCCAGAGCTGTTCCATAGCGTCTTCGGGGAACGGTTTACCAAGAACTTCAAAAACTTTTGCTTTATAGATTGTGACGAGTTCTTTAAGGTCATCTGCTGTAAGGTCTGTATCGAGCTTGCATCCTCTTGCTTCCTTCATTTTATGAAGTTCTCTTTCAAGCTGATGACGAACGCCCTGACCTTCGGCGGGTTCGATACCTGCGGCTTTTTCCATGACGACGTCTGAATACATCTGAATAAGACGGCGCTGTGAGTCATAAACAAATCTCGGGTTTCCTGTTTTTTCGATGAGACCTTCGCGGGTAATATCGTTAAGACCGACATTCAGAACAGTTTCCATCATACCGGGCATAGAGCTTCTCGCACCGGAGCGGACGGAAAGGAGCAGCGGATTAACGCTGTCACCGAATACAGCACCCATTTGTTTTTCAGTTTTCTCGAGTGCTTTTAAGACCTGACCTTTTAATTCTTTTGGATATTTCTTTTTGTTTTTATAGTAAGCTGTACAAACTTCTGTAGTGATAGTAAATCCTGCAGGCACCGGTAATCCAATATTAACCATTTCTGCAAGGTTTGCACCTTTTCCTCCAAGCAAATTTTTCATGTTTGCTTTACCATCGGCTTTTTTACCGCCGAAATAATAAACATATTTTGTGGGCATAATAATAAGTATTAATTAATATTTAATAAGAACATCATTAAAATTACTCATTTTAAACAACAATTTACAGGGCAAAATCCGTAAATTTAGGGTTTGTGACTGCGGAAACGAGTAAAACGGGAAATGAAACGGGTCGTATGATTATTTGATTGAAAAAAACACTACGGAGGATTGCAAAAGTGGAAAATATGAACAAAAATGGGGTAGTTTTTCTGAATAAATTTTGCTTGAGTAAGATGCTCTAATTTTTACAAGAAAGTGCAAAAAACGCCCGATATTCCACTAAAGCTATATCGCAGGCATATCGCAGGCATATCGCAGGCATATCGCAGGCATATCGCAGGCATAGAAAAAAAGCGGCTTTTGGGAAACATTGGGTAGTTTATACTATAGTTTTTGCTTACATTGCATTTTTAAATAGATTCTTAACCAAAACATGTAATTGATGTACAAATGCTTAAATTGAACTGCGCGATTAAGCCGATTAGATTTTGCGGGAAGAATTAGAGGTGATATTAATATTTTTAAGTTTTTTATGTCACTGAATATTATTATTATTGATGAAATTTATAAATTATAATTTAATATATGGAACACTCAAACTTTTTCGGTTCGGTTTGCGACTTCTTTGATAAAGCAGCAGTACATCTGAATCATCCCGCAGGGCTTCTGCAACAAATAAAAATGTGCAACAGCATTTATCATTTTCAATTTCCGCTGAGACTTGACGATAATAATTATGTAACGATTGATGCTTACAGAGTTGAGCACTCGCATCACATGCTTCCCGTAAAAGGCGGCATAAGGTACAGCGAAATGGTTAACGAAGATGAAGTTAAGGCGCTTGCGGCGCTGATGACTTACAAATGCGCGGTTGTAAACGTGCCTTTCGGCGGTGCAAAAGGAGGTATCAAGGTTGACCCATGGAAATTCAGGGTTGGCGAATTAGAAAGAATTACAAGAAGATACACAACCGAACTTATCAAGAAAAATTTCATAGGTCCCGGAATTGACGTACCAGCACCAGACTACGGTACGGGTCCGAGAGAGATGGCGTGGATAGCGGATACATACTCGACATTTCATTCTTTTAACGGTTCGCAGACAGATTCGATGGCATGCGTAACCGGCAAGCCTTTGAGCCAGCAGGGAATACTCGGAAGAAAAGAAGCAACGGGCCGCGGAGTTTATTTTGCAGCAAGAGAAGCCTGCAGAATTGACGAAGACATGAAGAAGCTTGGCTTAACTCAAGGTATCGAAGGAAAGAAAGTCATTGTGCAGGGACTCGGTAACGTAGGATACTGGGGCGCTTATTTAATGCAGAACGACGGCGGTGCTGTAATAGTAGGTCTTGCCGAAAGAGAAGGGGCAATTTATGACCCTAAAGGACTGAATGTGGAAGAGGTGTTTAAACACAGACAGGAAACAGGTTCAATATTAAATTTTAAGAAAGCAAAGAATATAAAGAATTCAACCGAGGCACTTGAAATGGCATGTGACATACTCGTACCGGCAGCACTCGAGAACCAGATAACAATAAAGAATGCGGGCAAGATAAAAGCAAAGATGATTGTAGAGGGTGCTAACGGACCGATTACCGCTGAGGCAGAAGAAATACTGCTTAAGAAAGGCGTGCTGATACTTGCGGACATGTACGCTAATGCGGGCGGTGTGACGGTTTCATATTTTGAATGGCTTAAAAACCTTCAGCATGTTTCGTTCGGAAGGATGGACAGAAGGTATGACGAAGCAACACATTCAAACCTTGTAAACGTGATTGAAAACATCACCGGTAAAAAATTAACCCCGCATCAGAGAAGTATTGTTATCACGGGTCCTAACGAGCTTGACCTTGTAAACTCGGGTCTTGAAGACACGATGATTCACGCATACCATCAGATAAGGGACGTTAAGATGAAGAACAGAAAGATTGACAGTTTCAGGACTGCGGCGTTTGTGGTG
>Ga0172380_10009072_pt1 | contig 10685 bp, 10 predicted proteins | sample Leawe162metaG_FD_119747 | JGI IMG/M metagenome (GOLD analysis project Ga0172380, IMG submission 119747) | Leachate microbial communities from a municipal landfill in Southern Ontario, Canada - Leachate well 162 metaG | ecosystem: Engineered > Solid waste > Landfill > Unclassified | place...
CATGATGATTCCCCTTCCTATTGATTGAGTTTAAGAATGCGTTCGTCAACTATGGACTGCCGGAGTACGCTGTCCGTATGTTCTTCGTCACCATTGAAAACATCGTCAAAGTTCCGTACCACAAATAAATGGATCGTTCGGGGCTGCTTCGGTGCCCCATCGCAACCCATGAACCCACGCAGCTTATTTATTTCCCGCTGCCTGTCGGCCAGCGAGTAATAGAGTGGCGTTTTTTCAGTTACGTGTACCGGAACACGTTCGCAAATGTGCAATAACCAGTCCCCAATCGCCGCACGCACTTCAGGGTTTGTCATCAATTCCTCGCCGAAAGCAAAGCTCTTGCAATAGGCATCTTGCTGACGATTGCATACGTCCCGACGTTTGATGTCCGCCCCACTCGATGGAATAAAGCCTTTGTTTGTCAGGTATCTCTTTTCGCCATACTTTGGATTGCTGTCGAGAGCCAAGATATGTCGAGTCGGTCGTAGGACATCATAGAATCTGATAAACATCTCGCTGCCTAAAGGTCCATACCACTCGTCGATTGGTTCGACATAAGCTTGGCCGGCGCCTGGAATCATCTGTGCGCACCCAAACTGCGTGGCTATCAAGAGAAAAATTAGTGTTGAACGCACCATAGCATTCAGGGTTGGTCTGCTCATTACTTGTTACCTCCTTTGCAAGCTGATGGGCTATCTACGGCACTCATGCGACGGATGTTGTCCCGGAAACAAATTTACAGTGGCTTTCATTCCAGCTCAATATGGCATTTGCCATAGTGGAGAACCGGGGAGCAATCTGGGCAAAGTGGTAAAATTGCATTTTCCAATCACCAACCTTCCGTCACCATGTTTTCCAAACAAAGAACCCTTGCCAAAGTCGATCACGAATTGTGGCAGGCGATCCAGTCCGAGAATCGCCGCCAGGAAGACCACATCGAGCTGATCGCTTCCGAGAACTATGTGTCCTACGCGGTGCTCGAAGCGCAGGGTTCGCAGCTTACCAACAAGTATGCAGAGGGCTATCCCGGCAAGCGCTACTACGGCGGTTGCGAACATGTCGATGTGGCCGAGCAGTTGGCGATCGATCGCGTCAAGAAACTGTTCGGCGCCGAGGCTGCCAACGTCCAGCCGAATTCCGGCTCCCAGGCGAACCAAGCGGTGCTCATGGCCTTCCTCAAGCCAGGCGATACCATCATGGGCATGAGCCTGGCCGAAGGCGGCCACCTGACGCATGGCATGGCGCTCAACATGAGCGGCAAGTGGTTCAATGTCGTGGCGTACGGACTCGACGAGCACGAGGAAATCGACTACGACGCGATGGAAAAGCTGGCGCATCAACACAAGCCCAAATTGATCATCGCCGGCGCCTCGGCCTACAGCCTGCGCATCGACTTCGAGCGCTTCGCGCGCGTGGCCAAGGCGGTCGGGGCGATTTTCATGGTCGACATGGCGCACTACGCCGGCCTGGTCGCCGTGGGCTTCTACCCGAACCCCGTGCCCCACGCCGACGTCGTCACTTCGACCACCCACAAGACCCTGCGCGGCCCGCGCGGCGGACTGATCCTGATGAAGGCCGAACACGAGAAGGCCATCAATTCGGCGGTTTTCCCCGGCTTGCAAGGCGGCCCGCTGATGCATGTGATCGCCGCCAAGGCGGTGTCTTTCAAGGAGGCGCTGGCCCCCGAGTTCCGCGATTACCAGGAGCAAGTGATCGAAAATGCCCAGGTAATGGTGAAAGTGCTGATCTCGCGCGGTCTGCGCATCGTTTCCGGGCGCGCCGAGTCGCATGTGTTCCTAGTGGACCTGCGCGCCAAGAACATCACCGGCAAGGATGCCGAAGCGGCCTTGGGACGCGCCCATATCACAGTCAATAAGAACGCCATCCCCAACGACCCGCAGAAACCCATGGTGACCTCCGGTATCCGCATCGGCACCCCGGCCATGACCACACGCGGCTTCACCGAGATCGAGGCCGAGCAGATCGCCCACCTGATTGCCGATGTGCTCGACGCTCCCACCGATGAAGCGGTGATCGCCGGCATCCAGGACAAGGTGGAAGAGTTGTGCAAACGCTTCCCTGTATACGCCTGACAGGAACGTGAGGCACATCTTATCTTCGGGTGTGGCGAGCCGCCCTCAAGGGGGCCGGGGGGAAGTCCCGAATTGTGCCCGCAGGGCACTTCATGATTCGTTCGAGAAGAACGAATCATGAAGTGCCCCTACTGCACCGAGCCGAACACCCAGGTCGTCGACACCCGCGAGAACGAGGACGGCGATACGGTGCGGCGGCGCAGACGCTGCCTGGTTTGCGACAAGCGTTTTACGACCTACGAGCGGGTCGAGTTGCAGTTGCCTCACCTGGTCAAGAAGAACGGCAGCCGCGCCGAATACGATCGCGACAAGGTTCTCGCCAGCATGATGCTGGCATTACGCAAGCGTCCAGTCACGACCGAGAGCGTCGATGCCGCAATCGACCGCATTGAGGAAAAGCTGGTCACCTTGGGCGAACGCGAAGTGCCGAGCGACAAACTCGGCGAGTTGGTGATGCGCGAGCTGAAAAAGCTCGACAAGATCGCTTATATCCGCTTTGCCTCGGTATACAGGAACTTCGAGGATGTCGAGGAATTTTCCGACGCCATCCGTGAAGTCAAGAAGCCACGCGTGCCGCGTGTGGCGCGGTCCAGCTCGAAATCCTGAGGCGCCGGGCCGCCAAGCGTGCGAGTCTACGCCACGAGTCGCTGATGTTCTCCGCTGCCGACCACCGATTCATGGCGCGCGCGCTGCAACTGGCGCGGCGGGGCATGTACAGCACCACGCCGAACCCGCGCGTCGGCTGTGTGCTGGTGCGCGACGGCAACATCATCGGCGAAGGCCACACCCAACCGGCCGGGAAAAATCATGCCGAGATCCAGGCGCTCGCCGATGCTTGTGCGCGCAGCATGCCGACTCAGGGTGCGACCGCCTATGTTTCGCTGGAGCCGTGCAGTCATTACGGCCGCACGCCGCCCTGCGCCACCGCGCTGATCGAGGCCGGCATCGGCCGGGTGGTGGCCGCCATGCAGGACCCCAATCCGCAGGTGGCCGGACAGGGACTGGCGGCATTGCGCGCGGCGGGCATCGACACCGCATGCGGGCTGATGGAAAGCGAGGCTTACGAGCTAAACATCGGCTTCGTCTCTCGCATGACACGCGGGAGACCCTGGCTGCGCCTGAAAGTGGCCGCCAGTCTGGACGGCAAGACCGCCCTGAACAATGGCAGCAGCCAGTGGATCACCGGCGCCGCCGCGCGCGCCGATGGGCATCGCTGGCGCGCGCGCGCCTGCGCCATCCTGACCGGCATCGGCACAGTCCGGGACGACGATCCGCGCCTGACGGTACGCGACATCGAGACCCCGCGCCAACCGCTCAAGGTGGTCGTCGACAGCCGTCTGGAAATTCCCTTGTCGGCCCAGGTGCTGGCGGGCGGCAACGTCATCGTTGCCGCCGCGGTGACAGACGCGGCGAAGATGGATGCGCTGCGCAACCGCGGCGCAGAAGTGATTGTCGTACCGAACGATCGGGGCAAGGTCGATCTGGCCGCGCTGCTCAAAGAACTGGCCCGGCGCGGCATCAACGAAATTCACGGCGAGGCCGGCTGCAAGCTGAACGGTTCGCTGTTGCGTGCCGGCCTGGTCGATGAACTGCTGCTGTACCTCGCCCCCACCTTGCTGGGCAACGCGGCCAGAGGCATGTTCGATCTGCCGGAACTGACCGATCTCGCCGGCCGGCAGGATTTGCACATCATCGACATGCGCCGCGTCGGCACCGATCTACGCCTGCTGGCCCGGTTGAAATGAGCAACAACAAGAATGCGGATCTCCACCGCGATTTTGCCGGTCGCGGCCTGCTGATCAACCTGTTGCGCGCACTGCATCTGGTGGGCGTGGTCGGTATCGGCGCGACCGTGCTGGTACCCGCAATTGCCCCTGGCGTGCCAGGTAATCCAGGTGATTCCACGCCGACCGGAACGCCATACTATGCATGGCTGCTGATCGCGACCGGCATGGCCATCATCGGCCTGGACCGCTGGGCCAATACGGCTTATTTCAGACAGATCAATGGGCAGTGGATTTTGTTCAAGCTGCTTGTTCTGTGCCTGGTAGGATGGCTGGCAGGGATCGGTGCGGTTTTGTTTTTGGCCGTGCTGGTCTGCTCCGTATTGATGACGCATGCCCCGCGCTGGCTGCGACACAGGAAATTGTTCTGAGGGCTGGAGCCGACAGGTGCGCTGGCAGGTTCTGGCAAGTGTGGAACTTTCTTTATAGAATCCCCTGCATCATTAATTAGTCTGCGATCGATTACCTAAACTTCATATGGAGGCAAGCGGGCCATGGCAACAACTCAGGAAAACCTCAAGGAAGCATTCGCCGGCGAGAGCCAGGCAAATCAGAAGTACCGCGCATTTGCCAAGAAGGCGGAACAGGACGGATTTCTTTCCGTTGCGAAGCTGTTTCGATTGACTGCGGAAGCGGAGCGCATTCATGCGGAAGGTCACTTGAAAGCGCTCGACGGTGTTGGCTCCACCGCCGACAACTTGCAGGCCGCCATCAGTGGCGAAACCTTCGAATTCAGCACCATGTATCCGCCGATGGTCATGCAGGCGCATGCGGATGGGCACAAAGCAAAACGGATGTTCGAATACGCCGTCGCAGCCGAGGAAGTTCACGCGAAAATCTACCAACTGGCGCTTGAAGCCGTCAAGCAGGGAAAGGATCTGGCGGCCGACTTCTATCTGTGTCCCGTGTGCGGCTATATCGAAATGGGACACCCTGAAAAACCTTGTCCGGTTTGCGGCACCAAGCCCGAGAAATTCCTGATGGCGGAGTGAGCCCTCTCGCGGGAGCGTCGAACTGTTTGCCTCGCAATTGCGCCGGCTTCGTGCGGAATTACGGCGCACACGGCACCATGTTCCAGCGTAGCCTGACGATCCTCCTGCTGGCAGTCCTCGTCGCCTGCGCTCCATTGCCGTCTGGTCCAGGCGCCGGGACGATCAGCATGCCCTCCCCGAACTTCGACCAGCGTCATGCCAATTTCATCATCCTGCACCAGACCAGCAACGACTCGGCGCAACAGGCGCTTGCGACCCTGACGGATCCCCTGCGCAAGGTCAGCGCCCATTACCTTATCGGCCGCGACGGAACCCTCTTCCAATTGGTCGATGAAGCCAGCCGCGCCTGGCATGCCGGCGAATCCTGGTGGGGCGGTAGCACCGATCTCAATTCCGCGTCGATCGGCATCGAACTCGACAATACCGGCGATGAGCCCTTTGCCGAAGCGCAGATACTCGCCCTGCTCGCTTTGCTCGACGATCTCGGCGCACGATACCGCATTCCTGCCGCCAATATTCTCGGCCATGGCGATGTCGCCCCAGGGCGCAAGGTCGATCCCAGCCGCTGGTTCCCTTGGGAACGGCTCGCGCGACGGGGATTCGGACTCTGGTGCGACATCCCGGCGCCCGCAGCGCCGAGCGGTTTCGACGCGTTACTGGGATTGCAGGCGCTCGGCTATGACATCAGCGCACCCGCTGCGGCACGCAGCGCGTTCCGCCGTCACTTCGCCGGCAGCGATGACGCTGCGGAGTTCACCTCGAGCGAAAAAGCGCTGCTCCAATGCCTCGTACGGCAAAAGGCATCGCGCACTTCACCTGCGTTGAAGTCTCCGGTTGCGCAATAACAATTGGGTATGCGTATTTAGTGGTTAATTTGCGTTGTGCAATGCCGCAATGAAACCGACCATCTTCAGCTAGCCAAACTGATCGTCCTAGTCCGGCCATTTCCTGCCAGTCGTGACTGTCTGTTATCGGGCAGCGAATTTATGGGACTCTGTTGCGGCCTGTGCCATGGATGGATGTCGGAAACGAAACGGCGCTAAAGAATCTTCGTAACATCGAAATTGAAAAGGCCCGGCAGGCAAGCCTGTCGGGCCGGGTTCGGTACGTTGCCCGAAGGCAACTACCTTATTGCAGCAACGGCTCTCACCCCGGAAAGCTACAATGACGATATTGTATCTAAAAGGGAATGCGCGATGCAAACAAAAAACTTTCCTTACACGCTGGGCCTCGACATAGGAATGGCATCGGTCGGCGCTGCCCTTCTACTCCCGGATCAACAACGAATTTTGGCCTTGCATGTCCGCACCTTCGACAAGGCGGAAACCGCTAAGGAAGGCGAATCGCTCAACAAGATACGCCGCGATTCACGCCTCACGCGTCGTCGCATTCGCCGACGCGCGCATCGACTGGTACGCCTTGCACGCCTGATGAAACGTGTTGGCCTGATCACCGACGCGAATCCAGAAGCCTTTGCTCTGCCCGGCATATCGCCCTGGCACTTGCGCGCGGACGGTCTCGATCGACAGCTTGATCCAAAGGAATGGGCTAGTGTGCTCTATCACCTCGTCAAGCATCGAGGTTTTCAGTCCAACCGAAAATCCGAAGCCAAGGCTGACGAGAAGGCCGGGCAGATGCTCTCCGGCGTTGGACGCAACCAAACATTGCTCAAGGAAGCCGGCTATCGCACCGTCGGCGAACTTGCTGCCCGCCACGAAGCCTTCAAGGAGGCCAAGCGCAACAAGGGCGGCAGCTACAGCCACACTTTTGCTCGCGCCGATCTTGATGCCGAACTGAATCTGCTGTTCGAGCGCCAGCGTGCGCTCGGCAGCTGTCTCGCCAGCGCCGACTTTCAGGAAAATATTCGCGATCTGCTGATGGCGCGGCGACCCACGCTTTCCGGCACCAACTTGCTCAAGATGGTTGGCAAATGCACCTTCGAGAAGAGCCAAGACCGCGCACCCAAGTCCGGCTACCGCGCGGAGCGATTCGTCTGGCTGGGCAAATTGAACAACCTCAAGATCGTCGGTGGCGGCGACGCCCGCCCGTTGACCGATACCGAGCGTCGTACCATCATCAATCTGCCGTTTACTCAGGCAAAACTCACCTTCAAGCAAGTCCGCAAAGCGCTTGACCTTAAAGCGCATGAACGTTTCAACCTGCTGTCCTATCGTCCCGATCCGAAAGGCAAGGATAAAGACCCCGAAGATGCCCCACCGTTTTTCGAGGCGAAATCATTTCACATCCTGCGCAAAGCCTACGAAGGAGCCGGCCTCAAAGCAGAATGGCAGCGCGATTCGCTCAACCCCGACCGGCTCGATGCGCTGGCCTATGCGCTCACCTGTTACAAGGATGACGCAGAGAGCCGCCAGTGGCTGGCCGCACAAGGGATCGAAACATCCATCATCGAAGCCGTGCTGGTCGAATCATTCGACAAGTTCATCCACCTGTCGCAAAAAGCGCTGAAAGCCATCCTGCCGCACATGGAAGCCGGCCAGCGTTTCGATGAAGCCGCAAAGGCGGCCGGCTACGATCACAGCCAACCCGATGCCGATATCGGCAAGCGGGTAACACTGCCGCCACCCGACAAGGACACGATCCGCAACCCGGTGGTCTATCGCGCGCTCAACCAAGCAAGAAAGCTCGTCAATGCCATCGTGGCCGAATACGGCCCGCCCGCCGCCGTGCATATCGAACTGGCACGCGATCTGTCCAAGCCCATCGATGAGCGGCGCGACATCGAAAAAGGGCAGAAGGAATTCCAGGAGCTCAAGGAAAAACTTGCCGCTGCGTTTGAGGAAACCTTTCACCGCAAGCCGGGCGGGCTGGACCTGTTGAAGTACCGGCTCTTCCGGGAACAACTGGATCAATGCCCCTACTGCCAGAAAGCACTGATCGTCGACCGTTTGTTCGAGACTGGCTATGCGCAGGTCGATCACGCTTTGCCCTATTCGCGCAGCTTTGATGACGGCATGAACAACAAGGTGGTCGTCCATGTTGCCTGCAACCAGGACAAGGGCAACCGCACACCCTACGAATTTCTCGACGGTGCCGGCGACAGTGAACGCTGGCAGCGCTTCGTCGCTTGGGTACAAGGCAATAAGGCCATCCGCCAGGCCAAACGCAACCGGCTGCTGCGCGTTAATTTCGGCGCAGACGAAGCCAGCGAATTCCGTGATCGCAACCTCAATGACACGCGCTACATCTGCCGCGAATTTAAACGCATGGTCGAGGTCCATCTGCAATGGCACCCCGAGAGTACCGCCGACAACCGCTGCGTCGTTCTCTCCGGCCAGCTCACCTCGCTGCTGCGCGCCCGCTGGGGCCTCCTCAAGGTGCGAGAGGAAGGTGATTTGCATCACGCAATGGATGCCGCCGTTATCGCCGCCGCCAGCCGTGGTCTGGTCAAGCGCATGTCCGATTATTCGCGGCGCAATGAACTGGAAATGGTACGCAACCGTTACATCGATCCAGAGACGGGCGAGGTCATCAATGTTGCCTCCTTGCGTCAAATCGAAGATCATTTTCCCAAACCCTGGCCGCAGTTTCGCGAAGAACTGCTGGCGCAGCTCTCGCCTAATCCCGCGCTACAGTTGACTAGCGTACCGGGTTACGATGAAGTCTCGCGCGCAAGTATCCGCCCCATCCGCGTCTCGCGCGCGCCGACGCGACGAGGCATGGGCGCGGCGCATCAGGAGACGATTCGCTCGGTTCGGGATGGCAGCCTATCGGCCGTCAAAACGCCGCTTGCCTCGCTCATGCTGAAAGACTTAGAGAATATCGTCGGTTTCGAGCGCGATACCGCCCTGATCGACGCCATCCGCACCCGCCTCGAAGCTTTCGGCGGCGATGGCAAGAAGGCATTTGACGACAAGCAACCGCCGCTGCGCAAACCATCGAAAGACCCAGCAAAGGCACCGATCATTCGCAGCGTAAAGCTGCTCACTACGCAGAAAAGCGGCATACCGATTCGCGGCGGCATCGCTAATAACGGTGCCATGTTGCGGGCGGATATCTTTACCAAAGGAGGCAAGTTCAATATTGTTCCGGTATATGCAGCTGACGCTGTAAAGGCGGAGTTGCCGAATCGGGCGGTGGTTGCCTTTAAACCAGAAGAAGAATGGACTGTCATGGACGAAAGCTACCAGTTCCTATTCAGCCTGCACCCCAATGACTGGATAACCATTCGATTAAAGAATGAAGTACGTGAAGGGTATTACTCTGGCCTCAATCGTGCGACGGGAAATATCGATCTTTGGATTCATGACCGCAACCAGACCCAAGGTAAGAAAGGCATGCTCGAAGGCAACGGCATCAAAACCGCCCTCGCCGTCGAGAAATACCACGTCGACCTTCTCGGCAATTTGCACCGTGTGCACAAGGAAGATCGACAGCCAATTCACACAAAGCAGAACAAAGGATAAGCCATGGGCTGGCGTAGCGTGGTCATTGCCAACCCGGCGGCACTGACGCTGGAGGATCGCGCGCTCACCATCGCGCAAGGCGCCAACACGGCGCGCGTCATGCTGGAGGACATCAGCGTGCTGGTGCTCGACCATGCGCAGATCAGCCTCACCGCGCCACTGCTTTCCGCCTGTGCCGAAGCGCAGATTGCCGTACTCACCGTCAACGCCTCGCATCTGCCCAATGGCGTGCTGATGCCCTATCTGCCACACAGCCGGGCACTCAAGGTGATGACGGCGCAATTGGCGCTGAACCAACCCACCAGAAAACGTCTCTGGCAACGCATCGTGCGCTTCAAGATTTCCAACCAGGCGGCCATGCTCGACCGTGCAGCTAAGGATGACGATGCACGTCGCCTGCGGCAACTCGCCCGCGATGTACGCTCGGGTGACCCCGACAACTGTGAGGCGCAGGCCGCGCAAATCTACTTTCGCGGCCTTTTCAATCCGCAGTTCCATCGCGGCCAGATGCGCTTTCATAATGCCGCGCTAAACTATGGATACGCCGTGGTACGCGCCGCGATTGCCCGAACGCTGACGGGCTACGGCTTCCTACCTGCTTTCGGGCTGTTCCACCACAGCGAACAGAACGCCTTCAATCTCGCCGATGACCTGATCGAACCCTATCGGCCACTGGTGGATGCCGGCGTACTGACTTACTACCCGGAGGAACCCGACCGCGATCTGGAACCAGCCGACAAGGGCCGACTCGTCGCCCTGCTGCATGAGGATGTGACGCTCTCCAGCCACAGCGCCAATAGCGACGATGGCGGCAGCTGCACCTTGCTCGCGGCCATCGAGGCGACCGTTTCTGGCCTGTCGGGTATCGTTCTGCATGACGCATCGCATGAACGACTGGCGCTCCCCCAACTGGATACCGGTACGGCCACCACCACCGATGAGCTTGACAGTGACGGGCCATGAGCGAAGCGACCCGCCGTTATATGCGCCTACTCGTCTTCTTCGATCTGCCCGTCACCACTCGCGAGAAACGGCGCATCTACACCATCTTCCGGCGCTTCCTGATTCAGGACGGCTACGACATGATCCAGTGGTCGGTGTATGGCCGCATGGTGAATGGCATCGACGACGCGGAGAAGCACCTGAAACGGCTCGGCGACAACCTTCCCAAGGAAGGTTCGATACGCTGCCTGCAAGTCAGCGAAAAGCAGTTCGCCAACATGCGGCTACTGGTCGGCACGAAAAACTTCCAGGAAAAAAAGGTCAATGCCGATCAGATGCTACTTTTTTGAGACACAAAAAACTACCCTGAAATCCGTTCTAGTCAAGACCGACGCGGATTCCAGGGCAAGGAATTGTAGCCTTCCGGGGTGAGAGAGGGAGCTACAACCG